>JACXTT010003026.1_pt1 | contig 26304 bp, 21 predicted proteins | sample 9270951 | NCBI WGS metagenome assembly JACXTT01 (sample SAMN15532306, study PRJNA645909) | rock metagenome | isolation source: weathered quartz diorite | place: Puerto Rico | collected 2017-06-21
TGGTGCTCGGGCGGAGTGGTAAAGAACTTAGGGGCCGGGGGTGTGGTGGGGTCGGGGGTGATGTGGCTGTTCGGGGCGGGGGTGGTGTTGTGCTGGGGGTCGGTAGGGCGGGGCAATCCGCTTCATCAGCAGATCGGAATCGCGATGGTCGGCGGGAACATGGAGGGGAAAGAGGTCCGGTTTGGCATCTTCAACTCGGCCTTGTTTGCGACGATTACAACAGACGCGTCATGCGGAGCGGTGAATTCGATGCACGATTCGTTCACGGCGCTGGGTGGTTTTGCGCCGCTGTTCAATATTCAGCTCGGCGAAATCATTTTCGGCGGGGTGGGCGCCGGGCTCTACGGGATGCTGGTGTTTGTGGTGCTGGCGGTCTTTATCGCGGGGTTGATGGTAGGGCGGACACCGGAATATTTGGGGAAAAAGATCCAGGCGTACGAAGTGAAGACGGCGATGCTGGCGCTTCTTGTGCTGGCGATTTCCATCCTCGGATTTGCGGCGTGGGCGTCCGTGAGCAAGTGGGGTCTGGCGGGATTGAACAACAACGGCCCGCACGGGTTGAGCGAAATTCTGTATGCGTTCAGCTCGACCAATGGCAACAACGGGAGCGCCTTTGCGGGCCTGAGCGGGAACACGCCGTGGTACAACACTACACTTGGGCTGGCGATGCTGATCGGGCGGTTTCTGATGATTGTGCCGATTATGGCGCTGGCCGGGTCGCTGGGGCTGAAACAGGTGTCGCCGCCGAGCGCAGGGACGTTTCCCGTTGCCGGCGGGACATTCGTGGTGTTGCTGCTTGGGACAATTCTACTCGTGGGGGCATTGAATTTCCTGCCGGCCCTGACGCTGGGGCCAATCGTGGAGCATTTTTTGATGGGGCAAGGGAAATTGTTTTGAGCCAAACGGAGGGATGGAGCGTTGGAATGATGGAGTAATGGAGAAGTGGAAAACGAATGAGAGCTGAATCGAGAGCGAGGACCTGCCTGCGCTCAGAAGCTACGGCAAGGCAAGCGAGGACGAGGACGAGGAAAATATGACTGAGAAAGGTAATCCTAAAGCGCCTTCATTGTTCGACTGGAAGATCGTGGGTCCGGCGATTGGAGATTCGTTCCGGAAGCTCGATCCGCGGCTGATGGTGAAGAACCCGGTGATGTTCGTGACGATGTTCGGCGCGGCGCTGACAACGGTGGGCATATTTACTTCCCCGAGCGAGCGCGCATTTATCGCGCAACTAGCGATCTGGTTGTGGTTCACGGTTTTGTTCGCGAATTTCGCCGAGGCGGTGGCGGAAGGCCGGGGCAAAGCCCAGGCCCACAGTTTGCGGAAAGCGCGCAAAGACACGATCGCGCGACGGCTGCGCAATGGGAAAGAGGAGCGGGTGCCTGCGCCGGAATTGCAGAAAGGGGACCTTGTTGTGTGCGAGGCGGGCGACCTGATCCCGGCCGATGGGGACGTGGTCGAGGGAATTGCCAGTGTGGATGAATCGGCGATCACTGGTGAATCCGCGCCGGTGATCCGGGAGAGCGGCGGAGACCGCAGCGCGGTCACGGGCGGCACGCGAGTGATAAGTGACCGGATTGTGATCCAGGTCACGTCCGAAAAGGGCCACGCGTTCCTGGACCGGATGATTGCGATGGTAGAAGGGGCGAAGCGGCAAAAAACACCGAACGAGATTGCGCTGACGATTTTGCTGGCTGCACTGACGTTTATTTTTCTGTTGGTGTGCGTGACGTTGAAACCCTTCGGGATTTATTCGGGCGCGGTTTTTTCCGTGCCGGTGCTGACAGCCCTGCTGGTGTGTTTGATACCTACAACCATTGGTGGGCTGCTGAGCGCGATTGGCATCAGCGGCATTGACCGACTGATCCGGCGCAACGTGATGGCGACGAGCGGACGGGCGGTGGAAGCGGCGGGGGACGTAGATGTATTGTTGCTGGATAAGACTGGCACAATCACGCTGGGAAACCGGCTGGCGACAACTTTCGTAACCGCGCCGAACGTCGCGGTGGAGCGGTTAGCCGACGCGGCCCAGCTAGCGTCTTTGGCTGATGAGACGCCTGAAGGGAGGTCGGTCGTCGTGCTCGCGAAGCAGCAGTTCAACCTGAGGGCCCGCGAGGTGGCGGAACCGCACGCGAAATTCGTTGCATTCACGGCGCAGACGCGGATGAGCGGAGTGGATTTTCCGCAGCGGGACGGGCAACCGGCGCGTTGCATCCGGAAGGGTGCGGCTGAGGCGATGCGTGTCTATGTGGACCAGTTGGGTGGAAGCTTTCCAGAAGGAGTGAGCCAGTCTATCGATCAGATTTCGCGCTCGGGCGGTACTCCCTTGGTGGTAGCAGAGGGGCGCGATGTTCTCGGAGTCGTGCAGCTCAAGGACGTGGTCAAGGGCGGCATCAAGGAGCGATTCCTGCAATTGCGTAAGATGGGGATCCGGACAGTGATGATCACAGGGGACAATCCTTTGACGGCGGCGGCCATCGCGGCGGAAGCGGGCGTGGATGACTTCATCGCGCAGGCAACGCCCGAAGCGAAGTTGAAACGCATCCGGCAGGAGCAGACGGACGGGCATCTTGTGGCGATGACAGGCGACGGGACGAATGACGCGCCGGCGCTGGCTCAGGCAGACGTCGGCGTGGCAATGAACACGGGAACCCAGGCGGCGCGCGAGGCTGGGAACATGGTGGACCTGGACAGCAATCCGACGAAGCTGATTGAAATCGTTGAAATCGGCAAACAGATGCTGATCACGCGAGGCTCGCTGACAACCTTCAGCATTGCCAATGACGTGGCGAAATACTTTGCCATCGTTCCTGCCATGCTCATGGCGACCTTCCCGGCAATTGCTCCATTAAACATCATGCGACTGCACAGCCCTGCGAGCGCGATTCTCAGCGCGGTCATTTTTAACGCGCTCATCATCATTGCCCTGATTCCGCTGGCGTTGCGCGGTGTTGCGTACAAGCCGATTGGGGCGCTGGCGATTCTGCAGCGCAACCTGCTGATTTATGGACTCGGCGGCGTCATCATTCCCTTTGTCGGCATAAAGCTGATTGATGTGATTATCACGGCGCTGCGGGTTGTTTAGTTAGAGCCTCCTCACGTCGTCTCCTGCAATTATGAAAAATCTGCTTTCGGATTTTCGCAGCGCAATTGTGGTCACGCTGGTGCTGGCGGTCGCTTGCTGCGGCCTTTATCCGCTCGTGGTCTTCGGGATTTCACAGGTGCTTTTTCACGACAAGGCGAACGGCAGCCTGATAACTGACGCGAACGGCGCAGTGCGCGGCTCACGGTTGATTGGCCAACAGTTCACTGCCGAAAAATATTTCCATCCGCGACCATCGGCGGCGGGCAATGGATACGATGCGTCCAACTCCGGAGCGAGCAATCTGGGACCGACTTCGCAAAAGTTGCGTGATTCCATAGCCCAAAATATTACCGATTATCGCACTCAAAATGGTCTGGCGACGAATGCGCCGGTGCCCGCCGACGCCGTGACCGCTTCGGGCAGCGGCTTGGATCCTCACATCAGTGTCGAGAACGCGAGGCTTCAGGCGCCGAGAGTCGCCAAAGCCCGAGCGCTAAGTGTGGAAAAGGTGCAGGAAATGATTCGGGTGAACACGGACACGCCGGACCTTGGTTTTCTGGGCGATTCTGGAGTGAACGTGCTGGCTCTCAATCTGGCGCTCGACGCCTCAGCCAATGCCAAGGCGTTCCCGAAATAGGTTTCGCGCATCACGAGTTGAGTCGTCTCGGGCCGCGTCACTCGCCGGGGTAAGCTGGAATTGCCGGGTCGGAGCCGGGCTCCCGAAAATTGCGAACACCCAAATTGGCTGGTTTCAACGTCTCAGCGTGGCTGTCGTAGAAAAGGCCGTTTAGGCGTCCGTTATGACGCGGCGGATAATGCGTCTCGCTGGAAGTGCCATCGAAAGGCAAGAACGGCGGGCGTGGTGGAGTAGCAATGCGCGAGTCGGAGCAGCCAGGGGTGCGGCGATGATCCCAAGCGACCAGGCGGGTGCTGGACTGCGTCACGAAACCGTCCCGTTGCCCCGCGGGACTGCCGGTGCTGTAATTCATGGCGTAGCCGCATTGCCATTGTCTCTCAACAGGGCAGGTGAAAATACTTCCAAGCTTGTTGGTCGTACCCAAGAAGGGCGATAGCAGGCCATTTTTGAACCCGGCCCCGGGCGCTCCGTCCGGAACCTGCGTCGGATCGTAAGGAGACCACCAGATTTCATTCGGGCCGGTTGGCGGCGGACTATTCGGGCCGGTGCCGCTAGGAACTGGAGAGGAAAGACCATAAAGATCGCCCGGCGTATCGGGACAAAGCCGCTGCGGACAATTCACGTCATTATTGTCGCTGCGATACATGGCGTAAGCCAACCCGGTCTGTTTCAGATTGTTGAGGCATGTGGTTTGTTGAGCTCTTGCCTTCGCCCTGGCGAGCGCAGGCAACAGCATGGCGGCAAGGATGGCAATAATGGAGATCACCACAAGCAACTCAATGAGGGTAAATGCGTGAGACGAAGGGTGCTGAGAACCTGAACCTGGTGGCATGGGCGGCAATTTCAGCCAACCGATATATTTTGTCAAATAGAACGGAAACAAACCAGCCATAAGCTCAAAAGCGGCCGTCAATCCGCCAGCAGTTTGCTGAGTTGTCGCCAGGTGCCTGCGCAGGCTTTCAGGCTTTGTGCTTCCAAACCACGATAGAGTTTCAGCGCGGTTCGACCTGTCACTGTAAGCACGGCTCCGCCTCGCTTTTTTCCGCCCCGCGAAGCGACCACCAGTGGCTCACGGAAGCAGGCATTCATCGTTTTGATGAGGGTCCACGCTCGCATGTAAGACATACCCATGCGCTCGGCGGCCTCTCTAATCGACCCTGTTTTCCTGACTAATGTCAGCAAGTCCGATTTGCCCGGCCCAAGAGCAACGTCTTCGCCGCATAACACGCGCATCCGGGGAATGAGTCGGTGCCCATGCAGTGGATTCGGTTTCAATGTTGGGACTGAAGTGTAAGCATCAATCGTCGTCCTGCCAACCCTGGACAATCCAAGAAGAGTGATTCTGATGGGCTAGCAACGGGTTAAGAAAGTGCTAAGATTTGCATTCCGGAAGGTATTGGGCTGGCGAAAATGGGAGTGGAAACTAGACTGTACGTGATGATCGAACCAGCCCGCCCCGATCCTGATAAGCTTCTGGAGACCGTACAGAGGCAGGAGGCCAAACAGAAGCGCGGCAAGCTGAAAGTCTTTTTGGGAATGTGCCCGGGCGTGGGAAAGACCTATGCGATGCTGGAGGCGACCCGGCGCGAGTTGGCTGCGGGGCGAGATGTGGTCGTTGGATACGTGGAAACTCACGGTCGCAAGGAAACTGACGCGCTCGCCGAGGGTTTGCCGGTGGTTGCGCGCAAGCAGAGCGAGTACCGGGGGATAAGACTTGAGGAGATGGACCTGGATGCGGTGCTGGCGAGGCGGCCACAATTGGCGCTGGTGGACGAATTCGCGCACACCAATGCGCCCGGCTCAAGGCATCCAAAGCGTTATCAAGATGTGATGGAACTGCTGGATGCCGGGGTTGACGTGTTTACGACACTCAATATCCAGCACGTCGAGAGCCGCGCCGAGGCGGTGCGGCAGATTACGGGTGTGACAATCCACGAGACGGTGCCCGACACAGCGTTGGAAGGCGTGGAGTTGGAACTCGTGGATCTGCCGCCCGATGAGCTGCGGAGCCGGCTCGCTGCGGGGAAAGTGTACCTCTCCGAACGAATCCGCGCTGCGCAGGATAATTTCTTTCGCCCCGGCAATCTGGCGGCGCTGCGAGAGTTGGCATTGAGGTTCGCCGCGGAGCACGTTGGCGGGGACGTGCTGGAGTACCGGCAGTCGCTGGGCATCACTGATCCATGGAAGTCAGGGCAGCGCCTGCTGGTGGCGTTGAGTCCGAGTCCGACCTCGGCGTCGCTGCTACGCTGGACCAGACGGCTGGCCGGCGAACTGCACGCGCCATGGATGGCCGTTTATGTCGAGCTGCCTTCGCCCCTTGGGGAGGAGGATCGCAACCGGCTGGACCGGCATCTTGCATTGGCGCGGGAATTGGGAGCGCAGGTCCTCACCACGACTGACGATGATGTGGTGCGCGGTCTGCTTCGGGTAGCCCGTGAGCAGAACGCGACTCAATTGGTCGTGGGCAAGCCTGCGGGATGGAGGGTAATCGAGGTTCTGCGCGTCGGATCGTTCCTTAATCGGCTAATCCGGGAAAGCGGTCAGGTGGATGTGCATGTCGTGCGAGCGGAGGGTGAGGAAGCTCACTTGCGGCGACCCCAAGCGCTGCGATTGGAAACCCGGGATGTGCGGGGTTACGTCGTCGCGGCGGCAGTCGTCGCGGTAGTAACGGCGGTGAACCTTATCCTCCAACGCTGGATCGGATATCAGCCGGTGTCGCTGGTGTATCTGGTGAGCGTGATTGTGCTGGGATTGTTTGTTGGACGCGGCCCCACGCTGGTGGCGGCGACCCTTACGGCACTGTCGTGGAACTTTTTCTTTACAGAGCCTCGGTTCACGCTGCGAATCGGCAGCGCCAGTGACACGATGATGTTTCTGACGTATTTCGTGGTGGCCCTGGCGATGGGCCATTTAACGGCGAGATTGCGGGCACAGCAAGAGGCGGAACGCCACCGCGAGCGGCGCGCCACAGCGCTTTATTTGCTCACGCGGGAGCTGGCGAAGGGAACTGACCTGGCGGACCTTTTGGCAATTGTGATCCGAGAGGTCGGCAAGACGTTCAATGCGGATGTGGCGCTCTCGCTGCCTGAGGAGACAAAAGAGGCTCCGCCCACGCCGTATTTCTCCAGCACGTGGCAACTGCTGGAGAAAGAGCAGAGCGTGGCAACCTGGGCATACCTGCACAAGCAGCGGGCCGGCGAAGGAACCGACACGTTGCCTTCGGCGGAAGGATTGCATATTCCGTTGCTGGCTGGAGACCGAGTGACGGGCGTGCTGAGTCTGCGGTTCCGCGAGGCGGGGTCGCTTTCGCCGGCGCAGCGGGATTTACTGGAAGCGTTCGTGCCGCAGATTGGGCTGGTGCTTGACCGTCAACGGCTGCGGGACGAGGAACGAGCTGCGGAGCTGATTGCCGAGTCGGAGCGACTCAGCAAGACGTTGCTAAGTTCCGTGTCGCATGAATTGAAGACTCCGCTGGCGGCGTTGCAAGCTGTGGCTGACGGTTTGGAAGGAGATTCTCGGGAGAGGGCTGCAGCACTGGCAGAATTTCGGACGGCTTTGGAGCGGCTCAAGCGAGTCGTCAATAACCTGCTTAACATGACGCGGCTGGAGGCCGGGTCGGTGCGGCCCCGGCTGGACTGGTGCGATGTGACGGAATTATGCTCGGCTGCGCTGGAGCTTAGCGGCAACGCTCTGGCCGGTCACAAGCTGGTGCGGGAAATCGCTCCGGACCTGCCGCTGGTGGAACTCGATCAGGCGCTGATCGAGCAGGCGTTCGCAAATCTGCTGCTGAACGCGGCCATGCACACACCTCCAGGTACCGAGGTCGTACTCCGTGTGCGGCTCAGTAATCGGCGGCTCGAAATGTCGGTTCTTGACCGAGGTCCCGGACTGCCTGAAGGGGATGTTGAAACGTTGTTCGCGAAGTTTGCGCGCGGGTCGTCAGCTCCTACAGGTGGATCGGGTCTTGGGCTTGCGATCGCGCGTGGGTTCGCGCGCGCACATGGTGGCGATGCAACGGGCCGCGATCGGTATGGAGGCGGGGCGGAATTCAGTCTTGTGTTGCCTGTGGAAGTTCTGGATGCAGACCCTCATGAAATCGGCACAGCCCACAGCGCTCATCATTGACGATGAGACCCAGATTCGCCGGCTGCTTCGGGCCGCTCTGGAAGGCGTCGGGTATCGGGTAGTGGAAGCGGACAAAGGGCAGCTTGGGATTTCGGAAACGGCGTTGCGTCGGCCTGATGTGGTGATCCTTGATCTGGGACTTCCCGACCTGGATGGGCTTGAGGTCTTGAAGCGGATTCGGGAGTGGAGCCGGGTGCCAGTGCTGATCGCGAGTGTGAGGGATGGTCCTGAAGACAAGGTTGCCGCGCTTGACAGTGGAGCGGATGATTACGTTACCAAGCCTTTCGACTCAACGGAATTGCTGGCCCGGTTGCGGGCGATCCAGCGCCGTGCCGATCCCACGCGTGAGTCGCCTGATTTCGCTGCGGGGCCGTTGCAGATCGATTTCGTCGCGCGAATTGTGAGGGTCGGGGAGAAAGAGATTCATTTGACACCAATTGAATACGCGCTGCTCCGGGTGCTGGCGCTGAATGCAGGAAAAGTGGTCACGCACCGACATCTGCTCCGGGAGGTGTGGGGGCCGAATGCCGAGGAGCAATCTCAGTACTTACGTGTTCACCTGACGCATGTGCGTCAGAAGCTGGCTGAAGCGGGATTGAATGCGCGCAGCCTGAGGACGGAGCCGGGAGTGGGTTATCGGCTGTGCGTTGTGGAGTGAACCAATTCCTTTACAACTCCGTAGCTTTGCTTCTGCACGATCCGACTCAGAGAGCTCCACAACCAGCCAGTGACCGTTTACGCCGCTCGGTTTTACGCTTTGACGGCGGCACCCAGACGCGCTACAGAGAAGAAGGCTTTTCCGTGCAAGCTGGCGTGGCGTTGGCGGGTAGTCGCGGAAACGGCCAGGCGAGTTGATGCCGAATGAATCCGAGCGAAAAGTCACTCAAGATGGTCACGTGCGGAGGGTGCGACTCCAAGGTCTTTATCCCTGGAGACTTGCCGCCTTTGGCCACCGAGCCGTGCAAGCGCTGCGGTTACCCGATCATGATGCCGATGCAGTTGCGGCAGTTCGAGCTGCGCAGCAAGATCGCTTCGGGCGGCCATGGAAAGGTGTACCGCGCATTCGACACCGTCCTGGAGCGGATGGTGGCCGTCAAACTGATGCACAAGGAACTGGAAAACGATCCCGTGGCGCTCGAGAGCTTCTACCGCGAGGCCCGCGCTTGTGCCCGGCTGAACCACACCAACATCGTCCAGCTCTATTCATTCGATGAATTGGAAGCCCAACGATACCTGGTGATGGAACTGGCGGACCGTGGCAGTCTCGACACCCGCATCGAAAAGCAGCAGCGGCTCTCGGAGCTCGACGTGCTGGATATCGGCACCAAGGTTGCCTCGGCGCTCGACCTGGTGCTCAAGCATGATCTGCTGCACCGGGACATCAAGCCCGGCAATATTCTGTTCAATGCCGACCACGAACCGAAGCTGGTGGACTTCGGCCTCGCGCGCAGCCCGGACGCCGAACCGGAATCGATGTCGGTGACAGAGGGGACTCCTTACTACGTTGCGCCGGAGAAGATCAAACGCGAACGCGAAACTTTTCTATCGGACATGTACAGTTTGGGCTGCACTCTCTACCATGCCCTGACCGGCCATGTCCCTTTCGAAGCTCCGACGGTCGAAGAACTGGTGTCCGCGCACGTGCACACCCCGCTAACCCCGCCGATACTGGTCGTGCCGGAGATTACACAAATGACCAGCGACGTGCTGGTCAAAGTGCTGGCCAAGAATCCCTCTGACCGATACTTGAGCTACGACGAATTTACTATGGCTCTCTGGCAGGCCCGCGCCCAACTGCTCATCCTGCAGACAACACAGGGGCCGCCTGGAAAAAGCGGAAAGAGCAAAACCAGTTGGTGGCGGCGGTAAGGGCCGGGGACCCTTCAGGTCACTTCTCCTTCTTTTTCTCGGTGCCTTTGGCACCTCCGGGCGCGGCTTTCGGACCAAAATTGACTTTCGTGGCGATCAGCTTCCCATCCTCGGTCGGCTTCACGTAACCACTGATTTCCTCCCCGACCACGCCCTCGTCGAGAGTGGCCGGTTTTCCAGCCTTGTTGATCTTTGTCTCGGACGTGATATGAAAGGTCCGCTTCCCGACTGTGATCGTCTTGGCGGTCTTGTCCAACGCAGCCAGCTTACCGTGGAACGGACCGGCGCTGGGCTTCTTCTCAACCTTTTCCTTTTTTTCCGTCGCGGGCTTTGCGGGTTTTTCCTGGGTTTGACCCAGCGTTGAAGCCGGCACGGCGGCAACCGCAACACCCAGCAAGATTAAGGAAGCGGCTTTGAGTATCGGTTTAATCATAGTCGTCAGGAGTTGGGTTTCGCAGCCAGGGAGCGCTATCAGATTGGAGCCCGCCGGCAAGACCTTTATTTTTCGACTTTCTTGCCCGCCTTTTCCCAGGCTCGAAACCCCGGCGCCAGATCGACCAGATGCTGGAATCCGAGCCCGCTCATCTTTTCGCAAGCGCGCGCGCTCCGCACTCCGGCGGCACAATGGACGAGGTAGGTTTTCTGCTTGTCGAGCGCGGAAAGCTTGCTCGCGAAATCCGGCGAATTCACATCCAGATTCACAGCGCCGGGAATGTGGCCCGCCTCAAATTCCTTTTTGGTGCGCACGTCCAGCACCGGATGCTTGTCCTTCCACAACTTCTCAAACTCATCCACACCAACCCTGCGCACGACGCCCGAGGTCGGCCTGTCCTTCGCCGCCTTTGAACTCGATTCATTGGTTCCGACTGCGGCCGCAGCCGGTTGAAGCAGGGCGAAACTAATTCCGAGGCAATAGCAGCCGTGGAAAAAATTGGATTTCATAAGATTGTTTTCAGACTCCGCCAGGTCAAACCTCACCAACTCCCCTCCACCAGGAGTGCCGCTACGTTTTTGGCGAGGTCTCCTGCCAGCAAAGGCAGCGCCTGCCGTTCCGTGCTGGTCAGGTCCGATTCCACACGGATGATCGTCGTGCCGGTCACAGGTTGATCCAAGATCACTTTTCCGGTTCCGCGCTCGCGCGCCGACACTTGCGCCGTCAGGTTTAGCCGGTAATCGTGGACGGTAAGAATGTCCGTCGGCAGGAAACTCACTTCCTGGCGCCGATAGTGCGTGACTACGCCGCTGACAACAATGTCACCATCGTCATGGGTAGCGAGCCGATAGGTGCCGTCGCGCTGCAATTGTTTGCGGATTTGACTGGTCACGGCGTCCCCCAGTCGTGGTTCGAGAGTCTGATTTGAAAACGGGATGATCTGTACGGATTTCTCCTGTGCCGCGAGGCCGTTGGCGGGCCCCAGTTTGTAGCCGGCGCAACCGCCGACGAGGAAGGCAAGTGGCATGACCATCAAGAAGTTACCCACCTCCATTTGCCAGGGATGCCCCCGCCGTGCGAAATCCGAAATCCGAAATCCGAAATCCAAGGTTGGCCGAGCTCGCGCCCATGTAACCGACAGCGCCTCAGGTTCCGCGACCGATACTATGCCGCCATCTCCAGCCTTTCGCGCGCATGAACTCGGTTCGGAATTCGAGCATTGTGATTCTCTCGCCATTCGTCATTCGGATTTCGCCTGGACCGCAGGCTGAGTTCGCTTCTTCAGCTCGAAAATGCGGCGTTGTGCCTCGGCAGCATAGGGCGAGTCTGGATCCTGCATCTGGACTTCGTTGTAATAAACCATGGCCCCGCTCCACTTCTTGCGCTTCTCGTAAAATTTCGCAATTTGGAAATTCCCGCGCGCCTGCTCGTCCTTGAGCGAGGCAATGATTTTGTCCGTCTGGCCAACGCGAGAATCGTCCGGATACAGCGTTCTGAAGTCCGTGAACGTGGCGATCGCCTGGCCGGCCGTGCTCTGATCGTACTCCGCGGTTTGGGCCTGTTTTTTGTAGGCCAGGCCGGCGCGGTACAGGGCCTCGGCCGCGACCTTTGGACGGTCGTGATAGCGATCGGCGGCCAATTCGTAAGCCTTCACGGCCAACGGATAATTGCGCTGCTTTTCCCTCGCCGTGCCGATCTTCAACTGCGCTTGCGGCGCCACATCGCTATACGGGCCGTTCTTGACGATTTTGTCGTACATGTCAGCCGTGCGTTCCATTGAAGGGAAAAAGGGGATGTAACCCCATAACCGGAACCATTTCCCCGCCAGGAACCGATCGGTGATCGTGACCTGCCGTTGCAGAATCTCCGGGTAGTTCGCGATCTTCGGCTGCTTCTCGAGAACCTTTTGATATTCGGCAAAGGCCTTTTCGTCTTTGCCGGTTTCCTCATAGCAGCGCCCGACCAAATACTGCGCTTGCGGCGCATAATCCGACAAAGGCCAAACGCTCACCACGCGCCGAGCCGATTTCAGCGCCAAATCATAGACCTTCTTGTTGAATGCGGCTTGCGCGACCTCGAATTGATCCTTGGCGCGGGGCATCTGCCATTTGCCCTGGCCGCCCACCGGCTCATAGGTCCAACCTTCCCCCGGCCGATAGATGAACGGCGCCGGAGCTCGAAACGGCAATGCCAGCAAAAAGAGCGCTGTCAGGCTAGCGAGGACAAACCCACGATTCATTCCGGAACGCTAGCGGCCACTCACCGGCAAGTCAAGGGGGGTGAGGAGCGAGGCGAGAGGGCAACGCGGCTTCAGGAATGTAGCCGATGACGTAAGGAGCCGGTGATCAATTTTGGATTTTGGATTTTGGATTTCTAGGTCGGCGGGCTACCCCTTGTAAACGATCAGCACGCCAAAATCCGTCAGGAGCTTTTGCGAACCGATGTCCAGATGGGTGTAGGTCAAAGTTGTGATGCTGATGATGTTGGGTTCGCCGACTTTGCCCAGGAAATTTGTCACCACTTCGTCGAACCGATCGTGGCCCACCTCGATGCAATCGGTGTGCTTGATGGTTTTGACCTTTATCTTTTTGTCCAGGTCCTTGGCGGTGACCTCCAGCGGCGCGAGCGGCTTTTCAATCAGGCTGGCCGCCGGCGTTTTGTGCACCGGTACTTTCAGGTGCATCTCGACCTTGGCGGCGGCCGAGGAGGCGATGGGGTTGATGGGCGCGCTTTCCAGGCGCGGCGCCCCGGCCCGAGCCTCGATGCCTTGTGGAACCACGCTGCGCTCGGGCCCCGGAATGACAATTGGATTCCCGCAGGATGGACAGTTGATCTCGGAGCCCGCGCCCGAGCTATCGACTGCCAGCTCCTGCTCGCATTTGGGGCAATTAAAAATGACATCCATGCGCGATCCTTTCGTTTGCCAAGCTGGGCCGACGCTAAACCCCAAGCGCCGCCAAGGGAAGCGAAAAGTTTTTCGAGATTATGGATTGGGTTTCGGAGCCGAGAGATGCTCGTGGGCAATTTTCCATGAGCCCTGGTCGTTGACAAAAACCAATGTTGAATGCGCCTGCCTCTCGACGGTGTTCGTTCCGGCTTTGAAACTGTATTTGAGGAGAAAGGTGGCAATCCCCACATCGCTGAAGACGTCGATCTGCACCTGTTCAGCGCGCATGGACAAGCCAGTGGCGGCGCCCAGACCGTCATGCTCGCCTTTGCGGCCCGCCTCCGCGTCGAGTCTGGTGGGAGACTCTGTCGCAAACTTGGTGAATTTCGGACCGTAGAGGTGATAACTGTCCAGCCGGACGAAATCCTTCTTTTCGGCAGCATCCATGATCTCGTCCAGCCGCTGGCGGATTTCTGCCTGCGCCTGTGGATTTTCCGCAGTCAACTTCGATGTCGGCGTTGATGTACATCCTGCAAACACCAACAGAGAGACCATTGGCAGGATGTGACTTAAGTGGCGCATAGCGAGATTATCCAGGAGGCCCATCAAGCTTCGCAAGCCTGAAGCACTGTGAGCAACCACGGATCGGTTCGAGGTCCCTAATTCCGGCGGCTATAAGTTTCGCAGCTCCCGGCGGAGATATTTTCCCACGCCGGATTTCGGCAGCGAATCGCGGAATACGACCTGGCGAGGCACTTTGTATGGCGCCATCCTCTCACGGCAGAAGGCAATGATCTCATCGGCCGTGACGACGGCACCGTCTTTCAGGACGACGAACGCTTTAACGGTTTCACCGCGATAGGAGTCGGGCACGCCGATCACCACCGCTTCTTTGATGTGCGGATGCTCGAAGAGCACTTCTTCAACTTCGCGCGGATAGATGTTGTAGCCGCCGGCAATGATCATGTCTTTCTTTCGGTCAACAATGTAGAAATATCCATCGCTGTCTTTCCTGGCGATATCGCCGGTGTAGAGCCAGGCGTCGCGCAACACCTGGGCGGTTTCCTGCGGCCGATTCCAATAGCCTTTCATGACCTGAGGGCCACGAATTGCGACCTCGCCGACCTCGCCGACAGGCATCTCGCGGGTCCCGGTTTCGAGGTCCATGATTCGAACCTCGGTGTCGGGAACGGGCTGGCCGATGCTACGTGATTTGATCAGGCCGTTGGGCCGGTTGAAATGCGTCACCGGCGAAGCTTCGGTCAGCCCATAGCCTTCGACCAGCTTGCCGCCCGTCAGAGCTTCGAATTTCTGGCGGACCTCGAGCGGCAGGGGCGCGCCGCCGCTGGTGCATAACTTGAGAGAATGCACGCCATATCGCTTGAGGTTCGGCACGCTATTGTAGGCGACGTACATAGTCGGCACCCCGTGGATGACGGTCGGGTGGTGCTTGCGAATCAGGTTCAAGACCGCGCGCAGTTCGAAGCGTGGCACAAGGATCATCGCCCCGCCGATCATCATCGAGGTGATCATTGCGCAGAGCATGGCGTAGATGTGGAACAGCGGCAGCGCCACCACCACCGACTCCTGCTGGTCGGTCCTTTCGCCGATGGTCCTGAGGAATTGACCAGCGTTGGTGATCAGGTTGGCATGGGTGAGCATCGCTCCTTTCGAGACTCCAGTGGTGCCGCCCGTGTATTGGAGACAGGCAATGTCCAACGGTTCTGAGCCGTCGGGACTGGGAGTCCGAGAAATGTGCAAAAGATCCTCCCAGTCGTAGCGCGGCAGACTCGTGGCCTCCGCAGCGCGGGAATTTCGCTGCCCACTCCTGGGAGTTGTGCCCGCTTGAGCTCCCAGCGAAACACATAGTTGCTCGAAGCGACGTGGATAATACTGCCGCATCCCGGTCAGTACGACTTGCCGAACTGACGAGAGTTGCGACCGCGCAGATTTAATCACGGGAAAGAGCCTCCGGTCCGCGATCACCACCTTCGCTCCGGCATCATTCCATTGGTGAATTACCTCGCGGGGGGTGTACATTGCACTCGTCGCGGTGACGATCGCCCCGGCGCGCAGCGCGCCGAAGTAGCCGATCACAAACTGCGGGCAGTTAGGCATCATCAACGCCACCCGGTCGCCTTTCTCGATCCCAAGGGCCTGCAGCCCGGCCGCGACGCGGTTGACCTGCTCCAACAGTTGGCCATAAGTGATCCGCGAGCCGAAATAGAGCAGCGCCGTCCGATCGGGGTACGCAGCCACGGTCTGCTCCAACATCCGGGGCAAGGTCGTCGTCGTCGGCGTTATGTTGTTAGCCATGGACACGTGAGTTAGCTGGACTAAAGCGCTGGCCAACCTGCAGGGTTAAACCCTCTATTGTCAAAACATTTTGCCTTCCGGATTGGTTTCGACGGTAAGGCCAAAGTGACGAAGGCCGCAATAGATCATTCACTTCTTTTTTCCTTTAGCTCAATACAGATCTGGCTGATAACTGGGCAGTGATGAGCCCTTTTACCGCGCTTATTGCGCCTTGGCTGGTGCTGCTGGAGCTTGCATCGGCCGCGCGCGGCCAGAATACGGCAACCCTGCCCGGCACACAGCCGCTAACCCTCAGCGGGGATCTCTCCTCTCAGATGGTCGCGGGCATCGACAAGTTCCTGCTGCGGGAAATCGAGCGCTGCGCCGGCGAGCGGCAGAAATTCTGGCAGCGCGATTTTTCCTCGGCGGCGGCCTACGACAAATCGGTCGAGCCAAACCGCGAGCATCTGCGCAAGATCATCGGAGCAGTGGATGCTCGCCTAGCGGTGAGGGGACTGGATTTGGTGGCGAGCACGGCCGCTCAAACTCGAAGCTCGGAAACGGATTCGTTCACCATTCAACCTGTGCGCTGGACGATTTTTGACGTGGTCTGGGCCGAAGGCCTTTGGCTCCGGCCAAAAACTGCGCCGGTCGCCCGGTTGGTCGTGGTTCCGGACGCCGACCAAACTCCGGAAATGGTCGCCGGACTGGGGGCGGGTTTGGTACCGGAGCGCCAATATGCACGGCGATTGGCTGAAAACGGTTGCGAAGTGCTGGTGCCCGTGTTGATCGACCGGCGAGACACCTGGTCGGGCAACCCGCGGATCCATAGGCTTACCAACCAACCGCACCGGGAGTGGATCTATCGCCAGGCCTACGAGATGGGCCGGCACATCATCGGCTATGAAGTGCAAAAGGTTCTGGCGGCAGTGGATTTTCTCGATAGCCAACGCTCGAGCCCGACGGGCCAACGTCCCAACATTGGCGTGATGGGGTACGCCGAAGGCGGCTTAATTGCTTTCTACGCTGCGGCACTGGACACACGCATCGCGGCGGCGCTGGTCAGTGGTTACTTCGACTCGCGCGACCGCGTCTGGGAGGAGCCGATTTACCGAAATGTTTTCGGGCAGATGAAGGAATTTGGCGATGCGGACATCGCCACCTTGATTGCGCCGCGCAGCCTGATTGTCGAGCACAGCCCTGCTCCGAAAATCGAGGGACCGCCGCCGCCGCGTCAGGGTCGTTGGGGGGCCGCGCCTGGGAAATTGCAGATGGCGGATTACGCCTCGGTGGAGGCAGAGTTCGAGCGGGCGCGGGCACTGCTCAAAGCGGGCGAGCGGAAACAGTTTGACCGGCTCACATTGATTAGCGGCACCGAGGGCATGACCACCGGCCCTGGTTCGGATCGGGCGCTTGACGCGCTGCTCAAAGCATTGGGGGTAGCCCTTAAGGACATTCGACAGCCCGGCAAGGCACCGGCCGAGTTTCGAACCGGATTTGATCCCGGCGAACGCCAGCAGCGGCAGGTCAAAGAACTGGAAGATTTCACGCAGAAACTCTGCCGCGAATCGGAACAGGCGCGCTCCGAGTTTTTCTGGAGCAAAGTCAAAGCCCGGTCGCCGAAGGAATGGCCAGCCGCGTGCGCACCGTTCAGGACGACTTTCTGGGAAGATGTCATCGGGCGGTTTCCGCTCTCCGCCCAGCCGGCAAATCCTCGCTCTCGGCTGATTCGACAAGCAGCGTCCAGCCCAGCCGGCAATACGAACTGGACAGGTTATGAAGTCGTGCTCGACATTTTCCCTGACGTTTTCGCGTGGGGCTATCTGCTGGTGCCGAAGGACCTCAAGCCCGGCGAGCGCCGGCCGGTCGTGGTGTGTCAGCATGGCCTGGAAGGAGTGCCCGCCGATGTCATCAATCCCGATCCGGGCACCGAAGCATTCCGTTACTACAAAGCCTTTGCCGCGCGTTTGGCCGAGCGGGGCTTCGTCGTCTTCGCGCCGCATAATCCTTACCGAGGCGGGGACAAGTTCCGCCAACTGCAACGTAAAGCAAATCCCATCGGAAAATCACTCTTCTCGGTGATCATTGCGCAGCACGAGCGCATTCTGGACTGGCTGTCAGGCCTGCCATTCGTCGATGCCAGGCGCATCGGATTTTACGGCCTGTCTTACGGTGGCAAGACGGCCATGCGCGTGCCGGCGGTGCTGGAGCGTTACGCGCTTTCCATCTGCTCTGGCGACTTCAACGATTGGGTCCGAAAGAACGTGTCGGTCGATTTTCCGGCGAGCTACATGTTTACCGGCGAGAATGAAATGGCGGAGTTTGATCTCGGGCACACGTTCAACTATGCCGAGATGGCAGCGCTCATTGCTCCGCGCCCGTTCATGGTCGAGCGTGGCCATAACGATGGAGTCGGGATAGATGAATGGGTCGCTTATGAATATGCCAAGGTGCGGCGCTTTTACGATGAAGCCGGCCTGGGTGACCGCACGAAGATCGAGTTCTTCGACGGCCCGCACACAATCAATGGGAAAGGGACCTTTGAGTTTCTCCACCAGCATCTTCATTGGCCTCGCTAATCATGATTCCATCTGAGCGACCAATCCCTGTAACATCAGTAAATCAGTGAGGTCTCTTGACATTATAGCCTTCGTGATATAATGACTCGGATAGCATTTGTGAAACCAACCTTGGAATCAACCGGTCGGAGGAGCGCCAACCGCCGCGGCTGAGCGCCGTGGCCAGGCTCGTATGAAGATCTGCCGAATCCCGAAACGCACGCGGGGCTTCACTCTAATCGAACTCCTCGTCGTCATCGCGATCATTGCGATTTTGGCGGCGATGCTGCTGCCCGCGCTAGGCCGCGCCAAACTCAAAGCGCAGGCGGTTCAGTGCATGAACAACAGCAAACAGTTAATGCTGGCCTGGAGATACTACGTCGAGGACAACGCAGACAAAGTGCCCTCGGCGTGGGTGAACCCCGGTGATTGGAACCCTGTGGGTGAAATGAGCTTCACTGGAAATCCGAAGACCGATGGCTCGAACCGGAGAAATTGGGATGTGGAGGATCTGAAGAAAAGTCCGCTGTGGCCATACGCTGCGAATAATCCAGGCATCTGGAGATGTCCGGGGGACAGCAAGTACCCGTGCATCCCCTCAGCGGGAGAATTCGCCGGCCAATCCCTTCCGCGGGTGCGGAGCATGTCCATGCTCAGTTGGTTTAACGGCGCGGACGCCCAACAAGTCGGCGGCCCGGGCACTGTCTACAAGAAGATGGGCGAAGTCCTGAGGCCGGGACCGTCCATGACGATCGTATTCGTTGATGAACGTGCCGACAGCATCAATGATGGCGAGTGGTGCAGTACCTTGCGCGGCTGGCCCGATCAACCGTCGCAGTGGTATATTGTCGATGTTCCGGGAAGTTATCATGGCGGGGCCTGCGGGTTTGCGTTTTGCGATGGCCATTCCGAAATTCACATGTGGAAGGACCCGAGGACGACACCACCTATGGGCAGAGGCCAGCCCAATATTTCCGAGCCAAAAAGTCCCGATGCTTATTGGATCATGGAACATTCCACGCGCGACCCGAAGAAACCATAAGCGGCAGAGGGTCGAGGGGGAATGAAAAGGATCCAGCGGTTATCTTTCACTCTCGCGCTTTCTTTCCTTGCCTTAGCCGGCTGTAAGAAGTCCGAGCTGGTGTCAGGACACCCGCAGGAATATTACGGCGTAAAAGTAAATTGGTCGCGATTGACCAAGGACTTCACGAACGCCAGCCCCGAAGTGCAGAATGACGCATACCTGGCAGTACGTGCCTTTCGCTACTCACAATTTCCCCAGGCGGTGGCTCAACTCGAAAGGGTTGCCAGTAATCCCGGCCTCACTGATGCACAAAAGGCCCTGGTCAACGAGTTGATCGATCATACCAAACAGGTCATCGCCAAAGCGCCGCCGCCAGCGGGAGAATAACACGGCCGTTCGGACCGCAGGTTCACTATCGCTGGACTAAAAACAGGTGCCGTTGGCCCCAGGCGTTCAAGGCTTTGAAACGCAGCGTGCCGGCGCTGCACTCGCTGGCCACTTTTTCGCCAAAGGCTTCCGGACTCGATCCCTGGAAATACAATTCGCCTTTGGCCGCTCCGATGGGCAGAGGAATTTCCAACTCGGCTTCTCCCTGGACCCACAATTCCATAATTGCGCCGCCGGCGATACGGCGTTCCGACAGCACCGGCGCCCAGGCAATGAGCGCCACGAGCGCCTTGGCAAAGACGAATTCCCTTCCATCGACATTGATCGCCCGGCAATCGTGCCCGGCGAACGCGGCCGGTTGACCGCGCTGATCGAGTCGAAATGCCAGGGCCAGCGCGCCCTCGTAATTTATGCAATGGCCGTTGACGCAGAAATCCCGTAGCTCCAATTTAGGCGAGGGCAACTGATTTCGTGACAAAATTTCCTTGTCTAGTTTCGCGTCGCGGTGGAACCCTCCCGGCCAGGTTTCCTCGATGCTGCGATAGTGCGCCGCCACGGTAGTGGTTCCGTTCGGAAACCGGCAGGCCACGTAAGGCGTGCTCCGTGAAACGGCATCCGGGTTATCGCTCCGCGGCGCGCTCGAGCCGATCTTCGGGTAAGCCCCCAGCGCAAAAAGGATTTCAAACCAGGTCCTTACTTCTTTGCCCAGCGATGCTGACTGATCGTCGCGCGGACGAAACCCCAGAAACGTCACGCTGCCGCCCTTAGGCAAACGCCGGTGAGTGCCAACGATTCTTCGGCCCACCTTAGCCACTGTTTCGGCGTTCACCTCCGGCTCGACCGGGTAAATTCGATCCACTAGAAAATCCGTCAGTACGCGTTGGGACGGGACTACTTGCAAACTTCCCGAAAAATGGATTTCCCAACCGCCCGCGAACAAACCTTCTACGCCAAATTGGAGAGCTTTGATCCAGAAGAGTGTCTGCCATCGCGCCAGTATCGAGTGACCGGAAAAATCGACTCGCGGCGGCGGACCTGACCAAATCAATTTGCCGCCGTTCTCAGCGAACCGGGCCAAAAAATCCAAGAGCTCAGGCGGCGGCAGCGGCTCAAACAAAACTGCTAACGTTCCGAACTTGCGCCCCGCCATGTCGATCTTTCCATCCTTTGTAACGCGCCCGTGTTCCAGCAACTTCCGCGGCGTTACATAATTTGCATAGGCGTACTGCGTCATCCACGAGCCGAACCGCTCTTCGCAGGCAACCAGCGAAAGCGTGTAGAGCATCAGCACGTCTGTGTCCCGGTGCTGTGAATCCTGTACAGCCTGGAACCATGGATCGGCGGAAGCGCCGAGCGCATTGCACACGGCCTGATGCCGAACCGCCACTTCTTGCGGCATGCCCCAAGCTGCCGCGTACGCATAAGGGACCCGATTCAAGATGCCGGTCGAGCAAGCCAGCGCGATACCGTAATAGTTTCGATCCAGCCAGCCGCCCTCGGCGTGATCATTGCCGCCGCCGGTCAGGAACTTGTTCCAGGCAAAGTAATCGCTGCAGGCAGAAGCGGTCTGCTGCACCGTGTTCGACCACAGGAACTCGGGCGTGTATTCGTACTGGCGGGGCGCGACTGGCTGGCTTCCCCGCTCCCAGGCGTCGCAAGTTGGGCTTTGCGCCCAGGTTGCATGCGCGCGTGCCTCGAGCTCCCAGCCATATTTCTTCTCTGCGAACTCCTTCGCGCCCGCGAACAGATCAACTACCGTGTTTTCGAGCAAATCGTAGTAGCGCCGCCGGAGGAGAAACGTCTGCTGGATGGCTTCTGCGGTTTCTCCCAGGACATGTTGCGCCGGCTGCCGCGCTTCGAGCGTCGGCAGGAAGCCATGCTGGCCGTAGCAGAAGTAAACCAGGAATTTTTCGAACTCCTTGAATTCGGCGCCATAAAGCTCAGCAAATCGGTCCTCAAGGTGTGGCGTCAGATACCGGAAGTCGAACTGCCCTTCGTCGTGGTGAGTGAAGTAGCCCCAGTCCTGTTGAATGTGCATCTCGTCGGCATAAAGACCGTTGAGCGGCACCCCGGCTGCATGGTATTGCTCTACCAGCCCGCGCAGAAACGGCATTGCCTTTGGGCTGAAATAGTCCAGTTCAGGCGTCGCATAACGTATCACTACCAGCACCCGATCCAGGCCGCCCAGCTCAGTTTCCCCACGGCCTCTTACCGTGAGCCGTCGGGCATTGGTGCTCGGCAGCGACGATTCATCGACCTCTATATTCGGCGTGGTCTTGAGTTCGACAATGCTTCCGGGATCTACGGCGTAGAAGTTCGTTCCGCCGACCCGGCGCTCGCGGAAGGCGAAGACCCTCAGATTCGTGCGTTTGAGATCAATCGCTCCTTTGTTGTTTGTCCAGCGTCGCTGCTCCCAAAGAGAAACAGTGAACTGGCCAGTGGCCGCGTCCCGATAACCTTCACGATACTGCACCCAGTGCCCGGACTCGCCGGTTTTCCTCTCGTACCCGCGCCCTATCTCCAGCGGACTCAGCAGGCTCAACTCGAAGCCGAGACCGTGCGCCTTAACCATCTCGCTGATCCTGGCCAGGCGCTGGATGTATTCATTCGTGTCCGGCATCAACTGCCGCGGTTTGCCTTTCTGTCCCTGGCGGTATTGCGTCCAAAACTCGTCAAACGCCAGAATCAATGTTCGCACTCCCTGCGCTCTGGCCCCATCGCAAATCTTGCGCAACGTCGTCACGTTGGGGGTGCTGCTCAAGCTCAAGTCCACCGACTTGTCCGGGTCCTCGAGGTCCTCCAATTGTTGATCGCTGACCAGGATAATCGAAGCTTTCGGCAAGAGAAATTGCCAGGGGCCGGGAAATGTCAACGCGCGGGTTGGGAGTTGGGCGGACTCGGCGGCGAATAGCCGGGCGGTCAAAGCGGGGCTGGAGACTGCGATTCCCAGGCCACTCAGCCGCCGCAGGAATTGTCGACGTGATACTCTCGAAAAAATTGTGGTACCGTCCATGGCCGCTAAACGAATGGCCACAGGCTTGCCACCCGCTTGGCTTTAGGCAACCTGGAAAGCGGACTTGTCCCTCGGATTTCGGCCTTCGGACGCGCGCCAGCAAATGCGGGGCAACTGAGGTCCCCTCGTCGCCAGGAATCGCCGCCGAACTTGATCAGGTTCTACACCGCCACCAAGGCCGGCTCCGCTCGGGTCGCAGGCTGCCCTTTGTTTACTGCCACCAGGGCGGAATAGCTGCCGACTTCGCACAGCCGTTTGGCGACTCGACGCCGCAATGCGACGGTATTCACGGGCGTCCAGCGAAGCAGCCGCCGCATCAGGCCCAGTTGCGCGCGCAGTTCATCACCTTCCGAGGCGGCGGCCAGTGCCTGTCGGGCCTGCAGCTCAATTCGGCCCACCGCCTCGTTAGCAAATATCAAGGTCAAGTCGGCCAACACCGGAGAGTTGCCATTGTGCTTTCGGACCTTAAGAGTGCGGAGCAAAGCGCTTTCCGCCAGATAGACGTCGATCATGATGTCGCTGAGGCAAGCGACGATTTCCTGTTCTTCGATCAGCTTGTCGCCGAATTTCTGGTATGCCACTCCGGAAAGGAAAAGGGCGAGTTTTTTCGCGTTGGCCAGGAACGACTGAGCGACACTCAGCTCATCTGTCGAGCCACCGTCGCTCAAGGGCGCCGAGTCCAGCAGTTCCTTGGTCACTTTCGTAATGGCCTGGACGAGCGGGAACCGGCCGCGTTGGGCGCGGCGCATAAGCAGACCCGGAATGAACAGGCGGTTTATCTCATTGGTTCCTTCAAAAATGCGGTTGATGCGGGAATCCCGATAGGAGCGAGCAGGGTGAAACTCCTCCGTGTAGCCGTAGCCGCCGTGGATCTGCAGGATTTCATCAACCACGCCGCTGAGGATTTCGCTGCCGGCCACTTTGATAATCGAACACTCGAGGGCGAACTCATCCAGGCCGCGCAGGAACGGCGGCTTCATCGAATCCATCGTCTCGCCGGTTTCCATCACCTCATCAACCATGGCGCCGGTGCGGTAACCGGCGCTTTCGCCGGCATAGATGTTCGCGGCAGCTTCGGCGAGTTTGTGCTGAATAAGACCGAAGGAAGCGATCGGCCGCCCGAATTGTTGGCGCTCCAGAGCGTACTTTGTCCCTGTCTTGAGCAATTCCTTCGCCGCCCCGACCGCTCCGACCCCCAACTTCAGCCGCCCGAGGTTGAGGATATTAAACGCGATATACGCGCCCTTGCCCACTTCACCCAGAACGTTCTCGACCGGTACCTTGACATCCTCGAGGATAAGGCGGCGCGTTGAGGAGGTCTTGATGCCTAATTTGTGCTCTTCCTTGCCGGTGGACAGGCCAGAAGAAGTTCGCTCGACCAGAAAGGCGGTGACGTGCTGGCCATCGACCTTGGCGAAGACCGTGAACAGATTCGCCCAGGCCGCATTGGAGATCCACATCTTGGTGCCATTGAGAACATAGTGCTTGCCGTCCGCAGACAGCGTTGCTTTGGAACGCATGCCAAGGGCGTCCGAGCCCGAACCAGCTTCGCTCAAAGCGTAGGCTGCCATCCATTCGCCGGTGGCCAGCTTGGGAAGGTATTTCTTCTTCTGCGCTTCGGTGCCGAAGTAGATGAGCGGCTCGGTGCCGATGCCACAATGGGCGCCGCAGGTGACGCCAAATCCGCCCAGGCGCGTCAACTGTTCCTCCACACCCGCAGATGTGGTTTTGTTCAGGCCCAAGCCATTATATGCCGTCGGCACTTCCATCCCCAGCAATCCCACGGCGCCGGCTTTTTTGAAAATCTTCGGCGCCAATCCCTCCTCCTGATGCTCGAGGGCCTCGAGATTGGGCAGGACTTCTTTTTCCATGAACTTTTCGGCAGTCTGCGCCATCAGGCGTTGTTCTGCGGACAGGTCCTCAGGTGTGAAAACGAGGTCGGGCTCGGTCTCGGCGAGCAAAAAATTTCCACCAACCAAATGTGCGGGCAACGATTTCAACTCTTGCATAATAATAACAGGGTACTGCTCGAAGCGTGTTTTACAAACATTTTCCTGAACCTACATTAGACTTTCCAGCCCTTGCGATATTCACGGCGGACGTAATGCGAGGCTTCGGGTGCGTTTCGGGCGTGCATCTTGGGTCCGTCCCATTCCAATTTCTTTCCCGTGCGCAGGGCGACGCAGCCCAGCAGCATGATCTCGGTCAGATAGGCCGCGACATCGAAGTTTGAGTAGGCCGGCGCGCCGCCTTTGCATGCTGCTATCCATTCCGCGTGCTGGCGCTCATCCGTTCCGCCTTTGAACGTATTGCGTGGAATGATCTGAGGAATGGCTTTGGCGGCTTCGTGCTCCGTGGCTCGCGTGAGTTCTTTCTCGTCCTTGAGCTTCGCGAAGAAGCGGAAATCCCCGTCGCCGTCATCAGGCGAGAATAATTCGCCTTTGTCCCCGACCAAAATGCACCCGCTGCCGGAGACCTGGTCGAGTAAGTTGACGACGTTAGACGTAACATCCTTCGGCGGCTTGTTGCCGCCGTCAAACCACCACAACGTGACTGGAGGTTGATCCCCGCGCGCGGGAAATTCAAAACGGATCTTCGAGTTTTTCGGATACATCTCCTTGGCAACGCCTGCGCATTCCGCCTCGACTTCAGTCGGATATTCCAGCTTTAAGGCACGGAACGGCCAATTGACCGTATGACAAGCCATGTCCCCCAGCGCGCCGGTGCCAAAGTCGAACCAGCCACGCCAGACCCACGATTGATAAACATCGCGCCTGCTGCCGGTAACGTCCTCGGGCCATTTGGCCTTGAACGGGCGCCAGTGCGCGGTGCCCAGCCATAGATCCCAATCCACTCCTGCCGGCACCGGGTCGGTCCCAGCGGGCCGTTCCAAACCCTGCCGCCAGACCGGGCGGTTGGTCCACACGTATGCCTGACGCACTGGCCCAATCAGCCCGGCATGGACCACTTCGACGGCGCGGCGCAAGCCATCGGAGGCGCTGCCCTGGTTGCCCATCTGCGTGGCGACTTTGTGTTCGCGTGCCAGGTCACGCAGGAGGCGGGCCTCATAAACATCATGCGTCAGAGGCTTCTGACAATAAACGTGTTTGCCCATCTTGATCGCAGTGGCGGCAATGATGGCATGCATGTGGTCGGGCGTGGCGATGTCCACCGCATCAATCGACTTTTCCTTCTCGAGCATTACCCGGAAATCCTTGTAGAACCTGGCCTGTGGATATTTGCGGCGCGTGGCCGCGGCAGAGGCCTCGTTGACGTCGCACAACGCCACGATGTTTTCCCCTTCGCAGCACCTCAGGTCGCCGGCGCCTTTACCCCCAGCACCCACACCAGCAATGTTGAGCTTCTCGTTGGGCGAGACCCGGCGCGGCGTCCCCGCACCACCCATGCTCAGAGAGGCCGAGCCGGCCGCGAGAGCTGAGTAATAAATGAACTTTCGGCGGGAAATTGAATTGAGTGGAGAGACTTCCCGTTTCGACATGGCGACTTACTACGCGAGCCGGCCTGTTTGCACAAGGAGATTTGAAGCTGCGCAGCGCTAGACCGAAGAAATTGCCCGCCGGCCGCCAAACCGTTCGGCGTGCCCGGCCAAAGCTTATTCGTTCGGGCTGCGCAGCCTCATGAACTTGTGCAAGTGGCCAAATTTACTCCACTCCGACACGATCAGATTGCCGTCTTTGTCAATCGCAGCGCCGTGCGGAGAGTTGCAGATGCCATCCTTCCACTGGTCCATCGGCAGCTCGAAGTTGGCCCGCTGCTTTTCGTTTGGATTGTCGCCGAGTTGCGCGACGATCGCCCCTGCCTTGTCGAGCACGGTCACCCGACCCTGTAGTTCCGGAATCACGGCATAATTCCCCCGGATTTGTACCGCCGCGGGCATCCGAAGGTCTTTCTGGATTACCGTGACGAAGTTCCCTTCCAGTGCCCCGTTCTACACGCGGTTGTTTTTTTGGTTGGAAACCAGTGGAACGGG
>JACXTT010003027.1_pt1 | contig 26302 bp, 23 predicted proteins | sample 9270951 | NCBI WGS metagenome assembly JACXTT01 (sample SAMN15532306, study PRJNA645909) | rock metagenome | isolation source: weathered quartz diorite | place: Puerto Rico | collected 2017-06-21
GTCGTTGTACCATGGGGTATAGAGCCATTTCTCGGCGACGAGCAGCGTATTGGAGGAGCCATCGGTGATGGCGGCGAAATTGATCGTGGAGCGGGAGGAGGGAACGATCGGGCCATCAAGACTGTTGGACGGCGCAGTGAGGGAAGACCAGGTTCCGTAGCTGCCGCCGTTGCCCGCGTAATCGCAAACGGCAATGCCCTGCACGACCTGCTGCCTGGCGCGCGACGGGCAGTAGTAAACGGGAATCGCCGTGGCAATAATGGTTGCGTCCTGTCCAGCCGGCAGATTGTAGACGTTACCTTGCTCGATGAACGGCAGAATCTGATAGCCCCAACCCCAACCCTGGGCTGTCGGGCCGGCCGGCGTGTTCCCGATCATGGTGCGTCCGCCAACTGCGGAAGGTCCCAGCCCGCCGGTCGGAAAGCACTTGTTCAAATCGTGGAACGCATGAAACCCAATGCCGATCTGTTTAAGGTTGTTGATGCATTGGGTGCGTGCCGCCGCCTCGCGGACTTTTTGCACCGCGGGCACGAGGAGCCCGATCAGGATCGCGATGATGGCGATGACCACCAGCAATTCGATCAACGTGAATGCCTTCGGCCGGCGCTGCGTGTGCTGGAACATGGAAACCTCCTCGAAAAAGAGAACGAAAAGATATTAGAGCTAAATCGGGCACTGGTGGCCCGGCGGAAAGATCGCCTTGCGAAACTCCTCGTCGGTCATCAGGACGACCGATCTGGGGAAGCGGAGCACGTAGCGTTTGCCGTCCACGCCGTTTTTCTCATAGGCGGCGACCGTGAAGGGGTCGTCCTTGCCGGGCGGCAGCTGGTTGTAGTCGATGCCCCAGAGAATGACGAACTTCTCACCGTCGCCGGGAGAAATCAGCACGTCGTCGAGGCTGCCTTCGAGGAACGCCTTGATGTCCGCGACGCTCTTGGGAACCGTCTTGTTCTTGTTGACCGCGTTGACGTAGGCATTGCCGATCTTGAGGAGCCGATCTTCGGCTGGCGCGAGCGGCCGGTCGGCGTTCTTGCAGCCGATCAGGGCCAACACCCCCAGGCTCATGACGAACGGCGACCAGAACCCGAATTTGCCATTCATGGTATTCTCGATCGGCATGGGGGTGAATTTGGGCGCGAGAAGCTGGAGGAAATCATACAATCGTGAGGAATTGGACGCAAGCATATTCTGGAATTCGCACGACCAACAGGTGCCCGCGCCGTGACCAATGCTCCTCCGACACCGACGCCGGCTGCCCTGGGCTCTCTTTCCGACACCGGTCGCTGGCTCATCCTCGTCGTCGCCTTCCTCGGCTGGCTGTTTGCCGGCGGCCACATGTCGATCACGCAGCTCACCGGGCAGGCTGCGGCCATCGATCTGCTCGGCCACGTTGGTGAACTCGATGTGGGCCGCTATCTGGCGCTCAACAAGCAGAAGACGAGGCTGTCGGATACGGATGACGCACAACTGAAGGAATGGAAGCCGCTGGTGGCGCGCTGGTTCGCGTGGCTGCAATGTGCGTTTCTGTTCGGGGCGGCGACCGGCGGGCTCGTGTTCGGCTGGCTCGGCGATCGTATCGGCCGATCGAAGGCGATGGCGGCGAGCATCCTCGCCTACACGGCCTGCGCGGGAGCGGCGTCATTTTCGACGTCGCCGGCGATGCTGTGCGGAGTGTGGTTCCTTGCCTGCACCGGCGTCGGCGGCATGTGGCCGAACGGCGTCGCCCTGCTGTCCGAGGCGTGGTCCGGCATGTCGCGGCCGTTGGTCGCGGGGGTCATCGGCACTGCGGCGAACATCGGCATCTTTCTGTTCTCAACGCTCGCGGGCTACGTCGCCATCACGCCGGACGACTGGCGCTGGGCGTACCTGGTCGGCGCCATTCCCATTGTGTTGGGCGTCTTCGCTTGGTTCGCCGTGCCGGAATCGCCGCGCTGGTTAAGTAGCCGGGAGCGCGAGCGACCGGAAGGCGCCGCGGGAATTGCTCCCGTCGCTGACGCTTCCGGCTCGTCGGGTGTATTTCAGCCGCCGCTGCTGGGCGTGACGCTGATCGCCATCGTGCTGGCCACCATCCCGATGATCGGCGGCTGGGGCACCGCCAACTGGATGAATCCCTGGTCCGAGGAATATGGCGGCGCCGCCCTCAAGGCCACCGTCTTGCAATGGCGCTCCCTCACCGGCATCGTCGGCAGCCTGCTCGGCGGCTGGATTGCCAGCACCTGTGGCCGGCACCTGACCTACTTCCTGGTCAGCCTCGCGTCGCTCGGCCTGGCCCAGTACATCTTCTGGTTCCTCATCCCCGCCGACGACTGGTGGTTCCTGACCTGCGTCGCCGCGCTCGGCTTCGTCAGCGGCGTCTACTTCGGCTGGCTGCCGCTCTGCTTGCCGGAGCTGTTCCCGACGCGCGTCCGCTCGACCGGCGCCGGCGTCGGCTTCAACTTCGGCCGCATCGTCACCGCCCTGACGCTCTTCGCCAGCGGCGCCCTCAGCCAGCTCTTCAAGGGCGACTACGCCCTGATCGGCCGGATCACGAGCTTGCTGTTTATCCTCGGCATGATCTGCATCTGGCTCGCGCCGGATACAAGTAAGAAGCAGCTTGAGGATTGAGGCACATCCATCCCATATCCAGATTGCTTGACTGCGCAAACATGGGTTGCCTTGCGCCTACGAATTTGGCACACACCCGAGGGATATGCGCAGGTGCGCATTAGCCGATGCGCACTTCGAATCGCGCGAAACGCTGGAAATCGTGGCCTTTTCGGGGCAGGTGAGCCCGTGGGCGACAGCGCGGGGCGGCGATTTTTGCCTTGCCGCCACTAAGAAGTCAAACTGAGACATTATCACGTTTTCCTCCCGCTTGACACCCGCAGGCTCCCGCGCGGGTATAATCCAGCACAGCGGGCTCGGGGCCGGAATTTCGTCTCTACCTCATCTCGTTCGCTCTGGCCACGCGACGTCCCGCCAATCTCGGAGGGTATCATCATGTCATCCTCTTCGGAAGGACGCTCAGCGTCCATGCCTCAATGGCCCGCGTATCATGCGATTCGCTGGGTCTGCACCAACAATCCGTTCTACGCCGTCAGCGCGGCACTCTTTCTGGCCGGCCTGTGGCTCTCCTTCGGCGATCCACGGCACATTGAGAATACCTGGGCGATGATCGTCGGCCTGGGGGGCTACACGCTGTTGCTCGCCGGCACCGCTTACGTGCTCGTGCGCTACATGAACCTGTGGGACGATGCCCGGACCGTGCTGCTCCTCGTCGTCCTCATGTTCCTGGCGACCTCGGTCACCTTCGATGAAGTGCTCGTCGTCGCCATGGTCGATCCGCAAGGGGGCGTGCCGATCCGCGGCATCGTCTGCTATGTGGCGGGGCTGATCTTCGCGCTCGGCGTCAGCATGGGGCTTCTGCGCGGCATCGGGCTGACGCTGCCGGCGGGGTTTCGGCTTCCTTATTATCTGATCCTGGCTCTGTTCTTTCTGTATCCGCTGGTCCTGTGCCCGTTCTTGACCAATCCGCGCGGCGAGGCGTTGCAATGGGGGCTGTTCGCGTTCTCGGCGCTGGCGGGGCTGATCTTCCTGACGCTGCTGCCGGCGATCCGCCGTGGGCCGCGGTATGTGCGCAACAACGGCAGCCCGTGGCCGTGGCCGATGTATCCGTGGTCGCTGTTCGCGTTCCTGGCGTTTGCGGTGCCGGGGCGGGCGTTTTTGTTCTGCTGGTCGATGCATCCGATCGCCGGGACCGACCTGATCTTCGGGCCGTACTTCCTGGTCCCGTTCGGGCTGGCGCTGGCGGTGCTGCTCCTGGAGATGGGGCTGCGCTCCAATCAGCGCGGCGTCTTGTGGGTCGCGCTGGCGGCGCCGATTTGCTTGATCGTGCTGGCCCTGATCGGGCATCGCAGCGATCCGGTTTACGAAAACTTCCTGCGTATCTTCACTGCCCGGCTCGGCGGCGATCCGGTCTACTGCACGCTGCTCGCGTCGGCCGGCTTCTACGCCTATGCGGCATTGCGGCGCGTCTCCTGGGCGATCGAAGGGCTGACGGCGGTGCTGGCGGTGCTGGCGTTCGTCCACCCGCACTTCCTGCTGGAACGCGACCTCGCCGCACAGCCGGCCCCGCTGATTGCTGCGGCGACGCTGCTGCTGGGGCTTGGCATATGGCGCGAGCAATCGTGGCGCTGCCTGCTCGGCGCTCTCGGGCTGATCGCCGGCGTCGCCCTGGCGTTTCCGGTAGGCGTTGAGCTTTCAGCCTACCGCTGGCCGATCGTGTTTCATCTCGCGGTCCTGGTCTTCATGATCCTCGGCACCGCGTTCGACGACGAGCTGGCCCGGCTGCTGCGCTACACCGGCACGTTCCTGGCCCTGTTCGCTTGCCTCGGGGTCATGACCATTCCCTTCACACCGCCCGGCGGCGTGCCGGCATGGCTGCTCGATCTGTATGCCCCGGTCGTCGCCGTCCTACTTCTTGGGCACGGATGGTGGCGTCGGCATCATCTCGCGCTGATCGTGGCGGCCCTCATCGGCATCTCCTGGTCGATCGCGACCGGCTGGCAGGGTTACCGCGTGTTGCGGCAACTCATCGTCGGACTCGACTACCTCGTACTGAGTCTGATGGTGTTTGTGCTGGCGATCCTGGTAAGTCTGGTGAAGGCCGGCGTGCTGTCGCGCTGGCTGGCGGCGTGGCGGCAAAGGTCGTCGGATTCGGTCGAGTGATGGCGTGGCCCCGCTTAGCCTTCGCGTGGCGCTGCGCGAGCTGTAGCCGAACTCGTGAGAATTCGGCCGAGCGGCCGAAGTCTCACGACTTCGGCTACATTCACCAGTGCTGGCGCGTCACTTCGAACGCTAGCGGCAACCGCGTTTGCCCAGTTTGCCGCGGCCTATGCCGATGACGTGAACAATTCGTAACCCGGCGGTTTTTCTTGGCCTTCCCGGATCGTCACAGCCGATACTACCGCTACAGTCGGATGATCTTTCCTGGAGGCGATGCCATGCGCTGGATCCTTTGCGCGTCGGTCCTGGCTGGGCTGTCGGGATGCCACGCCTATACCCTGGACATCGACGGGCGCATCGCTCAGCGGGCGGCCCAGCCGATCGATGTGCAGACGCCAAAGGGCGAGACGCTGCCGCCCCCGGTGAAGGCGACGTTCGGAGTACCGCAGACTGATGGCAATGTCGAGGCCGCGGTGCATCTGATCCAGGGGGAGCCGAAGGAAAGGGACAAGACCGTCAAGGGAATCATCGACCGCATCCAGGCGCCGCGCGATCTGATCGGCTTCGAAGTAGAGGACATCAAACTCGCGCCGCCCAAGGCGACGCCGAAGGAAAAGGAAGAGGCGATCAAGAAGCAATTCCCGGCGCTCAAGGCGATGCCGAAGTTGCCGGAGGCGCAGATCGGACCGGAGGGCAGGCCGTTCAGCTTGAGCGACTTGCAGCAGATCGCGTTGCGGACCAATCCGTTGATCCGGCAGGCCCATTTCGACGTGGAAGCCGCCCGCGGCCTGGCGTTGCAGGCGAAACTGTATCCGAACCCGACCTTAGGTTATGAGGCGTCCACCATCGGGCAGGTGAACACCGACGGGCAGCGTTCGCCGGGCCAGCAAGGCGCGTTCTTCGAGCAGACCATTGTGACGATGGGCAAGCTGCGGCTGGCGCATGAAGCGGGCCTGCGCGACGTGCAGATTAGCGAGCAGAAATTGAAGCAGGCGGAGGCCGACGTGCAGGCCCAGGTGCGCAAGGACTACTTCGCAGTGCTGTCAGCCCAGAAGAACTTCGAGACGACCAAGGCGCTGACGCAGATGACCGACGAGCTGTACAACGTCTTGCTATTGCAACTGACGGCCGGCGAAGTGGCGGCGTATGAGCCGATGCAGATTCGGGTGCTGGCCAACCAGGCGCGCAACGCGCTGACGCTGGCGCACAACCGCTACAGCGCCGCCTGGAAGCAACTCGCCGCCACGCTCGGCACGCCGGGGATGCCGCTCACCGCGGTCGCCGGCCGCATCGACATGCCGGTGCCGCACTTCGAGCATGACCAGGTGCTGGCTTACGTGCTCAGCAATCACACTGACGTGGTCGCGGTACAGTACGCGATCGAGCGGACCCGTCTGCTGGCGCGCCTGGCCGAGGTGCAGCCGTTCCCCGATGTGACGCTCCACGTCGCGTTCCAGAAGGACTACACGACGCCGCCGTTCGGGACGGTGACCAACGTCAACGTCGGCGTGCCGTTCCCGCTGTTCAACCGCAATCAGGGAAATATCCAGGCGATGCGAGCCCAGGTTGGCAAGGCGATGGACGACAACCTGCGCGTCCGCAACGACCTGACGCGAAAAGTAGCCGACGTGTTCGAGCGCTACGACAACAACCGCCAGATTCTGGACATGTACCGCAAGGAAATCTTGCCGAACCAGGTGCAGGCGTTCCGCGCCGCCGTCGTCCGTCATGCCGCGGTGGCCGACAAGAGCGTCAGCTACAACGACCTGGTGACCTCCCAGCAAACGCTGGCGGGATTGATCACCAGTTACCTCGGCGCCCTCGGCGATCAATGGACGGCGGTCGTCGATATCGGCAACCTGTTGCAGACCCGCGACCTGTTCCAGACGCAAGGGCTCGACGAGGTTGCGCCGATTCCGGACGTAGAAGAGATCTTCCGCAGCGGCTTGCTGCGGCATCGAAGGTGAGTGTGTGGTGAGTGGTAATTAACGATGCACCACTCACTACTCACCACGCACCACCTATAATCATCTCCGATGCGCACGCCATCTTCCATCATCATCGACCGCCGGCTCGACAAACGCACATTGCTCGAAGTCGTGCAATCGTCGTTCCGCCTGTCGCGCAAGGCCGGCCTGGAGACGCTGCGCAATCGACAGGTGCGTCTGTGCGGCGGCGTGTGCGTCGATCCGCAGCGGCGCGTGAAGATCGGCCAGCACATCCAACTCGACGCGAAGCCCTACGAACCCGCGCAGCCGAAGTTGCCGGCGCTCGCTCGGGAGATCGTCGTGCGCTACGTCGATGAGCATCTGATTGTTGTCGAGAAGCCGGCGGGCTTGACGACGGTGCGCCATGCGGACGAAGTCGAATCGCTCGGCAGGCGCGCGAAGAAGTTCCTGCCGCCGACGCTGGTTGATCTGTTGCCCGCGGTGCTGGCGCGGAGTGGGCAATCGCTGAAAGGCCGGATTCGCGCCGTCCATCGCATCGACAAGGAGACGAGCGGCCTGGTGGTGCTGGCACGCACGCAGGAAGCGGAAAGTCATCTCGGCAAGCAATTTCGCGCCCACACCATCGGCCGGCGTTATCTCGCGATGGTACGCGGTCAGGCCAAGGACACATGCATCGAATCGCAACTCGTCACCGATCGCGGCGACGGCCGGCGCGGCAGCGGACCGGAAGGCCAGCTTGCGATCACGCAGGTTCGCGTCAAGGAGGCGCTCGGCAATTTCACGCTGGTCGAGTGTGAGCTGGAAACGGGCCGCACGCATCAAGTGCGTATCCATCTCGGCGAAGCGGGCACGCCGATGTGCGGCGAACGCGTCTACGACCGTCCGCCGCACGGCAAGCCGCTGCCCGATACGAGCGGTGCGAAACGGCCCATGCTGCACGCGGCGTATCTGGCGCTCGATCATCCGGCGACGGGGAAGCGCATGGAATGGCATGCGAAGATGCCGAAGGACTTGAGTGAGTTGGTGAAACGCTTGCGCGTGTAGAACTCACGCTCCGCGTGAGGCGACGTCGTCACGCGGAGCGTGACGACTACAGTGCCAATCGTTTGCGCCACGCATCCAACTGCTTCGCGACCTCTGCCGGCGCGGTGGAGCCGTAGCTCTGAAACGCCGTCAGCGCATTCTTGACGCCGAGCACCGCGGCGACTTGCGAACTCAGCCCTGGCTTGATCGCGTCGAATGATATCGCCGGCAAATCGACGAGCCGGCACTTGCGCTCCTCGCCTTGCCGAATGAGCTTGCCGACCGCTTCGTGCGCCGAGCGCAACGGCACCCCTTGCTTGACGAAGAACTCCATCAGCGTCGTCGCGTCGAGATAACCGTCCTCGATACGGGCCGCAATTGACTCACGGCGAAACGTCGTGCCGCCGACCAGGGCCGCCGCCAATTCGAGCGATGCGGACACCGTGTCGAACGCATCGAACAGGGCTTCCTTGTCTTCCTGCAAGTCGCGGTTGTACGCCAGCGGCAAACCCTTGACGAGCAGCATGAGCTGCGTGAGTGACGCCGACACCCGCGCCGACTTGCCGCGGATCAACTCCAGCACGTCGGGGTTCTTCTTGTGCGGCATGATGCTGGAGCCGGTGCAGAAGGCGTCGGGCAGGTCGAGAAAGTTGAACTCGGTGGTGGACCATAGGATCCACTCCTCCGCCCAGCCCGCCAGGTGCAGCGCGATCAGCGACAGGTCGAAGACGAACTCCAGTACGAAATCGCGGTCGCTGGAAACATCGAGGCTGTTCGCCGCCACCGCATCGAAGCCAAGCTGCTGGCGCACGAACTCGCGATCGATCGGCAGCGACGTGCCCGCCAGCGCCGCGGTGCCGAGCGAAAGCACATTGACGCGCTTACGGCAATCGGCGACCCGATCGCGGTCACGCTGGTATTTCTCGACATACGCCAGGAAGTAATGCGACGCCAGCACCGGCTGGGCCCGCTGGAAATGGGTATAACCGGGGATGACGAGATCGTAATGCCGTTCGGCGTTGCCCAGCAACGCTCGCTGCAAGTCGGTCAGCCTCAGGTCGACGATGTCGATGGCCGAGCGCGTCCAGAGCTTGACGTCGGTGATAACCTGATCGTTGCGGCTGCGGCCGGTATGCAGCTTGCGGCCCACGTCGCCGAGCCGTTGAATGAGGGCCTGCTCGATGTGGGTGTGAATATCTTCGAGCTTGATCGAATATCCCATTTCACCGCGCTCGATCTCGCCCTGGATGTCGTTGAGCGTAGCGACGATCATCTCGGCTTCGTCCTTGGTGAGCAGGCCGACGTGAGCGAGCATGCGCGCATGGGCCTGGCTCGCGAGGATGTCTTCACGATATAGGCGCTGGTCGAAGCTGATCGATTCGGTGAAGCGTTCGACGCGGTCGTCGGTGTCGCCCGAGAATCGGCCGCCCCAGGTTTTTTGCGTGGCCAAGGTGCTCCTCACAAATGTGCAGCGATCAACGCGGCAGCCCAGATGGCATCATCGTTCTTCAAGGGAGGGACGGGAGATGCCTTGTAAATGTAGTGACCATAGCCGGCGCTGTCATAAACTCGATGCAGAATCGCCTGCAAGTCTAAATCTGCATCCGCATGAGGCGAACGCAGCGGCACGGGTATCGTCGGCAGAGTGTCATGCAAGCTTAACGGCCAATAGTCGGCATCCGGTCGATCCTCGACGCGGCTCACCATCACGGAATAATCGCACGCCGCCGCGTTTTCCATAGGCATTCGGTCCCAGCCGCGCAGCAAGTCTATTTCGACAAAATGCGCCGCACTGCGCATCTGGCTGCCGCGCTTGGCCAAATACTGTTCGCGATCGGCGCCGGACTTCTTGTTGGAAGGACTCAGCAATTCGATGACCGTGACGAGATCCCGATCTATGCGGTCGTGAATCTCGAGCAAGAGATGCTTCTCGATGTCTACTTGCGGCACTCGGATTCGAGCGGGAGAGCGTCTAGTTGCGGTTGCCACTGCCTCGCTTGTCGCCGCTCCGACTCCGTTTGAGCGAGCGACGCCGACGTCGCCATGACCGATCAAAACGCGCTGCTCCGCGGACGGCTCATGAATGAAAAGGTATGCTTCCACTTTCACAATGTAATTCGGCGCGACCTGGGTTACCAGAACGTCACGGATGAATGGGATGAAGGTGTCGTGAAAGTCCTGCCAAACGTCGTCCTGTTCCAGAAATGGATTCATCCCGGGAAATGGAGACGGCATGTTTCACCTCTGACCTTTGGCGTGTAACTTCCATTGTATCAGAATCTTTCTGGGAACTTAGCTTTCATGCGTGCGTCGTCGCCAAGGTAAAAGTCGAGAATGTCCGCAATGGCTTTGTCTGCTGATGTCCATTCATTGACAAAGTCACCCCGACCAGGACTAGGGACGTAGTCGCACAACGTCACGATCCACTTTCGTCCATCGGTATGGAGATAAACGCACGGCGCATCGATGGGCACATCCTCTGCTGCACATGCGCCGTCTAGTCCGGGCACAGAGTTGCTGGGCGTGGCCGTTGGCTTGGCCACGGTGACGCCGTCGGGAAACGCCATATGATTTGGAACGAACGGTATCGAGACTAACAAACCTGCGGCTCGAAGTCGATCGAGAGCGTATTGTGGAATCACAGCCATCACAACCCCAATTCCTTCAACTGCTTCGCATCGACCGGCGCCGGCGCTCCGGTCATCAGGTCGCGCGCCTTTTGGTTCTTCGGGAAGGCGATGACGTCGCGGATGTTGGCGGTGCGGGTGAGCATCATGGCGAAGCGGTCGAGGCCGAGGGCGATGCCGCCGTGCGGCGGGGCGCCGAACTTCAGCGCGTCGAGCAGGAAGCCAAAGCGTGCACGGGCTTGCTGCTCGGTCATGCCGAGTACCTTGAAGAGGCGCGACTGCACGTCGGGGTTGTGGATGCGGATGCTGCCGCCGCCGCACTCGTAGCCGTTGATGATGAGGTCGTACGCCTTCGCCTTGACGCCGGCAGGATCGCTTTCGAGCTTGGCGAGGTCCTCGTCCCGCGGCGCCGTGAACGGATGATGGTTCGCCGCCCATCGTTTTTCCTCGTCGTCCCAGATGAACGACGGGAAGTCGCAGACCCAGGCGATCTTGTAATCGAGGCCGTTCGGATCGTAGAGCTTGAGCACGTTGGCCAGGTGCGCGCGTAAGGTGCCGAGCCCAGCGCAGACAACGTCCTCCTTGTCGGCAACGAACAGCAGCAAGTCGCCTGCCTTGGCGCCCAATCGTTCGCGCAGCAATTGCTGGATCGGGGCGGCGAGGAACTTCTCGATGCCGCCGGCGAACTTCTCCGCTTCAACCTTGACCCAGGCGCAACCTTTGCCGCCGGCGCGCTTGACGATCTCAGCGAGTTCGTCGATCTGCTTGCGCGAGAACTTGTCGGCCGCCGCGCTGGCGTTGAGCGCGCGCACCTTGCCGCCGGTTTCAAGGACTCCGCGGAATGCTTGAAATTCCGTTTGCACCGCAATGTCGCCGACGTCGACAATCTCAAGACCGTAGCGCAGGTCGGGCTTGTCGCTGCCGTACTTCAACATCGCGTCGGCGTATTGGAGCCTGGCAAACGGCGTCTTGATCTCGATGTTGATACAGCGTCTGAACACGTCCACGGTCAGGGCTTCGATCACGCGGAAGATATCGTCCATCTCGACGAACGACATTTCGAGGTCGAGCTGGGTGAACTCCGGCTGGCGGTCGGCACGCAAATCTTCGTCGCGCAGACAGCGTGCGATCTGGAAATACTTGTCGTACCCAGCGACCATCAGGATCTGCTTGTAAAGCTGCGGCGACTGCGGCAACGCGTACCAACTCCCCAGCGACACCCGGCTCGGCACCAGGTAGTCGCGCGCCCCTTCCGGCGAGCTGCGGCCCAGCAGCGGCGTCTCGATCTCGTAGAACCCTTGCGCGTCGAGATTGTCGCGAATCACTTTGTTCAATCGATGCCGCATCGCCAGCGTGCGCTGCAAGGTCGGCCGGCGCAGATCGAGAAAGCGATATTGCAGGCGCAAGTCTTCGTTCGCGAGTTCGGGATCGTTGAACGTCTGTCCCTCTTGCGGCAACGACAGCACATCGAACGGCGGCGTCGGGCAGGCATTGAGAATGCGCAACTCTTCGGTAAGCACCTCGATCGCGCCGGTTGCCAGCTTGGTGTTGTGTTTCCTCTCCGCGCCCATCATCCGTTCACGTACTTTTCCCGTCACGGACACGACCCACTCGTTGCGCACGTCCTGCGCGATCTTGAATGCGGTCGGGTGGTCCGCTTCGATGACGACCTGCGTGATGCCGTAACGATCGCGGATGTCGAGGAAGATCTGATCGTTGTAGGCGCGATAGGTGTTGACCCAGCCGTTGACGGTCACGGTTTGGCCGATGTGGGATTCGCGCAGGTCGCCGCAGGTGTGAGTGCGTTGCCAGGATGACATGGATATTTCAACCGAGCCCAGGGGTGAGGTACTCCGAACCCCTGGGGTGATACAAAAAAACGCTCCCGGGGGTTCGGAGTACCTCACCCTTGGGCTTGCGCAGTTGATATAAAATCGATACCTCGTTACGTTAGGAGAATCGCATGGATCGGACAACCGTCGCCGACGCCCGGCGTGAAGAAAGCATCGGCAAGCAGGTCCGCCTGCAAGGTTGGGTCCGCACCCGCCGCGACTCCAAAGGCGGTTTCAGCTTCATCGAACTCAACGACGGCTCGTGCTTCGGCAACGTGCAGATCGTCGCCGATGGCGCCCTGCCCAACTACGAATCCGATGTCAAGAAACTCAACGTCGGTTGCTGCGTTACCATCGAGGGGGACGTGCTCAAATCGCCCGCCAAGGGCCAGGCGACCGAAGTCAAGGCGACCAGCGTCATCGTCCACGGCTGGTGCGACGCCGACGCTTATCCGATCCAAAAGAAGGGGGCGTCCTTCGAGTACCTGCGCACCGTCGCCCACCTGCGCACGCGCACCAACACCTTCGGCGCCATGGCCCGTGTGCGCAACTGCGTCAGCAATTCGATCCACCAGTTCTTCCAGGAGCAAGGCTTCCTCTACCTCCACGCCCCGATCATCGGCGCCAGCGACTGCGAAGGCGCCGGCGAACTCTTCCGCGTGACCACCATCGATCCCGCCAAGCCGCCGTTGCTCAACGGCAAGATCGATTACACGCAAGATTTCTTCGGCAAGCCGACCTTTCTCACCGTCAGCGGCCAACTGCAAGGCGAAATCTTCGCCTGCGGCCTCGGCAAGGTCTACACTTTCGGACCAACGTTTCGGGCCGAGAACTCCAACACGTCGCGCCATCTCGCCGAGTTCTGGATGATCGAGCCGGAGATGGCGTTCCACGACCTCTACGACAACATGACGCTGGCCGAGGCGTTCATCAAACGGCTCATCACCGATGCCCTGATCAAATGCGGCGAGGACGTGAAGTTCTTTGAAGAGCGCATCGACAAGGAATGTATGAAGCGAGCCGAGGCCGTGCTGAAGACGGCGTTCTTGCGCGTTACCTACACCGAGGCGATCGATATCCTGCTCAAGTCGGGCAAAACGTTCGAGTACCCCGTCAAGTGGGGCATCGACCTGCAATCGGAGCACGAACGCTTCTTGACCGAGGAGCATTTCAAGAATACGGTCATATTGCACGATTACCCGCGCGCGCTGAAGCCGTTCTACATGCGCGTCAACGACGACGGCAAAACGGTGCGGGCGATGGACGTCCTGGTCCCCGGCGTCGGCGAGATCATCGGCGGCAGCCAGCGCGAGGAGCGTTTGGAGGTGCTCGAAGAGCGCATGCGCGAAACGGGCCTCGACCCGGCCGCGTACTGGTGGTATCTTGATTTGCGCCGTTACGGCACCGTGCCGCACTCGGGCTTCGGGCTGGGGCTGGAGCGCGTGTTGCTGTTCTTGACCGGCATGGGCAACATTCGCGATGTAATTCCATTCCCACGCACGCCGAAAAGCGCGGAGTTCTAACCGCTTGCGGCTTAGCGTTCGCGCGGCATTCTGCGAACGCTAAGCCGCAAGCGGCGAGGAGTAGCCATGTCCCAGCAATCCCGTCGTCGCTTCCTGCAAGCCGCCGCCCTGGGCGCCGCGCTGCCGTTGGCCGCCGACGCCGGCGAACCCGCGAGTGCCGATCAAGCGCTGCTGGCAATCGTTCGGCAGCGATTCAAGCACATGACCGAGGACCAGCTCAAGGCCGTGCAGGGCAGCTTGCGCAACGGCCTCGGCGCCGCCGAGGTGTTAAAACGGGTGCGGTTGGCTCCAATCGATGAGCCGGCGACGGTTTTTGTCTCCGATGTCGCGGAGTGAGCCATGCTCGATGTCGTCCCCGAAATCCGTCCGTTCCTCGCCGAGAAGCGACTCAACGACCTTGGCCCCGGCTCGCCCAACCTATCCGTCAAACCATTGCTTCAAGAACTACAGCGCGAATTGCCGAAGAAAGCGAAGAATCGCGAGCTTGCGCAGGCGTGCCTGGCGGGGCTTTGGCTTTATCACAATTTTCTTGACGAAGCGCACGCCATCAGCCAAGATCTCGACACGGTTGAAGGGAGCTACTGGCACGGCATCCTGCACCGCCGCGAGCCGGACTATGGGAATGCGAAGTACTGGTTCCGCCGCGTGCCGGCGCATTCGATCTTCACGGAATTGTGCCGGGATGCCGCCGCTTTGACCAGGGACGCTGGCGTGCCGGCTGGCAGCGAGTATCTGCGGCACCAGGAGACGTGGCGCTCGGCGGCGTTTGTCGATCTGTGCGAGCGAGCAGCACATGGGTCTGAAATGCTCGACCGGCTGTGCCGGCAAATTCAGCAGCGCGAATGGGAGCTGCTGTTTCGGTATTGCCATGAACAGGCGTTCCCGCCGTAAAGCGCTCCCTTCATTCCCGTGTGCTAATCTGGTATAAAGAACTCGACGATCATGCACGTGCATCCAGCCTCTTTGCAGGAGAACCGAGCGTGACGAAAAAGAACTCCACGCTGCTGAAGGAACGCCCGGTCAAGACCGGCATCGACACCGGCGATGAATTCCTGCCGGCGTCGCGCTGCCTGCAAATCCATCGCATCATGGTGCGAGCCCGCGTCATGGAAGAACGCATGATCAAGATGAGCAAGTCGGGCGAGGGGTACTTCTGGATCGGCGGCCCCGGCGAGGAGGCGTTCAACACCTGTCTCGGGCTGCAAGTCAACAAAGGCCAAGGTCCCGCCTACGACTACCTCCACCTGCACTACCGTTCGAGCGCCACCATGATCGCCATGGGCATGGAACTCATCGACGGCATCCGCCAGATGGGCATGACTGCGACCGACCCGTTCTCGGCCGGTCGCAACTTCCCCAGCCACTTCTCGCGCAAGGAGTGGAACGTCGTTCCGGTCAGCTCCGTCATCGAAGTGCAGTTTGCCATGGCCCCCGGCTCGGCACTCGTGCAAAAGCGCCACGGCGGCGACGGCGTCACCATCGTCGTCGGCGGCGAGGCCGGCACGGCCGAGGGGGACTTCACCACTTGCATGCTCTGGAGCTCCCGTCCCGGCAACGAGCTCCCCGTGCTCATCATCACCCTGAACAACGGCTGGGGCATATCCACCTCCTATGAATCCCAGCATGCCGCCAAACACTCCATCGATCGCGGCCAGGCCTTCGGCATCAAGGGGGCCGTCGTGGACGGCAACGATCCGGTCGCCAGCTGGTGCGCCCTCGAACGCGCCTTCCACTATTGCCGAACCGAACGCAAACCGTTCATGCTTGAAGCGATGGTATCGCGTCTTTATGGCCATTCGTCCTCGTCGGGAGCGCCGCGCTGCGACGACCCGGACTGCGTTGCCCTGTTTGAAGAAAAGCTACTTGCCGCGGGGTTGGTCGATCAGGCTGGCGTCGAACTGGTCCACGAGGAAACCAAGGCGGAAGTTGACGCCGCCGTGGTCCAAGCGATGCAAGAGGCCAAGCCGCAGGCCGCCGATGTCGAGAAGTTCACTTATGCGCCGAGCGCGGTCGATGCGGTCTATCCGGACGATTACACGGGGTTGCCCGCAGGCGAATAACCGCGCAGGCTCGCTGTGCTCACCTGTCGGCTTGCGATGAAGGGGACGAGCGGAATGGCCACCATGGTCCAAGCAGTGCGGCTCGCCCTCCACTACGGCGAGGAGCACCTCGGCGTCACCGATGTCTTCGGCGAAGACGTCGGCCCGCCGCTCGGCGGCGTCTTCACCGCCACCCAGGGGCTCAAAAGTGCCTGGAATTCGCCGCTCGACGAACGCGGTATCATCGGCACGGCCATGGGCATCGCCTACGCCGGCGGCCGGCCGGTGTGTGAAATCCAGTTCTGCGATTACGGCTTCAACATCATCGATCTCCTGAAGGTCGCCGGCAATCAGCGGTGGGCCAGCGCCGGCGAATGGGACATGCCAATGGTTCTGATGACGCCGTCGGGCTCCGGCATCCGCGGCAGCCTTTATCACTCGCACAGCTTCGAGAGCTTGGCCAGCCGGCTCGCGGGCTGGAAGATCGTCATGCCGAGCACGCCGCTCGACGCCTATGGCCTGATGCTGTCAGCGATCAAGGACCCCAATCCCGTCATGGTGCTGCTCCCCAAGGCGCTTTTGCGCCTACGCGGCGACAAGCTGATTCCGGGTGAGCCGGAAGATCCCGATTTCCTCAAGCAGATGATCGACGCCCCCGTCGGCGACCGCAGCCGCTGGCAGCCGAACTGGCCGAACGTCAAGGAGCATCTCATCCCGATCGGCACGGCTTCCGTGGTGCGTGCCGGGAGCGATGCGACCGTTATCACCTACGGCAGGCCTCTCCCCTTGTGCGTTCAGGAAGCGGATCGCATTCGCCAAGAGACCGGTTTCGCCTATGAGGTGATCGACTTGCGCAGTATTTTCCCATATGACTGGAAAGCGCTCAGCGCCAGTGTGCGGAAGACAGGGCGCGTGTTGATCGTCAACGAGGACACCGAGGTCACCAACTTTGGGGAGCATTTGCTCCGCCGCATCGTCGAGGAGCATTTCTACGATTTGCTGGTCCGGCCTCGTGTCCTATTCGGCAAGCATATTCCCGGCATCGGGCTGAACCAGGTGTACGAGCAGAACTCGGTGCCGCAATTGCCGTGCATCAAGAACGCGATGGAAGAGCTGGCGCGCGAGGCGGTATGATAAGGACGTATCATGGAATTCAAACTCCCCGAACTCGGCGAAGGCGTCTATGAGGCGGAAGCGGTGCGCTGGCTAGTAGAGCCGGGCGATGCGGTGAAGCCGGGCCAGACCCTGCTGGAGGTGCTGACCGACAAGGCGACGATGGAAGTGCCGGCGCCATTCGCGGGGGTCGTGCAGAGCTTGCTCGTCGAACCGGGGCAGAAACTCGAGATCGGCCAGGCGATCCTTGAATACGAGGACAAGAAGGGGGCTGCCGTGAAGGCAACACCGAAAGCGGACAGCAAGCCGAAGCCGGCCGCCGTTGCCCACGCCCATTCGCCGGCGCGCGACAACGGCGCCGCAACGGCTGCGGTCAAGGCGGCCCCATCGGTTCGCCTCATGGCCCGCAAGCTCGGCATCGAACTCGCTAGCGTACACGGCAGCGGGCCTGCCGGACGCATCCTGATCGACGACCTCGCTGCGCACGTCGCTGCTCCGGTCGCTCACGCTTCCGGCTCGCCGCAGGTGCCCGCCGACTTCGGCAAGCCCGGGACGCGCGTGAAATTCACCGGCTTGCGCCGCAAGATTGCCGAGCACATGGTGAAGTCGAAGCACGCCATCCCACACTATACCTATATCGATGAATGCGATGTCACCGACCTCGTCAAGGTTCGCGAATCGCTCAAGGAGCCGTTCGTCAAGAAAGGCGTCAAGCTCACCTACCTGGCGTTCTTCGTGAAGGCGGTTGCGGCGGCGTTGAAGGAAGTGCCGATCGCCAACGCGTCGCTCGACGAGGAAGCCGGCGAGATCGTCCTGCACGATCACTTTCACATCGGCATCGCCGTCGCCACGACCGGCGGCCTGATCCTGCCCGTCGTCCATGACGCCGAAAAGATGAGCCTGCTCGACGTCGCCAAGGACATCGAACGCGTGAGCGCCGACGCCCGCCAGGGGAAGTCGCAGCTCGACGACCTGCGCGGCGGCACTTTCTCCATCACCTCGATCGGCAACCTCGGCGGCCTGTTCGCCACCCCTATTATTCCGCACCCGCAGGTCGGCATCCTCGGCGTCGGCAAGATTGTCAAACGCCCCGTCTACGACGAGCACGGCCAGATCAAGCCTGCCGACATGCTCTACCTGTCCCTCAGCTTCGATCACCGCGTCCTCGACGGCGCGGTCGGGGCTGCCCTGGGCAACGCCATTATCAGGCAACTGCAAAATCCTGCGGCGCTGCTCGTTTGATTGATTGCCGCTTGCGGCTTAGCGCTCGAGCGGCGCCGCACGAGCGCTAAGCCGCAAGCGGCAGATTTCACTTCTGCCGCGGCATGCGCACCCGCAGATCATCGCCCGGCGGTTCGTCGTCGTAGCCGCGGCCGCCATCGTCGCGGCCGTTGATGCCGACGCTATAGAACAGGTAGCCGGTCGCGTCCGGGCGATAGATCAATGCCTTGTTGCTGAAGATGTCGTTCGGAATGGACGCCAGATAGTTGGGCACAAGCGCATCAAGCGTTTTCGGATATTTGCCGTTGTCGCGGCTGTAAGCGGCAAGTGCGAAAGCGATGTGCAGGTTGCTCTGAACCTGCTCCGTGCGGTCCGCGGCAAACTGGACCTTCATGACCGCGGGGACGAGCAAGCATATCATGAGGTCACCGACATATTTGCCGGTCGCCTCGCCGACGTTCTTGGAGAGCAGGATGCGCCGGCCGATCTCCTCTGGGGTGAGGAGTTTCCCCTTCATCGCCCTGATGTCGAGCTCGAACTGGCGCAGTTGTTTCTCGCGCAGGTCGCGGTCCTTGAGGCGCATGGCGCCGGCCATGCGGTTATAGAGTTGGTTGGCGGTCTTCAGGGTCCCGTCCCACTGGATGCCCGCGAACATCGTCTTGGTGATCGCCTTCCCCAGCACGTCCCCCTTGCCCGGCGGCACGCCCGCGAGCCCCTCGAACGCTTCCGGGCCGTCGCGGTCGATCAAGCAGACGGCTTGCAGGAACGTGAATCGTTCCGTGAGTCCGACCTTGTCGGCCAGCGACGGCATCGGCGGCAGCTTTTGCAAGTCAGCCAGGCACTTCTTGACTTGCTTCACATCGAGCTTGGCGTGTTCCAGAAACGTCAGGTCCGCGTCCGAGGCGATGTGATCCATGGCGATGCCGACCAGCGATTCGATGAGCGTGCCCCCCTGACCGACCAGCCGGCCGAGCCGATGGCAGGCGAGCAAGTCCTGCCAAGCGTCGTCGTACTTCTTCTCGCCGACGCGCAGCATGGCGCGGACGGTCAAAGCGTTCGCAAATTCGCGCGACTTCTGCACGCCGGGAATCTGCGCGCCGATCAAGAAGCTCTGCCTGCCGTCCGGCGCATTGGTCACCAGCGGATAGTAATAACGCGGCCGCTTGCTCGCCTCGATCACCACCGCCAGCGGCTTGTCGTTTTGCTTCAACCAGTCGGCAACGTCTGTATGCTCTTTTGCCGTCCACGGACGCGAGCGGAGTTGGTACTGCAGCTCGTCAATATCGTTCATTTGCTTGGACAGTTCCGGCTGATCCATTCCCTTGAAGCGAGCCTTGACGTATTTGCCCGGCCCGACGAAGTAATCCCCCTTCTCCGGCGGCGCCTTGATCTTCATCCACTTGAAGAACGCGTCGGGAATGTTCGCCCCTTCCGGATGCGGGCCCATGGCCTTGAAGAAGAGCACGTTGGCGTTGTTCTCCGCCGTCACGCCTTCGCTCAAACGTTCGTTGAGGGCGGCTTCGTAATCGGGATAGCCGTCCTTGTCGATTGGACCTTCGACGTAGGTGGTGTCGCGGCCGATGGTGATCGCCGGCTTGCGCTTCTTTTCCTTGCCGTCCTTCGCGGGCTGGGCGAGGGCGGACATGGCCGAGACGAGCAGCACGAGGAATAATGCGCTGATACGATTCATGACGTGGTACCCATGGGATTGGATTCGCACCGGTATTTTGAATCGACGCGGGGCGGAATACAAGCGAATTCGTGCTGCAAATCGACGCAATCTTGTTTGATTTGTGGTACGCATTTTTCCATCGTCATTCGTACAACGGTATACGCCAAAAGCCTCGGCAGTATGAACTGCCCACGTCAAGTCCCATTGATGATTTCGACCTCTGTTCCAGCCGAGTAGGTCGGCCGCGGATATCCTATCTGCAGGCCGTGAGAGTCTTATCGCGAGGATGAGCGATGGTGCAAAGCCTGTGCGACAGGTGCAAAAATATGCGGGAAGTCCGCACGGCGCGGTCGTGCTTTCTGTTATGCGAGTTGTCCGTCACGAACGCCAAGAACCCGAAATACCCGCCTCAGCCTATTGTGCGTTGCGAGGGCTACCAACCGGTGGATAGGACGAACAAATCTACCGCTGGCCCAATCAAGGTTGATTGATCGGCTTGACCGAATCGGATCCGAGGATGCGATGGCGGAACGCAAGCGAAAGAACGTCTTGTTTCTTTGCACCGGCAACTACTATCGCAGCCGGTTTGCCGAGGTTTTTTTCAACTCTGTCGCCCAAAAGATGAGGCTATCGTGGAGCGCGACGTCGAAGGGACTGGCGCTGGAACGAGGCGTCAACAACGTCGGCCCGATGGCGATCTCGGCAATCCAGGCGTTGGCGGCGCTCGGCGTGCGCGTGGCGGAGGATGTGTCCCGATTCCCAGCGCAGGCGACATTGGCTGACTTTGAAGCGGCTGAGCGGATCGTCGCACTGAAACACGCCGAGCACTTGCCTCTGATGCAGGAGCGTTTTCCGGCCTGGGTCGAGAAGGTCGAGTTCTGGCATGTTGACGATGCGCCGGACGCCCTGCCTTTGATCGAACGTGAGGTCATGAGCTTGTTCGCCCGCATCCTCGGCGGCGGCATGGAACCACCAGCCCCGACGCCGGAATCCAGGCCACCAGCCACCCAACCGGCCAAGAGCCCCGTCACCGTCAAGGTCGGCAGAGAAACGCAGGGGCGGCGAGGCAAAGGCGTGACCACGGTTTCCGACGTTCCCCTCGACGAAGCGGGGTTGCGCGAACTTGCCGCCACGCTCAAACAAAAGTGCGGCACCGGCGGAACAGTCAAGGTAGGACGCATCGAGATTCAGGGGGATCAACGCGATCGCGTTGCCGCGGTGCTGGAAAACATGGGTTTTCGCGTGAAGCGAGCTGGTGGCTGAAATGAAGGACGAAGCAAGTTACGTCTGTGATTCCTGCGGCGAGGAGATCGTCGTACCGATCGACCTGTCGGCGGGATCAAGCCAGGAATACGTCGAGGATTGTCCGGTGTGCTGTCGCCCGAATGTCGTCCGCATCGAGATTGACGATGACGGGGCTGTGCGGGTGTGGGCGGAGGTTGAGTAGGATGTTGCCGCTCTACCATGACGCCTGGTTTACTTTTCATTTTGCAGACGCCCGGATCATTCCTCGCATCCATCTGGAGGGCACGGAAGCCGGACGGCACGTCTACATCTTCCAAATAGACCCCGACACCGGCGCGAAGTTGGGCCGGTTGGCGACGGCAACCGTGGGCAAAGGCGGTTGGGTGGACCTGGCGGAACCGATCATGGTCCGAGCAGGCGATGCATTCATTGCCGTGCCAGACCGGGAATAACCGCGGGACAACGCGACCAAGGGCGTACAAACTTCCCGCCGAGGAGATGAAAGGGCTTACAAAAATGGGCGCTACAGGATTTGAACCTGTGACCCCTAGCGTGTCGAGCTAGTGCTCTAGCCAACTGAGCTAAGCGCCCGATCAATCGGGAACGTCGTTACCTTAGAGCGTTCGGCGCGGACTGTCAAGGGTTCACGTCAGGGGCCCACAGATCAATCGCCGACCGGATAGTACACGCTCGGCGGCCGAACGCTGGCGAGATGATCGATTTCAGCTAGCGCGGCCAGGAAGTCGCCGGTCGGGACGGTGTGGGTCATGATGATGAGCGGGACGATCTCGATTTCCGCATCGGAGTGTTCGAGTGCTTCATGTTGAATCACCGAGGAAATACTGATGCGATGAATGGCCAAGACGCGCGTGATGTCGGCCATGGCGCCGGGACGGTCCTCGACCATCATGCGCAAATAGAATCGGCTGCGCATGGTACTCGGGTCGCGTACCACCACACCAGATTCGTTGCCATGCTCAGCCTGGGAACGAGAGCCCGACCATAGCCGCAGGCTACGAAATGTCTGCTGGGCCCGGCCGACCGCCATGTCGATCAGATCGGCGACGACAGCGCTCGCGGTGGGCATCTGTCCTGCTCCACGGCCGTAGTATAACGTGCTGCCGACGGCGTCGCCAAGGACGAACAGGGCGTTGTAGGCATCGCGGACCAGCGCAAGCGGACTGTTTTGCCGTAGCATCACGGGCGAGACGTGCATGGCCAGCTGGCCCCGTGCTCCGGTGGCTGACGCTCGCGGCTCGCTATTCACGTCGAGCCAGGCCTCCGCGAGCAGTTTGATCGTGTAGCCCAGTTCCTTGGCGAAACGGATGTCGAGCAAATCGAGCCCGGCAATGCCGCGCCGCTTGATCGCCGCCAACGGCAGGGCGACGCCAAAGGCGATCTGTACGAGGATTGCGAGCTTGTGGGCGGCGTCGGTGCCGTCCACGTCGAGCGTCGGGTCAGCCTCGGCGTAGCCCTTCTCCTGGGCGTCGCGCAAGACTTCCTGGTAGCTTCGGCCGTTCTCGGTCATGCCGGTGAGGATGAAGTTGCAGGTGCCGTTGAGGATGCCCTGCAGCGACAGGATTTGATTGGCGGCGAGCCCCTGGCACAAGGCGCCGATGATCGGAATGCCACCGGCGACGGCGCCTTCGAAGGCGATGGCGCAGTTGTAGCACCGGCCTGCGTCGAAGATTTCGGCGCCGTGGGTTGCCAGCAGCGCCTTGTTCGCGGTGACGACGTTCTTGCCAGCTGCCAGCAGATTGAGAACGGCCGGCTTGGCCCAGTCGATGCCGCCGACCACTTCCACGGCCGTCTGCACGGCGGGATCGTCGATCACGCGCCGCAGATCGGTGGTGACGAGGTGCTTGGGAATGCATGGATCGCGCGGCTTGCTCGGATCGCGCACGACAACGTGGCGCAACTCGAGCTTCCTGCCGGCGCGGGCGGCGAGCCGGTCGGGGTGTTCAAGCAGCAACTTGGCGACGCCGCTGCCGACGGTGCCGCAACCGATGAGAGCGATGCCGAAGGAGTCCATGCGGTCATCATACAATGATCCACGAAGGGCACGAAGGGAAAAAAGAGGGAAAAAGTCCGTCTTCCACCTCCGTGTCGCTGGTACTCTTCATGGATTCGTCTCATGTTGAAAATCACCGAGCGAGAGATTCGTGAGCACGGACCGGGGCGCATTTTGGTAGTGTGCTGGCGGCAGTGGCGTACCGAGCGCGCCCTGGCGCGGCGCGGCATTCGCTTTCGCGCAACGGCGTTCGACCAGGTGCTGGCTGCCTATGCCGCGATGACGCAGGACGAGTTCGACGCCATCAATGGCAAGCAGGACTGGGCGAACTGGCGCACCATTCCGCGCGCTCTCAGCGGCCACGTCCCCGATCGACCGTTGCGCGTGCTTGATCTGGGCTGTGGCACCGGCGGCTCAACGCGCGTGCTCGCCTTCTACTGCCCGCTCGGCTCGCGCATCACCGGCTACGAGATTGCCGAGCCGATGCTCGCCTTTGCCCGGCGGCGCGAGTATCGGCAGCGCGGCGGATCGTTTGCCCAGGTCGACTTCGTCTGTCAGGGGGTGACCGAGAAGCTGCCGGAACCGGACGGGAGCGTGGATCTACTGAACGCCAGTGGCGTTGTCGGGCACCACCTGACGCCGGCGACGATCGCGCCGCTGATTACCGAACTGCGGCGCGTGTTGACGCCGGAGGGAGTGGCGATGCTTGACGTCGGCCCGACGATGCCGGGTGGCGAATTGCAGCGCATCCTGGGCGCAGCGGGGTTTGCCGATCTGGGGCACTATTGCAGCTGGTTCGGCGATCGCACCGGGGAGATGGTGTTTCGAAGGTCGGCAAGCGATCGCGTGGCGTCAGGCGGGCGCTAAGGGGAGACGGGGGGCCGGAATTATTGGTTTTCCGCTTTCCCCAGGCCGATCAATCAAGTAGAATTGCCACAGATCCTGCCCGGGATTCCCACCAAAATCGAGACTCCCGCCATGCCTGCAAAAATCGGTTGTAACGACTTGCAAACCACCATGACACTCGACCGCCGCAGCTTCGTGAAAGCCGGCGTTCTCGGCGCGGCCGGGTTGTCGCTGGGGCAGCTTTTGCAAGCGGAGGCCAGGGCGAAGCAAACGGAGCAGTCCACGCGCCGGCCTTCCGTCATCATCCTGTGGATGCGCGGCGGCCCGAGCCATATCGACATGTGGGACCCGAAGCCCGACGCCCCGGTCGAATACCGGGGCGAGTTCGGCGTCATGAACACCAATGTGCCGGGCGTGCTCCTGTCCGACATGCTGCCGCTGTGCGCGCGCATCCAGGACAAGTGGTCGATCATCCGCAGCCTGCACCACAACGACGCGGGGCATTCCTCCGGCGATCAGATTTGCTTCACCGGCTACCCGTCGGGGCCGAATCCCGATGAGAACGTCTATCCCAGCTGCGGCTCCATCGTCGCCCGCCAGCTCGGCCATCTGTCGCCGCAGCTGCCCGCCTACGTGATGATCCCGCGACTTCTGCCCGGCGCCAGCTCCGGCTACCTCGGTGTGGCGTACAAGCCGTTCGAGACCAATGCCGACCCCGCGAACCCCGGCCCATTCAGCGTGCCGAACTTCTCGTTGCCGACCGGCGTCACACTCGAACAAGTCGGCGACCGCCGGCATCTCTTGCGCTCCTTCGACACCATCCGCCGCGATCTCGACAACACGGGGCAGCTGAACGCCCTCGACCGCCACAATCAGCAGGCGTGGGACATTCTGACCTCGAACTCCGCCCGCAATGCCTTCGACATCGACAGCGAGCCGGAGCGGATTCGCCAGCGTTACGGCTTCATGGAGCGATTCGATCCAGGGGCCGCCGACCGCTGCGGCGCTCCCGCGTGGAGCCAGCGCATTCTACTTGCCCGCCGTTTGGTAGAAGCGGGCGTTCGGCTCGTCACCGTGGACTTACGCTGGTGGGACACGCACGTCTTGGGCTTCGACTCCTTGCGGCGCGGTTTCTTGCCGCGCTTCGATCTGGCCTACTCTGCCCTCATCGAAGACCTCGAACAGCGCGGCCTTCTGGAATCGACTCTGGTAGTGGCCTGGGGCGAGTTCGGCCGCACGCCGCGCGTCAACAACAACGCCGGGCGCGATCATTATCCGAACGTCTTCAGCGCAGCCTTGGCAGGCGGCCCGGTGCGTGGCGGCCGGGTGGTAGGCTCGTCCGATTCACGCGGCGCATTCCCGCTGGCCAATGCGAAATCGCCGCAGGACGTGCTGGCGACGCTTTATCGCCATCTCGGCGTTGATGTGAACGTGCAGTACACGGATGGTTCGGGCCGGCCGCATCCGGTGTTGTCGGGCGGGCGGGTGATTGAAGAATTGTCGTGAATCACCGAGCCCTGGGGTTCGGATTACCTCACCCCAGGGCTTCCTTTGAACTTCATTTCACCGCTGGAACCACGCTCAACTTCTTGTCCGTCGGAAAGTTTTCCGGGATCGGCACCGTCACCTTGCCCGTCGCGGCCCACTCGGTGCCGCGCAGTAGCGTTGTCTGGAAGCCGACGCAGCGCATCGCGTTCACATCATGCCCCATCGGCGTGTGAAAAACCTTGCCTTTGCCGTAACTGACTGTCCAGATCATCGGCTCATGGGCGTTTGTCCCTTTGGAAAACGCGGTGGCTAGGATGTGCACGTTCTGGATCGGGCCGCGCATGTTGTCGTACAGCTCGTCGTTGTTGTGCGCCCACGTACGCGGCATGCTCTTGGTGATGGGGTGCTCGGCGTCGCGAATGGTGATATCGAACTTACCAGTGTAGCGGTGGTTCGGGCCGTCGCCTTTGCCCTTGGGTATGATGACGCGCTCTCCCTTGTCGTCGAGCAACAGGCGATCGCCGGAGTTCTTGTCGTACCAGCCCATGCCGATCATCAGGCGGTAGTCGCTCCAACCGCCGAAGGAGTTGTTGGCGGCGTGTACGATCGACAGGCCGATCTTGCCTTCCTTGAGCAGTTCGTCGAGCTGCTTGTTCATTTCGGCGGGCCAGGCGGCGCCGTTGTAGTTGCTGAGGAGCACGTCGAACTTGGTGAGGTCGGGCGGGAAGGCGCCCGATTTCCAGTCGGCGGGGATCAGCTTTTCCTGGTTTCGCTTGGTGCTGGTGGAAATCTCGACGGTGAACTTGCCCGAATCTTCAAGGGCCTTTTTCATAATGGGCGTGGTCAACGGCCATTGATGATTGTTTTGGCCATCGACCAGGACGACGCGGATTTTCTTGTCCTGGGCGTGCCCGGCGGCGGCGAAGCTAAGGAACAGGGCGGCGAAGAGAGTCCAGCTGAGGAAGGTGCGCATGGTGCATTCTCCAGGTGGGAAAAAAAAACCACGCGC
>JACXTT010003028.1_pt1 | contig 26297 bp, 16 predicted proteins | sample 9270951 | NCBI WGS metagenome assembly JACXTT01 (sample SAMN15532306, study PRJNA645909) | rock metagenome | isolation source: weathered quartz diorite | place: Puerto Rico | collected 2017-06-21
GTTTCCCCTGCGCGATCAATAGGGGTTGGCTATACGCTTACAATTGAACTGGCTTGGTTAGCGTGAGCAGGATCCAACAACAGGAACCGGTTGAGCATTGCCAACCTTCTTGTCGAGGTTTTCGAAGCCTTGAAAAATCACGACTAAGTTCCGGACAGTCAACAACTTGCCGCCCGGATCGAACAAAAGTTGATCTGAGCCGTGCTGACCCGTTTCCTCGGTAGATAGCCGACTACGGAACGGACACCCCGATTTTCTTAAGAACCGCCTCCTTCTCAATCGGTTTCGTGATGTCAATGCACTCTGGCGAGAACCCGAGCGGTACATACCCGGGCGCCTCGACGATCATCCCAAAATGTTGGTTCTGAGGGATGCCCATGACCATTCGTCCGTACTCATCTGCCTTGACAAAAACTGCGGTGCCTTCCGTCCTCAATTGGGCCTGCACTATTGGGTTCCCGTCGGCGTCAACCGCCCGAGCATAAAGCATGCAAACCGCCCCGCCGGTTAGATGTGGGCACCCTGGCTTTGTAACAAACAGGCGATACGGGGCAATCAAGCTCATCCTAACATTGAGCACTACTACTGGATGACAGCTCTCGGGCGCCACAATCACTGAGTGATTTCCAAATGGAAAGTCTCTTAGGCAGACCTCGCCGTTAACAGTTCGCGACTCCCAGACTTTCCGTCCGTTGTCATTGACGAGCTGAACAACCGCCCCATCGAGCGGTAGCCCGATTTCATTGCGCACGGCGACAACCAATACGCACTTTGACGTGGGCTTTTCCTGCGCACGAGCTCCGCCCGCGCACAAGAACCACAGAAAAGCAAGCCAGGTGATCTTCATTCTCATATCAGATAATTCTTAATACACTCGTTATATACCTTCTTACTATTTTCCTTGCTCATTGCAGAACTGCCCGTATCATCCGGAAACATGTTCAAGATATGCCCTAGTTCATGCAACAGAAAGACAGCCTGGGCCTGCCCCTCTGTAAGATTCGGTGCACCGAGCTCGTCGCGCATGATATCGAGGACGGTTCGTATTACGATGCCAGACGGTGATACTGCCCCTTGGTCAAATCGTTGCGTAGTAAGGTTATAGTACACTGCCGTATTTAAGAAAATTGCCGTACCATCAGTTCGCGCCCCTTGGTAAGAGAATTGGATCTGGCCGTTTCCTAGAGCGGTAGCAGTGGGTAAACCTCCATTAGGCAAAGTCGGATCGCCATTGACCCTTGGAGTGTTATTGAGAGTTATCTTGGCCATTTCGCCGTTGACAGCACCAAGCGCCGTTGCACATTTTTGATCACTCAACGCGCCCAAAGCTATGTCTAAGTCCGAGCCCGTAGCAGGTCCACCGCCTATTGTCACAGGGGGATCCCGCTGAGGCGCCGGTTCTGGTGCTGGCGGCTGAGGATCTGGAAATGGACCACAAGGGGGTTGTACGAAGCCCCGATCGTTGGGTCTCATGACACAGGTCCCCCATGGATCGAGTAGATTGACCGGATCCCCAACGACATAACCATACCGATTCCAAGACCCAGGATCTCGTGGACCTGCGCTAGCCTGGTAGGGATCGCTTGAGAGAAATCGCCCGGTTCCCTGCGCATGCCAGCGCTGGTCCGAGTAGTCGATCCCGGTGCTAGCATCCCGCGTGTACGTCGCGAACTTCACATCTCCATTTGCCGGATTCGTGGCTCCAGGCTTGTCCTCGCCATATGGCAGATACCGGCCCACACTCCCCAATCGATCCTCATTCACCGCCGTGGACCCGCTCTTCACCAGCTTCCGGCCAAACCAGACCCAAGTCGAAGTCGAAAACGACGGCGAGATCACCAGCGCAGCCGTCGAGAATCCTTCATTCGTCGTGTACACGTCGAACGTCGCCAACCGCTGCCCGGTGATCCCGAAGAAATGCAGCGTCTCCCCGTTCCTCACCCAATCCTCTTGCGCGTTCACCGTATAAGTGACTTCGGTAATGCGTTTGTTCCCCGGATCATACTCATACTCGGTCTTTTTAGAGATGATATTCGTTGCCGCCGTCGTCATCCGGTTCGAAACATCGTACGAAAGATTGAACGCATCCGGCATCCCCGCCGTCATCGGCGCGAACAACTGGTTGCCATTGGCGTCATAGGAAACCCCGCCCATCCGATTGGTCGCCGCGTCAATCGCCGCGCCCCAGGATGGTGCAGTACCGGTCCCGGCCTTGCCGTACAAGTTCCCGAAGCCATCATAGGTGTAGGTCTGCGACCATCCGGAACCCGTCGCTGAAATCAGCCTCTGCAGCGAGTCATACTGATACGTGATCGTCTCGCCGGAATCCACGATCGACGCAACCTTGCTGTTGTTCGATCCTGCTGCCGGAAAATTGTAGGTGACTGAACGGCCGCCTGGCATCGTGATGTTTGTCAACTGCCCGTTCACGTTATAGCTCCGCGACTCGCCGCCAAAAGTCAGCATCTCGCCCGCCAAACCATAGGTTACTCCGACCAGATTCACGGCGTTAGTCTCGTCGCGCAGTGTGCTCGGCATCCCGCGTGAATCGAATAAGTATTTGTACACCTGGCCTGTCAGCGGATACTGCACCGTCTCCAAACGCCCCTCGGCATCGTAGCCAGCCACCGTATCCAGTTCCGCGCTCCGCGCTGCGTACGACGGAATTTGCCCGCCGCTGATCCGCAGCATCCTGGTCAGGCGAAGCTTCTTCTTCGTCATCGCTCCATATGGCGTGTACGAATACATCTCGATAAAGCGGTTGCCGCCATTGACCGGATCGCACCCGCGGCCCCAGTACTATACTGCAGCCAAGCGGCCATTCACATAAGACGAGTAAGTCCCGTCGAACGGATTCGAGTCGTAATAGTAATCCACCCTCTGGCAAAGATCCTCATTCACTCCATCGGGAAACTTCTGGACCTGTATCACCCGCTTGTTGCCGTCGTAAACCATTGAGGTCTTCTGGCCCTTCGCATCCACCTTGTAGTTCAGCGTCATGTCGGTGTTAAAGCTGACGCCAATCGATCCTGTCTCCGGCTCCGTCTTCCCGGCCAACATACCGTTAAAGTAAGTAAACGTTCGTGTCTGTGTCCCAGTCGGCCGCGGCATCGATACGCCGGTCAGGTGATCGTACGCATCGTAGGTATAGGTCGTCACGTAATCCGAACCGCCTGCCGGATTCGGCTCATTCACCTGAACCAGGTTTCCAACGGCGTCCTGCGTGAACTTCTTCCATTTTCCAGCCGCATCCGTGGTCTTGACCGTGTTGCCTTGATACAGATAGCTCGTCGTCGATGCCGCGTCCGGGGCCACTACCGAAACCGTGCGTCCAAGCTGATCGTAGGTGTATGTAGTCCAGTACTTGGTCGTCGCCCCTGGGGCATACGGCCGCGAGGTCCGGCTCAACTTGCCAATCGGAGTGCATCCACACGGCTCGTATTGATTCTCCACAATCGAAACGGCCGTCGTACCGTAGCCGGTTTCCGTGAAAGTGGTCCGCCCGAATCCGTCGAACGTCGTCTTCACATACCGGCCGTTCGTGGTCGCCGTCACCGTGTTCTGCGTATACGCGTAGGTTGTCACCGCCCCTGTCGGCGAGGTCTTCGAAGCCGGCCGAGCGTACGAATCATAGACCGTTCCGCTCGACTCGCCATTTGCGCCCGTCTCTCGCCAAGCGTGATTGGCAACATAAGATTTGCCTTTTGCCTGTTGCAGCACGGTGCCGTCCCTGGCACGCAGGCAGCCTGTATTGAGGGCAGTAATCGTGTCCTCGATAGCTCGATCAAAAGCTTCCATGGACCCTTCCTGCTGGAATTCGTCTCGGAAGGCTGGCCGGTCCAGGCATTGAGCGTAAAAGCGGAGGAGGTCTACATCGGCGATTGTCGGAGGATCGTGACCAGATTCGACCGCAATCCGCGCCGCTTCCTCCGATAGCCGCCGCCACTGACGAAGAAGATCCGCCGTGTGGTGACTGGGGTCATTATCGATGAGCTTTGCGCAGTTCTGACAAAGCCAAATCCCGTTGTCGATGAGTTGAATCCAAGGAACAACCATCGTTGTGAGTCCCCATCGTTCCCAAACCGTCAACGGTCCTCGGGCAGATGAATGTCAGCCACTGCCAATCGCACACAACGTGGCTTGAATGGTCGTCCGTTTTGAGATTCAACCCAGCACCTGGTCTGAGCTAGAGCCCATTTCATTGAATCGCTTGTCCTAGAAGAACCTTCTGTGTGAAAAAGAAACCGGTAGTCAGAGGGGAAGCATGGATCTTCAAATTGGTCATCTGGACGCAAGATAACCTCAACCATCCCTTGATAGGGAGCAAGAAGCGTAGCGACGCTCGCCAAGAGCCGTTGAAGCTCACTCCCCTCTTCCCTCGACACCCCAGACCTTTTTCTGACAAATGCGGTCAAGTGGCCACCTTCTCCCTCGCAGGCCGCTAAACGCAATATATCAGCGTCACCGTCCATGAGTCTCTCCCCGACCAGTTCGACAGCCGTCCTCGACGCGGGCCGAGAAACCGCTATGTTAAGTTTGCCTTTGGCGGAGACTGCGCGCCAGAGAGTGGATCGCAATTCAGGCTTAGAAATGACCCCAGTCACGTGACGCTTTCGAACAGCCGGAGGTAGTTGTCCTAAACCCAAACCCGCGACCCACAACTCGCTCTCATCAGTACCAAGAAAGATTTCGGTCCAGATATTATGAACCAAGTTCGCGGCGTGTTTTCGAAGGAGGCTTGTTGCCTCCTCATCAGATATTTCACGATCCACTGTTAGCCCCAAGACCGTGACTCCCGGACCGTCGCGTCGAAACACCTCTTTTGCAGAGGGCTCGGACTTGGCGCATGCAACATTGGCACACAAGATCATGCATAAAACAATCGTTCTAGGCATGATTCATTTCAGTCCCAATGGATTCTTGTCGCGGCAATCGGATTCCAAGAACCCTTGAAGCACCATGCTATCTGTCGCAGAACCTGCACTGTTCAGCCCAAACGCAGTTACCAAACCGCGGTCGCCTTTCTTTGCATACACGTGCAGGGCTTCATGAATAAACGCAAACATTCGCTGCACAGAGTCTGCGGCGAAAAACCCGTTGCCCAATAATACGGTGTTGGTGGATCGAACCTGTGCAGCATTCGCGCAAGCTTCTGGACCGGCTTGGCATAAGATGTCTCCAGCGGTATCCGGGAAAGCATAGCCGGTAATGATATCGCTGATAGATGTGTCAAGGGGAACCCCCTCATTGCTAGCGTCAACAAACCGAACGTAGTTCCGAGCAAACGCATCGACGTCTCCCATCTTATTCTTCCTGAAGTATTGATCCAAAAATTCTCTGCAACCCGTCCCTTCAGCCAAGACAACGGAGAGACTGTACTTGAACTGACCTTGTAGGTTGGAATGATTGGCGATAGGAAAGCCAAGGTATTTGGTTACGAGCGAACTTCCCTCATCGCGGAAACCTCCGCTAAAGGGGAGTCGCCGCCCTCCTACAGGGTCCGAAATATACAACTGTGAGGCGATATAGCAAGTCACCCCTGACTGGGTCATCGATCCATCAGGCCATCTTGCGGTAGATCTGTAGCAATCAACAACATTAAATGTCTGAAGACCTTCAGGATCGATTCCGCTGATTGGATCGCCTCCAACGTACCCATACCGGTTCCAGGACCCCGGATCTCCTGGACCTCCGCTCGCCTGATAGGGATCGCTTGTCAGGAACCGCCCCGTCCCCTGAGCGTGCCAGCGCTGGTCCGCGTAGTCAATTCCAGTATTCGCATCTCGCACGTAGGTCGCGAACTTCACATCCCCATTCCCCGGATTCCCTGTGGCCCCAGGCTTATCCTCCCCATAAGGTAGATACTTCCCAATCGATCCAAGTTGGTCCTCATTCACAAACGTGGACCCGCTCTTCACCAGCTTCGAACCAAACCAAACCCAATTCGAATTCGCCGACCCGATCACGAGCGCCGCTGATGAGGACCCTTCATTCGTGGTGTACACGCCGTAAGTCCCCAACCGCTGCCCAGTGATCCCGAAGAAATGCAGCGTCTCCCCGTTCTTCACCCAATCCTGTTGCGCGTTCACCGTATAACTGACTTCTGTAATGCGTTTGTTCCCCGGGTCATACTCATACTCAGTCTTCGTCGAGATGATATTCGTTGCCGCCGTAGTCATCCGGTTTGAAACATCGTAGGAAAGATTGAACGCATTCGGCATCCCCGCCGTCATCGGCGCGAACAACTGGTTGCCATTGGCGTCATAGGAAATCCCGGTCATCCGATTGGTCGCCGCGTCAATCGCCGCGCCCCACGACGGTGCAGTCCCGGTCCCGGCCTTGCCGTACAAATTCCCGAAGCCATCATAGGTGTAGGTCTGCGACCATCCGGAACCCGTCGCGGAGATCAGCCGTTGCAGCGAGTCATACTGATACGTGATTGTCTCGCCGGAATCCACGATCGACGCAACCTTGCCGTTGTTGGCGCCCGCCGCCGGAAAATTGTAGGTTACCGTTCGTCCGCCTGGCATCGTGATTCCCGTCAACTGTCCGTTCACATTGTAGCTCCGCGATTCGGCGTTGAAATTCAGCAACTCACCTGCCAAACCATAGATTGCCGCGACCATATCCACCCCGTTCGTCTGATCCCGCAGCCCGCCCAGCATGCCCCGCGAATCGTACGAGTACTTGTACAACTGACCTGTCAGCGGATACTGCACCGTCTCCAAGCGCCCCTCGGCATCGTAGCCAGCCACTGTATCCAATTCCGCGCTCCGCGCAGCGTAAGTAGCGATCTGCCCAACATTAGTTCGCAGCATCCGCGTCAACTGCAGCTTCTTCTTCGTCATCGCTCCATATGGCGTGTACGAATACATCTCGATAAAGCGATTGCCGCCATTGACCGGATCGCAGCCGCGTCCCCAGTACTGTACCGCAGCCAAGCGGCCATTCACATAGGACGAGTAAGTCCCGTCGAACGGATTCGAATCGTAATAGTAATCCACCCTCTGGCAAAGATCCTCATTCACTCCATCGGGAAACTTCTGGACCTGGATCACCCGCTTGTTGCCGTCGTAAACCATTGAGGTCTTCTGGCCCTTTGCATCCACCTTGTAGTTCAGCGTCATGTCGGTGTTAAAGCTGAAGCCAATCGATCCTGTCTCCGGCTCCGTCTTCCCGGCCAACATACCGTTAAAGTAGGTAAACGTTCGCGTCTGTGTCCCAGTCGGCCGCGGCATCGACACGCCGGTCAGGTGGTCGTACGCATCGAAGGTATAGGTCGTCACGTAATCCGAACCGCCTGCCGGATTCGGCTCATTCACCTGGACCAGGTTTCCAACAGCGTCCTGCGTGAACTTCTTCCACTTTCCAGCCGCATCCGTGGTCTTGACCGTGTTCCCTTGATACAAGTAGCTCGTCGTCGAAGCCGCATCCGGCGCCACAACCGAAACCGTGCGTCCAAGCTGATCGTAGGTGTATGTGGTCCAGTACTTGGTCGTCGCCCCTGGGGCATACGGCCGCGAAGTCCGGCTCAACTTGCCAATCGGCGTGCATCCACACGGCTCGTATTGATTCTCCACAATCGAAACCGCCGTCGTACCGTAGCCGGTTTCCGTGAAAGTGGTCCGCCCGAATCCGTCGACCGTCGTCTTCACATACCGGCCGTTCGTGGTCGCCGTCACCGTGTTCTGCGTATACGCGTAGGTTGTCACTGCCCCTGTCGGCGAGGTCTTCGAAGCCGGCCGAGAGTACGAATCATAGACCGTTCCGCTCGACTCACCATTTGCGCCCGTCGCCGAAGTCAGCCCGAGGAACCCGTTCCAGCTCATGCTCGAAGTCAAGCCCGCAACGGTCATCGAAGCCGGTACGGCGTAGTTCTTCGAAGTGTCCTCCACCGCCGTTCCCACCACGCCTTGCGGGCTCTTCGTCTTCACCACATTCCCTGTGTCATCATAAAGCCGCCATGCCCAAGTCTGCGGATAAGCAACTTCAATCGATCCACTTCCATATCGATAGCTCGACGTCACGTTGCCGCGCAGCGTGTTTGAAGTCGTGTAGGCCGCATCCTTCTGCCGCGCTCCCGAGGTTGCCGTAATCACGCAACTTCCGATTTGGCTCGTGCAACCGGCCGAGTAGTTGTCGTATTCGTTCGAAACCAAAGTCACTGCGGACCCGCCATTCTCGCTATAGGTCGTCTTTAACAGCCGGTTCCGGATGTACGCATTCACATAGTTCGTCGTCGCGAGGTACGTATTGTTATAGACCCGCCGCGCTGTGGTCGTGTTTCCCCAATCGAACAACTTCGTCTGCGTCATGTTCCCAAACGAATCGATCGTCTGCTCCACACGCTTCGACGATTCGTACGTCTGCCCGGGATCGTACTTGGTCGTCGTCACGCTGATATACGGCTTCCCATGAGCATCCGTGGACCAGGTCGTATCCACCGACTGCTTGAGAACTCCCGTGCTACCCACGAACGTCCACGCCCACTGAAGAGTTCCATTGGAGTTGAAACAAAACCGCTTCCCCGTGTTGGATGCATCCAAAACATCGCTATAGAAATGTATCGTCCGAGTTCCGTCGTTGGCCTCATGCCCGATGACGTAACTCTTCTCGGAACCCACCGTGCCGTCCTTCGATTGAATCCACGCCGAAACCTCCCGCAACGTTCGAGACGCCGTGTAATTCCAGTTCATCAGCGTCCAGCGCACGTACCCGCCTTGCGGCAGCGTCACCTTCGACAACTCGCCCGTCCAAGGCGTCTGGTACTCCATGCTGTAGTTCAAATTGACGCCGCTAATCGTCAGCCCCGTGAGAAACTTCATATTCGATCCGGTCGGCCACGCCGTCGCCGAAAACGGCTCCGCCAGCGTCTGCGTTGCATAGGTGAACGAATAGCCCTCATGCGTCCCAATCCGGTTCGTGATTGAAGTCAAATGCGGAGGCGTGGTGGAGTTGTCGTAGTTGAAATCGTAGGTCGCCCAGTTGCCGCCGGACAACACGGCCCGCACATCCTCAATTTGCGTGATCCGTCCCGTGCCCCATTGATAGACCACCTTGATCTGGTTGCCATTGGAATCCTGGAACAGCGTCGGGTAATCCGTGCTGAAGTCGCCAGTGTCGCGTGACCGGGAACCGAAATCCCAAAAGCTGCCGTCCGGAAACTTCATCCGGAACACGCCCCAATCCTCATTGAAGATGCCGTAAAAGTTATCTGACGATGCCGCCCACAATCCTGTGATAGTCGGGGAGGTCGACCCATCTGGATTCGTGATAGTTGCGGAGTCCGACCCATCTGGATTTACTGGGCGGTCCAGCCTGTACTCCGCGCCCGTCGAATCGGTGAACACGACATGGCTCGTCACTCCCGTCGACTTGTAATACCGCACCACCGACCCTGCAAACAGCTTCCAGCCGTATCCGTACCCCTTGTCCACCCCGTATTTCCAGATGGTGGAGCCTTCCTTCTTCCAGCTCTGGGTGTCATGATTCAGCGCGAACGTTACTCCCCAGCCTCCGCGAGCCTGCGCTTTCAGCAGCGGCAAGTTGAAGTTCACGTTGCCGCTCACCAGGTCGATGTTCGAACCTAATGCTCCCCAAGTCACCGCCGTCGGGGGTAATCCGTTTCTCCTTGGCTCCACAGTCCCGGCCGGCGGGGTTGTCGCGTTGAACTGGACACTCGAAAAATTACCCTCGTAATCGTACGAATCGATCCTGTAGGTGTAGGCCGTACCTGGCGAAACACTTTTATCTGCAAACTGCCCGAAGGCGATCACCAATTCACCGATGGGGGTTGGCCCCCAATTCGTCGTCCCCTGTGGCGCACGCCACAATTGGTAATAAGCAACCCCTCTACCGCTGCCGCCCGGATCCGTCGTGCCGGGAAACCGGAAATCGACTCGACCCGGACTAGTCGAAACCGCAATATTCGAGGGCGAGACAGCTAGCGGCGCGATGTAATCGATCACCGCCAAATCCGTATAGGTGAACCCGCTCGAGGCGCCCATGTTATGTCCGCCCACGCCCGGCATTCCGGTCAGGATCTCGCTGTCAGAGGCGCCCCCCAGATGCCGGGCCCAGTTGTACACGTAGAGATTCCCGTCGCGGGACACCAGCATTGGCACAACCGTGTAGTTGTCACTCAAGCAACTCACGGTTGAGTTCCACAAATTCGTCAGTCCGGCGGCGCCTTTTTTCCAAAGTGTGAAGGTCGCCGAGCAAGCATTTGATGTAGCGGTGGCCGTTACAACCAGCGCATAAAAAGTGCCCGTAGGCGACGGTCCGTAGAGAGCGTCGCTGCTCGCCCGCACGTACTGGACGTAGGTCCCGGAATCCGCGCCAGGGGTCAATTGGACAAAGGAATTCACCGAAACGTTTGGTGCAAGGGTGGGAATCGCAACCGTGGAAATCAGCGACGATGGCGTGCTATTCATATTCCGGTAGCCACCCGGGTTGTTGAAGGTCGCGTAAGTACCACCGTTGATCGTCCAGCCGCTCGCCGGAGTGCTCGTAAATCCATCGGATCGATACTGTCCGAAGAGTGCGGCAGGCGCCAGAAACGTAAGCAAAAGAAACAGTTTCGTAGTGATGGAGGCGGTGATTGTGTTGTTCTTCATCGCGATATTCCTGGGTCTGCCTCTCTACCGGACCTTGTTCTGGAACTTTGAGAAGTCGAAGTCTTTCTTCTTGGCCCTGAACACCGCCTCGATTTCCGCCGTGCTATGCCTGCCACGCTCGAACGCCTTCACACCCGGCAATTTCGACTCGAGAATCGGACGCAATCCCGCGCGATTCGTGCTCACGAACTCCACCAAGGCGCTCTTGCCGTCGTCGCTGAGTTGGTACGAATACGCAATAATTCCAGAGAATCCTTGCTTGAATCCCTCCGCCGGCACAAACATCGGCCTGATCGGATCCTGCATTGTCCCCTTCCCTTGCATCGGAACGACTGCATAAGACCGCTCGTAAGACGAGTGCACGGCAATCACGCCAGGGCCTTGCGCAAACAATGACGGCGACGCCGCAATAGCCAAAAACAGCGAAAGAAACGCGGTGGTCAAACGCATGAACAATCTCCGAGTGTAGAAGTGAAATGAAACGCTGGCGCTGGTGGTTGTGTCAAAAAGGGATGCACGGTTCGTGAACCATGCATTTGTAGCAGAGGAGGGCGGCGAAACTGCCGCGCCATTGCCAGAGACCAGAGGATCAATAGAGTTGCAGAATAGCCGAAGTCTTGGGATTCAGTCAAGTGAATAATTCGTCAAACGCAAAAACGGAAGCGTGTTTGCCGCTGCTTTTCGAGGACTCATGGACCAAACTTTCGCCGTCCACAATCTGCCAATATTTATTTTTCCATTCTTTCCAATAACTTCCCGGCCTCCTCCAACTCACAAAATTCGTGGACCCCTGCCAAACTCGTGGGCAGAAAGGAGAAATCGTGGGCGAAACAAGACCGCCGCGATCCGCGAGAAGAAGAAAATCGTCATGAGTAACACCAACAAGAGCAGCAGCAACAACAACAACCGCACCGAGGCCCAACGCGAGGCCTCCCGCGCCAATGGATCCCTCTCCCATGGACCCAAAACCGAACAGGGCAAGGCCAACTCCTCCCGCAACGCCCTCCGCCACGGCCTCCGCGCCAAAACCCTCGTCCTCGCCAATGAGGCGCCTGAGGTCCTCGAAGCCCTCTGCGCCGAGTACGAGGCCGAGCATCAACCCGAAACCGCGACCGAGCGCGACCTCGTCACCGAAATGGCCTTCGCGAAATGGCGCCAATATCGCACCTGGATTTCCGAAACGGCCACCCTCAACAAGGAAATGGCCGAAACCAAACCCATCATGGACCTCCATTACGAGGACTACGACGAGTCCATCCGCACGGCCGTCGCCGTCGAATCCGCGCTCGATCGCGGCCGCGCCCTCGACATCTACAACCGCATCGAGACCCGCTGCAACCGCCAGTTCCACCGCGCTCTCTCCATGCTTCTGGCGCTCCAAAAAGCTCGAAAAGCGAACAGGGATCGGCTTTGCGATACGCCCGATAACCCAACATACATAGAGGCCGATCCCGTTGTTCGCGAGTCAATCAAGCGAAAATGAACGAACGAACCTGAGACCTTGTTGAAAAGAAAGAGAGAGGATGACACACACCATGCAGGCTCCATATCGGGACGAAATGTGCCGGATCCGCGCTTCCGCCGGTCCGAAAACCACCCAGCTCGATGCAGGTGTGCTGTCTGCGGATTCCGTCTCCGAAGCACTCGATCCGACCCCGGAGCTCCGGGACGCCGTGGCCAAAGCCCTCGCAAACCTTACGAGGAAAACCGATGCTGACTGACCAACAAATCGACGTCCTCCGCCAAGTCGTGGACCTCCCCTATTACGGCCGCCGCCGCCTCGGCTTCCATTGCGACGATCAGCAACTCGAACTCTTTCGCCGCTGCTCGAGGCGTACTCTGCTGAACTGCTCGCGCCAATCAGGCAAGTCCACCGCCGCGGCCATGAAAGCCACCCATTGCGCCCACTGGAGGCCCGGCGTCACGATCCTCGTCACCGCGCCAACCAAACAGCAAACGCGCGAATTCCTGCGCAAAGTTCGCACGTTTGCCACGCTGGCCGGCATCGCCCGCCGGGGCGAGAAGTTCTGCGTCGAGTTTTCGAACGGTTCCCGGGTCATCGGTGTCGCGGCCGACGAGGACTCCATCCGCGGCTTCTCGGCCGTAGCGCTTGTGATCGTGGACGAAGCCGCCCGAGTCTCCGACGAAGTCTATTTCGCCCTTCTTCCAATGCTCGCAGTCTCAAATGGAAGCCTTTGGCTCCTCAGTACTCCGAAAGGCAAGCGAGGCTTCTTCCACGCCGAATGGGCGTCACCGGAAGGCGAACAGGGATCGGCTTTGCGATCCGCCAATGGTCCAGGAATGCTCGATGCCGATCCCGTTGTTCGCCAGTTTTCCAGAAGCGAGGGATGGGTCAAAGTCCGGATCAAAGGCGCCGACTGCCCCCGCATCTCCGCCGAATTCCTCAAAAACCAAAAGAAACGCCTCGGCGAACGCCGCTACGCCCAGGAATACGAGTGTCTCTTCGTGGACCTCGACCGCGGCGCCTTCGACCCCGACGTCGTGAGAAAAGCCTTCCGCGGCGACATCAAACCGCTGGAAATCTAGCAGCAGCAGCTCCTCGTACAGCCGCATTTCAACGAACCCCGAGGGCGTAAGGCCCGGGGCTACAGCAGGCCGCCAAACCCTGCTAAACCCAAAACCAACGCCCAAGGAGGAATAAGTCCATGCCCCAACAACAGCAGACGCATCTCTATTTCGGCCTCGACCTCGGCAAGCGCCAGGATTTCTCAGCCCTCGCCCTCATCGAGTACTCCCGTGCCTTCGAAATGGTCCGCAATCCCGTAACCTGGGCCCTCGAACAAATCCTCGAGGAACCCCGTTTCTCCGTCCGCCAACTCTCCCGCCTCCCCCTCGAAACCAAGTACATGGACGTCGCTGCCCAGGTTCAGGACCTTCTCATCCGCGCCACCCGCAAGTACGATTGCACCCTCGTCGTGGACGCCACGGGCGTCGGACAACCCGTCGTCGAAATGTTCTACAGCCTCCCCAATCGCTCCACCCTCGTCCCCGTCGTCATCACCGGAGGCGAGTCCGAATCCCGGACCAAAGACGAGTGGCGAGTCCCTCGCAAAGACCTCCTCGCGGGCCTGCAAGTCATGCTGGAAACCGGCGCCCTCGCCATCGCCGAAGGACTCGAGTGCGCGCGCGCCTTCGAAGAAGAACTCCTGGAATTTCGTGAAAACGGCGATTCGAACCCGGGCGTCCACGACGACCTCATCATGGCTGTCGCCCTCGCGTGCTGGCGCGCTCGCCGTCACGACATGACCGCAACCCAGGGCTTCAAAGGCAAAGATCCCGGCATCTACGGCGCAGGTTCTCCACCCAGTGTCTGGGGCAAGACGAGGTTGTTTTGAAATGCGAAGGAAAAAGGTGGAACTACGTCCGGCGGCGAGCGATCAGCAGGTTCGACGCCTGCCGCCCAAACCCGTACCCGATGTAAAAGTCGAGGTTCTTCACGTGCTCGCCCTTCTCGAACGCCCCACGCAGTTCCGGCTGCTTCATGAACTTGAAGCTTCCGTACGGCTGCGTGTACTTGCCGTACAGCATCACGTCCCACTTGTTCCCGTCAAAGAACTTGAACGGGATGCCCGTGTCGTCCTGCGCGATCGCGTTGCTCTTCGCCAGCACCGTTTCGCGGATCAGCGAGAAACCGTCGCGATGCGGCAGATAGGAGGCCGACTTGAAGAACGTGGACATCGGCCGCATCTGGTCCATGAACGCCAGAAACTCCTTGTTGCTCTGGAACGCCGAGTTGTGGAAGTTGACCGCGAAGTACGTGAGGTGCTTCACCTCGTTGCTGCCCTCGCGCTGGAACTCGATCACCACGCCGCGATTGCGGATGCCGGCCTGGTCGATCTTCCGGTCGGCATAATGGCCCTGCGCGTCGATCGTCACATAGCGGTGGCCGCGGATGATGTGTCCCGTGCGCACCATCTGCACCAGCAGCAGCGGCAGCAGTCCGTCGGTAATCTGCCCGCGGACCTGCGCGTCCATCTGTTGCGTGATGAAAAAGCTGCGGCGCAACAGCGAATCGAGCGTGAACCGGATCCGCGGCAAGGTGGAAGCGAGCGGCTTCTGGTCGAACGCAGCGGCAGTCTTGACCGTGCCGGCTGGTTCGAGGCCTACGAAGACATAATTCAGGTTCGCCGGAAAGAAAAGGTTCGCCGTCACAAAGTCCGGTCCGCCAAACGGATAGAACAAGGTCCCGCCCGAGTTTGGCGCGCCGTGCAGTTCCTTCTTTTGGAACTCTTGCAACACCGGCACACGGTCTTCGTCGAACTTCGCCCAGTCGGCTTCAAACGCCTTGCGGTGCAGCACCCAGGCGGGGTCCTTTTCGTACTTCGCGTAAGGACTCCCCTCGCGCCCGGGCAAGCCAGCCAGAAAACGGCCGAAATCGTCGGCCTGCCGGTCTTGTGCGACCTCGATCGCAGCCCGTTCGATTCCCGGACTGTCTTTTGCCTGCTTTGCCGATGCGGTGTGTCTCGAACCGCAGGAAGTCAACAGCCCGCAGGAAAGCAGCGCCAGCGGAAGGATGAAAGCGAAGTGCAAGCGTACCACTACCTTTATTTTGACGGTTTTTTCAAGGTCTTGGAAGTGGATTGTGATTAAGGTTCCGAAATCCGGGCGCAAGCGGCGAAGGTTGGGGGGCGAACGGTGGCGCATCCCGTCGTCCCGAGGACGTATGGCTTCGATGAGAGGATATCTTGCCGGGGATCCCGGACGAGAAACGCGTCCACGGTTTTGGCGAGGCGACGTGCGAGCGCCAATGGCGCGTCCGGAGGCAGGACGGCCAACAGCAGGACCCCTCGGCTCAACCGTCCGCGGGTCTCTTCCAGACTGCCCGCGAAGAGTTCCGCCGTAAACTCGATGTCGTCCGGTTCGAGCTTGGCGCGATCCGCTTGCGCGAAGTCGGAGGATTCGAGTTCAGTGAACGCCGAAGCTTCGAGCCCGTAAGCGAGGTTGACCGCGGCGATCTGGTAGCCGTACTTGCGTTTCAAAAAGGCGATGTACAGTTGCTTATCGGTTTCTGAACCAGGCAGGCGGCGGATGGCGTCCAGGCGGGCGCGCCAGCCGTCGTGAAGCAGGTCGAGCGCGAGAGCAGGAGCATTGGTTGTTTTCCCAGGCAAAAGGGTGACCCACAGTTCGTTCACGGGCTGCCCGTTGAGGCGCAGTTCCCAACCGGCATCCCGTTGCCGGAACTCATAGGAGTCGGCAGCGGTCAGGCACAGAAGCAGCAGTATGGAGCCGCCGGTCACCACACTCGGCAGCCCGTTTCTCGGACCATCGGCTGGCCCGCTTTACAGCCGAACGCCTCGCGGAATTCAGTGCTGTTCGACAGTACGCCGTTGACCCGGAACCGTCCGGGGGAATGCGGGTCGATGTTCGCCCGCATGCGCGAGGATTCCTCGGTGTGCTTCGAGCACCAGATTTGGGCGAAGGCATAGAAGAACCGCTGTTCCGCGGTGTAGCCGCTTTTGATCTCGCGTAGCGCCTTGGCGCCCATGAGGGTTTGCAGAGCCATGTAGGCGATGCGCAGGCCGCCGTTGTCGGCCACGTTTTCGCCGAGCGTCAGTTTGCCGTTCAGCTTGACGCCGGTAATTGGCGAGTATTGCGAGTACTGCTGCACGACGCAGTCGCTGCGGCGCTCGAATTCGAGTCCGTCTTTTTCAGTCCACCAGTCGGCGAGGTTGCCAACCGCGTCGAACTTACGGCCTTCGTCGTCGAAGCCGTGTGTGAGTTCGTGTCCGATCACGGCGCCGATCGCGCCCAGGTTTGAGGCGTCGTCGAGTTTGTTGTTAAAGAAAGGAGGCTGCAACACCCCGGCCGGAAAGTTGATGTCGTTCCGTTGCGAATCGTAATAGGCGTTGACCGTGGGGGCCGTCATGCTCCATTCGCTGCGGTCCACCGGTTTGCCGATTTTTGCCAGATCGCGCAGGTATTCGAACTCGCTGAGGCGCATCGCGTTGCCGAAATAGTCCTCGCGGACAATTGAAACCGCGTCGTAGGACTTCCATTTTTCCGGATAGCCGATCTTGTCCGATATGGCGCGCAGTTTGTCGAGCGCCTTCTGCTTGGTTGCGCCGGACATCCAGGGCAGGGAATCGATATCGCGGGCAAGCGCGCCTTCAATGGCCTTCACCATACGGCGAGTCCGGTCTTTTGCTTCAGGTGGGAAATTCTTTTCCACCCAGCGCTGGCTGAGCGGATCGCCGAGCTTGGAGTCCACGAGGTCGGCGCAACGCTTCCAGCGGTCCTTCATCTTCTGGGCCCCGGTGAGCGCCTTGCCGTAGAATTCGAAGTCGGCGTCGGCGAATTCATTGGGCAGCAAACCGGCGGTTTCGTGGATGATGTGCCACGACAGATACGCCTTCAGCTCTTCGAGCGAATGCTGCACGATGACTGATTCGAACCGCCGGAAGAAAGGAGGATGCGTGACGTTGAGCGTATCGAGACCCGAAAGGCCGAGGCTTTCGAAGTATTTGGTCCAGTCAAAGCCCGGGTTGAGGGAAATGAGTTCCGCGGCTTTATATGGATGGTGCTGATTCTGCGGATTGCGCAGGGAAACGATATCAAGCGAGCCCTTGGCGAGTTCGGTTTCGATGTCGAGGACGACCTTGCCGTACCTGTTTGCAGTCTCGACAGGATAGCCGGCGAGTTGGAAGTTGCGGATGATGTGCGCGAGGTACTGCTTGCGGAGTTCCACCGACTTAGGGTCGTCTCGCAGGTAGTAGTCGCGTTCCGGCAGTCCGAGGCCTCCCTGATCCGCCTCGGCGATCATTTTTGAAGAATCGGTGAGGTTCGGCGTCGCGTTGAGGCGAAAGAAAGCGCCCACGCCGAGCCGATGCAGCCGCGTGATTACTGCTGACAGGGCCTGCTTGTTGGCGGCCTTTGCAACCATGTCGAGCTCGGCTTGTAGCGGCGCGCGGCCGCGCTGTTTGATGCCAGCCTCGTCCATGCAGGCGTAATAGAAGTCGCCGATCTTCTGGTCGAGCGCGTTACGGTCTGGTAACGGCTTCGCAGCGGCTTCGAGAATCTGCCGCGTCAGGGCGAGGTTGCGGTCATCGAGTTCGTCGAATCGTCCATATGCGCTCTTCTCAGCCGGGATCGGATTGCTCTTGATCCAAACCGAACAGGCGTGCTCGTAGAAGTCCTCGCAGGGAGGTACGGAATGATTCAAAGATTTTGGGTCGAACTCTTGCAAAAGCAGCAGAATCGATGATAGCGTTGCTGAGGCGATGAACATAGCCAAGCTTCAGACTAGCATTCGCGAAATAAAGTCGAAAAGTTTGAACGTTTCCAGCGCCAAACGTCGCGTACCAATTGAGACGAGCGAAAGGAAAGAGGTAGTAATGCGTCTACTTTTGATTCTGATTAGTCTGGTCTTTCCAGTACTAGGGGACAATTTTTCATTCACTGGGAACTTCGCGGCCGACGACCAAACCAGTGCCATTGTGTTTCACCTCAATGCAGCTGCCGATGTCACGTTACGTACCTGGAGTTATGCTGGCGGGACCAATGCTGCGAGTTCGGCGGTTCTCCGCGGCGGCTTCGACCCCATCCTCACCGTCTTTCTCGGAACGGGCCCTGGCGCAACCGTTTTTAATGTAAACAACGACGGCGGGTGCGGCACAGTGGCCGCGGATTCGGTGACCAGCGCATGCTGGGATTCCTTTCTGTTCTTGCCCGGGCTGGCCGCTGGTGATTACACCGTAGTCATTAGCCAGTCGGACAATTCCGCTGGCGCCACGCTGGGCGATGCCTACAGCCGCGCGGGCCAGGGGAACTTTACCGGTCCGGCGTTTTTGGGAGTCCCGGGTTCGTTCATCGACGCCAACCCGAATCAGCGGACTTCGGCTTGGGCCGTTGACATCTTGAATGCCTCGAGCGCAAATGCAGCGGCTGTTCCGGAGCCCTCGAGTTTTGTTTTGATGAGCGGTGGCCTAGTCGCCGCCGGCGTTGCGTTTCTTCGAAGGAGGCGGCAAGTACGCCCAGGTCAGTCGATTCAGAGCCATCGGAGGGCTCTTCATTTCATGACGTCCAAAATCAAACCGGTCTCGCTTTTTTCGCTGCTTTTGATTGCGGCGATCGCCAGTCAGGCGGCTACCATCCCGCCCGCCGCCGACGCCTACACCAACAATGTCAACACAAGCATTAACTTCGGCTCGGTTGCAAATGTCAACGTCGGCGGCGGAAACACCGGACTCATCCGCTTTGACCTGGGGGGCCTGCCGTCAGGCGTTGTCTCTTCGAACATCTCCAAAAGCACGTTGTACATTTGGGTGAACAAAATCAATACCGCTGGATCGATCGACATCAGTGAAGCGGCAAGCGCCTGGACCGAAACCGGAGTCACCCAAGCTACCGCGCCGGCCGCCGGGTTGTTATTGGGAACCATCCCGGTCAGCGGGGTTGGTTGGATTGCGATTGACGTAACCAACGCGGTTAAAGACTGGGTGTCCAGTCCTTCATTAAACAACGGCTTTTACCTGGTTGCTTCCACATCGGCGCCCTCGACTTCTGTCTTCCTGGACAGCCGCGAGAACACTGGCACCAGCCACGCCGCGATTCTCGACGTAACGATCGCAGGAACCGGCGCGACTGGCCCCACCGGACCGACGGGTCCAACCGGAGCCACCGGCGCTGCAGGCGTAGCAGGAGCGACGGGCCCGGCAGGAGCAACTGGAGCAACTGGAGCAACCGGCGCAGCATCGACGGTTCCCGGACCCACCGGTCCAACGGGAGCGGCCGGCGCGGCAGGGGCGACGGGTCCGACAGGCGCCACCGGAGCCGCATCTACAGTGCCCGGGCCCACCGGCCCAACGGGCGCGGCAGGCGCAGCGGGAGCGACGGGCCCGGCTGGCGCGACTGGTCCAACGGGCGCCACCGGCGCAGCTTCGACGGTGCCCGGACCCACCGGTCCAACCGGAGCGGCTGGAGCGGCAGGAGCGACCGGTCCGACAGGAGCGACGGGCGCAGCATCCACAGTGCCCGGACCCACCGGTCCAACCGGAGCGGCAGGCCCCGCAGGTGCGACCGGTGCGACGGGCGCCACGGGCGCAGCATCTACAGTGCCCGGACCCACCGGAGCTACGGGCTCGACTGGCGCAGCAGGTGCGACCGGCGCGACAGGCGCCACTGGCGCAGCATCCACAGTGCCCGGACCTACCGGCGCAACCGGTGCGACTGGCGCAGCAGGTGCGACCGGCGCGACCGGCGCCACGGGCGCGGCATCAACAGTGCCAGGACCTGCCGGCCCGACTGGCCCCACCGGCGCGAGTGGTGCGGGTTCGCTGATCACGCTGAACTTCCTCAATGCCGCCGGCACTCTTCCCCGCTTCTTCGCTCCTGGTCCCGATTCGGGCCGCACCCTCGACGAAATCTTCATGGTGATGCCAGTTGCCTGCACCTTGGGCGACTTCCGGGTCAGCCACAACGCTGTCACTGTTGCAGCGCCAGCTTCACTCACAATGACTCTGCGCAAGAATCAGACCGGGACTACAATGGCCTGTACTTCGGCGGGCACCAACGGATCCAGCTGCACTAGCGGGAATACCGTCTCGGTGAGCGCGGGGGATATCGTGAACGTACAAATCACCTCGAGCGGCAGCCTGCTGCCTACCGGAGGTAGCACCAGCATCGCATTCCGCTGTCAGTAGTAGCTTTGAGGACACCGCGCGCGGATGGGGTCCATCGCCAATCGGGCCACATCCGCGGCAAAGTGTCGGGGATCAGAAAACGAACCGTACGCCCAATTGAGCCTGCCTCGCGCCGCCGAAGAAGTCCGCGCCAGGAGACAGCGTCGGAATCAGCGCCGTGTTGCTGCTGAACGCATAACCTGTCCTGGGATTCACCGCCGCAGCCGGATTGCCGAACGATGTTTCGCCGTCGCTCGAGAACTGCTTGTTGGTGGCGCGAGTCAGGTTGAAGCCTTCGATTGAAAACAACAGCCGCATCCGGTCGCCGAGTTTGAATTCCTTGAGCAGGCGCATGTCCCAATCGAGAAATCCGGGCGCCCGGAACGAGTTGCGGTAAGCGAGCGCGCCGTTGATCACGGGCACGTCGTTGACGCTGTTGCCATCGTTCTGGAGGTCCGCGCCAAGCACCGCTTTCACAGGAGTGCCGGTGCGGGCAAGAAACAAACTGCTAATCGTGAAGCCGTGACCGAGGTCGTACAGCAGGTTGAGATTGAAGTTGTCGCGGATGTCGTTCTTAGACCACGCCGAATCGAGCTTCAGGTTATAGGTATTGAGCGCCGTCTGGCGGTTGAAGTCTCGCTCGTTCGAGTCGTCGTCGCGATTGAACGAATGTGTGTAGTTGAGCCCGAATTGCAGCCGCTTGCTCATGCGCCGCTGGATGCTCATCGAAAAGCCGTTGTAACTCGAGTGACCGACGGATTTGTTGATGTTGATCTGAGCGACGTTCGGATCGGGGCGCGCGACAGCCGCCTTCAGTGTCTTGCCGGTCGAGTCGATGAAGACCGGCCCGGTCACTGGATCCCAGCGCGAAGCATAGACCAGCTTGCCAGTCGAATCGAACGTCGGGTAGACCGGCATGCCGTTGGGCATAATAGACGGCTCGAACAGGTTCGTGTCGATGCGGCGCTGCAGCGCCCACGTCGAGTTGCGCACGAAGCCCAGAGTAATCTTGGTGTCCTTGTCGAGCTGCCGTTCGATCGAGAACGCGACCTGGCCGGAACGCGGATTCTTGTAGTTGGGATCGAAGCCGAAAATGAAGCCCACGAGTGGCGTCTTTACGCCAGCTGGCGGAGCGTCAACGCGCTTCGGCACGGTGATGTAATTCACGAGCGTGGGATCGACGTTGGTATCCAGAACCAGCGTATTCAGCCCGTTGTCCGTGAACACTTTCTGCATCAGGTAACCCGGCGTGTGCGCATCGAAAATGCCACCTGACGCACGGACCACCGTGGTTCCCCTGCCGCCAATGTTCCAGGCGAAACCCAGGCGCGGCTGCCACATGCTCGTGTCGTTCGGAATCGTCTTGGTGATCGGATAGGCGGGGTTCGGCGAAGTGGGTTGAGGGTTGATCTGCGCTTCCCAACGTAAGCCGGCCGTGAGGGTGAAGTCGCGGCGCAAGCGAATCGTGTCGGTGACGAACAGGGCGTGGTCCTGCTGCGTGCCTTCGTACATTCCTTGTGTGCCGTTGGCAGCAACCGACTGTTGATAGCGGGTGATCTTCGATTTGTCTCCCGCGAGAGCCGCGAGATAATCGGGCAGGTTCTTGAACAGATACAGCCCGGAATAGTTGGCTTCGCGCAACTGCTGTTCCGGATTCACGTTGATGTCGACGCCGAACTTCACGCTGTGAATGCCGTGCGTCCAGGTCATGTTGTCGAGAATTTGTGTCTTCTTGACGTTGTAGATTTCGAATCCGGCCTTGCCGCCTCCGAGTACGGCCCAGTTATCGCTGAAATCGATTTCCGGCAGCAGGCTCTTCGGTGTGAAGAGGCGATTGTCGTAGGCCCACTGCGCGCGAACTTCATTGATCAAGTTGGCCGACAGGACGCTGGTCAGCGAACCCTTGACACCCTGGCTGGATCGGTCGAGTTCGGTGTTGTTGGTGACGGCCGCATTCGTCTGTCCGGTCGGACCGTTGAACGTCAAGCCGTACTGCGCCGCGTAGGTGTATTGAAAGTTCACCGTGTGTTTGGGGGTGAGCTGGTAATCCAATCGTCCGAACGCGACGAGCGGATTGTTCTTGCCGGCGAACGTTCCCTGCTGGCTGGCGATATCCGCTGGAATCGGCACGTTGCCGGTGGGCGTATTGAACTTGACCGTGTACGGAATCGTGACCAGATTCTTTTCAAGCGCCGCGAAGAAGAACAGCTTGTCTTTCTTGATCGGCCCGCCGATGCCGCCGCCGAACTGGTTCTGCGCATTCGAGCTCGAATCGTTGCCGAACGCGTCCGGCGAAGTCAGCCCGCCGTTGCGGTTGTTATAGAATCCCTCGCCGTGAATCGAATTCGTCCCGGACTTGGTCACCACGTTCACGTAGCCTGAATTCGTGCGTCCGAGTTCCGCGGACGCGCCATCGCGGATCACCTGAAACTCGCGAACGGCGACCTGCGGAAAGAAGTACTCCGATTGGTTCGCGCCGCCCCCGCGCTGGCCGCCTTGCAATGGATCGTTGAAGTCCACGCCATCGAGCGAGATGTTCACCAGATGCGAACGCTGGCCGTTCACCACGATGCCGAAGCGATTCTGCTCCTGCATCGAATTCGGCGTGAGTTGCATGAACTGGGCGAAATTCCGGCCGCGAATGGGTAGATCCTCGATCGCGCGTTCGTTGAGCGATGTGCCGTTCGAAACTTCGGTCTCGTTGACGATCTGGGCGCCTTCTACAATGGTCACTTGCGAACTTGTCGCAGCGACTTGCAGCGCCGGGTTGACGGTCCGGGTTTCGCCGACCACAACGTCCACGCCGGAAACGCGGGCTGTGCCGAAACCGGACGCGGTGGCTTCCACAACGTAGCTCCCTACGGGAAGCGCGCTGATGGCGTAGCGGCCATCCCCGTCTGTGACGGCGCTACGTGTGAGGCCGGTGCCGGCCGACCGGATGGTGACCACGGCTTTGGCGACCGATCCGCCGGCGGGATCGAGAACGGATCCCTGGATGGCTCCTTGCCCTGACCCCGACTGGGCGAACGCCGCAGACGAAAGCAGCATCAAGCATAGAAAAACCCATTGCAACATGAGCCCCAGTATCGCGGCTGGGTGTTACATTGCGGTTTCTGAATTATGACAATTCAATCCGTGTTCCGCGGATTCCTGTGACTATTCGTCCCAGTGGAACCGAATGGTGTGGTCGAATGGCGTGTAGCCGGTCAGGTAAACGCTCGTGCCATCGAGTTTGGGCAGGGCGCCGCGGACGTTCACATAGCGATTTTCCCGTTTGCCCGGACCGAACCGAAGCATGTCCTTGCCAACGCGGTAAGAGGCTTGAGCCCCAGCGCTCAGCAGGTAAGTTTCGTCCTTCAGTTTCTCGCAGCCTTCGAGCACTCCGCCCGGGGCGAAGCTGATTTCCACCGTCAGCGGAACCTCGTCCGTGCCATGCGCCTGGATGCGCATCGAAAAGCCGTTCTTTTCTTCCGTCACGATGGCGGACTGCGTCAAGCGGCAAATGCCCGATTGCTTGCGGCGTTTCCAACTCTCGCCCCATTGTTCGTGATAGACGATCTCTTCGTGCTTCTCGAGCGGCTGATAGTACGGTCCCGCAAGCTGCTGAGTGAACGCATAGCTGCCCTTGCCCTTTGGACCCCCTTCGGCTGGAAGAAACTGCCCCATGCCGAAGAAGGCGGAAGCGAAGCGCACGCCGTTCATCACGACATCGCCGCGGCGCAAGCAGAAGACGCGGTCGCCGCCTTTGAATTGCAGCGTGGCGCTGGTCAGTCCATGACGGATCCGTGCGATGCCGACGACAGGAAACACCTTCACGTAGTCATCGGGAATGGGCTTGGGCGCCACCGCCCGCTGTAGTTCCGGATACTCGAGCATGAGCGACAACTGCTGCCCGTTGCCTCCGGCTTGTGCGAACGACTCGTAGAGGCCGTTCTTGTCTTTGACGGCAAGATACTTTGCCGGGAACCAGTAGCGGTCCGGTTTCGCGCGGACGTTCTTGTCCTGGCGCTTCGAGATTTCCGTCACCACCTCGTTGCCCGGATGCAGCAGGTACATCATCGAGTCGAGGTTACGGCGCACGGGGTCGAGCAGTTCCGGCTTGTTCAACTTGATCGCCGCCATGGTGAGTCCACGCTCGCTGACCGTGTTGTAGACCGTCGTGCTGCGCTCGCTGAACTGGCCGTCGGCGTCGATGTCGATGCCTTCGGAAAGCCATTGATTGGCGCGCTGGATGTATTCCGTTCCGCCGAACAGTTCATGCAATTGCGCAAGTGCGGAGGTCACCACCCAGCGATGATTCGGCGTATGGACTCCGCCATGCAGCAGTCCCTGGCCGAGGCGTTGCAGCAGCGGTTCGATCAGGTTCGAGAGTTCGGTCGCCTTGGCGCGGCGGGCGAGCACGGCGATGGTCGCGACCGGGTTGGTGAAGAACGCCGTGTCGGGCGTCGAATTGAAATTGGTGATGAGCAGGTTGACGTTGCCTTCGGACGTGAGCCCGCGCAATGCGTAGGCCACGCCGAGGCGCATGCGTTCGAGCAGGAGCGGGTTCTTGTAGAACTTCGAACCTTCATATAAGAAGCAGGAACCGAGAGCATCGATCGTTCCGGCGACCGAGCTCGGATGATGCAATTCGTCGGCGTCGGGAACTGCGCCGCGGTACTTGCTGGACGGGTCGGTGACCTGCCGGGACATGAGGCTTTCAGCGGATTGTTCGGTTCTGCGGACCAGTTCCTGCGGAATCGAAGCAGCAGCAGGGGACACGGATTGCGCGGCGGCAGCGGCGGTGGTCACACCCGCGGCCGCGAGCAGGTTTCTGCGAGTCATGATGGGTACTCTTATTATCGTTCTACTTTTCGAGACCCAGTAGTGCGTTCAATTGCACGATGCGCTGATCGAGTTCTTTGCGCAAAGCCTCGTAGCGTTCCACCGCGTCGCGGCCGATCTTCTGGTCGGGCCCGTTGGTCAGGCCGTGGAGGTACGTGATGTGTGTCTGCAGTTCCGGCTTGCTGTAGCGGATCGACTGCGTAATCATGTGCGCGGCGATGGTGCTCAGTTGATCGAGCTTGCCGGGGTCGCCCTTGAGAGCGTTTTGCGCCGCACGAATTCGGGCGACTGCTTGATTGACTTCGCTCACCAGTTGGCGAACCTTGATGTTGTGGTCGTATTGTTCCTGCAGATCTGCCTGCGTCACGCCTGCCTGCGTATTGCGCGGATCCTCGATGATGGTGAGGGGCCGCGTTTCGGTCCACGAGCCCATCGTCAGCCGAACCTGATAGGCGCCGGGCACAACCACCGGTCCATTGGGGCCCTCGGGGCGATTGCGGCTCTGCCAGGGTCCGGCAGTGCGCAAGTCCCACGTAAACCGGTTAAGGCCGGCGCGCTTTTGCAGAATCGGCGCGGCGAAACGCAGGCGGGCGTCTTCGTCGTCGGGGTCGGCATCCGCAGCTGATCCAGCGGCGCCAGCGCCCGTGCCTGTTGCTGCGCTGGTGATGGTTCGCACCACGGCGCCTTTTGTGTCGAGGATCTCGAGCTTCAATTCGTCCTTTGCGTCGGACGCGAGATAGTAGTCGATCATCGCCCCATTGCGCGGATACTGCACACCCGCGCCATCGCGGCTCAAGCCTTCGAGCGCGCCCCGCACGGCGGAACGCACCGCGGTTTTCGGCGAATACAGCGCCGCCGATTGTTCCGCGATCCTGTCGTTCCACTGATGCAGCGGCGTCAGGTTGTCGAGGATCCAGAACGAACGGCCCTGCGTCGAAAGCACCAGATCTTTGTGCGCCACGCGGATGTCGGTGACCGGAGTCACCGGCAGGTTCAACTGGAACGGCTGCCATTTCGCGCCATTGTCGAAGCTGATGTACATGCCGAATTCCGTGCCCGCATACAACAGGCCCGCGCGATCGGGATCTTCGCGAATCACACGCGTAGGTTCGTCTTTGGCGATACCGCTAACGATCAGCGTCCAACTCTTGCCGAAATCGTCCGTGCGGTAGAGATAGGGCGTGAAGTCGCCGAGCAGATAGCGAACCACGGCGGCATA
>JACXTT010003029.1_pt1 | contig 26290 bp, 17 predicted proteins | sample 9270951 | NCBI WGS metagenome assembly JACXTT01 (sample SAMN15532306, study PRJNA645909) | rock metagenome | isolation source: weathered quartz diorite | place: Puerto Rico | collected 2017-06-21
TGGCAGATAATGGCCCCGGTATTTCTCCAGAGCATCGCCGACGTGTGTTTGACCCCTTTTTTACGACGCGTGACGGAGGAATCGGGTTGGGACTCACTGTGGTGCAGCAGATTGTCAGAATACACGGCGGAGACGTTATTGTTAGTGAGAGCGCCTCAGGAGGTGCCTGTTTTCGTTGCGTCCTTCCGTGTACTCCTACGGAGAGAGACGTATGAGCAAACAGCGAGTGTTGGTCGTGGATGACGAACCAAAAATGCAGCGGGTCTTGGAAATCATGCTGCACAAGATGGGGCACGAGGTCCTGCTGGCCGGCGATGGGCAAGCGGCCCTCGCGTTGGCGCAACGCGTGGCAGTTGATCTGGTGATGACGGACCTGCGCATGCCTAGCATGGACGGTATCGCGCTCTTAACCGCCCTGCGGACACATGGGGTCAACGTACCGGTGATTCTGCTGACGGCGTACGGGACTGTCGAGAGCGCGGTCGCGGCGATGAAGCAGGGGGCATACGACTACATTCTCCGCCCGTTCGACGTCGAGGCAGTGGAAGTCGTGGTCACGCGCGCATTGGCGCAAGAACGAGTACAGCGAGAGAATCAATTCTTACGCGAGGAGGTGGAAAAGGGCTGGGGAGAGTTTATCGGACGGAGCGCGGCCATGCAGCAACAATACGAGCTGATCCGCCAAGTCGCCGACAGTACCACTAGTGTGCTGATCACCGGAGAGACCGGCACGGGGAAAGAACTCGCTGCCCGGGCCATTCAACTAGAATCACCCCGACGAGAGGCGCTGTTCGTACCGATTAACTTTGTGCGCATCCCCGCTGCACTCCTCGAAAGTGAACTGTTTGGCCACACCAAAGGGGCGTTTACCGGGGCTGACAAAGAACGGATGGGCAAGTTTGAGATGGCAGATGGTGGCACCATTTTTCTGGACGAGGTGACGGAGATGCCCGTGCCTTTGCAAGCGAAACTGTTGCGTGTCTTACAAGACAATCAGATTGAGCGCCTCGGCAGCAACCGCAGTGTGTCAATCGATCTTCGGGTCATCGCCGCCACCAATCGGGATGTCCGGCGGGCCATCCAGCAAGGGACGTTGCGTGAAGACCTCTTCTACCGGCTCAATGTCTTCATGATCACCATGCCTCCCCTGCGCGACCGGCTCGACGATATTCCGCTGCTTACCGACCACTTTATTGAGAAGCATGGAACGAGACTGGGGCGGGGGCATCCAACCCTCTCCGCTGCGGCACTGGCGCAACTCCAGGCCTACGCCTGGCCCGGCAATGTGCGAGAGCTGGAGAATGTGATCGAACGCGCGCTCGTGCTCAGCCGTGGTGCGCAGATCGAGGTGCAACATTTGCCTCGCGAAATCGTTGCCACGGCCGAGCCCGTGGCTCCTTCCATAGCGGCGCCCTGTTCCTCATCCCTCTCTCTGATTCCGGCGGTGGAACACCTGGAGAAGGCGCTCGTTATCCAAGCGCTGCGGCAGGCTGCGGGCAACAAGGCCAAAGCCGCCCGTCTGCTCGAGATCAGCGAGCGGGCAGTATGGTACAAAATAAAAAAGTATGGTCTGTCTTGAGTCATTGGTAATACTCAGCTCTTTACGATGCCGAGACCTCCTATAATCCCGCAAAAAACAGAATGGGTGTGCAAAATTTGTCTGCAAAAAATGTCTGCACCCTTCCGCAGGGGGCTTTCCTGAGCGCGCGGTGGCGCTTTTTCTGTTGGCTGGTACAAGAATTGCTGACCCTTGAGAGCCCAATGGGGCTGCAGTCCTTCATGCGTGCAGGGACGAATATACGTGCAGGGACGAACAGCGGTAAGGTTGGGGCGGTAGACGATTTCTTTCCCCTCCGCTATGCGTGCAGGGACGAACACAGCGAATGTGAGCTGCCAATTTCCTTCGAGTGATCCTTCGGTGGGCAAGCGAAAGTGGACGGCGTGGTGTGGACTGCCATAGTCGGAAAAAGGTGTGTCTCGTAGTGACCACGACGGTACTCGGGGTGGCATTCGTCACTTCTTGTAACACGCAGGCTCCGGATACCGGCGATGCTGCCCGCGACCACTCTCCCTCTCGATTGGTACCGGAGGCCCGCTTTTTGGGCCGGGGTTCGGGGTCAGTTACCACTTCTCTAAGCCAACGGAGGTAGAGCAAATCTCATGGATGTTCCATTACTAGACTTAACCCGCGAGATCCAACAAATTGGCGCAGAAGTCCGCGCGCAATGGAACAGATTGTTAGAACGTCCCCAATTCCTTAATGGTGAGCACGTCAAAGCTTTCGAAACCGAGATGGCCACGTTCTTAGGCGTGCCGCAGGTTGTAGGCACAGCGTCTGGCACCGAGGCACTGATTCTGGGACTCGCCGCCTGCGGCATTGGGGAAGGGGATGAAGTCATTTTGCCGGCCAATGCCTTCGTCGCCGCCTTAGAAGCAGTGTGGTGGTTAAAAGCGCGTCCGGTGTTGGTCGATGTCCAGGACTGGGACCTTGGTCCGAACCCCGAACAGATCCGCCGTCGGCTTACACGGAAGACCAAAGCCTTGCTTGTCGTCCATCTCTATGGCTTGCCTGTCCATCTCGCGCCGCTGTTAGAAATTAGTCGGACCGCGGGCATTCACTTGATCGAAGATTGCTCGCATGCTCATGGCGCCACCTATCAGGGAAAAAGAGTAGGCAGTTTTGGCACGGTCGGCTGTTTCAGTGCTGGTGTGGTCAAGAACTTGGGCGCCTACGGCGAGGCAGGCTTTGTCGCTACCCGGGATGCGACCATTGCCCACCAGCTCACATTGTTGCGCGGTCACGGCCAAGAGGAAAAGAACGTCCACCGCTGTTATGGCACGAACGGTCGCCTCGACGAGGTCCAGGCTGCGGTGCTGCGCGTCAAGCTGCGCACCCTCGACGAGCGCAACGCTCGGCGACGAGAAATCGCTCGTACCTACACCGAGGCATTTGCCTCTCTCGACCTCATCACTCCCTGGGAAGATGCCCAACGTATTGGAGTGTACCACCAGTATGTAATCCGGACGCGTCAGCGTGATACCCTGCGAGCGCATCTGCGGGCACGAGGCATTGAGACCGGGATTCATTACCCGACTCCGCTCCATCTGCAGCCCGCCTGGCGAGCGTGTTACCGGCAGACGCTGTCCTGTCCCCAAGCTGAACGCGCGGCCCAGGAGATCTTATCACTTCCTGTTTTTCCCGACCTCTCCCAGATGGAAATCAACGCGGTCATCGAGGGAGTGCACACCCTCTTCGCTCGAGACCACCACCATAGGTGTCAGCCGCGGTTGTCTCTGGTCGTGCCGTTCTACAACGAAGCCGGCAACATTGAGTCGTTGTATCGCGAGCTGCGGATGGTTGCTGACGAGTTAGGAGACGAGTATGAATGCGTCTTCGTAAACGATGGCAGTACCGACCAGACCGGCGCGCTACTCGATGGGATCGCAAGCGCCGACCAGCGGGTGCGGGTAGTCCACTTGCCGGAGAACCGCGGCGAGGCGGCGGCGCTATCGGTAGGATTTCAGCGGGCGCGGGGTCAAATCATTATCACCCTGGACGGTGATGGTCAGAACGATCCAAAGGATATCCCTACACTACTTGCCAAAGTGGAAGAAGGCTATCCAGTAGTGAGCGGTTGGCGCCGTTACCGTCAGGAAGCCTACTGGCGGCGGATCCTGCCATCGCGTTTGGCGAATGGCTTAATCGCTTGGGTGAGCGGAGTCTCTGTGCATGACTGTGGCTGCGGGCTCAAAGCCTACCGGCGCGAAATCCTCACTGGTCTCTCTTTGCCTCATGGCATGCATAGGTTCCTACCTGTGATTCTGCGGGTCCCCGCCGAAGCCGTAGCGGAAGTTCTAGTGAACGACCGTGCCCGGCAGTCAGGCAGCTCCCACTACGGACTCACCCGCGTGTTCGCGGTGCTACGCGATCTGTTACTCGTGCGCTGTGTTCGGCGGGACGCGCGTATAGCGACGCGGGAGCTGATCGGCGCTGCGCTCATGGCGACGCTCGTGTGGCTCTCCTTGCTTCGTGCCGAGGTGTCTTCGGCGAGCTTCGGGAAACTGCTGGGCCTGGTTGTAAACGGCCTCGGAGTGATGTACCTCGCTACGGTCTATCAACGGTTGCAACAGTTTGTCAGAGCGCAATACCAACCGAGCGAGCAGCTTGTCGAACAAAGTGCAAAGGTCGAAGGCTAGCGCATGGACACAGGAACTCGAACAGCGGTCCTCGGCGCCGGATACTGGGGCACCAATCTCATCCGCGTACTCCACAACACTGATGGCATCTGGCTCAAGACGGTTTGCGATCCACGACCTGCGGTCTTGCAAGAGATCAAGACACACTACCCACACGTGGCGCTGACCGCTTCCTGGCAAAGCGTCCTGGACGACCAACACCTTGACGCCGTTGTCCTGGCGACTCCGCCAGCAACCCACTACCGGCTTGCGCGCGCTGCTCTGGCCGCCGGCAAGCACACCTGGGTGGAGAAACCCCTGGCGCTCCACTACGCGGAAGGCCAGGAATTGGTGGCCTTGGCGCGCACGCATCGTCGCGTGCTGTTTGTTGATGAAACGTTCTTGTACGACCCCTTGGTGCAACAGGCGCGCACAAAGATTGCGGCTGGCGATCTGGGGAAAATCGTTCATGTCTCCTTGGAACGCACGGGCATGGGCCGAATCCGACGAGACTCGAACGTGTGGTGGAATTCGGCTCCTCATGACCTCTCGGTCTTGCGCTATGTACTTGAGACCCCAGCCGTCCGCATCGCGGCGAGTGGTCATGCCTTCTTGCAGGCCGGTATCGAGGACGTCGTCTGGGCAGCGCTGCAGCTCGACGGCGACATCTCCGCGCATGTGTATCTGAACTGGTTGTTCCCCGAGAAAAAGGCGTCCCTCATGGTGATCGGTGAGCGTGGGATGCTTGGCTATGAGGGACGCTTTGCGCAGCGAGCCTTGACTCACTTCGCCTATCGTTTGGGACAAATCGCTGGGACGTCACCAGGAGAGATGAGCCAAGCCAACCTGATTCCCATAGAAAAAAGTGAGGTGGTAGAGTTTATCCAGGGAGATCGCACCGAACCGCTGCTGCTCGCCTGTGCTGCATTCCGGGACAGCATTCTGAGCGGTGTGTCCGCGCCCAGCAGCGGGGAGCGCTCAGTTCGTACGCTAGCGGTGTTGGAAGCCGGCGCTCATTCTCTAGCGCGGCATGGGGCGTGGACGGAGTGCGCAGCAATCTGATCGGCACCGGACCCAGTCTTTAGAGAAGGATAACCTAAGCCCAAAACCGTGGCACGCGAAAGCCGTCTGGATAAGGTGAGGAGCGTGTTCCTATGTGTGGCATTGCTGGTAGTCTCAGCTTCAGTGAGCAGCCTTCTACTCCGCGGACAGTGCTTGAAGCGATGGGGCAAGCTCTTGCTCACCGCGGACCAGACGAGTATGGCCTCTGGGCTAATGGCCCGATTGGGTTTGCTGCTCGGCGTTTGCGCATCGTTGACTTGGTTACCGGCCAGCAGCCGCTCACCAGTCGAGACGGACGCTTTCACTTAGTCGCCAACGGCGAAATTTATAACGCTGACGATTTGCGTGAACACCTCCGTACACGTGGGCACGTGTTCGCCACACGGACGGACCTTGAGGTGATCCTGTATGCCTACGCGGAAGAGGGACCGGATTGCCTCGACCGCCTTGAGGGTATGTTCGCCTTCGCGCTCTGGGATGAGCACAAACACCGCCTGTTCCTCGCACGGGATCGGTTTGGCGAGAAGCCGCTGTACTATGCGCGGCTCTCACACAGTTTCCTTTTTGCCTCCGAGCCGAAAGCGCTGCTTGTCCACCCGCACATCTCGCGTGAATTAAACTGGGATGCTGTGGCGCGCTACCTGAGCTACGGCTATATCCCCTGGCCGCACGCGATCTTCCGCGCCATGCGAAAGCTGCCCCCCGCACACTGGCTGGAAATCCGCGGTACTGGCGCACAGACGCTCCACTGTTATTGGTCACCGCCGCGCCCGCCGACTATGTCAGTTGCGCGCCCCACGGCGGATGAGGCAGCAGAAGAGATCCTGACACGGCTGCGTGCGTCAGTGCACTCCCGTACTGTTTGTGATGTTCCCTGGGGCACCTTCCTCTCTGGTGGGGTCGATTCTAGCCTCGTCACTGCCCTCGCCGCCGAAGTGTCGTCGGCTCCGGTGAAGACCTTTGCCATTGGCTTTGACGAGCCGACATACGACGAGCGCACCCATGCGACGACGGTGGCCCGCGCCCTTGGAACTGATCACTACGAACTCGTGCTCACCAGTGCGGCGGCGCGGGAGTTGTTACCCGAGGTTGCGCGGGTCTTTGATGAACCCTTCGCCGATGCAAGCAGCTTACCCGCGGTACTGCTCTCACGGCTCGCGCGAGAACAGGTCACCATGGTCCTCTCGGGTGACGGCGGCGACGAACTATTCTGTGGTTACCCCACGCAGACAGCCCACGTCGCAGCAGAACTGTACCGCTATCTCCCTCGCTGGCTCTCCCGTGGCGTCGCTGCCGCCGCTGAACGTCTGCCGGCATCGCATACCTATCTGAGTTGGGACTTCGCCCTCCGCCGGTTTCTGCGTGACGCAACGCGCCCGGCCGCGGCGCGCCACCTTCGCTGGATGGGCCACTTTAACGCCGACGTGCTGCCTCACCTGCTCCTGCCCGCAGTGTGGGAAGAGACGGGACGGTGTGACCCGTACACTGAGGCCTACGGGTGGGTTGAGGCGTGGGGGCCTCAGAACGCGAGCGACGTGGCCACGGGGTTAGATCTGCTGTTTTACCTGGCTGAGGACAACCTCGTGCAGGCGGACCGCGCCTCCATGTCCACCGGGCTTGAGGTGCGCGCTCCGTTCCTTGATCGCACGCTCGCCGAGTATGCGCTGAGTCTGCCCGCAGCCAGTCGCCGTGGTCTATGGCAGACGAAGCCGTTGCTACGCCGTGCGGCCTGCGGGCTGCTCCCTGCCACGATCGTGCGCCGACCGAAGCACGGATTCGGAGTGCCGGTCGGCGCATGGTTACGCGGGGATTTGCGAGAGCTCGCAACCGACCTGCTCGGCTCCGATCGCCTTCAACGGCAGGGGATCTTCAATCCTACTTGCGTTGCTCTGCTCTTACATCGTCACCTCAATGGCATTGCCAACCACGCTAAGGAACTGTGGACTCTGTTCATGTTCCAACTTTGGGCGGCGGCCTACCTAGGGATATGATACACCGGCTGCTACTTCTTCTGGTCCTCGCCGCACCCCTCTATGTATGGCGACTTGACCGACCGGGGTTCTCCGACACTGAGGGGATGTACGCCGAACCGGCGCGAGAAATGGTCGTGTCCGGTGACTGGGTAACGCCACGTATGAATGGCGAACCTTTCCTCACCAAACCACCGCTCATGTACTGGCTGCCGGCCACGGTGTTCGTGCTCGCGGGACCGACCGAGTATGCTCGTGTGTGGTCCATGCTCGCTGCATTCGCGACAGTTGCTGCCACCGGCGCGCTCGGCCAGGAACTTTTCGGCGAGGCCGCAGGAATTATCGCAGCGACCGTCCTTGCCACGGCTGCTGGGTTCTTCGTTGAGGCGCGGATGCTCCGCACGGATATGGTGCTCATGCTGGTGATGACGTTGATGCTCTACTGGTACGTACGGCTCCGCCGCGGCGCAGGCGTGGGTACCGCAGTCGCTTTCTGGGTCACTCTTGGCGTGGGCATACTCGATAAGGGCTTCGTGCCTCTCGTCTTGGTAGGTGCAACTATCGCGATAGTTGAAATAATTGCGGGTGAACTGCGACCGGCTACACTCATGGCGCGGCTCCGGGCGCTCCACGCGTCTTGGGGCGTTCTCCTCATGGTCGTGATTGTCCTGCCGTGGCATCTGCTCGCTGGCGCCGAGAACCCAGGGTTTCTTTGGGACTACGCGGTCAACCAACATCTCCTTTTCTTCTTCGATAAAAAGCTGCCTCGCGATTCGATCCCGGACCCCCTGGACCTCTTCTGGGCGGCGTTCTTCGCGCGCGGTCTGCCGTGGAGTCTCCTGCTTCCCGCCGCAGTGATTCACGCCTGGAGGACGGCGCGAATTGACCGAGCGCGCGGCATGGCGCTTCGCTTGCCGGCTACGTGGCTCGCTCTTGTCCTCGGCTTCTTCTCCCTTGCCGTATCCCGTCTCGAACACTACTCTCTGCCCGCACAGCCCGCGGCGGCATTATTGGTCGGGTCCCTGCTTGCGGACGTGACCGAAGGGCGGGTCCGCGTCGGACGTGGCTGGCTTGTCGGCCTGCCGATGGTGGTGGCCTTGCTGGCGTTCGCTATCACGCGGTATGATCCTGCTTCGCTCATCGCCGTAATCGACCCGACGCTCAAAGGGCACGGTCTGGAGACGTTAGTCCGGCCAGCGATGTTGACGCTGGGGGTGGGACTACTGGGATTCGCACTGCTGCTGACGAGGCAGCGTAATAGGATTGCTCTTTGGGTAGGAGCTGCCACCGCCGTTGCGCTCCTCCCTTTCGTGCAAATCGCTCATGAGCGTGTGGAGCCGCTCTTCTCTTGGCGTCCATTTGCGCGCCTGATTCGTGAGACGGCCCCCGAGGGGAGTCGCGTGTTCTTCCGCGCCGAGGACGAGTACCAACTCTGTGGTGGTCTCAACTATTACCTGGAGCAGCACGTCGATCTACTGGCCCCAACGGGTTGGGTGCCGCCCACGTTTCTCGCTGGCCGTACAGATCGTCTGTTCACGCCACGCACAGAGTTCGAACAGGACTGGCGTGCAGGCACAGCTGTGCTGGTCTCAGACGACATCACCAAGCCGGGCGACGAGGCGCGGCTCGTGCCGGGCCCGTATGTTTTGGTCGCGCGCGCGGGCGAGCGTGTGCTGCTCCGACCCACTGCATTAGAGCACCGGCATCCTCGCGCACCCACAAAGATTCTCCCCATCTCTGGAGAATATCCGACAGACGATAGCGCCTCGACAGCGAGAACGACGAGCGTGGCGCTTAGGTTTCGGCAAGAAAAACTGGAGGAAGATGAACGTGAACGAGCCCCGTGCGGCTCAGCCAGGGAGTAGTGCGCTGCTTGGCTCCCTCAGCCATGTGACAATGAGGTCTGCCAGGACGGTGGTGGGGCTAGTGCTCGCAATCAGCGCGCTGGCCGTTTGGTACACCAACCGGCATCTTGATTTTCTGACTGACCGGAACCAACTCATCTCCTCGGAGAAACGCTATCTTCAGCTTGATGACGAGTACGCAGATACCTTTTATGGCTTAGAACAGTTGGTCGTGGTCGCTGAGGGACCAGACCTTGAGGAAACGAAGACTTTTGTCCGTCACCTGGAAGAGCGACTGGAAGCCGACACAGCGCAAGTGAAAGAGGTCTTTTACCGGATCGATACTGCCGCGCTGGAGGGAAAAAAGCTCCTCCTGCTCTCTCCCGCAGATCTCCGCTCGTTGCGCGACCAAGTAGAGGAGTCCCAGGAACTGATGCGGGATGTCACCGCCTCTCCAGGCCTCAACACGCTGCTGGCTGCCATTAACCGCAAGGTCAGCGCGGCAATGGTGTCGCGCCTGGCACAGGGGTTTCTGGGGCTGACAGAACCTGAAGACAAAGGAGAGAAGAAAACACTGAACCTCGCGTTCTTTCAATCCCTGCTTGCGCAGATGGAGAAGTCCCTGACGGATGCGCAGTTCTCTTACCGTTCTCCCTGGAGCGATTTTCTTGACAGCAACGAGCTGAGCAGCGACGGTTTTCTGGTCTCCGATGACAAGCGCTTTGTCTTCCTGATGATTGAGCCTCAAAGCCGAGGGGAAGGGTTTGACGCCCGCCAGGAAGCGATCACTGCCGTGCGCCATCACATCGCTGCGCTGCAGAAGGAATTCCCCCGGGTGCAGGCAGGGGTGACGGGAGACGAAGCGCTGGGGAACGATGAGATGTTGACTGCACAGGCCGACTCTCGCCTTGCCAGCACAGTGTCATTGATCGGTGTGGGCATGCTGTATCTGTTATTCTTTCGCAGCATCCGGCGCACGCTCATCCTTTTAGCAACCGTGACGGTGGGCCTCACTTGGACCCTGGGTCTGCTCACACTGACCGTCGGTCACCTCTCGATCATTTCGATCTTTGTCGCTTCTATCCTGATCGGCCTCGCGGATGATCGGGTTGTCTATTTTCTCAGCCGCTACGAGGAGGAGCGCGATTTAGGGAGGTCATTTCAAGAGGCGATCCATCTCACCTTCGTTCACGCCGGCCCTGGTATCGTAGCTGCGGCGGGCACCAACGCGCTCGCCTTTTATGCCATGATGTTGGCCGACTTCCGCGGGATTCAGGAGCTGGGGTTTATCGCTGGCAACGGCATGTTGCTCTCCCTTATCGCGACACTGACCTTTCTGCCTGCTTTGCTCACGCTGACGGAAGGAAAAAAACTGTGGCAGCAGTCCATGCGGCGGGACACCTGGCTCGCGGGAGGGTTTACCCGCTTGGAGAGGGCCGTGCAGCGCTTGCGGCGGCCGGTACTGCTTGTAGCTGCAGCGGTGAGTTTCCTTTGCCTCCTTGCGCTCCCGACGATCACCTTCGACTATAACCTGTTGCATCTGCAGGCTCGTGGGACCGAATCGGTCACCTGGGAACGGCGGATGATCGAACACTCTGGGCGCTCCTCCTGGTTTGCCCTGGCTACGGCATCCTCTCTGATGGAAGCAGCTCAGAAAGCTGCCCGATTCGAGGCGCTTCCTTCCGTTGAGAAAGTGGAGACCATTACTTCTCTGGTTCCCGAACAGCAGGAAGAGCGCCTGCAGCTGATTCATGCATTGCAACCCGTCTTTGCTGGGCTGCCCGTGACTCTGGCTGCTCCGCGTGCAGTGGATATCGAGGAGCTGAAGCATACTCTTGAAAAGATCAAATTTAAGTTCCAGGAAGATAACGATGCTTGGGATCCCCAGCAGAAACCTGCCGAGCGAGAGCTGACGGCAGTGCGCAGGCTCCTGAGCGGAGTACTTGGGCGTCTGGAAACGCTCTCTGTGACGGATGCGTCCGCGGCTCTGCAGCGCCTACAACAGCCTCTCTTCCAGGAATTTGCCGAGAAGTGGGCGCTCTTGCGCGATAATCTTAACCCTCCTGGTCTCATTACTTTGGCCGACGTCCCCGCCCAGTTGCGCAGCCGTTTTGTCAGTGCTGATGGGAAGATGTTTCTCTTGCAGATCTACCCGCGCAAGGACATCTGGAACCGCGCACCGCTAGAAGAATTTGTCGGCCAGTTGCGGCAGGCGGACCCCGATGTCACCGGGGACCCGGTGATTGGCTACGAGTCGATTCAGGCCATCAAGAATGGCTACGTAGAAGGGGGACTGTATGCCAGTGTAGCTATTCTGCTGGTCGCCATGCTCACTCTGAGACGGGTGAGAGCCACGCTCCTAGCCATGCTTCCGGTTCTCTTCGGCATGCTGTGGACAGCAGGCCTGATGTGGGTGTGTCACCTTCAGTTTAATCTCGCCAACCTAGTGGCCGTCCCTATCACCATTGGCATTGGCATAGAGAGCGGTATCTATTTGGTTCGCCGTGCCCACGAAGAAACAAAGACAGGCGGTATGTTGGTAGGAGAGAGCACTGGACAGTCTGTCGCTTTGTTCTCTTTTAGCACTATGGTGGGATTTGGCAGTCTGATGGTCGCCCGGCACTATGGCATTTTCAGCATGGGACTGCTGCTCACCTTGGCCGTCGGTAGCGTACTGCTTGTTTCCCTTACCATTCTTCCCCTCTTGCTCCCTACCTCTACACCAGGCGTGCCCGAGAGAGGACGGAAAACGAAGGAAAAGACCTCAACCGCGTCGCCACTGGAGTCCACGACTAGGAAAACGGCCGTAGGATGAATTTGCCCACGTGTTTGGCTCTGAGAGCATCAAAAAATTGAGGGTTGCGTAGCGTTGCTGCGTATCTTCTCGGCCCCTCCGTCCGAGGTGTATGCGGACAACGACTGTGCGTCTTGTCACAAGATCCGCAGCGAGGGAAGCGTGAGCGGTCCGGATTGGTCGAGTATTGGGTGAGTGCAGGCGACAGAGTGGCGCAAAATCTATATAGGGGATCTGGACAGTTTGAATGCAGAGAGTTCGAGGCCTCTTGACCGGCGTCTGAGTGAAGAAGACTTAGAGCAAATTTCGTTTGCCTTTACCAAGCGAAATAGAAGGCCTGGATGCCCGCCTGCGCGGGCATGACGGAGGAGAGAACCTTGGCAGGGTCATTCCCGCGAAAGCAGGAATCCAGTTTCTCGGAAATGCCTCTGCAATCTGCTCTAGACCATCTCGCCGCGTATTTGCAAAATTTGCAGTGAAGAAGGGAACCCAGAGGCGCGAACCTTCAGGAAGCTTGCTTTTATGGTTCATGATCAGTCTGATGATATGCTCGATGATTCATCCTCTGCCGATATCCCTCCCCCTTCGATCTCGCACGCCGCGCTCGCTGGAGCCCGCCAGTCCAGAGTTGTTCACGTCGGAAACTTTTTGTTTGCCTATCGCGATTACTTGTTCCCCTTGCTTTTTCTGATACTGCTGCTGACCACGAAACCGATGCTTCCCTTTGGCAGCGAACGGATAGACTGGTGGATGGACGTCCTGGGCATCATAACGGCATTGGTAGGGCAGGGATGCCGGGTCCTCGCGATTGGATTCGTGGACAATATCCGACGTGGCGGCCGCCAAAAGCGAGTCGCGGCAAGTACGCTGATCCGCAGCGGGATGTTCGCCTATACCCGTAACCCGCTGTATCTGGGTGACCTCTTGATCATCTGTGGCTTTGTGCTCATTGCCAGTTGCCCATGGTGGTATCTGCTCGTCCTGCCAGGGTTCGTCGGCGTCTATTGGTCAATCGTTTTGGCCGAGGAAGATTTTCTCGGACAAAAGTTCGGGCAAGACTACGCGGATTACTGCCAGACAGTGAACCGCTTCGTGCCAAAATTCACCGGGTTGCGTCGCGCGCGCTCTCACTGCTCTTTCGACTGGAAGCGGGTGGTGAGAAAGGAGTGTAGGATTGCCTGTACCTGGGTAACTATGACCCTCTTCTTGTTGATCTGGAAGCAGTGGGAACGGTTTGGCTACGCCGCGCGCAAGACGGATATCCAGGAGTTGTCCATGCTTTTCCTGCTCCTCCTCGTCTGCTATGGGGGAGGACTGTGGCTGAACAAAAGCGGCAGGCTCAAGTCATAACTGAGAGTGTGCTTCCTCCGCCGGCTCCGAGCGGGACTCCGCCTCCCCCGCAGACCGGAGCGGGAGTATGGCTGCGCCGCTACCGGCGCGCTCTACCCATACCGCTCGTCTTGGTCACAGTGGTAGGGCTACGACCCGTAGCGCCGTGGGGCAGCGATTTTCTCGATACCGTCACCGATGTGATCGGTGTCGGCATCTGCGCGCTCGGGCAATGGCTGCGTCTGTGGGCCTGGGGGAGTAACGCCGCTGTCGGCAAGTGGGGAGTGCGTGACCGCGGTCCCTACACGCTGATGCGCCACCCACTCTACGCCGGGAATTTTCTCATCGTGCTGGGGTTGGTTGTCGTCTTCAACAACCCCTGGGCCTATCTTCTGCTCTTGCCGCCGTTTGCCTACCTCTACCATGTCATTACCGACATGGAAGAGAAGCGCATGCGCCGTCGTTTCGGCAGCGACTACCATGAGTACCGCGAGAAGGAAGTGCCACGTTTTCTCCCTGCGCTCGGCAATCTGGGCACGGCTTTGCGCACGACACACCCCTTCGGATGGGGACTGGCTTGGCGCAAGGAATTTGAATCATGCTGCGGCTGGCTGGCGGGAGTAGTTGTGCTGGAAATATACGAAGGTGTGCTGGCGCGCGGTTGGGAACAGAACTGGCCATACACTCAAGGAGGGCTGGCAGTACTCGGGTTGCTTGGCGTCGTTGCGGTAAGTCTGACGATACGTCGAAGCATGACTCGCGCGCAAGACGTATGACCCCGACGACTCGTCCCGGCCGGCAGTTGATCGTCAATGGCGACGATTTCGGTCTTTCTCCCCAGGTCAATGCCGGCATCGTCCATGCTCATCATCACGGCATTCTGACCAACACCAGCTTGATGGTCACTGCTCCGGCCTGGAAAGAGGCTGTCGCCCTGGCCCACTCCACGTCGAGCTTGAGCGTCGGCTTACACCTGACGTTAGTGCAGGGCCGTGCGGCTCTTGCTCCGCATTTGCTTCCTACGGTGACCGACCCCGGCGGCAATTTTTCTCGTAACCCCACCCTGGCTGGGCTGCGCTACTTTTTCTCGCGACGAGCTCGTCGGCAAGTGCGAGCCGAATGCCAAGCCCAGATCGAGAAGTTTCTGGCGACCGGTCTGCCGCTCGCTCACGTGGATGGTCATCTGAACATCCACATGCATCCCGCCGTGCTCGACATCCTGCTTGAGCTGGCGAGAGAGTACGGCATCAAGGCTATGCGGGTAACCCGTGAAGATCTTGCTGTCAGCCTGGCGCTTGACGCGCATCACTGTCTGCGCAAACGCTGGGAGTCGGTGATTTTCACTGGTCTGTCACGGGTGGCGGAAAAAAAGCTGCGTGCCAGCGGAATTGCCTTCCCGGACGCGCTGTTCGGCCTACATCAGAGCGGGGATATCAACGAACGCTACCTGCTTGGCCTGCTGCCCAGGCTGCGCGAGGGGGTTACAGAACTCTACTGCCACCCGTCTTTTTTGCCTTGCCGAGAGGTACAGTATTGGACCCCAACCTATCGGCGGGATGCGGAGCTGGCAGCATTGACCAGTCCTGCTGTACGCGCTGCCGTCACCGATCAGGGAGTTGTTCTTGTCGGCTATCGGGATTTGCACTCTCGCGGTGACTCGCGGTAAGGCGAGCCGTAACCTTGGTACGGATCGCTGCGGTCACTTCGGGAGGAAGATGGATAAATTTGCACCCTAGAGAGAACAGGAAGTGATCCCGCTTCTCGATCCGCACGACTTCAAGCTCCGCCCGGCAAATCTCCAGTTCGTCGAAGAAAAATTCTCCCTCGAAGCAGGTTCCAGGAGGAGGCGGTAAGAGGAGAGAGAAACGTTCATCGACGAGAGCCAGGAGCCCTGAGGTGCTGAGGTTGAGGATCACCGCAGGGATTATTTCACCCGCCCCGCTGGTCAGGCGCAACGGGAGCATAGTGGGAAGGCGCGCCTCGCGCTGCGCCCAGCGCACCGCCTCGGGCGAATCATCCGGCAGGAATTTGATGGCTACCATGGTGTCGCAGTAAGAGCTGTCTATCCTATAAGAGGCAATCGGTAAAGAAGCGGAGAAGTTTAATAAATGAAGACCGATAGGTTCCTGGGGTGTCAAAACGCGAACGAGCGTTTGCCCTTTTGCGCTGCAAAATGCGATCGTGCAAAAGATCGTGTTAGTACTGACAGTTAAAGCGAGGTTCTTGACCTTAAATCTGCTGCCAATGAACTCTTCCTGAAAATCTTCTACGGAGAAACCTTATTACTTCCCCCGTTTCATCAATTCCGCCTGGGTAAACAGGTCTCCCGACAGGCCCACCCCAAAGGCGAGCGGTTGCTCCTGCTTGAGGGGTAGCTCTACGGTGGCGTGCTCCTGTTGTTCGTCTACAGATAGAGTGAAGTCCGGCTGGGCCAAGGAGAGGTCTCCTTCAGGAGTCTGCGCCATCGACACGGAATTCAGCAGCATACGCCAGAGCCGACCTGATCTATCATAGGCCTCTTTGTAGTAGGCAACGTATAGTTCTTTGTCGATCCACAGCACCTGGCGACTGTAAGCATATTGCGAATCTTTGGCCGTAGCCTCTACTACCCACACGGGTCTCTTGACGAGGTTATAGTTGGTGGGCCACCAAGCCTTTCCCTTCCACCCCTCTTTCTCCCAGCCCATAGCGAGGGGATCTTGGTGATTGTCCAATATATAACCCTTATCTGCATGGCGCAGGAGTTTCGGGTTCGGCAGCGTGTAGGGAACGAGCGCCTCCTGAACGCCAACGAGCTTCCAGGTGAAATACTGCACTTTGCCGGAGAAGAGGTAAGGGTCGTCATGAGCGAGGTCCATGCCGAAGAGGCTGTCGGAACCGTTAGCGGCAGCAACGAGCCGCACCCGTCTGAGTTCCGGGACATAGGACCACAAAGAGTTCCACCTATGTGGATCAAGGAATACCCATTCCAGGGTCATCACGCCGAAGACTTCCTGGGGAGTAACTCCAGCGATAAGTCCCTTCCGCAGCGTGGCGTCTGGGTTGGCGATGGGGCCAGAGATGCGAGAGCCATAAAACAGGAGCTGTCCTTGAAACTCGACGTGCCGCTCTAAAGCCGAAGGCGCTACCCAGTACAGGTTGCTAAAGCGATCCGCATCATCAGTCTGCATGAGCGTATAAGAAAAGTTGTAGATCACCTTCGCCGCAGCCTGCGGGTCTTTGGGGTCGATCTGCGGAAACGGGTAACCGTAGAGAAATGCGGGGTAGGTGTTCGTCGCCTTGTCAGTCAACGAGTCGGCGGCGTCAATCGAGAACTTACCAATGTTTGTCTCTGACGCAGCTTTGAATTTGCTACCCCAGCCCAGCGTATCGGGCAAGGAAATGATCTTCGCCTGGTAATTCCCATCCTGAAAGCGGCGGAGTACTGCATCCGGTAGCAGTCCCTTCGCTTCCTGCCAGTTCTCTTGGCTCAGCACCTCCCCGGGCTTAAGCTCAGCCCGGGCGGCTGGGCTGCTGAGAAGGCTGAGCAAGAACCCAGATATTAAGACAAGCACTGTCAAGCGACGACCACCTCTGTTATGCAACATAGCATACCTCTTGATTTCTAAGGACCGTGAGACAAAACGCTGGACGAACAAAGGAGCAGAGGAGCCGAGACGGTCATTGCGAGGAGCGGTAAGCGACGAAGCAATCTCTGTTTTCGGGCAAAGATTACTTCGCTCCGCTCGCAATGACACCCTGACCTTATGCCATGCGGTGAGGGTTTTGTCCCATAGTCCTAAGGACGTTGATCTTTCTCGCTCCCCGCTGCCCGTTGCACTGCGTCCTGGAGACGATCGAGGAGAGCGGTCGAGATGTTAAAAAAGATGCGTGCGGCAATGCGCGGGTAGCGCCACACCCGGCTGCGAAAGCGCTCATCCATAGCCAGAACCTCCACGTCCTCGAGAGCGATCACATCGGCGAACATCTCGGGGCCACCTTCCTCACTGCGGATGAGGCTCGTCACGCCAAACACATCCCCCCGCTGCAGCTCCCACAGTGACCGGGGCTGACCCGCGGAGTTTACTCGCACTTCCGCCCGGCCGCTCAGTATCACGAACATCTCGTTGCTCACCTCGCCGTGACGGAGGATGGCATGCCCGCGCGGAAAGGACTTGAGTTTCCCCATCAGCGCCACGATTTTGGCCTGAGAGGGGCGGAGGTTCGTAAAGATGCCAATTGTCTTATGAGGGTCCTTCCCCAGCTTGACATGCAGGAGGTCCCACAGGGTGATGATCGGGGTGGTAGCGAGTAAGGCAGGCAACAAGGCAATCTCCCCTACCAGCCCGACCAGTATAGTGGTGGCAGACAGAAAGCCAAACTCCCGAATAGGGACAAAGCTCGAGAAACAGAGAGTGAGAAAGCCCAAGAAGAGAACCACGGAGGCGTAGAGCGCGGGTTTGCCTACCGTTGAGAGAGTCTCCAGCAGGGCCTGTTCTTGGTCGGCGGTTGTGCGCACCGTCGAACTCAGGCGCATCATAATGTGGATGGTATCATCCACGGCAACCCCCAGAGCGATCGAAGCGATGATGTTGGTGCCGAAGTTGAGTTCGGCTCCCGCCATTCCCATGAGGCCGAAGAAGACAAAGAGGGGAAAGACATTCGGGACCATGGCGATGAGCCCAACCCGGACGGACAGAAACATGGCTGCCATAAGAATAAAGATGACCACTGCGGTCAGCGCCAAACTCTCGATTTGTCCGCTAACGATATTACCGGCCGTGCGGGTGAGGAGGATCAAGTTCCCGGTGGGACGGACGGTGAGTTCAGGGGGGAAATGCCCCTGGGCAAACGCCTCGATCTGGTCTACCAGGGCGGCGATGTCGCTGGAACGAGAGAGAGAGGTGCGCACTAAAATGATCGTGCGCGAGTAATTCGGGTGGTTGACGACGCTCGATACGCTCGTGGCATTTAAGAAGACAAGCCGCATCACCCCTTTGAGTTGGTCGGGATTTTCCCAGAAGGTGGTCTTAACCTCCGGCTGGAGGGTCTCGACTATCTCTCCCTCAGGGGGTTCAAGGGGAATTTCCTGAATGCCGCGATCGAGCAGCTCACAATAATCAACGAAGGAAATCGTCTTCTCCACCCCAGGCAGAGAATCGATGTAGAGCTGGAGGTTTTTAATCCTCCACAGGGTGTCCCATTTCTTGATGACGTCACGTTCCTCGCCGTCAATTGCCACGTAGAAAGTCATGCTGCCGACCAGATAACGGTTAATGGCCTCAGTGGCTTGGCGAACGGGATCAGTTTCGCGAAAAAAGGACTGGAAATCGGAGCCGACTTGGATAGAAGAGCCCTGCCAGGCAAAGAGGAGAGTAATGAGGAGACCGGCAGCGATAACGGCGCGGCGGTGATGGCTGGACAGCGTGGCGAGCTTGCGCAGTGCAGCGCTGATCCCAGGAGAAAAAGCTTCTTCTCGCCTAGCCGGTAGGGGCAGCAACGCGAGCAGCGCTGGCACCAAGACCAGCGAGAGGACAAAGGCGATGGAGATGCCCACTGAGGCGTACAGGCCCAGTTCACGGATACTGACAATGCTATTGACAACCAACGAGAGGAAACCCATGACGGTGCTCAGGGCGGCGATGAAAAGCGGCATGCTGGTTGCCTGTAAAGTTTCTCGTACTACTTCGTTGACCGGACGGCCGGGATGAGCGAGCTCGTAGTACTCGGCCACGATGTGCAGGGAGTAAGCCGTACCGAGCACAAGCACCAAAGGGGGCAGCGCTGTGTTACCCAGGCTCAGGCGGCTGCCCGCCAGCACCATGATCCCCAGGGTCCAGATCAAACTCACGACCACCGTGACAGTGGGGAGCAGCATTCCCCGTAGCGAGCGGAAACTCAGGAACAACGCCACCACGATGAGGAGCAGGGTGAGCGGTATGAAAAGAGTGAGATCTTCCCACATGGCTCTGGTTGAGTGGACCTTAAAGTGGGGGAGCCCTGTATAGTAGAGCTTTTCGGGTCCATTTTCCCGATCGACCAGCGCCTGAATGGTGTCATCGACGCCACGGCGGAAGAACTCGTCGTCACCAAGGTTGGCGAAGAAAATGTTGATGGCAGCGGCCCGACCGTCCGCCGAAACCAAGTTCTTCAGATAAATGGGTTGGTCTGCCAGCTTATTCTTAAGTTCCTCCAGGGCCGCATGCGGCGCATTGACATCCGGGACGAGGAGGGTTGACTCCTTTGCCACACTGGTGATGATGTCCTGAACGTTGGTGAGGCTAAAGACATCTTTCACCTCAGGGATCTTTTTGATCTCGTCGGTCAAGCGCTTGATCTTCTGCAGCACGGCTGGAGTGTAGATGTTGTTGGCGATCACGCCGATCACGCCGATCTCGTCGCTGCCGAACAGGTGGCGGACTTCGTCGTAGTACCCCTTTTCCGGATCGTCCTTCGGCAGCAGGCTGTCTACTGAGCTGTCCAGGCGGACGTCCCGCGCGTGGTAAGCGAAGAAGCCCGTGAGAAAGAGTATGAGAAGGAGGATAGTCTTGGACCTGTAGACGATCAGGTCATAGACCCGTTGCATAACTGTTCCACGCTCTCTTTCGCTGGACTCACCCCAGAAGGCTCAGGATGACCCAGTCAGTGGGCGACACTAGTCCGACAACCACTCGTACCGACCTATCTCTCCTAAGCGATGTGAAGGGTTGCGGTACGGCTGGGGATTTTTTCAGCAACGCGCTGACTTGACAACTGCCCGTTCGGCTGTACCGACTAGGGGTCTATGAACAATAGCACGAAAAAAGCGGCATGCCTGATACCAAGTTGCAATTCGTTTGGGATCACGACGTTCATGCTTCGACTTCGCTCTCGCTACGCTCAGCACGAACGGTACTTGCTTGCTGCCCAGATTTTTCCCGTTCATCCTGAGCCCCTCGACTACGCTCGGGACTGGCTACGCCGCGTGAGCGGCGAAGTCGAAGGAGAAACGGCGGCTTGCCTCTAGCCCCTCTTGGAATGCAAATTCGTGCGAAACGGTTGACAGCCAGGCAGGGATAGCAGGATAATCGCCTGCAATGAGCAACGAGGAGCACGCCGCACGCACGACCCAAGCGGGCGTTGAGCACAAGGTGGGGCTGAAGTAATTTCCCTACTTGATTTTCGCCTTTTATTCGCCTATCTCTGATCTATTATGAGCACCGAAGAGCACGCGGCAACTACATCCCCGGCAAGGATCGAGCGCAAGCTGGCGGCGATCCTCAGCGCCGATGTCAAAGGCTATAGCCGCCTCATGGGCGAGGATGAGGTGGCGACTATCCGCACCCTGACCACCTACCGTGAGGTGATGTCCACTTTCATCCGGCAGTATCGCGGCAGAGTAGTGGACTCGCCAGGCGATAACTTGCTGGCCGAATTTGCCAGCGTGGTGGATGCAGTGCAGTGCGCGGTCGAGACTCAGCGAGAACTCAAAGCCAGAAACGCTGAGCTTCCCGCCGAGCGTAAGATGGAGTTTCGTATCGGTATAAACTTGGGCGATGTGATCATCGAGGGAGAGCGGATCTACGGTGACGGGGTCAACATCGCGGCCCGTCTGGAAGGTTTGGCTGAGGCGGGTAGCATCTGTATTTCTGGGATCGTCTACGACCAGGTCGAGACCAAGTTGAATTTTCTGAACTTGGGCTATGAGTACCTGGGCGAGCAAGCTGTCAAAAACATCGCCAAGCCGGTGCCGGTGTACCGGGTGCAGGTAGAACCTGGGCAATCTTCCTCCACGGCAAGAGGTAAGGGCGAGGTGACTTTGTCCCTCCTGACGTTGCCCGATAAACCGTCGATTGCCGTGCTGCCCTTTGCTAACATGAGCGGCGACCTTGAGCAGGAGTACTTCAGCGACGGCATCACCGAGGACCTCATCACCGACCTTTCTAAGCTCTCTGGTCTGTTTGTCATCTCCCGCAACTCTGTCTTTCTCTACAAAGGCAAGGCGGTCAAACCCGAGCAGGTGAGCAGAGAGTTGGGGGTGCGGTACCTGTTAGAGGGGAGTGTGCGCAAGGCGGGGAGCCGCGTGCGGATCACGGCGCAGTTGATCGATGCTACCACGGGCTATCACTTGTGGGCGGAGCGCTATGATCGTGAACTGCAAGACATTTTCGCGTTACAAGATGAAGTGACGCAGAAGATCGTCGCCGCTTTAGAGGTCAAACTCACAGAGGGAGAGCAAGGACGTTTGGGTCACGCGCCCACGGACAATCTTGAAGCCTATGACTGTTTCCTGCGCGGGCTGGAATACCATAGCCAGCGTACCCAGGAAGCAAACGCTCAGGCGCGGCAGATGTTTGAACGCGCCATTGCCCTTGATCCAGAGTTTGCGGCTGCCTATGCATTCCTGGGCCGGACCTACCTGATGGAGGTGGTCTACCAATGGAATCAGGATCCTCAAACTCAGGAAAAGCTCTTCGCTCTCGGGCAACAAGCCGTCGCCTTGGATGATTCCCAGCCTACGGCTCACGAGACCTTGGGCTTGGCCTACCTTGGGAAAAAACAGCATGCGCAAGCCATCGCTGAGGCGGAAAAGGCTGTCGCTCTCGATCCGAACTATGCCGACGCGTATGTGACGTTGGCGGAAATCCTCAGCTTTGCAGGACGGCCGCAGGAAGCAATGAGTTTGGTGGAGCAGGCAATGCGCCTGAATCCCCGATATCCGTTCTCTTACTTATGGGCCCTGGGACATGCCTATCGGCTGGTGGGACGTTTGCAGGAAGCGATCATTGCCTTGAAGAGAGTCGTCATGCGCAACCCGGACCAAATCACCGCCCACGTGTTCCTGGCTGTCATTTACAGTGAGTTAGGTCGAGAAGAGGAAGCCCGGGCCGAGGTGGCAGAGATCTTACGGATCAGTCCTCATTACTCGCTTGAGGTCGTGAGGCAGAGGATTCCTTATAAAGATCCAGCGTTATTAGAACGCCAGGTTGCCGCGTTGCGCAAAGCGGGGTTAAAGTGAAGAATAAGACCTCAGGGGCAATTCAGCAGCCCTTCTCTTACGTTTCACGCTTCACGCTGTATGTCCTCAGCCAGTAGCCAGCACTCAGCGCTCAGCCTACCCGCGTCATCTTTCCGTCTCTCTGTACTCGAAACGTATACCCGCTCCAGCGCACGGTGTCGCCACGCAAGCTAGCACACCAGACGAGAAATGACAGCACGTCAGTCACAGGAATGAGCCAGAACGCGCGCAGGGTGAGCGGCGCTTTGAGGAAGGCCCTGTTTACTACCACTGTCGAGAGCAGGCGTAGCCCCAGAGTGACAAGCGCAAGCGTCCGCATCAACGGCGACGGCCAGAACGCCACGAGCCCTAGTAGAGCCCAGACAGTTCCGTACGTAATCAGCGTTCCGCAGTAACCACTGGTTCGACAGGTCCGCTGCGTGCGGGCCCAGCGGAGTTGGTGATGAACCAACTCACCCAGTGTGATTACTCCAAGATGGGTCTCGACGACATAAGGCACGATCCGCGCCTGATACCCAGCCCGAACGACCAAGTGGCCCAGGTAATAATCATCAGCCAGATAGTCGGCGAGCGCGGCGAAGCCGCCGCTCTGCTCCAGACAGTGTCGCTTGACCGCAATAGTAGCGCCAAAGGCGTAAGTCGTTTCTTCCACCTGGCTCGCGACAAGAACCAGGGAAGCGAAAATCGTATTGATGAGCAGGGATTCGAGAAGCGCCGGGAACGGAGTGCGTGTTCCGCCGCGATATAAGCAGGTCACCAGCCCGACCCTGGGGTCGGCAAGTGGCGGAATGATCGCGCGTAGGTAGCCAGGCTCGACGTGCACATCGCTATCAGTGATGACGAAGAGGTCATGCTTGGCTTCGTGCGAGAGATGGTGCAAGGTACTGACCTTGTAGTTGCTGCCGATTACTTCGGGGTTGATGACAAGCACGATGTCACGTTCGGGAAAGTCGCGTTGCAAATGTTGCACGACGGCGATGGCTGGGTCCTGCGGATCGCGCACGCCGCAGAGAATCTGAAAGGCTGGATAATCAAGCCGGCAGAAGCTGGCGAGGTGAGCGTAGAGGTCGGCAGGTGCGCCCCTCAACGGCTTCAAGATCGACACTGGCGGGAACACGTCAGCGCCAGAAGGGGCCTGGCGAAAAAACCTCCAGGCTGCATACAGAGTGAAGAGGTAATACAGGGAGGCGATGAGCAGAAGGCCGACGAGGAGCAGGAAAAAGACTGTGGCCATACGGGTGAGAAAAAAGAGCAGGGGCACAGGTGCCCTTACGTCTAGAAGGTATCCGAAAACCCCGTTTCTGGATGCCCGCGCAGGCGGGCATGACAATGTCGCGCCCTGTTTTTCGTCATTCCCGCGAAAGCGGGAATCCAGCCGTCAGTCCCAAAAGGAGTTTTCGCCCAGTCTCTGGTCAAGCTGTACGCAGCGACCCCTACACTGCTGGCGACGAAGCAGCCTGCGTCTTCGCGCTCATTTGCCGGCGCGTACGCATCGTGCGGAAGAAGTCTTTCCCTTCTTGCCACATCCGTTTGCGCTCATCGGGGTCGCGGGCCATCTTTTTGACCGCCTTGAAGATATAACGCGGCCGCAGGTAGTAGGACTTGTAGAACTTCTCCACCGCGGCGAAGATCTCGTCTCCCGACAAGTTCGGGTAGTTGATCACGCACTTCTGGTAGCCGGTCTCATCCACTAAATCTTCGGGCTTGATGTAGCCATGCTCCACCGCGTAGTCGTAGAACGCGGTGCCAGGATATGGCGAGGCGAGGGACACCTGGATCGTCTCCGAATTCATCTCCCGCGCAAAACGCATGGTTTCCTGGATGGTCTCTCGGGTTTCGCCGGGCAGCCCGAGGATGAAAGTGCCGTGGATCAGGATGCCGACTTTGTGGCAGTCCTTGGTGAAACGGCGCGCCGTCTCTAGGGCTACGCCCTTTTTGATGTTCTTGAGGATCTGGGCGTTGCCGGATTCATAACCGATGACAAATAACCGCAGCCCGCCGTCTTTCATGACCTTGAGGGTTTCATAATCGACGTTGGCGCGAGAGTTGGTAGACCAGCACAGACCGAGAGGTTTGAGCTTCTGGGCGATCTCGCGGGCCCGTTTGGGATCGGCGGTGAACGTGTCATCATCGAAGAACACCTCTTTCATCCCCGGAAAGAGGCGCTTCATCTCTTTGACTTCCTCGATGACGCTATCTGCCGAGCGAGTGCGATAAGAGTGACCGGTAGTGACTTGCGGCCACAAACAGAACGTGCAACGAGCCGGACAGCCACGGCCGGTGTACAGAGAAACGTAGGGGTACTGGCAATACGGGCTGTTGTATTTACGGAAATCGAGATCCCGGTCGTAAATCTGGGTGACAAACGGCAGGCTGTCTAACTCTTCGCTGGTCAGGGGTACGCGGTCGAGGTTGTGATAGATCTTGCCGTCTTTGCGATAGCTGATGCCCAGGATTTTGCTCCAGTCCCAGCCTTCGGCTATCTCTTTCGTCGAGAAGTCGAACTCTTTGCGTGCGGCAATGTCGATGGCTTCGGACGCCTTGAGGGTCTGCTCCGGCACGGCGGTGGCGTGGCCGCCGACGAAGGCGATCACACAATGAGGGTTCTTTGCCTTAATCAGCTCGGCGGTGCGCACGTCCACTTTGAACGACGGGGTACTGGTGTGCAGAACGACAAAATCGTAGTCTTTGGCGATCTCGACGGTCTGAGCTTGGTTCAACTTCTCCGGTGGTGCATCCAGCACGCGGCTGTCTTTGATCATCCCAGCCGGATAACACAGCCAGGTTGGGTACCAGAACGACCAGACCTCGCGCGTGGCCTGATAGCGCGAGCCTGCACCACCATCAAAGTTGTCATATGCAGGGGGGTTCAAGAACAGCGTCCGCATTCCCTTCTCCTTCTCAGCTCAGATGAGAGGGCCATTATACACACGTCTCCGGATAAGGAAAGCAACCGCCGGTTCGCCTTGAACCGTTCCAGGCCGTCCTATATAGTGCCGCTGCTTGATGATAACAGTAGCGGTCATTGTGGTGTCTGGTGGTGGCGTCTCTCCACTTACCCAGCTCGGCGGCCTTTCTCTTTTGCAACGGGCTGTGCTCACTGCTCAGAAGGCAGGGGCGGCAACCTGTTATGTTGTCCTTGCTCAAGATCAGGAAGATCTCCGGCACGAACTGCAAAACGACCCTCGGGTGACCAGTCGAGTCGTGTGGGTACATTTGCACCCCGGCACCGTGCCCACGTTGGAGCAGGAGAGTCGCTGTCTGGTATTTGCCGTTGACACTGTCTTTCGTCACCCATTGGCTCAAGAACTCTCCCGAGAGGCTGATCCAGGGAGGACCGTCGCTGTTACTGATACTGTGGGGGTCCCGCGGCTTGCCTTGACCCAGGGCTCTCGCGTGCCAGAGATCTGCACAGAACTGGCTCAGGGAAGATCCTTGCCCGAGACTGCTGTGCTAGCTAGCGGCGACAAAATCCACGCTGACTCAGCGCGTGGCCATTTCGTTCGTCACCTTACCGCGGGTTCCAACCTGGCCAAAGTCGAGCATGATTTGCTGCTGTCTCTGGAAAACCCACGTGACGGCTACGTGGATACCTATTTCAATCGCAAACTCTCCCGACCGTTTACCCGTTGGTTGTTGCGGACCCCGCTCACTCCCAACCACATTACCGTCCTCTCTTGCCTGGTCGGCGTGTTCGGCGCGCTGTGCTTCTTGCCTGGAGGATACTGGGGACCAGTACTTGGCGCGTTGCTCTTGCAGTTTTCGGTCGTGCTGGACTGCTGCGATGGAGAGGTGGCACGGATGAAGTTCCTGGAATCCCCTCTCGGCGACTGGCTCGATAACGTCTGCGATACCGTAGTCTATATCACGATCTTCCTCGGTATGGGAGTTGCAGTATGGCGTAACAGGGCTACAAGGCACGCGCTCACCCTGGCCGGAGTTCTGGCCTTGGGTGGAGTCCTGGCCTTTCTGCTGGTCACCTTGGCAGAGAAGACCGAGGAAATAGGGAACCGCCGCGGCGGTTGGGAAGATATATTGATTAAGAAGCTGTTGGTCAGCCTGACAACCCGTGACTTCTCCGTTCTCATCGTGGCCAGCGCCCTGACTGGTCACTTAGGTTGGTTTCTCTGGGGTGCGG
>JACXTT010003030.1_pt1 | contig 26289 bp, 24 predicted proteins | sample 9270951 | NCBI WGS metagenome assembly JACXTT01 (sample SAMN15532306, study PRJNA645909) | rock metagenome | isolation source: weathered quartz diorite | place: Puerto Rico | collected 2017-06-21
CGGTCCGAAAGCCAGTAGCCTCCTATGGCGGCAGTTAGCGCAATGCTCTCGATCTAGGCATTCGCGGACCCCGAGCGCTGACAGCAGCGCGTTCAGCGCGCCAAACGTATCGTCCTTCATGCGATTCACAATGCTTGTCTCACTCCGTCGGACGCGGACCTGCCGGCCCAAGTTACGGCATAAGCATAGATAAAACCGATGGATGATCATCAAAGTTTCTATTTTTAGGATCATGGCGATCGTGATAAAAATGGAATCGAAGGCGCCATGCTGAGAATGTACCCAGGTCGTCAGGCGGACCGCTCACAGAAGCCGTGTCACGAGCCGGCCGATTCTCAGGCGGTGACCGGGCAAAGCGGCGTAGCCCAAGACGAAGCCGCGTCAGATGCTACCCGTTATGCGTCTCGAAAGTTGGGTCCGTTCGAAACAGTTCGAGCCACGATCGGTGTACTCGCAATTACCGGTGCGATTTTTTCCCTGCTTTGGGTGTTGGATACATTCGTGCGGAGATGAATCATAGATCGTTTGATTTGGCCCAAACGTTTGAAGTGGCTGCAACGTCTAAAGCAACAAGATGCGGACAATGATCAGCTATTCACGAACAATCATTGCTGCCGTATGCCTTCTAGTCTTTGCGGCAGGTTTAGAATTTTGCCCTGATCCGTGCGCTGTCCATCGGGAAGGCACAGCAAGCTCTTCGTTGAGAGCCGCGGCGGCGAACGTACACATGAACCCGGTGGGGAGAAGTGCCACGATCGGCTCATTGAAGATCCAGCGCCATACGCGAAACGAATCCGCGTCCCCCGCAACAGGGCTGCCCGTACACCACCTGCGTTTTGCGGAATCAGTGTCTCACACTGCGGTATCTGCAAACATTGACGCCGAGAAGCATACTTTCTCGGCTCGCCCACCGCCTACCGCCTGAAGGCCATTTAAGGCCTCTGTCAACCCGAGCGGCGTCTTAGGTCGTCTGTGTTACGCGCAAAACTGCCTCTGAACGCAGCGAGCTGTGCGCGTCTAAAAAAATCACTACTGAGGAGATTATGAACATGAAACGGATGAATTTTCCGAAAGTCACATGTCTGTTGATAGCCGCCGTAATGGCGGGCGGATCGCTGCTTGCTGCTGCGCCAGCTGTCAAGCCGAGCGCCTCCAAAGTCCAATCGGAAGATTGGAAGTTTCCGGCAGAAGCCTCACAGGTTCTCAAAGAGATCCAGTCCACCGCGAACAAGCTCTCGCGCGACGCCGCAACACTGGAATCCTATGCGCGCGGGGGGCTTACGTGGCGCCGTCACGCCGACCAGTTGACGTTAGCCAAGAAGCATATTAACGAAATCGGCGAGCGGCTCGAAAGGCTCCAGGCCATCCGTCACATCGCTGCGCCGTGGCAACAGCGGGCTATCGATTCGATTGTGCCCGTTGCCGTGAGTCTTGTCGGGCACACTGAGGCTGCGATCCAGCACTTGAACGAGAGCCGGAGCCATCTCTGGGCTCCCGTGTACGTCGATCGTTTGAAGATGATCGCCGATCGAGCCGGTGAGATGAAGTCTGTCGATCTGTACTTGGAACTGGCCAGTACTCAGGACAAACTCGAAGCACTCCGCAGCAAGGTCGCCACGATTGGTTCGTAGGGCCAATGTGGACCCCAAGCCCACGACCGGCCAAGTAATCGACACGGATTTGTGCCGTCGAGGGCGCGGCTGCAATTGAGTAATTAACCACGCGAACAATCGTGACTGGAAGGAGGTGTCATGTTGTTGTTTTTTTCAGTACAGCATCTGCTTATCAAAGCGACGGTGAGAAAGCGAATCGAACGGCGGCTGCAACTCGCGACCCGTGGGTTTGAACCCCACGTTCGGCAGATCACAGTGCGTCTCCGAGGTGCGAATGAGAGCAAAGGGGGCTTGGATAGGCTGTGCACCGTTTCCGCGAAATTTCGCAATGGCGATCACATGAGTGTGTCGAAGACGCACTCGAATGCCATGGCTGCAATCAGCGGCGCGTTAGAACAGTTGCGATATTCGCTTGCCTCCCGAGTAGTACCGAGCGCTCAGAAACAGCATGCTGATGCGCCTGCGCGTGTTACTGAGTATTGGATCGGTTAATTGGCCGCGGTGTGGAGGCGAGAACCGGCTTTACGGTTTAAGAGGGCGTTATGGAAAACAGCTACGGAAGAACCATTTTGCTCGTGGATGATCAAGAGAGCGTGCGTAAGTGCATTCTCGCTTATCTCCAACAGGCGGGCTACCCGGTCATAGAAGCCGCCAGCGGCTCGGAGGCGCTCAGCCTATTCCAGCAGTACGAAACCCGCATCGCTCTTGTGGTCAGTGATGTCCAGATGCCGGAGATGAGCGGAGTGGATCTCGCCGAGCGGCTCCTGCTACTGCGGCCTGGGCTGCCAATCCTGTTTGTGTCCGGGCATTGCGGCGCACTCCCGCAGAGGATGCGCGGCTTTTCTCTGCTACCGAAACCGTTTCGGATCGAGGATCTCATCTGCGGCGTCGAGCATGCGCTGGCTAGCTCAACCACAGTCGGTCGCGAGCCCGTGAAGAAGGCTTGCTGAGCGAAAGTCTTGTTCATGTCGGGCGGAATTCGGGTCCTCCATCGCTGGGACGAATGGTTGCAGGCGTGTAGTCGAGACGGCGGCGACGCATTCCAGGTCCAAGGGGATTATCTCGCGGTCCACGCAGAATACCGACAAGGTCCTATCGACGGAATAGCGGCGACGAACCCGGTGCTAATCGACAGAGCTACCACGGCAATTCAACGCATCTTGTAACGCCTCGCGCCGTATTTTACTATGAGGTGCCTAGATCAAAGTCAAGGCGGTCAGTTCGCCGGTGGTCTAACGAGTTCAGCAGAGGGGGGCGCCGCGGGCTGAAGGTGGACCGTTCGCCGAATGGTCCCCGAATCGACGGTCAGTCCCGATCTGGAAATGGCCTGAAAATACAGCTCGTCACCGCTGATCTCAACTAACAGGAAGGAGCGGTCACGGTCGAATCCTGCCGCCTTGAAATCCGTTTGCCTGAGGTTACCGGCACGCAACTCGCCGGAAGCGCCTTCAACGAAGTAATAAATCCCTTTTTGCGGCTTGACCCGCTCATACACGTGTTCATGTCCCGCAAATACGACGTCCACGCCATATTTCAAGAAGATTGGTTCCAATATAAGACGCAGCTCGGTAGAAGAGCCATGAAATGCCCCCGATGAATATAAAGGATGGTGAAAATAACAGATCTTCCAATCCGATCCCGAATTATTCGAGAGCTCATTTTCCAGCCACGCCAGCTGCTTGGGGTCCATGTAATTGGTATCGAGAACAAAGAAGCGGACATCGCCCTTCTTGAAAGAATAGTATTGCTGTCCATTCATGTTAAAAAATTGATAGAAGCGCTCGTTAAGGTCGTCGTGGTTGCCCAAACAGGCACGAAACTGTACGCCGGCATCGAGCAACGCCTTATAGGGCATCTCAAACTTCTTCGCCAAATCCCCTGGACTCTTGCCTCCGTAAATGTTGTCGCCGAGCATGATCACTAAATCGAAGGGAAACTTCGCCCTGTATTCCATCATGCGTTTTGCAATATCGTATTGGGCGGCGTCCCCGGTTCCCATGTCCCCGATAGCCGCGAAGCGAACCGAGCCGGATTTCACCGGCAGGGTTAGGCCCTGCGACCGCAACAATCGCGTCGGTAACGTCAAAAGTGCCGTCTTGAGGAAGAGCCGGCGTTGCATGTTGTGTCCGGAGTGGTAAAAAAACTCTAGGGAATGGCCCCGGCAATGAAATCGATGACGATCCTGGCTTCGGTATCGAACAGGGCCAGATCATGACCGACGATGTGGTACGCAACCTCCCGCGGTAGCTGGGGAAGGTTGAGCAGCAGAGTCGGAGGAACCGTGGTCCGCGGCAAATTCCCTGGATAAGCGCCGTTTACGATCAGTTGTACGTTCGTCAAAGGCTCGCCCTGCTGCATGGTCTTTCTCATGTTATGCGCGCCGGCTCCGTGAAACTTGGTTCGGATGACGCGGCGGAACTGCTCGCTGATTTCCGGAGTAAAGATATCGCCTTGTTTGGCGTTGGAGCGCGCCTCCGCGATCTTCTGGGCGAGCGCATGCTGGTGGTCGATGATCGTTTGCCCATGCTTAGTCGTCTTCAGGCGCGGAAGCGACCTTTCAACAGTCTTATGCAGCTTCAAGTACTCCTTCACGCGCTGCGTGAACTCGTCGAATACTTGCGACTCCTGGCTCGGGGGCGGAGCTTGCAGAGCCCCAGCGACTACGGGAACGGACCCGACCAACCCGATCAAGAAAATCACTGCGCTCGCGGCCATACCTCAGCTTTGCTCTTCGTCCCGGATGATTTCTTTCACAGCCTGTTTTACAGCTTTCTTAACCGCGCTTTTCACCGTTGAGGCCATCTCTTCATGGTCGAGGGTTTCAGTACCTGACTTCCTGACCGCCTTCTTGATGGCTTCTTTCACCGTGATGGCCAGCGGCGGCAGTTCCTTGGCGAGAGCTCGCACCTCTTTTTGCGTTATCTTCTTTGGTGGCGGCTCGGCGTCGTCTTCCTTCACCGGCGCATGGCTATCGGTAAAGCCCGTAGCGGCCCAGTCTTTTTCAAACGTGCGAGCAATGTGTTCACTACTTTCGCATCCCGAACGATGATTCCGATCTCGCGACGTGAATCCAATTCCAGTTTTCGCAGGCCGTGGCTGCCAACGAAGGCATGCTGACCGTCGACGATAATTGTTCGTGTGTGCAAACGCATTGTGGTGAGCCGCGTTACTGCCAGGTTTGTGCCACGGCCTGCTATGCTCCCCAGAATCTTGACGTCTACCCCGGCCTTCGCCTGGTCCTGCAAGAGACGTATGATCTGCGGATCGTTGATTTTAGGATCATAGATCAACAGTTGCTTCCGGGCTTTCTTGATGAACGCTGCGAGCTGTTTACGGGCATTGGCAGGGCTCACGATGAAAGTGCTTAGCCCGGGAGTATATGTTTTCCGGGTTGTATCGGCCTCGAACAGTTTCACCGCCTCCTGCACGACTTTAGTGCTCTTGGTGACGATGCCGAAACCGCGGCTGTGGTCGATATCCATATGGACAAAGTTGAACGACAGCAAATAAAGCGTGCGGCGATCGATGATCAGCATCTTGCCGTGATAACGAACCAGGTCATCTGCGGTGCGCATGACCGCAACGCCCGCCTCCAGAAAACGCATTTCCAGATTACGCAGGTTCTGCGCACCGCCCTGGTTGGTGTGAGCGATAAGCGCGCGAACGGCAATGCCCCGGCCCACTGCTGCTTTCAACGCTCCCTCAAGCTCTTTCCAGTCCATGCGGAAGATCAGGATATCTATGCTTTTCTTGGCGCTCTTTACTGCCGCAAGAAGGGGCGCGATGCCATCGTCGGGTTGTACCAAGAGTTTCAAAATCAATCTTTCGGGTTGCGGGGTTCCTTCGTCATCGATGACTTCTTACGATATCATTTAAAACGCATCGTGAGGCGGGCGGAGTTGTTGACCCCACCCTTGCCACGTAAGGCTCAATTTCAGTTCCATCGACCTTTTCATTTGGAACATTTACACTGTTAGTTGATTCCAAGAAGCGGAATAGGCCGTCCAGGAGATCCAATGAACCGACTCCGTCAGCTGTGGATCGCTTCCAGTATCGGCATTACTCTCGGCCTTTGTCTTCCCGTCGGCGCGTCCGAGTCAGCCAAAAACAAAGTTTCTCGCGTAGAAACAAACAGCGGGGCGCCAGCATTGCTATGGCACGACCCGGGTGACATTTCATATCACAACCTCCGCGACGGGTCGGGAGGCAAAGCGCACGAACCCGCCGGCAAGTTTAAGTTCGTCAAAGAGGACAAGGAAGGGACTTCCGCGAAGTTTGACATCGAAGACGAACAAGGCGTCCGTTGGAGAGCCAAGCTCGGTGAAGAAGCGAAACCCGAGACCGCGGTGGCGCGCTTGTTGGGGGCCGTTGGTTATTTTTCCGATGAAGATTACTACCTGCCTGAATTGCGCGTGCACGGGATGCAAAAACTCAGCCGGGGTAATAAGTTTATCTCGGCAGATGGCGTCATTCGCGGCGCCAGGCTAAAGCGACACAAGAAACAAAATAAAATCGGTAATTGGAGCTGGTTCCATAACCCCTTCGTTGGGACCAAGGAACTGGACGGGTTAAAGACCATGATGGCCCTCGTCAACAATTGGGATCTAAAAGAGATCAACAATGCCATTTATGAGGAGGAGGGTGGCGTCCGTTATTACGAGGTGGGCGACCTAGGCGCAACCTTCGGCCGGACAGGTAATCCTTTTACCCGATCCAAGAGCAATTTGAAGGATTATCGCGGAACAAAATTCATTCAAAGGACCACGCCAGAACAAGTAGATTTTGTCTTACGCAGCCGTCCCTTTTTTCTGGCGGTGATTGACGTCCCCAACTACATCACGCGCACCCAAATGCAAGGGATCGTCAAGAAGATCCCGCGCACGCATGCCCATTGGGTGGGTCAGTTGCTCGGGCGCCTTTCGGCAGAACAAATCCGCGATTGTTTTCGCGCCGCCGGGTATTCGCCGGAGGAAGTGGAAGGCTTCGCCGCAGTTGTCCAGGGGCGTGTTGCGCTGCTGAACCACTTATAAGAGGGGCTTGCCGGCGGGCGCCGGGCTCACAGCCGGCGGAGTATTACCCGTTTCTTCCCCGTCGCTCGAGATTTGTATGCCATAAAGTTCCGCATATGAGCCGCCAGCCGCGAGCAACTCTTGATGGGTCCCCCGCTCGGCCAACGAAGAATCCTTCACCACGAAAATCATATTGGCTCGCTGGATGGTGGCCAAATGGTGGGCGATGACCACGCAGGTTTTGCCCTCCATCAAGCGGCCAAGTGCCTCAAATACCAATTGTTCCGATTCGGCGTCCAGTCCGGAGGTCGGCTCGTCCAGAAGGAGAATCGGCGTGTTGCGGATGACTGCCCGCGCGATGGCTATACGCTGACGTTGGCCTCCCGAGAGCGTGACGCCGCGCTCCCCCACCATCGTGTCGTACCCTTCCGGCATCTTCTCGATGAATTCATGAGCATTGGCCAACTCTGCGGCGCGGATGATCTCTGCGCGGTTCGCCTCCGGCTTGCCGTACGCGATATTCTGCCAAATAGGGGCACGAAACAAAAGAGTCTCTTGCAGAACAAAACTCATTTGTTCACGGACGGATCGAAGAGTGTAGGTGCGTATATCCGATCCGTCAATCTTCACCTGGCCTGAAGTGGGATCGTAAAAACGAGGGATCAGGCTGATGATGGTCGATTTGCCGGCCCCGCTGGGACCCACAAACGCGGCTACCTGTCCAGGCTCAATCTGGAAACTAATGTCTTTCAGGATCGCGTGATCGGGAGTGTAACTGAAGGACACTCCTTCGAATTCCAGTTTGCCCTTAAAAGGCCTGGCACGGCGCGCCCGTGGTAGATCGCGCACGCGGCTGACGGTGTTCAGCACTTCCTGGATGCGTTCATAACTTACGGTCGCCTTCGAGACCGTGTCCACCATCTTGGAGAGGTCCCGCATGGGCTTGTACATTTTTCCCAGATAAGCCAGAAAGATGATCAGATCGCCCGCGCTGAGTTGGCCGGCCAGGGCCAGGCGGCCGCCATATCCCAGAACCAAGCAGGTGCCTAGAGCCGCAAGCACCTCGACGACGGGGGACAGCTTGGCCTTCAGGGACCGGGCCTGTAGGGCTGTTTCTACGTTCTCGAGGCTCTGCTCCTCGAAGCGGCGTTGTTCGTAATCCTCACGAGAGAAGGCCTTGACCACGCGGATGGATGAGAAAACTTCCTGGACAATGTTAACCAGCTCACTCTCTTTCTGCCTCACCGCGCGCGATGCTTTCTTGATCCGCTTGGTAAAAATAAATACGACCAGAAAAAGTGCCGGAGCAATGGAGAGCGCGATCAAGGCAAACCGCCAGTTGTAATAGAACATCACGGCAACCATGCCTGCGAGCGTAAGCGCGTTTACCAGCATGCCGAGCAGCGCCGAGGTGATGAAATCTTGAATGGCTTCGATATCGCTGGTGACCCGGCTGATCAGGTCCCCGGTTCTTTTTTCATCGTGTTCCGCCAAAGACAGGTGATGGATATGCTGATAGAGGGTGCGCCGCAGGTCGTGCATCACCCATTGGCCTACGCTGGTCGTAAGGTATTTTTCCGTGTAAGAGCTGATCGCCCCTACGATGGCGATAAGCGCCACTGCCATGACCGCGAAGTTCAGCACTGCAAACTTATTCTGCCCGGCGATATGGCTTACGATCCCGGCAAGCCAGGGCGGCAAGGGCTTTGACCGGAGCAGGTTGTCGACGATGATCTTGAGCGGCCACGGGTCCAAGAGGTCGGTGACAGTTTCCCCGATCACCGCCACCAGAGCCAGGCTCAAGGCTTTCCAATGAGGACGCAACAGCTCGATGAGTTTCAGGCTATTGGGCTTTTCAGGCGGCTTGGGCGAAGTGGACGGTTCCGGCACTTGATAGGAGTTTTAGCACAGCTTGGCGTGTTTACGAAATCATGGGGGACTCGCTGCGATGATTGTAGTTCCCGGAAATCTGATTTGGCCTAACAAGAGCACCGCCGAGCGCATGGGCCAACTTGGCGGGTGAGAACCCGTATAAGTTAATGTTGAGCAGTTTTGAACAGACCCCAAGCCATGTATCTGCTAAGTTAGGGTCTCGGGTGGCATCCGTTCACGGGGAAAAAGGTGACAGAGATGAAACTCCTTCTTATCGGCGCATTTCTGACGGTATGCGGGGTTCTATCGGCGCAGACGACGGGGCAGGAAAGAGAGAATGCCAGTCGGACTGCCGCGGGGCTCACGCCCGTCTACCGCGTCACCGTGACCCAACGGACCGGGAAGGCGATCAGTTACCGGCATCGCAGCGGAGCGACCAAGATCGACTTCAGTGGTACCGCGCTTATGCCCAATGCCCACGGCGAAGCCAAGGTGGAGAGCAAGCAGGGCTACATCGAAATCGAAGTGGCATTCCGCAATCTTTCTGAGGCGAACCAATTCGGCACCGAGTATCTCACATATGTCCTGTGGGCTATCACTCCGGAAGGCCGTGCATCCAATCTGGGCGAAATTCTCCGCAATGGTACCAGCAGCAAGCTGGACGTGACCACCGAACTGCAGGTATTCGGCCTGCTGGTGACGGCCGAACCATACTTCGCCGTATCTCGTCCGAGCGACGTGGTGGTGATGGAAAATGTGGTTCGCCCCGATACCGCCGGGAAAATCGAGTTGATCGACGCCAAATACGAACTGCTGCAAAGAGGTCAGTATGAACATCTGGCGAAGGTCCTCGACTTGCGGGTCAACCGCAAGGTGCCGCTCGAACTCTACGAAGCCCGCAATGCGATACAAATTGCGCGTTCAAGCGGCGCGGACCGTTATGCCGCAGAAACGTTTCAGAAAGCGGAAGATAACCTGAAGCAGGCGGAGGCCTACCGGGCGCGGAACGCCGGATCGAAGCAGGTGGCCATGGCCGCACGCCAGGCTGCGCAGATCGCTGAAGACGCACGGGCCATCGCAGTGAAGCGCCAGGATGACGAACTGCTAGCGGCCGAACGCCAAGCGGGTGCGGAACGGGAATCGCGCGCCGAGAATGGGCGCGCTGCGGCGCAATCCGAAACGGACCGCGTCAGGCGAGAGGCAGCAGAAGCGCGATCTAGAGCCAAAGGCGAAGCCGCCCGTGTCAAGCGGGACAATGACGCACAAACGGCGGCTGCTCAGGCCGAAGCCGACCGCTTGAAACAGGACAACGATACCAGGATGGCGGCCGCCCAAGCGGAAGCGGAACGCCTCAAAAGGGAAAACGACGTGCAAAGAGCGGCGGCGCAGGCGGAAGCGGATCGTTTGAAACAAGAGAACGACGCGAAAATGGCTGCCGCCCAGACCGGCCTCGATCGTGCCGCACAAGAAAAGTCACAGGCAGAGGCGGAGAAGACGGAACTGCGAGCAAAGCTATTGCTGCAATTCAACACGATTCTGCAAACTCGCGACACGGCCCGGGGCTTGATCGTGAATATGTCGGATGTGCTCTTCGATACGGCCAAGTTCTCGTTACGCCCCGAAGCCCGGGAGAAGCTGGCCAAGGTCGCCGGTATCATTTCGGGACACCCCGGCCTGCGGCTTGATGTGGAAGGTCATACCGATAATGTGGGCGGTGACGACTACAATCAGCAGCTCTCTGAGCAACGCGGCTCTGCGGTGCGCGACTACTTGACCCAGCAGGGACTGCAGCAGGGTTCAGTAACAACCAAAGGACTCGGAAAGACTCAGCCCATAGCCACAAATGACACTGCGGCAGGACGGCAACAGAACCGGCGTGTCGAGCTGGTAATCTCCGGCGAAGTCATTGGCGTGGAGATCGGCGTGCCAATCGCAGCCAGGTAATCGGAAAGGGAACCGCGTTTTGGGGGTGGGGCCGGCGGTTTGCTGTCCAGCCCTGTTGGATCGCTGCCCGGCTGTTGCGGGATGACTGCCGCGGGCCGTGGCGGTTTCTCCCGCGAGGACATCACAGTGACAGTAGCCAGCCTGTCCGAATAGAGCGGTGGGATTTCCGGGAGGAGACCTGAATGAACCAAACACACAAACTCTTGAACGCTTCTTGCCTCGTCATCGCTCTCGCCTTTTCCTTTCCCGTCCGCGGGTACGAAGCACCCCAAGCCCAATCTTTCAGCGAGGCAGTAAGCACCGGTGTTCCGTCCGCGGCTTTGTGGCGCGACCGGGGTAACATCGAGTCGCTCAATCTCGTCGATGGACCCGGTGGCAAAGAGCACCAGCCGACCGGGAAGTTCACGTTCGTCAACGAAGACAAGCAGGGCACCGCAGCAAAGTTCGAAATTGTAGACGAGCAAGGTGTCCGTTGGAAAGCCAAACTTGGGGAAGAGGCCAAGTCTGAAACGGCGGCGACTCGCTTGGTGTGGGCAGCGGGTTACTTTACCGATGAAGACTACTACCTGCCGGAGTTGCGAGTGGAAAACATGCCCAGACTCGATCGAGGCCGCCAGTTTGTCTCCGCAGACGGCGTCGTTCGCGGCGTTAGGCTAGAGCGCAGAGTGAAAGGGCAAAAGAAAAGCGGAAATTGGAGCTGGTTCAAGAATCCCTTCATAGGAACAAAAGAGCTGAACGGTTTGAGGATCATGATGGCGCTCATTAACAATTGGGACTTAAAAGAGATCAACAATGCCATCTACGATGAGACAGGCGAAGGACCTCGCTACGTAGTCAGCGACCTTGGCGCAAGCTTTGGCAAGACGGGAAATAGTATTACCCGGTCAAAGGACAATTCAGGTGACTATAGTGGAACGCGCTTCATTCAAAAGGTGACACCAGAACATGTGGATTTTTTTTTGAGTAGCCGGCCGTTTGTTCTCTCGGTGTTCAACGTTCCCAACTATGCCACGCGCACGCATATGCAAGATATTGTTAAAGAGATTCCGTTGGCGGACGCCAAATGGTTGGGTAAGTTGCTCGAGCCGCTCTCGGATGAACAGATTCGCGATTGTTTTCGCGCCGCTGGGTACTCGCCGGAGGAGGTGGAGGGAAATGCCGCGATGGTCAAGGAACGCATCAAGGATTTGAACCGGCTCTAAACCGCTAAGCCGTCGTGCTTCATCAAGCCAGTTGGGGCACGCTTCAGTATCAACTGCCAAGACATCCACGCGCCAGAGATGTTTAGCCTGAATCACCCTGGCCACAACAGAACCCTCCTGCCCCGAGGTGCGTGATCATCAGCGACTCGGTGGCGGATCGGCGCCGCGCCGGCAGGCATCTTTGTTCACGCGGTACACTTTTAGCATCCGGGTGACAGGCGTTTCAGCGGCGAGCCTGTCGCCCGATCTGTCTGATGCTCAGCTCGTTGGCCCGCGTCTTGCAGTTCGGATTGCTCGTATTTACCTCGATCTTCTTCCTGGTCGATCCGCTCGCCGCCGTTCCTACATTTCTCGTAATCACCGCCGGGGCCGATACCGGCGAGCGTAGGAAAACGGCCAAGACCGCCGCCTTCACGTGTTGCGTCGTCCTCCTCGGGTTCGCCTTCGCCGGAACCCTGATCTTCAGACTCTTCGGGCTCACGCTTGTCGCCTTCAAGATCGCCGGGGGCGTGATTCTGAGGCTCATTGGCCTGGACATGCTGCGGGCCCGCCGCTCGCCCACCAAGGAAACACTTGATGAGACCCGCGAGGGAGCCGAGAAAGAAAATGCCGGCATTATTCCACTGGGCATTCCTATGCTCGCGGGCCCGGGATCAATTTCCACCGTAATGGTCCTGATGGGTCAGTCCTCGGAGTGGTGGCAAACCGTTTGTATCTGCATCGCTGTTGTGATCACCGCGGTCTTGTCCTACTGGATTCTCGCCGGCGCCGACCGCGTTCGCCGGCACCTGGGCGAAACCGGAAGTCGCGTTCTGACGCGCCTCATGGGCTTGTTGCTGACCGCGATCGCGGTTCAGTTCATCTTGAACGGTCTCGCCGATCTCGGCGTCGTCAAATCTACGAAGTGACCTGCAACTGCCGGGTCCTTGACATGGATTCTGGTGAGTGGCGTGCTCTTTGAGAGCAGAGGTCGAGCTGCCAGTTGCCACCAAAAGCGCCGGCCTTCTCCCAAGTCGGTTACCGTCTGCACCAATTGCGCGCAAATGTGTGGTGAATGGCTCAAGCCCATGGCGGAACTTTCAATTCGTTTTCCCTCTAACTGTGGCCAGCCTCGATTAGTCCTTCGGATTGGCGCACATGCATGACGAGTGCTGAGGATGGGACGTGTGACCTTTGGTCAGCGGAACATCTACGCTGCTCATTGAGAAGGATTTCCGTTGTGTGTATCGCCCACCTGGCGAGGAATTCGACGATGATGCGTTTCCAAATCCGTTGCGATATATTAATCTCGGTTGACGTCAGGAAGAACATGATGGGGGCTGCAAAAAGTTGAATAGAAGCACCGGATAGATAATCGCGAAAGGAAGGCCGAAAACATGGATGCGAGCCGCAGAGATTTTCTGAAGGCCAGCGCACTGGGAGGTGCCGCTCTCTCTTTTTTTGGGTTTGATCTGGCGCCTGCCTACGCGCAGGTTCGCGAGCTCAAGATTGCCCGCGCGACAGAAACGCGGTCCACGTGCCCTTACTGTTCGGTAAGCTGTGGCGTCATTATCTACACGATTGGCGACAAAGCCAAGAACGTCACTCCTCAAGTGATCCACGTCGAAGGCGACCCGGACCATCCCATCAACCGCGGAACACTGTGCCCGAAGGGGGCTTCGCTGGAACAGGACATCCTGAACCCGCGCCGGCTCCTCAAGCCGCAGGTGCGCCGGCCGGGCTCCGATCACTGGGAAGATATCGCGTGGGACCAGGCAATTGATGAAATCGGCCACTGGGTGAAAAAGACGCGCGACGAAACGTTCGTCGACCGGGATACTCAGGGGCGCACGGTGAATCGCTGCGAGGGCATCGCCTGGATCGGGGGTTGCACCGACACCAACGAATTCAATTATCTCGTGGGCAAATCCATTCGCAGCCTGGGGGTCTGCTACCTGGAAACCCAGGCCCGTGTTTGACACGGCCCCACGGTCTCCAGTTTGGGGCCCACATTCGGACGCGGGGCGATGACCAATGGTTATGTCGACATCAAGAACACCGACATGATGTTGATCATGGGTGGCAACCCCGCGGAGAACCATCCATGCGGTTTCAAATGGGCGATTGAAGCCAAACGGACCCGCAATGCAAAGATGATCGTGGTGGATCCGCGCTTTACGCGGACCGCTGCGACGTCGGATCTGTTCCTTCAAATTCGCGCGGGGGCCGATATTGCTTTCCTTGGCGGAGTGATCCACTATGCGATCGAAAACAACCGGATCGCGAAGGAGTATCTGACCAACTTTACGAACGCTGCGTTCATCGTGAAGGAAGGTTTCAAGCTGCCTGAGGATGGCTTGTACTCGGGCTTCGATGCGGCGGCGCAGACCTATGACAGATCCACTTGGAATTACGAAGAGAGCGGCGGCGCCGGCGCTGCCACTTCTTCAGCGAAGCTCGCCCTTCCGCCGAATGTTGCTTACGACCTTACGTTGCAGAATCCGCAGTGCGTCTTTCAGTTGTTGAAAAAACAATATTCGCGCTACACACCGGAAATGGTGGAGCGCATCACCGGCATACCGAAGGATCAGTTCCTCAAAGCCGCAGATCTGTTCACCTCCATTCGCAAAGATGGCGACATGAAGAAGGTGGCGACCATCATGTACGCCGTGGGGTGGACGCAGCATACGTTTGGCACCCAGATCATCCGTACCGCGGCAATGTTGCAGCTGATGCTCGGCAATGTGGGGCGCGCCGGGGGCGGCGTCAACGCTCTTCGCGGCCACTCCAACATCCAGGGCGCCACCGATATGGGCGGAGTGTATGACATCTGGCCTGGATATCTGAAGGTTCCGAATCCCACAGATGTCGACCTGAAAGCTTACTTGGATCGAACCACGCCAAAAGTTTCAAAGCCGGCTGCGTGGGACTCGTTCAACTACTGGTCGAACACGCCCAAATTTGCCGTTTCCTATTTGAAAGCCATGTACGGGGATGCCGCCAGGAAGGAGAACGACTGGGCGTTCCACTACATGCCGAAGGTGGATCGCAACTATTCCTGGACCCAGATCTGGGACCAAATGTACCGCGGCTCGCTCAAGGGAATGTTTGCTTTTGGGATGAACGGCGTGGCCATCGGGCCAGACTCTCAAAAGAACATCGCGGCGCTCAAGAAAGCTGACTGGCTGGTGGTGGGTGAGATCTACCCGGATGAGACCAGCGAATTCTGGAAGTCGCCCGGGATCTCGCCGGCGGAGATGAAGGAGATCAAGACGACGGTCTACCGGCTGGCATGCGCCGGATTCGCGGAGAAAGACGGGTCGATGACCAACTCCGCCCGCTGGCTGCAGTGGAAGAACGTTGCAGTGCCTCCACCCGGCCAAGCCCGCCTCGATCAGGACATCGTGGCGCAGATTTTCCTTAAAGTGCGCGACATTTACAAGGCGGAAGGCGGCAAATTTCCGGACCCGATATTGAATCTGACCTGGCCCTATACCGATCCCCGGCATCCGGCCTTAACTGAATTAGCCAGGGAGTTCAATGGCAAGGCGCTGGCGAATCTTACAGATCCCAAGACGCAGCAAACCATCAAGGCCGGGCAGCAATTGCCTGGCTTCGCCTGGCTCAAAGATGACGGCACAACTTCCTGCGGTAACTGGATCTATTGCGGATGTTGGACCGAGGCCGGGCCGCAACTCGCGCGCCGCGGGACTGAAGATCCATCGGGACTCGGCGTTTACCAAAACTGGGCGTGGTCGTGGCCGGCGAATCGCCGCGTTCTTTACAACCGCGCGTCATGCGATCCTTCGGGAAAACCCTGGGACGGCGAACGGAAACAGGTCTGGTGGAGTGAGTCCGCGCAACTCTGGGTGGGAAACGACATCCCCGATTTTAAGGCCGACTCCAACCCCAAGGATCACATGGGCCCATTCATCATGAACGCGGAAGGGGTCGGACGAATATTTGCGCCGCTGGCCGCTTTCGCCGATGGGCCGTTCCCCGAACATTATGAACCGTTCGAGAGCCCGGTTCAAAACGCGCTGCACCCCAGCCAATCGAATAACCCGGTGGTGAAGAAATTCTCCACGCCGGCAGACAAGTATGGCACGCCAGCCGAAGGCTTCAACATTATCTGCACCACCTACCGGCTCATGGAACATTACCACTACTGGACCAAGAATAACCCGATGAGTGTCCAGCTCATTCCCGAACCGTTCGTCGAGATTCCAGTAGAGTTGGCCGCGGAGTTGAAGATCAATGGCGGCGACAAGGTGAAGGTTACCAGTGCGCGGAGTTACTACATCGCAAAAGCGTTCGTCACAAAGCGCATTAAGCCTATGACGATTGACGGCAAGAAAGTCTACCAGATCGGCATACCGATCCATCAAGGCTATCGCGGTATTCAGGAAGACGCAGGCAGGGACGCGAAGACCATCATTAACCGGCTCACGCCCACGGTGGTTGATCCCAACGCATTCACGCCGGAATTTAAAGGCTTTCTCGTCAAGCTGGAAAAGGCATAGAGAACGACATGAGCCAGGCGACATTGGAAATCCGCAGAATCTCAGGCCACGCGGGACCCGTGCCCGGCGCCGGCGTGGAGCGCGCGCAACAGGTTTGCAAGCTGGTCGATACCACGACCTGCATCGGCTGCAAGGCCTGCGAGGTGGCGTGTCTAGAGTGGAACGGCTATACGTTCAGCGACACCGTCTTTGACAACAGTTATCAGACGATGCCGGAAACGGCATGGAATTATTGGAACCTGATCAAGTTCAACGAGCATGAACGCGCAGACGGAACGCTGATGCTGCTGATGCGCAAAGACCAGTGCATGCACTGCGCGGAGCCGGGTTGCCTGGCGGCCTGTCCCGCGGATGGCGCGATCGTCCAGTATGCGAATGGCATCGTCGATTTTCAGCAGGACCACTGTATTGGCTGCGGGTATTGCGTGAGCGGATGCCCGTTCAATATTCCGAAGTTCAATCCGAGCACGAAGAAGATGTTCAAGTGCACGCTCTGCTCTGACCGCGTCAACCAGGGATTGGAACCGGCCTGCATCAAGTCCTGCCCCACCGGCTGTCTCCACTTCGGTACGAAGGACGACATGACAGACCTGGCAGAGACGCGCGCACAACAGCTTCGCGAGCATTACGGCTTCGAGAAGGCAGGCGTCTACGATCCGGCGGGTGTTGGCGGAACGGGCGTCATCTATGTCCTTCACGATGTCACCGACCCGGAGGCCTATGGCGGGTTGCCCAAAAATCCTCACATTCCATGGGTCGTCCGGCTCTGGAAAGGTCCGGCCAAGTGGATCGGCAATCTCGCCATGCTGGGCGGTATTGTAGGCGTGACGCTCCATTATTTGCGATTTGGTCCCAAGCGAGTGGAGGATCACAAGGATCAGAAAGGTGGACAGCCGTGAGCGTTTCGCATGTGATCTCTTCCGCCCGTACGACAGGCGATGCTGGCGACCGGATTCTTCGCTACACGCTGGGCGAACGCATTCACCACTGGATTGCCGGCTTCTCGTACCTCTATTGCCTGATTACAGGCTTGGCCTTCTGGTCGCCTCACCTGTTCTGGATGGCCGTCATCGCCGGCGGCGGACCGACTGCACGCTTCTGGCATCCATGGTTTGGTCTGGTCTTCACTGCTTCAGTTTTGTGGCTGTACAAAATCTGGCGGAGCGATATGCTCGCCACAGACGCCGACCGCGCCTGGTGGAAAGTGTCGAAATATTACATCCGGAACGAAGATGAGAATCTTCCGCCCATTGGACGATTTAACTATGGCCAGAAAATGTTCTTTTGGCTGATGTTTTATGGCGTGATCCTGCTGCTGCTGTCAGGCTTGGCGCTGTGGTTCGTGGAATCCATTCCGTGGAGTCTGCGATGGCTGCGCTATCTGGCGGTCGCGGTTCACGTTGCGGTTGCGCTCGCCACCATTGGTGGCTTCATCATTCACGTTTACATGGGCACCGCCATGGTACGCGGCGGTTTCACCTCGATCATCCGTGGAGAAGTTTCGTCCACCTGGGCCAGGATGCACCACCGCCTGTGGTACGAGCAAGTCACAAAGAAGACATCCGGACAGAAATGAATCGATCCAAGTGGGATCGGCGGATCGAGCGTGCCGATGCGCTGGCAGCGGCTCTTCCCTTTGCGGCCGAAGTGTTGCAATTCTACAAGCGGGTGGAAATGCTCCAGAAGGCGCTTTATTCTAATCGCGCGGGAGCCTACGCCAACGCATCGGGAAAGGACCTACAAGTCCAACTCTTACTGCCTAAGTTCGCCGAATTCCTTTCCACTGTCGAAACGTGCGCGCCCCAACCCATTGCCCAGTCTGCGCGCGATTTGAACGCACAAGGGACCGAACGCTGGCAGGATTTGCTCACGTCTTTTTGGAGAACCGCGCCGGAATTCGAGCCCAGCCCCGGACACCCCGAAGTCCTTTTGGCGTGGATATTTCTGCAGCCTCAAGCAGAGTACCTGGCCGATCACAATGGTCACATTTCCCGCCAGGAGACTCTGGCGGTCTGCCCCTTTTGTTCAGGAAAACCAATCGTGGGGGTACTGCGACCCGAAGGGGATGGGGCCAAGCGATCTCTGATTTGCTCGATGTGCGCCACGGAATGGGCCTACGGGCGAATCATTTGCCCGGCGTGCGGCGAGGAAACGGTCGAGAAGCTCGCCGTCTACACCGCCAGCCAATTCGAACACGTTCGGGTGGAGGCATGCGATACCTGCCGCCGTTACATCAAGACCGTGGACCTCACCAAGAACGGCCACGCCGTGCCGGTCGTGGACGAACTAGCGACGATGCCATTGAACCTCTGGGCCCAAGAGCACGGATACGTAAAATTGCAGCCAAACTTGCTGGGAATTTAGCTCTCTTGCCCCAGCAAGCTCCAGCAGCCAGGCCGTTTCCCGATGAAGATCTTTTCCTGCCCATTTCATGCCGCTTGCCCCACTGGTAGACCGCAGGGATCAGGCGCCCTAGGTTACTTGCCCGGTTCTTGCCAGCCTTATCAAGGTGCAGCTGAAAACATGCACCGGCCTTCGAGTGCTCAGGGGCGGGGCGAGCCAGCCCCGGCCAACAAGCGTTGGACGTTGCCGGACAGGATCTTCTCGCGATCTTCCGCGGTCAGGAATGCGTTTTTTACCCTGGCGATTACCCCGGCCGGCTCGTTAATCGTGAAGTCAGAGCCGTAGAGCACGCGGTCTGCACCGATCTCCTGCACAGCCTTCTCAATGATGCCGACCCGTTCGTGCCCCGCCCCGGAAAGCTCGATGTGGGTGTTCTTGTGCTTGGCCACGATCGCGATGCGAGTGAAGATGTCATCGCGGGTGCCGCCCAAATGTGGAAACACAATATTGGTTTCGGGAAAGTTCTCGGCCAGATATTGCATCTCGGCCACATTCGTGTGGATCTGGATGACCAAGTTGAGGTCGGTGGCAAGCTTCATCACCTGGGACCACTCCGGCGTCCGGTAGCTATAGCCGGTCATGTAGTTGCAGAACTCGCCCAGCCAAACGTAACCGAACTCTTTGTGGCAGCGCTCGATCTCCCGTAGGGCCTCCTCTATGCGGAACGGGGTGATCACGCAGCTCCCTCGAAACCGTCCCTTGTACTTCTGTACGTACTTCGCCACCTCGTTGTTGCCGTTGCGGTAGTCGTCCGGGGTCTGCGCCTTATTGCTCCAGGACGAAGAGATAACGCCGCGCCGGACGCCGCACTTGTCCAGGTAAGCGACGAACTCCTGCATGTTCCTGGTGACGAGGTTCCATTGGAAGTTCTCTCCGTTGTCACTGGGGATATGAAGGTGAGCGTCGAAGATTCCACGCCGGGATTCGGCCCGAGCTTCTGTCGTCAGCGGACCGCCGATAACGAAATGGGCCAAGCTCACCAGCCCGGCCCGAAGCACGTGACGACGATGAACGTAGGACATGACCACCGCCATTATAGTCGAAGCTCATCCGTTCAGAGCCGTGCCGCCGCCAGCCGGTCTCCAACGCGGCGGTCTGCGTCTGGAATGAATGGGGCAATGAGCGAGAAGTGAATGCCGATCGGGTAGAGGAGCTGGTGCTTCGAGCTTGTAACGATTTCGGCTTCAAAGTAACGAAGAAGATTCCTTGGGCGGGGGTGCAAAGCCATGCGAATGTCAGGCCCTTATGCGATTGCAGTTGACGGCCTTGTCATCTCGGCTTATGATTGGTTTCCATGGGGGGGAGCCTCACTCGGATTGTCGGCATCCTGGTGTTGGCGGTGGTCGTGGCAGCGGTAGTGTCGCCCTGGTTCGATCTCGATCCGACTGCCTTGCGAACGTCCCGCCGGTCGATCATTCAGTTCAGTCTGGCGGTTCCACGGGTTTTGCCGGGCGTCCTTCCAAGTTCCTATACATTCCTGGCAGATCCGATCTTGCGGCAATCGCATGCAGTGTGCGACATTGTCGCTCGCGATTGCGCCCGGCTTTGTTAGACGCCTCCTCTTGATTTCCCATACGCTCTAGCTCTGCATGCGCCGCCAGATGTCCGCAAACTCTGCAGACGCTGATCTGGACACTGCGGAGACAGAGCCTGAGTTACTCCACCGTGTTCTCGACATTAAGGAGGAGGACATCATGCCAAAGGACGAGGAAAAAACGATTGTTACCCCAGCGGCAAAAGGCGTGGGTACGGGTCTAGACAGTTGCTTGAAATACACTCTGTTTGCTGTAGTTTTCTTACTCGCGGCTTTCCGGTGCGCCGGACAAACCACGTTTGGTTCAATCACCGGCACAATCGCTGACCCTACGGGCGCAGTGATTCCGGCCGCCACCGTTTCCGTGACCAATCAGGGCACCGGAATCGAACGCAGAGTGACGACAAGTGCAAGCGGAGTATTCAACGTGCCGAACCTCGATATCGGGACATACCGGGTTACGGTGAGCGCCTCGGGATTTGCCCGATACGAAAGAACCGGAGTCATCCTGAGTTCCAACCAGATACTGAACGTGGACGTGCGCCTCGAACTGGCCACAACCGCCACGGTTACCGAGGTCCAAGCGGTGGCGCCGGCAATCAGCACGGAAACCAGCTCTCTGAGCGATGTCAAGACGAACGCCGTCATGGAGCAGTTGCCGTTGCAGATGAGCCGGCACTTGGCCGACAAAGGGTTCTACACATACACATTTCTCAACACCGGCACCAGTTCGGTCACATACACGAGCTTGCCCGTGATCAACGGCGTGCGCAACCAGTCCGGTGCTCTGCCGACCATGGACGGGATTGCAGTGACGGCTTACTCAGGCGGCGCGAGTCCGGTACAGCCGAGCCTGGAAGGAGTACAAGAGGTCAACGTCGTGACGAGCAATCCGCCAGCCGAGTTTGCGGTGGCCTCCAACTTCACCGTGGTAACGAAGTCGGGCACCAACGAGCTTCACGGCTCCGCCTTCTACAACTACAACGGCAACGCACTAAACGCCCGGGATTTCTTTGCGGATTCCACCCCCTTCCGCGTTTACAACAATTTCGGTGGTGGCGTCGGGGGGCCGATCAAAAAGAATAAAGTCTTCTTCTTCGCTGACTATGAAGGCTCGAAGGAATCGGCCAAAAACCTCATGATTGTCGATACGCCACTTCCCGAGTGGCGGAACGGCGATTTTCGCAGCCTCGATTTTCCGATTACGGATCCGTCCTCTGGCCTTCCGTTCGCCAATAATGTGATCCCACCCGACCGTATCAGCAATGTTTCGAAGAGCGTTCAGGATGGACTGTTCCCATTGCCCAATTTCGGGCCGCCCGGTCTAGAGTCCGGCAACTTTCGGCAACAGTTTCCAGGCACCACGGGCTTCACACGATTTAACCAGTTCGATGTGCGCGCGGACTACAACTTCACCTCGCGGGATGTGATTTTCGGCCGGGTTAGCTGGAGGCGGATGCCCTTGGACTACACCGATCTGGTGCCGACTATCGGAAAAGTGACTCAACGGCGATACGGCCATAGTACGGTTGTTTCCTGGAACCACACATTTTCGCCCCGACTGATTAATGAATTTCGCACAGGTGCCACCTACCACCGCAACAGTTATTTCCTCGATGTCATTGGGAGCGATTTGATCCAGAAATTCGGCATTCAGGGTATCACGACCACGGGCATTCACGACGCCCCCATCTTCCGAATCGATCCCGTCACCTACGTCGATTACGACGATTTCGACGACTCCTACTACAACAATCCCAGCACGACGCTACAGTGGATCGACAACCTGAGTTGGACGCGAGGACGGCATTCTGTGAAGTTTGGAGTGGACGTGATCCGCGACCGGTTGAACGAGACCGCCATCACATCGTTGATTTACGGTGGCTATAACTTCACGGGCGTCTTTACAGGTTTCGGGTACGCGGACTTCCTGCTGGGAATTCCACAAACCAGTGAGCTGGCCAGTCCGACCCCGCCTCGGTACCTGAGAGGGACAACAACGGGACTATACATCCAGGATCAGTTCAAAATGAATCGCAAGCTCACGCTGAACTACGGCGTGCGGTGGGAACTGATGGGACCCTTCAGTCACAAACGAGGAGCGATTTACAGCTTCGATCCGAAAACCGGTGCGCTGGTCATCCCGGACAAGGGCGCCTCGAGCGTCAATCCTTACTTCCCGTCGAATATTCCCATCGAGAAAGCTTCCGAGGCGGGCTACCCGGCGGATTCGCTGCTGGTGTCTCGCAAGGGGTATTTCCAGCCGCGCGTTGGCTTTGCATACAAGCCGTTCGGCGGCGGCAACACTGTCATCCGCGCAGGCTATGGAATCTACGGCAACCTGGTTTACAGGCCGCTGGGACGGGACATGGGGGGCGGACCCTTTTCCGGAAGCGCGACGTTCATCAACTCGATCGAGAATGGCGTGCCTCTGTTTAGCTTTCCAGAGCCATTCCTGGCATCGGCGGTTGGCGCGGCAGGCAGCCAGAACGTTCAGGGCAAGAACCCCAACATGAAGGTTCCATATACGCAGCAATGGAACCTGACTGTGGAACATCAGATTCGGGAGGTCGGTTTCAGAGTCTCGTATGTGGGGACCCGGAGTGTAAACCTGATCTATCTGCGCAACCTGAATCAATTGCCGCCAAGCACCGCTCCTTTTTCCGCTAGCGAGCGGCCTTACCCTCTTTACAACCGGGTAACCTGGGCCGATAACGGAGGCAATGAGTTCTACAGCGGCCTCGAAATTGCCGCCACGAAGAGGCAGGGAAAGAATCTCACCTTCGGCGCGGGATGGACTTGGGCGCGGGATTTGACCGATACCCAGGACGGGGGCGGAGGCGGCTCATCTTACGGAGGCCAGGTGATTCAGAACCAGTTCGATCGCAGCGTGGAGCGAGCAAACAACGCTCTCGTCCTGCGGCAGCGCGCCTTTGGCTACGCCATCTACATGCTCCCCGTTGGGCGAAACCAGCGCTTCCTGAGCAGCGCCGGTACGCTTCTCGACGGCGTGCTGCGCGGTTGGCAGACCAGTTGGAGTGTGAACCTGCAATCAGGACAGTTCTTCACACCCAGCTTCTCCGGTTTCGATCCCTCCAATACAGCGACTTTCGGCGGGCGTCCGGATCGCATTGGCAATGGGAACCTTCCCACCGATCAGCGCAAGATTGACCACTGGTTTGATGCTTCAGCCTTCAAGATCCCCGGCTGCCCGGATACCGACCCCGTTTGCACGAACCCGGCTAACGTGGGCCGGTTCGGCAACTCAGGGCTTTATGTACTCGAAGGTCCGGGCGTCGCGAATCTGGACTTTGCTCTGACCAAGGGCTTCAAGATAAGAGAGAGAGTCCGGCTTGGCCTCCTCGTGAACATGGTGAACGCCCTCAATCATCCTAACTTCGCGGTTCCTCGAGCCAATATCAGTTCCCGGGGCACCGTCGGAAGAATAACGTCCATGGCACGCGTTCTGAATGGCTTGCCGGCAGTTCGCCAAGTCGACCTTGGCTTGCGACTCGAGTTCTAAGGCCTAAGGCGAGAGCGCAGAGCCAGACAAAGGGCTGCCGCATTCGTATTCCTTCGTAGGACGGGTTCTTCATCGATCTCATCTGCGCTGGCCCGGATCTACTGTGCCGCCGTGACTCTCAGCGGCTTGTCGAGGCTGAAAGTGAGCACTGACTCTGCCGGCACCTTGATGGCACCACCTTTAGTAAGGACTTGAGTAAGCGCTCCAGCACCCGCTCCGGCGCCAGCTCCGATGGCCGCTCCCTTACCGCCGCCCGCGATCGCGCCAATGATAGCGCCCAGCGCCGCGCCGCCGCCGGTATACTCGGCAGTGCGCTTATTGGCGCCCACCCCGGACTTCCCCTTCTGGCTGACATCAGCGGTGTCGATCGAATACGGCACTCCGTTGATGATCACCGACTGGAGATCGAGCACCAGATCGGAAGCGCCATGGAATCGACCGCCCTTCGACGCAGACTTGATCACAACTCGTGCACTCGAACCGCGCGGAATGACGACATCGCCGCTGGCGTCCTTCGCGTCGCGTGTGACCTGGGCATCGAACGTCTGCCCTTCTGCTGCAGTTCCCGAGTCGATCGCCTCATTCGTCCGCACCGAGATCTCACTACCCGACGGCAACTCGTAGGTCCTGGTAGTGACCGCAGCCGGCGGCGGTGAAGCGGGCGCCTGGGGCTGTGCCGTTTGCTGAGGCATCTGCTCTCGAGCCGGGACCGGTTGTTCCTTCGCGATCCTCTTCGGCCGCGCAGGTTCGCGGGGGGCTTGCCGAGCGGACTCCGGTTTCTGAACCTCGCCGTACTCAACCGACTTGATCTGGGTTAAGGGTATTTTGCGTTCGATGCCGTCGTCGCCAGCCACGACCATGTCCGTCTGCGAACTCGCAACGATCGTGCCCGGGACCTTGTCCCCATTCTTCAGATGGACGAACGCATGTGGCGCATCAGCGGATTGAGCCGCCGCAGGTGCATCTGCGGCCGCCTTTGACGCTTCGCTATTCTCTTTCCTTGCGCAGGAAGAAAGAATCGCCGCACCCATCAGTGTAAACACTGCGATACTACGTCTCATCAATCTTCTCCCCTCTCGGCCATGGCCCATAAACTTGCCGTTCACTGATCCGGTCTCTGGCTGGTTCAGCACTTTCACACTCGCGGCCCGCGTGCCTATAACCGCGCGGCACATGAGCATGGCTGGATCGGCAAGTGGAATGTGGACATTCGGAGCGCTTCTTTGTGCTCGCCTCCGCGGGTGCTGCTGGGTTGATCGGTAACAGTCGTTTTTTCCTCGCCTTTTACCATAATGTCCTCCTCCCTAATGTCGAGAACACATTGGAGTAACTCAGGCTCTGTCTCCGCAGTGTCCAGATGAGCATCTGCACAGTTTGCGGAAGCTGGCCGCGCATGCAGAGCTAGACCAGTATGGGAAATTAAGAGGAGGCGTCTAACAAAGCCGGGCGCAATCGCGAGCGACAATGTCGCAAACTGATTGCGATTGCAGCAAGATCGGATCTGTCAGCAACGTATAGGAACCTGGAAGGGCGCCCGGCAAAACCCGTGGAGCTGCCAGACTGAACTGAATGATCGACCGGTGGGACGTTCGCAAGGCAGTCGGATCGAGATCGAACCAGGGCGACACCACCGCCGCCACGACTAGGGACAACAGCAGAATGCCAACGATCCGGGTGAGACTCGGCCCATGCAAATCTATCATAAGCCGAGATGACGAGGCCGTCAACGGCAGTCGCATAAGGGTCTGACGCCGAGTTCGGGCACTTTAGAAGACGAATGTAAATTGTTTTTTCGCACACACCGTTCCTTCCGCCAAAGGAATTTTCCGGCTTCCTTTGAAGTACTTCAATACGCGGTGCTTTATTAAGGCTGCCGCTACGAAAGGATCTTTTTATGCACACGTTCATGTGGTTGATAGCTGGACTGTCACTTGCCTGTAACATGTCGGCACAAATAGAACCTAGTGTAGGGCAATGGAAAACCTGGATCATTGCCTCAGGCAGCGCGCTCCGGTTGCCGGTACCCCCGGATGCCGCCGGCACAGCTGCTGAAGTCCAGTGAATCCATGTGGGCGACGATGACTCCTGGGATTGAATACGAGGCGTTGCGCGATCTTTACCTCAAAGTACCGGCCACGAACTTTTCCGATGCGGTGTTGTCGGCTCGTCCCTCCGACCTCGCCGTAATCCGTGCCTGCGGTCTCGGCTGGAGCGATCTCGGTGAGCCCGAGCGGGTTCTTTCGATGCTCCGGCTCAAGAACGAGACAACGAACTGGAAGGGTTAATGGCTGAGAAACCGCTTCGGCAGGCCAGGAATAAAGTTCCATACGAGTCGGTAAGTTTAGCAGACACGAATTGTTGTCGATGCTGAATTCAAGAATCGCATCCACCCCACGGAATTGAATCTGTTTTTCAGAACATGCTCAACAGCTCAACAAGCGTCTGGCTAGGCATTACCTTCGTTCTCATAGGCGCCATTAATGTCTGTCTTATCCTGCAGGCATCCGCCCGGGTCAAAGACGCGAAAGGAAGCGCTCGTCTGATCGCCGCCCACAGGATCGGGGGCTATCTCTTCATTTCACTTTTCTGCGTGATGGGCTATTTCATGGTCTCCCGCCTGGGGAATGTGGAGAGCGGCGCTTCGCCGGGCACCATGATTCACCTGACTTTGGCGATGGTCCTAAGTC
>JACXTT010003031.1_pt1 | contig 26285 bp, 25 predicted proteins | sample 9270951 | NCBI WGS metagenome assembly JACXTT01 (sample SAMN15532306, study PRJNA645909) | rock metagenome | isolation source: weathered quartz diorite | place: Puerto Rico | collected 2017-06-21
AGGTCGTCCCATCGCCAAAGTCCCAGAAGTAGGTCAGCGCCCCCCCTTCGGGATCGGCCGACCCGGCGCTGCTAAAGTTGACCGTCAACGGCGCATACCCCGCCGTGGGCGTGGCCGCCACGTGGACCACCGGCGGCTGATTGCCAACGCCCCAGCGAATGCGCCCGATCTCGCCCGAATTGAACGCCACATAGTACAGCGTCCCATCCGGCCCCATCTCTAAATTCACTGGCCCATTGACATTGGTCGCAAAGGGCAGAATGTTCACCACATTATCATTGCTGTCAAACACCATGCGCTTGAGCCACTTGGCGGTGTAATCCGCGAAAAAGTAATTGCCCCGATACACGGAGGGATACAAAATCCCGGAGTAAAACGCGCCCCCGATCGCCGTCGACCCCACGGTATGATCGTACACATACAAGGGCTGCGTCACACTGTCGGCCGAGAGCTGCTGACACTGGGTGAACTCAGCCTGATACTCTGGCTGGGGGTGTCCCCCCTCATAACAGGGCCAGCCAAAATTGACGCCGCGGCCGCGCACTTGTTCCTCCCAGCTGTTCCACCCCACATTGCCAATGTAGGGCCAGCCATCCGAGGACGAGCCCGTCACCGGGTGCAGGGCAAAGCGAAAGGGGTTGCGCAACCCATAGGCCCACACTTTGGACTTGTTGGAGGTGGGGTTGCTCACCTCGTAGAAGGGATTGTCACTGGGGGCGCTCCCATCGGGATTGATGCGCAGGATCTTGCCGTTGAGACTCGTCAAATCCTGAGCACGAAAGGATAAAACGTCTGTATTACTGAAGGCGGCGCCATCGCCCACGCTCACAAAGAGTTTGCCGTCGGCGGCAAAGCGCAGCATGCCGATGGCGTGCGAGGGGCTATTGATGAAAATGCCGCCCAGGATGACGACTTCGCTATTGGGCAACACCACGTCGGGGTTATTGGGGTCGGCGGTGACCCGGGTGAGTTGTTGCGGGCGAGCCTGAGTGTCGTTGGTATCCGTGCCGGTTTCGAGCACGTAGAGGAGGTAGACATAGCGATTGACGGCAAAGTTAGGATCGAGGGCGAGACCCAGCAGGCCGCGGTCCTGGTAGTGGTTGACCTTGGTGCTGATGTCGAGAAAAGGGGTGGGGAGCAGTTGCCCATTCTTAAAGATGCGCACGATACCGTTTTTCTGCCAGATAAAGAGGCGGCCATCGGGGGCAAAGGCGACACCGACGGACGTATAGGGGGGCAACGTTGTGATCGTTTCGGTAAAAAACCCAGGATCAGAAAAGTTCACTTGCGCGTGCGCCGCTGAAGCTGGAAACATTAGCAGCCAGATCCATGTCCACAGGAAGGTAAGAAAGAACGGTCCCTGTACTAAACGTGTTGTCGACATCAGACCCTCCAAATCAGAATGCAATCGCCGCTCTTACTCTGAGAACACTTGCCTGCGACAGCGATCGTCCTCCGGACTTGGGGGCTAGGGACGAAAGGATGATGCTCCTTCGCTCCCGTGAGCGTATCAAGGAGACTTTTCATGGGTTCCTCTCCCTTGTCGCGACAGTACTTTGCCGGTTTTGCTTTTGCTCTCAGATAGCTCGGGCACTCAATCGAACCACAAGGCATACCTATACTCAAGCGGCAAGGTCGCTATTTGAATTATGGGATCGTCACGCTTTGTGCGCGGGTGAGGGAAGAACTTACAATGAACGAGAATCTCATACGCAGCAGTGCGCGCTGCTGTGGGATGGAAGCGCGAGTGAAAATAGTCACTAACTATGTGCGATATTTTCTATACTGCTCCAAGATCCGCCAATTTGAGGAAGATCTCGGCTGTCGGGAAAACTACTCACTTCCTCTTTTCCCTAAGCGAAGAGAACGATAGGTCGAGTTGATTATCACTCGGTGTTTGTTACAGCGTAATGACAGCAAAGGGAAAACTTCGTTACTGAAAATGATTGCTTGCAGAAGCAAGCGGAAGCAGTTAGCATCGCAGCTACGCGCCGGAGAAGAGGGTTCCCCCTCCTTACCCCCTTCTCCGAGGGCTCAGCACGGTGAGTTCCCTCCTCACCGTGCTTCTTGTCTCTTTCTGTACTCCTCTCATAGCGGGATTGTCAAATTGTGTGCGCCTTTCTTTTCTTGGGAATGGTCATCCACGGCAGGACGCCGCCTTCTTTAGTGACGGATTCGGCGCGCCCCACACCCCACCCACTAACCAGATCGAAAACCCCAATCCGCAGCCGGGGACCAATAATTTCTATACTCAAGACGGCTATGGAGGCGGGTCCTATGTCAACTGCTATGATCAGAGCCAACCTGGGGTGCTTCCCATCATCAAGCATTTGTCGGCGTTAGGACGGGCGAGCAACTGCGCCCCCAACACCTATTATCTCCTGAACAACTATGGTCCAGACTTCAATCCCGATGGGTCCCTGCGCCCCATTGACGCCGACCACTTCAACATTCCGCCCCAAACGCTGCCCTCGATCGCCGATGCGCTTACAGCAAAGGGAGTCTCGTGGAAGTATTATATTGGCGGCTGGAATAATGGAACACCGAACGATGCCTGGTGTTCCATCTGCAATCCCTTTGAGTTCATCCGGTCCGTAATGACCGACCCCGCGCAGCGCGCCAAGATCCGCGACGTGTCGGATCTCTATCAGGACCTCGCTCATGGTACATTGCCTTCAGTGGTGTTCGTGCGTCCCTATGAGGGTTACGCGGGCCATCCCGGGAACTCCACGCTCTCGAACTATGAAGATTTCGTCTTGAACCTGGCCAATAAGGTCATCAGTCAACCCGACCTCTTCGCCTCGACGGCGATTCTGGTGACTATGGACGAAGGCGGCGGCTATTATGACTCCGGGTACCGGCAGTCCCTGGACTTCTTCGGCGACGGCACGCGGATTCCCTTGTTAGTCATCTCACCGTGGGTGGATGCGGGGACAGTCGACCACACCTATTATGACCATGCCTCGATCTTGAAATTCATCGAAGCTAACTGGGGACTGGCGCCGCTGTCCAACCGGAGTCGTGACCGGCTGCCCAATCCAATTACCGACCTGGGGAATCCCTATATCCCGACAAACGGGCCGGCGATTGGGGATCTGATGAATATCTTTTCTCGCACCTACCCCCGCGAAGCGACGCTCATCATTCCGGGCGGCATCTAGACAGGAAGGCTGGAGCAAACCATGGCGAGACATTGCAGACGAAGCACTCTCACAGACAGACACAGAGTGCTTTGCTGCGCTCGCCATGCCATCGTGTCATCGGAGCAGCAACAGTTCAAGGTTCAAGATTTGATATTCCCACTTGTTCCATTGATGAACGGCTGCTCTCCTCCGACTGAGGCTCAACTCGGATAGTTGTCGGCGGTGTCTGGCCGGAATAGGACCCAAGCTGTTCATGAATCCAATCGAAGACCCTACCATGAGAATTTGCTTCGTAATAAGCTTTAAGATCGGGGTAGCGATCGACTCGGGTCTGGCGCGGGGCCGCCTTCATTACGCGAGAGAGACTCGCGTCTGGATTAGTAGGATCTCCCCTGATCAATTGCAAGCGAATGCGCCGCTCCTGCAAGTGTGACAACCAGTGAGTAGGATCTAGTAGAGCCGCCTTCTTAAGAAACTCGGGCGTGAGATATTTCTTGCGTTCGGATGCCGGGACAAGGGAAGTGGCCGTTAACCATGCTTTCCAATCTCCCCACGGATTAATTAAATCAAGAACTTTAATTCTCGGGTCAGCGGCGGCGGCAAGGATGGCGATCGCAGCGCCCGAACCCTCTCCAAACATACCAACGCGGCTCAGGTCAAGGTCTCCGCGCGTCGCAAGATAATCGAGAATAAGTTGCACGTCATGAGCAGAACTTGCGAGCGCTTCGGGAAGCTCACTCACAAACCATTCACGCATGGGACGCATTTGGTACCGCTGCCCAGTCAAGGCGGACACAAAACCGACTGCGGCGACACCCTTGCTCGTCACGCGACGACAATATTCAGTATCCAGGAATCGATCGGTGTCGGAAGGGTAACTATAAAGATACAAAACGACCGGAGGTTTCTCGACGCCAGTCGGTCGAATAATGTAGAGATGAATGGGATCGAACGGTCGCCACTGCAGTTGCATCATATCGCGGGTAAAGTCCGGGAAGACATCACACTCGCCAAGTAGCGGCTCCACCGGAACCAGTTGACCCTTCGTAAGTGCGGGAGAACTCCAATCTTCGACAACGCGCCCCGCGTCATGGCGTTTGGCATAAAGGCTGGAGGTTTGGGCGCAGAGCGGTTGTTGAAAGAGCAAGCAGATTACGCCGGCAACGGCTACCGCACCGACACGGAGCAGCCGCCGGACAGAGAAAGTCCAACCTAGAGAAAAGCGAAGATATCTCATAAGAGGGGCCTGAGACTCTATATTTACTAATATAAATAGGATATTGACGAACCTGGGGCAGAGTACAACCAGGATTCGGAAGCTAAGAAAGAGAGGTGAACGACAGGCGCACGGAGCCGCTCGCCCACCTCTCAAGTTAGCAGTCAGTCCAGGGAAAACTCATAGGACTACTACTGTAAGTGGTTGACAAGTGACTTTCCAGTAGTAGCGTGGTAATCAGATTCAGCATTGACAGTGTAAACTGCTCCACCCATATCGCCGCCGCGCTCCGTACCGAAGATACCATTATTCGGGGCGATGCCTGCCTGCGTATAGTGAGAACGAAAGACGCTCAACTGTGAGGTAGGCACAAAGTCAGGAGTCGGAGAAGAAACCTTAGCGGTCGTAATCAACTGAGAGATCGCCGCAGGCACAGGAGTGGTCGTCACGACGCGCAACACGGACCAAATAGGATAGCTGCCGTCCTTTACGCTCTTGAAGGTAATAGTGGAGGTCGTCGGATATGCCCCCGTACTAGGATAGGTGTTCTGGAGAGGGTCCACACCGTCCACTGTGAGATACTTTGTGTTCCCCACTTTCGTAGGATCAAAATTCGGGAAGCTCCAAAAAGCGTACCCCAGACTATCCGTTGTACTATTGACTGTGCTTATCATTTCACCGGTGCCAATCACCCGCAGCCTTTTCCCTCCGGTGACGTAGGTCTGATTCAGCGGGTTGTCAACTGCTGGATCTACACCTATCTCTTGAGAGGAAGCGCCTTCAACGCTTCTTGGAATGCAGAATTCCAGCGTATTATACGTCCCTGAGAGCGGCTCTCGCAGGAATGTGGTGGTAGGAACAGCGGGTCCCCCCCCGTTAGGGATGAGATCACGCGTGCGGGACCAGGAGCCATTCAGAAGCCCTGTAAGAACAAATCGGTCAACATTTTGGAAGCGTGGCTTTCCTGCAGCGTCGATGCTGCCGAAACCAAATGGAGCCGTATTGCTTTTATTGACGAAGACGACGACCGGCGCGGCGCCGACACTGGACGTAGCGTACGCCGGGACTGGCTGACCCGTAATAGGATCTGTGCCGGTAATATTAAAATCGACAGGAACAACTGCCGCCGCGCTGACTGCGCTATGGATTGCCGAACCGACAGGACCGGGTCCATACCCCAAGCCGTTTCGATTCGTGGTGAGAGCGGCCAAAGCGCGAGCAGTCGCGAACTTGGCATCCTCAGGACGAATGTCGGTAAGTGCAGCATTGAAAGGTTGGTTATTGATTGAGGCGAAAACGTCAGCAGGCAACGCCGCCGCATCCAGGGGTAGGCCTGGCACCAGGTTGGCGCCTGGTGTGACCTGCACGCTTGCATCCACCCCCAATTGGGCTTTAGGGGCAGCGAAATAGGCCCGCACTCCTACTACTGAATCCACAGCGATAAAGCACCAAATCGTACGTGAATTTGCCGGAGCGCCATCCCAAACGACCCAAATATTTCCTCCGGTCTGTGGAATGGGGGTGCCTGAGGGACGCACATCATTCACGGTCGCCTTGCCTTTGATCGAGTAGTTGTTGTTAGCCCCTGAAAGTGTGTGGGCAGCAACAGCAAACGCGTTGAACATGGCCGAGGAGCCTGCGCCGGTAAAAACGACCGTATTTGCCGCAAAACAATTAACCGGGAGTGAGAAGATAGAGGCCGTAAGCATTGCTGCCAGGCCGGATAACAGCCGATTCTTCATTGAATCCTCCTTAAAGAATCTCGAATAGATGCGCTCTTCATGTTTTCACCGGACATTGCACGCAATAGCAGTCGTCCGAGAGTGCTTGCCTATGACGAAAAATGAGAGGAGCACGGCTTACTGCATTGAACCCAGGTATTACGATTCTATTTTCTCAATATAAGAATAAGGTGGAGCACGAGCGTGCATATAAACCCCGTCACGAACTCAAAATAAAAGACCAAGGAGAGAGAGTCCGATCGTTCACAGCGCAGGTGGTCATAGCGAAACGCCTCCGGCTGCACTCGGGAAATAGACTCTTCTGGAAAGCGCACGTAGATGATGGCGGGAAGTTCCTACCAAGGGGAAATGCATCCTGCAATAGCCTCTCTATCCCTAGTGAGCCCGATTTTTGCGAGCTGCGCCCCTCTTTTACTTCTTAGACAAAATCCTTTGAGCTGAATGATAAATCCGGGAATGAACCTAGGCCGCATTATGCCCAGGCTTTTGTTAACTGAATGTGAAGGGAAGGACAATTTTGCATGAATTGGGGCGCGGGTGCTTTTGAAAGGAGAGCAGATATGGACTTACTCCTTTTACGATGTGACTTTCTCGAAAAGAAGAGCGAGAGTAGCCCGTGGCCTTAACGAGCCTCACTTTTTCGACCGGCTTTTGGACTTACCAGCGTCGCCGCGCCCTGGAGCATGATCGAGCAGAGCTGCTTCCAGCACTGCCTGCGCCTTTTCTGGTCCGTAGCGACCTAGTGGCTTGAACTGGCGACCTTCCATTTGGTTGTACGCGATAAAAAAATGCTCAAGCTCAGCGAGACACTGAGGGCTCAGCTCTTGCAGAGTATGGAAGGCGGGAGGGTTATAGGGTGTCTCGACCACAGCAACGAGTCGATCATTGCGGACAGTCTTCCCTTTATGAGTCTGCTCTGCTTCGAGAATGCCAATGAGCCGGGCTGGGACTACACAACCGGGAAAGGTGGGCTCGTCTAGAAGGACCAGTACGTCCACGGGGTCTCCATCTTCACCGCGAGTCGAAGGAATGAAGCCAAAGTCGAAAGGGAAGGAAGCTCCCAAAGGCAGGATTTTGCTGAGCCGCCACAGCCCCTGCGCCTCATCATATTTGTACTTGTTGCGGCGCCCCTTGGGAGTGTCAACCACGACGTTCAACAGGCCCGAATCTGGATTCCATGCTGGCAACTGAGTGAGCAGGGCCGCCATGTGCGCCTCCCATGTATTGAGATATCAAGTTGAACATATTGAAATCTGCTCTCGTAGCTCACTTAGTTTCCTGCTGAAGTTTCGCTTGGCAGCGTATAGCGTTCTTCGATCGCCGCCTTGATTTGGGCGCGGCTCTCTTGCGGGGTTATCTGAGACGTTTTTTCAATAGTCTCCGCTTCTTCAGCCAAGGCGTCATCCTTGATCGCGTCGCGGAACCAGCGGGAGTAGTCCCCACACTGCAAGTGATAAAGCCACGTATCATCATCTACGCCTTCTGCGAGTTGTTGAAACAGGAGAAGATTCTGAGCGCGAAGTTTTAGCTTGCCTTCCGGACCGCGAAAATAGAAGCTGCGCTCCGGCGTCAATTCGCCCTCTGCATACTTGCGCTGATGTCGCTTCCGTTGCGTACGACTTGGCGCCGGACGGAGACGATAGAGTGTTTGTTCTGGTCGTCGCCGCCAAACGAGGATTTCTCCAGGCTCGGCGGAAGGAGCTAGTGCGAGCGGAGGACGTTGGCCAATGACGTCGCTAAATTCTCGTAATGTTTCTTCCGGCGCCTCTCCCACGGCAATGTAACAATCGACTGCGGTAAGGACCGCCGGGGCAAGCACCCGAGGATGCACGGTAATAAAGATCAGGTTCGTAAGCTTTTGAGAAAGCGCCATTTCGGCAGGCTCCCACTTCACGCTTAACACATGGTGAGTTTCATCCACTAATACCCAGTGCGGCCGGCCGGTGCGAGCACGCAATTCCTGCAGTCTCGGGAACAGTGCATGGAAGAATTCGGGACGTTCCGACAAGGGCAGCCCCACCAAATTGATGACGGCGTTATTCTGGGCAGATTCCAGCAGTTGGAGGACTTCCTCAACTGTCGGACTCCGTTGTGCATTCCCAAGTACGATGGCCTCCTCAAGTGTTTCGTAGTCGCCTTCCGGATCAATGACGCAATATTGATAGCGACGCTCGGCCAATCGCTCCAACAGGCCGATTGCAAGAGTAGATTTGCCGCCCCCCGAAGAACCTGCAAGAAGCAGGTTCACGCCGTATGGGGGAAGAAAATCTTCTTGACCGTCGACGCGAGAGCCAAGGAGAATGTGGTGACGGGTCAAGCGAGATTCCACAGCCTGCAAGTCAGTACTGACGAGTTGGGCAATCAACTCCTCAACTCCAGCGCCGCACTCACTTTGGGTGACGACGTCGGCTTGTTCTTTGAGCATAGGCAGCGCATTCGCGACCGCGAACGCACATTCGCACAACCCCAAGAAGGCGTGATCATTCTCCGCATCGCCGACCCCAACGGCATTATGGGGCGATAACCCCATGTCTTCTAATGCTGCGGTAAGACCCGTCGCTTTATTTACCCCGGAGGGCAATATCATGACCGAACCTTTGTTAAAAATGACTTGTAATTCGAGACCCAGACTCTGAATCGTGTCGAGGATGGCAATTTCATAAGGATGCTCAGTCGCCACAATGACGCGCCCCTGAGCCAAGGGCCACACGCCGCGAGCACGCAAGGCCCGAGTAAACTCCTCTGGCGGAGGGGCTGCTAGGACTTTCTCCTCGCGACGAGCAGGATCGTAGAGCACGGCTCCGTTTTCCGCCACCACGCGTGCGAAAAGCGTCACTTGGGGAAAGATGGCGAGTAAATCCTCCAATTGTCGCCCAGTCACTAATAACAACTTCCGTCCGGACTCTATAACTCGATAGAGCGCGGCCACTGTCTCCTCTGTCACGCCTCCATGCGTGGCGAGTGTTCCATCATAGTCACAAGCTAAAGCGAGATAACGCATGAGTCTCTTTGCTCCTCCTAAGCCCAACAACAGAAGCGGCCATAGCGCTCACTCGATAAGTTGATAGATTTCCCGCTTCGGCGATTGCGTCAACAGACCTGACATCTCTTCGGTCCATTGCCGAAATTCTGCACTGGCTGTGACTCGCTGGAGTTGCGTTTCCAAAGCCGCCAAGTCCGTTACGTCCTGTTCAAAAATCACATCGGGGGCGCCTAACGAAGCAAAATGCGCCCGCGAAACCCGCGGCTTTGTCCCGCCTGCTTTGATTACCATTTCCCGCAGCTGGAGGAGGCCATGTTCGACTTCGTGGGTTTTCCCCGGCGCCGTATGGAAAGCTAACCGTGAAATATACATATTTCTCTCCTGGGTGTTCGATATTGACCTTCCCCTCTCCGGAGGGTGCGCCAATGGGACTGCACGCAACGCTATGCGCTTGTCCTTAGCGACACGGTCAAGTCGCTCTTCTCGCGCCCGGGCAGAACCTGGGCGCGAGAGTGAGTATGACGACGTTGGTCACTTGTGTTAATGATGCGGCTGATCAACCGCGCCTCGCCAAGCGCCGGTTTCGTGGCCGCGGGATTCGATAAATTCCTTAAAGCGGTTAAGATCCCCGCGGACTCGCGACGAGACCACGCCAACCATATCACCGACGTTTTCCGTGAATCCCTCAGGATCATATTCAAGTTGTAACATGATGCGCGTCTTGTTGTCGGCTAAGCGATGAAAGGTGACCACTCCCGCATTACGCGCACCGCCGGTGTTCGTCCACGCCACGCGTTCATCGGGGATCTGTTCAGTAATCTCCGCATCCCACTCTTTTACTTTGCCGCCGATATTCGCCTTCCAGTGCAGCTGCGTATCAGTAAGTTGCCGCACCTCTTGCACGCCTTCCATAAAATGCGGGAATTCTTCGAACTGCGTCCATTGATTATAAGCAGTCCGGACCGGCACGTTGACGTCAATCGATCGTTCAATACTAGACGCCTCACCCGTATCTTGCCCAGCCTCCGTCATCCGCTGCGCCCTGCTTCCCTTTCCTGTCCGTCCAGCGCGCGGTTGGATGCTCTGGAGTTCCTGTTTACGCTGTTGCATTTGGGCGCCGAGACGGTTAATTTCAGCGCCGAGCTGTTGCTGGGCCTTTGGCAACATCTTGGTTTCTTCTTCTTTAACATGGTGCTGCACGCCGCTCATCATGTCCTGAAATACACGATCACAATCCGGGCCGGCAAAGTGACTCACTTGGAGTTTGCTGATAGCGCGCTTCATTTCGTTATGTTCTTTGATCGCCTCTTTTACGAGGTCAGACCCGTCCACGACTAAGGTGCGCTTCACTGCCGGATAAAAAATCTCCTCCTCAAGCGTGGCGTGGATTTCCAACTCATGACAAATCTCTTGGGCAATACCCCGCTTTTGCTGAGTCTGTCCGTTAGCGTTTTGATAGCTCTGATAGAGTTGCTCCACTTTTCCATGATCGGATTTGATGAGCTCTATTGCATTAGCCATTGTTTAAACCTCCAGAGAAATTTTCTTCAGGCGTTAGGGCTTCACCTCAAGAATTAGCGCTATAGAGGCGCAAATTCTGGGCCAAAGGAACTCACCGATAGTCACGTTTCTCTGTGTAACTAGTCGTCTGGACAAGCCGTCAGGTCTGGCGGGGGCGCGTCGTCGACGCGCCTTTACGAGAGTAGAGTATATCCATACAAAACCCGCTAGAAATTTGCAGCAGAAATATATTGCTGCTGCTCGGGATAGGTCATCGCAAAAACGTGGCTTTATCTTTGCAACAGTTAAATAGTGGAAATAGTGAAGAAGAGTTATCTGATTCTTTAAGATACTCTACCCTAATCACAAAGAGAGGAGGTTCTATGCCGAGAGGAGATAAATCTGCTTACACCGACAAGCAGAAGAGGCAAGCTGAGCATATAGAAGAGGGCTACAAAAAGCGCGGCGTGTCCCAGGACACAGCTGAACAACGCGCCTGGGCGACGGTGAACAAACAAACCGGTGGTGGGAAGAAGAGCGGCGCTGGACGCGGAAAACCCGAGAATACATCCTCCGCCAGGAAAGGAGGAAAGAAGGGGGGCGCAGCCCGGCGTTCGTCAGGCGCTCGCGCTGCGAAGAAATCCTCCCAAAGCCAGGCTCGGAAGAAAAAAACGGGATAGATCATTAGTGCATCTGTAGGAAACTGGTTGGGGAATATGGTGCGCCTCGCTTCGGCCAAGGCAGGGGTAGGGGCTTGATTGATCAAGCCCGTGGGTGGGTCCGATGAATCGGACCCCTACAGCGGTATTTCCTAAAAGGTATACTGAAACTGCATTAGTAAGGAAGCACGGCTCTGACGAGGAAAGCAATGGATCATTGCGGGAAAGTAAGATTATGACAAGCCAAAATCGAAATTCACTTTTACAAATAGCAACAGGAGTCGGCGTCTTATGGGCTGCCTACACCGCTATGCATCGACGGCAAGTCTACGACCTCCGCGGCAAGACCGTGCTTATTACAGGTGGTTCTCGCGGTTTAGGCTTTCTTCTGGCGCGTGAATTTGCTCGCGAAGGAGCGCGGGTTGCCCTGTGCGCCCGAGACGAAGACACTCTCACTCGCGCTCAGGATGAATTGGGATCACAAGGAGTGCTGGCGTTCGCTGTGCCTTGTGACGTCACGAACCCCAAACAAGTGGCCACTCTTCTGGAGGCTGTCCGTGCGCGCTTTCGGCGCATTGACGTACTCGTGAACAACGCCGGGAGGATTACCGTCGGACCAGTGGAAGTCATGACCATGGAGGATTATGAAGAAGCGCTTCGTCTTCATTTTTGGGCCCCGCTCTCTATGACGTTGGGCGTGCTCCCGGAGATGCGGCAACGTGGTGAAGGGCGCATCATCAACATCGCCTCAGTCGGTGGCAAGATAAGCGTTCCGCACCTCGCGCCTTATAGCGCGAGTAAGTTCGCGTTAGTCGGATTATCTGAAGGATTGCAGGCGGAACTGGAAAAAGATGGGATCCTGGTCACGACCGTTTGCCCCGGCCTCATGCGCACAGGCAGTCCTCGGCACGCGCAGTTCAAGAGCCAACACAAGGCTGAGTATGCTTGGTTCAGTATCAGCGACGCCTTGCCTTTGCTCTCTATGAGTGCAGAGCGAGCCGCTCGACAAATTGTTGCTGCGAGTAAACGAGGCGACGCCGAGGTGGTTCTCTCATTGCCAGCGCAAATTGCGGTGAAATTTCATGGCCTTTTCCCAGGATTAACTGCGGACCTTATGAGTCTGGCGAACCGAATGCTGCCAGGGCCCGGTGGTATTGGCCCGCGTCCCGTAAAAGGAAGCGAGAGTACTTCTTCTCTGTCTCCCTCGTGGTTAACGACCCTGGGAGATAGAGCAATGGAAATGACTAATCAGAGATGATCCAGAACTCTTCAATAGATGAGCTTTCGTGGTCCCGCACGTTTCTGTCGGGACCTGCCCCATAATAATGAAGAGGATTTCCCTACAGATTCGGGTGAGATGCCCCGCACTAGACAATCACAACTCCTCCCTGAGTGAGATGAGCAGCAAACAATGTCAATCACAGTTTTTGCCTTATGCAAGCTATATTTAGCTGAGTGAAGAAGGTCGGTTTTCAAGTCTCGAAAATGCAACACGTATTCTTCTCTTTGGGACAATGTTTACTAGAACTACGGGGACCCTCGCCCTTCGATGGCGACGAAAGGTTGAAAATATTTCCCAAAAATCTACGGTTCTTTTCTCTCCTTTTTACTTGGCATGTTGATTGCGAATAGAAGCAAACGGCGTTGCTGAGTTGGGTGGATTTCTACAGAAGAGATTCTCCCTTTCCTTCGCCAAAATCTAAGTTAAGGAGAGGTTTCTATGAAGCGTCTAGGAGTAATAACGACTGTAATGACGGCGGCTATGTTGATGGCCGGCGCAACCTTTGCCGACGAGATAACTCACTCCACTATGGAAAGTAACCGGGTTACCGTCACTCCACCAGACCCTATTTCTCCTCCGTCTTCCGTGCAAGAGAGGAGTTCTGTGGAGACAGAGCATCGGTCTTCGACTGTCACATCCGACCCCTTGTCGCCATCTTCTGTACAGGAACGTAAGTCAGACAGTTATAGGAAGGAGGAGCGGTCTTCTTCTACAGCCGATCCCCTTGATACTGAAGCGCAGATCACGAAGCGCTCGCGAGTAGAGGAGAGGTCTTCGAGAGTAGCGCCAGCGCCTGAGGTACAACAACGCACGACGATCGAGCACCAATCTTCAACTGTAACTTCAGATTAAATCCAGTTCTCCGGGCAATTACTTGTCAACAACTGGAAAATAGAAGCTATGGCGAGATGTAGAAAGAAAAGGAGACCCTTATGAAAAAGTTTGTAATGATCACGACTCTTGTTACCTTAGCTATGGGCGGGGTAGCGTGTAGTTCTCATGAGCGAGTTGTGAAAGAAAATACCGAGCGCTCGTATTCTTCAACCGCGACCGCTCCACTTCCATCACCCGATGTAGACCAACATGTAACAATCGAGAGAAGGACTACAACTACTACAAAGACAGACTAATCAAGAGAGCAAGAGCCTTGGGTTGTTCACAAGAACAACCCTCACTAATTTTACTCATCAACCTGGGTATTCATCTGGTGCTGAAATTAATTTCCGAATTCTGTAGGTCGTGCTTGGACGCCGCGCGTTGGGGTCTAAAGGCGCCCTATGTAAAGTGGGTCGCCAACATTATCAATTTTGTTCCGTCCTTCCTGTTGCTCGTTCCCTTAGCGGTATGGGCGCAGGCATCACCGGCGCCGTTCGCAGGGGAATGGGAGATGGAGTCTAGCAGCACGCCGCCAGCCCATAATCGAGCAGAGGATACGACGGGGTTAGCACAGTTCAAGGAGGAATTTAGGGCTGCTGAAGAGGCCGAAAGACCGACTGTTGATCTCTTTGAGAAATATCTTCCGCTCGTTGGCGCGTCCACGCTTCTGGATGTTCTGGAAGAGACCTACCCTACGTGTCACGGGCAAGCCCATGACCTGGGCAAAGCGCTGTTTCTAACAAGCCGTGATCTCGGCGCCGCGCTGCGGTCCTGCGGCGCACGTTGCACTTCCGGCTGTATGCATGGCGCGGTGGCGGCGGCCTTCGGAGGCTCCACGCTCGCAGCAATCACAGCACAAATGAATACGTTCTGTGAACAAGGAGAGATTGCTCGACTCCACAAACCGGGGAATTGCGCCCACGCCTTCGGCCATGCGTTCATGTTAGTCACTGGAGGTGATGTACGTCAGTCGGTGGACGCTTGCCTTGGCTTCGCTGAAGAGGGCCTGCAGTACTACTGCACGACTGGTGTATACATGGAGAAGCTCATCACCGGTCCGCAAGCGGCCACACCGCCGCCGTCATGGCAATACCCATGCGACGAGGAAAAGATCTTTCCGACCGCTTGCTATCGCTACAAAGCTGTCCAGTTAATAGACCGCCCTGACGAGGTCGCGCAGTTCACACGCGAGTGTCTACAGCTTGAAACCTCGCAACGACTCGGCTGTTTCCATGGACTCGGGCACGCAATGACCGAGGAAGTTTTCACCAATCCCGCACAACTGGCCCCACTCTGTCGTCATGGGAGCCTGACCGACCGGATTGTTTGCGTTGAGGGAGCGATTGAGAAACTGGCCGACTATGATGAGAACCGGGCCAGGGCTGCTTGCGCTTCGTTGGGCGATGACCTGCGGCCAGTGTGTGAGCAAGCGGCAACCGACAAGATGTACAGCCTCACGAAAACGACCTTTCCGCTGTACTATGACAAAGACAAAGTGGAGCAACGCAAGACAGCACTGGCGACAGCCAGGAATGCGACGGCTCTTCCCTCCTCTTCGCAGTGACGCATCACCCCAGCATTCCTACCTGAACCCTTCAGAGAAGACCATTTTTCAGAAAGAGCATACCAGAGCCCAGATTCATAGACCTATTGATCGAGGAGGACCAGTGAACATTTTGTTAGTAGAAGATAATCCGGCTGACGTGCGCCTAGTCCAAGAAATGCTGAAAGATGTGCAGTTTCCCACGTTTCTCAGTATGGTTGACAACGGAGAACAGGCGCTGGCTTTTCTGCGCCGCGAAGGCCAATATAAAAATGCGCCGCGGCCAGATTTTATCCTGCTTGACCTCTATCTTCCGCAGAAAGACGGGTACGAGGTGCTCTCAGAGATCCGTCGCGATCCTAGGCTGCGAGGAATTCCAGTGGCTCTATGCCTTGGCTCTGAACTCGAAAAGGAGCGCCTGGAAGCCGATAACGTGTCTCCTGCTTGTTTGTTTGTCAAATCGTTTGATCCGGAGCGGCTTGCGCAGATCTTTTTGGGCTGTCGCGCGGCGGCCTAAGGGTCCTCTGCTTACCCCGCGCATACCCTCCTAGCGGCGTCTTATCGCGTCAATCGCCCTGCAACTTAGAGACAACGTGGCGAAATCGCCTGTAAGGATATGGCGAAAATCACACAACGCTGAGCCCACCATGAGAATGTTCTCACACGGTTATAGAGTGACGGCTCATGGTATGGCTTTTGCACCTATTATGACACAGTAGACATACTTACCTGGAGTAAAAGAAAAAGGGATCACCATAACCTGAGGAGTCTCGCCTTGCTCGCTTAGCGCGCCTCGACTTCATCGTGCTCCTAAGGCTATTTGATCTCTTGTATCAAGCTCTACGGTAGGAGAGGTTATTCGACTACATTATTGGGAGGTAAACTATGCAACAAAAACAAAGACGCGCAGCTTTCTTGATTCTCTTTCTCTTGAGTCTTGGCGCCGCCAGTCTCGGCGGGTGTTCGGTTTTTCGCGCGACAGGTCAGAGTGTAGAAGCAGTGGGAGAGGGGGCAGGCCATGCAGTCGCCGGTACTGGAAGAGCGGTGTCTAACGCCGCCAGTGAGACCAAAAGAGATATAATGAGAAGAGATGATTGATGTCTTTAAAGGGACTCCAGGGGAATACGCATTATTACTATGTATCTTTGCTATTCCCTCGTACTCCTTCTCTGTGCCTCGCCGAGTTCTGAAAGGGGCGTGCGGTCACTGACCCGCGGTCCCGAGTCTGATCACTAACGCTTGGGGTTTCGAGGAGTACGGAGAAAATAAGCAAACTGAGCCCAAGCAGTTGCAGTGCAAAATGCACGATGTGCCCGTACTCCCATTGGGCGCGCACCTGCGTCCAGTCTGGAGACGGGGCTCCGGTCATCCACTGGGTCATCTGCATGTTCATGGGCGCAACCAATGCGAACCAGGCCGCAAGGGCCGTCGCCATCAGGACCGTCCCTGCGACGGTCCAGCCAAACGCTGGTCGTCGCTCGCGCACGAGAAACGATAATACCCCCGCCGCAAGGATCGCTCCCACCTCGATGACGGCGCCAACCGCGGCAAACATCCAGTACAGGCTATGCTGGACTGCCATGTACAGCGGATAGTCATACTGCAGCTTGACAGGGGACTCCAACGTATGGCAGAACCCCATCCCCATAGTAAGTGCGGTGAGAAGGGGCGTGATAAAACGCCACGTTCGGATAGTCATCTTATCTCCACAGGAAAGCGGGATCGTTTTTCCTTCACTTGCAACAACGAACATGCCTAATGATACAGAGGCTTTTCTTGATGAATGCTCACACTACTTGTGACTTTTCTCCTACAAGCGCTGAGGATTCTTTTCGAACAATACCCCCGAAAGAGTTGGAAACTCTAGGCGACTTCTTGTGAGTTTGCGTGGCACAACGGTTGCTGCTTTACCCAGGGTAGGCCTACTACAAGCAGAGGGAACGAAATCTGAAAGGAGGTGAAAAATATGGCTGATCAGAACCGGTGCACGAAATGCGGAAAGACGTTCACGTCCCCACGAGAACTCAGTGAGCACCAGAAGCAATGTAAGTAGCAGGTGCTCCTCACTATGGCTGAGTGAAAAGATTGAGGCCCCAGGTGCGAGCGGTCTTTCTTACCGCCCATAAGACCACGCCTCTTGGCCATAGTGAGAAAACTGATGGAGTCAAACATCCATCCTTATTACTTTTTATGATCCTCCACGATACGTGTGTGCTATCCGTGCGCGCCTGGCTTGGGGCGAAGGAAGAAGGTAGCGTCGCGCAGCGCTCTGCATAAGAAAGAGCACACAACATCCCAAGAAAAAGAACAAAACAAATCTGAGCACCACACCTGCGGATTCGGCAGGAATACCGGACCGGACGAGAAAGTGTATAAAGAGAAACGGTAACGCCCAGGTCATAACCTTCCTCCTTGCCGCGTTTTCTGCCGCTTAAGAAAGCGGAGTGCTCAGGGTTGTTAATACTGTCTAAAGTTTAGCAGTTGTAGGCTCAGAAATGTTAGGGAACTTCTCAGCGGCGCAGCCTCGGGCTGCACCGCCGCATGCACAGGCTTGCTCCATTCCTGTGAATTACACGATGCAAAAAAACCAATTAATTTTGAATGACGACTTCCACGCGCCGGTTCTTTTCTCTTCCGGCTGGATTGTCACTTCCATCAGGATTCGTATTTGGCGCAACCGGATATCGCTTACCGAAGCCTCGACTAGTAAGGCGTGAGCTGCTCACCCCGGCATTCTCCAGCGCCACGGCGACATTTTCCGCTCGATGCTCAGAGAGCTGCTGATTGAAAGCCTCGCTCCCAATGGCGTCGGCGTGCCCCTCGACCGCTATGCGGCGATCGCGGGCTTTATCATTCAGCACCGCTGCAATGTCATGTACTCTATCTTGAGCACCAGCAGTGAGATCGGCTCTACCAAATGCAAACAAAACGTCTGGTAAATTCACGACCACGCCGCGGTCAGTCTCGCGCGCTTCGAGTTGCCGGCGTCGCAATTCATCAAGCAGTTCGCGATTGTGTGCTAACTCCTGTCTCTGCTGTTCGATCGCACGCTGATTTTCATCAGCCGCCGTCTCTCGTTTTTGTAACTGATCCCCGATTAAGCCGCCGCCGACTCCGCCGAGTGCTCCGCCAATCGCCGCGCCAGCGCCGGGATTCCCGACCGCCGACCCAATAATAGCCCCCGTTGCAGCCCCTATACCGCCACCCGCTAGCGCGCCTTTCTCTCGCGTACTCAAGGGTTGGCTACAACTCGTCAGGAGAGCTACCGCAGCCAGAGGAAAAATACTCCGTAGTATAATTCGAGTCATGTTAAGAACTCCTTTCTCGCTAAGTCTGTCCGTCTCGCCTGCGCCGGACGCCTAGCGCACCACCGTGTTATTGGAGTATCAAGAGCATAGTCTAAAAATTCCCTAGGAGCCAATAGTCAATTTCTTCCAAGGTTTAATTCATCGTAGTTTTTTGTTAGGGGGCGAGTATGCTGAGTTCTTCTCACGTCTGTGGCGACTTCAACTCCGCAAGTTTCTGTTTAAGGGCGTCAATAAGTCCGGCGCCGGAACCCTTATCCATGATGCGAGCGAATTGATTGCGGTAGTTCTGCACAAGACTCACATTTTCGGCAACCACATCGTAAACGAGCCAATTATCCCCTTCCCGATGCAACCGGTAGACAACGGAAAAGGGCTCACTTTGAGCGGGAGACAAAATGTGAGTCTGCACCTCTGCGTGATCCCCTTCGATATGTTCCTGGTCAAAGGAGAATTTTGCCTTGGTGGAGTACCGTTTAAGCGTGTCTGTATAGTTATTCTTTATTAATGCAACAAATAATGACACGAACTCTTTTCTTTGGTCCTCCGTCAGCTTCTGCCAATTAACGCCAAGAGCATGTTGGGCAATCGCCCTCGTATCAAATCGCGGTAAAACAATTTCCCACATCCTCTCGAGCTGTTGCTGATTCGGCGTACGCCCCTCGCTCGAAGCATCCGCGAGCACTTTCAGCGCCTGATCCGTGGTAGAGCGAATTATATCTAACGGCGAAGTGGCCGCCGTCGCACTGATGGATAAGAATAAACAACCTATGACAAACGCAGGAACAACAACAAGAGACTTCATCACTCCTACCCAAAAGAAAGTTTTACTCATCGTTGGTCTCCTCTTCCACAACTTCGTATAGCGATGAGTGTGGCCTTATAGGGATTGAACTCAGCAAAGACTAGGCCAGAGGCGAGAGAACAAACTGAGTTATGATCCTTGCCGATTTTTCGTAGGTGGCGAATGGACGTCCTAGAAAGAGAACAAAATCCTTTTCGCTGGCGCAAGAGCATTACAGAAGAGTATTACGCCACACTATGGTGAGGATTAGTCTACAGTCTGCTGTATCCAAGCCGAACATCATGACATTAGGATATGCCCGTTGATCCAACGCACGGGTCACCATATGTTGGCCCGCAAAGCCTGGGCGGCTACGCGGGGCTGCCCTATATCGTGATTCTCATGTCACGGAGCGAGCCAGTGTAAAATGCCAAGCAGAAGGCCGATGAGCCCCCCCACCACGGCGCCATTGAGGCGAATGAACTGCAGATCGGCTCCGATGCGAGCTTCAATCTGGGCGACGAGTTCTCCCGTTTCCAACGCTTCAAGATTCTCTCGCACGGTGAGGCCAATCTCGTGGTGGTGCCGTTGGACGAGGTCGCTCGCCGTACTTTGCACCCATTGATCGAACCGCACGCACCGTTCCGGATTTTCAAAGAGTTCCAACACGCTCTTTCGTAATGTCCGTTCAATAAAAGTGGATATCGCACTGGTTGGATCGGCCAGGTCGCGCTCCAATTCGTGCGCCACCCTCGCCAATATGGTGCGAACAAGCGGAGCAGCCTCTACACTCTCAATAAGCATCTCTTGGAGGTGTTGCGCCTGCACAAGAGCATGAGGATCACCAGCAGTGAGTTGATCGGCAAAGCGACACACGGCCTCGCGTCCAGAGATGCGCCAGGGATGATTTGCGTCATTACTGGCGTTACGGAGCTCCGTGGTCGCATAGTTCAAGAGCGCCTCCATGATTTTCTGTTGCACTGTAGGGCGACGCAGGAAGAAGGCCAAAAGTCGCTGCCCCTCGTTGTGAAGGGTGTGGGCCAAGCGATTAAGACACCAGTACAACCCTTTAGCTACATCCGGGCGGGCGAAGAAATTGGCCAACGAGCGAGTCACAGCAGCAAAGCCGAGATCAGCGCGCTTACTGCTCACGAATCGTCGTAGCCAAGGCCCAAGCGAGGCGGCCAGTGGGCGTTCGTGAAGCTGCTCCCGTAAGGTATGATCCACGAATTCGACGAAATCGTCTTCAGCCAGAATGCGAGCGAGATGACTCACGATATCGCGTGCTGGGCTCGTAAAACGCGTCAGACGCTCTGGATCACGCAACCAATCGACTAGGAGGGCGCTCGAAGAGGTGCGTGCTAAGCGAGCGCGAATAACGGCGGGAGACAACCACTCCTCTTGGATAATCGAACTGATGCTTTCAATTATTTTTGTTCGCCGCGTAGGGATAATAGCGGTATGCGGGATAGGAAGACCAAGGGGATGACGAAAAAGCGCGGTGACGGCGAACCAGTCAGCCAGCCCCCCCACGAGCGCCGCCTCAAAACCGGCGGCGATAATAGACAACCATGTCTTATGAGGAAAGATCCCTAAGGCAAGCACCACATGACATAATACAGTCCCACTGAGCGCCACCAGCAGCGAAACTCTTCCCACCGTGTTGTCCCGCGGAGGCGGCATAGGACGAGTCGGATGCTCCTGACTCGTAGAAAGGTTCGGCGACTCGGCTAACTCTATCCTCATGCAGGCTCCGGCTTTTTAAATTACTCCAATCCAGCCGCGCGGTATTAGAGCGACTTCGCTATCGAACCCGACCCCCGATTACAAAAAAATAGCGGGTGCTGTCAACCTTTCACCTGTCGTCCTCAATGTATCTCTCCATCTTGGAGAAACTGTTGGGTCTGCTTACAACCCTATTGTTTATCGCACAAATAGTTACGCTACACCGCACCGCTGCTGTAGACAACCGTCTTTACTTCTTGGGAACATCAGTTTTATTCCGGCAACTGTTCAGCGGGGCCGAGAGACTCGCACAGCCATGATGAGGCCGGTTAGACCGGTGTAGACCTATAGGGAAAACACCCCAAGATGTGGATACACAGGGTCGAGGTTTTTTCCTCTCCCTTGAGGGGAGAGGAGACAGGAGAGGGCGCCGAAAGCGGGGTTTCCCCTCACCCTAGCCCTCTCCCCCAAGGGGCGAGGGGACTGCAAGCCGTTCTTTCGTGTCCCTCTGCCACCCCACATCTTGCTCTAGCGTTTCTATAGCGCTGGTGTACTTCTTGCTTTTCTTAAAACAGACCAAGTAAAGACGAAGGGAGAATTCTATGTCCATTCTACAGAATGTACGAAAGGGATGGCGGCGCTTTTTGCATGATCTCGCTCCTCATGATCGTGAGAAACTTTTGGTGTGGCTACAAGAGTGCTACCAAGATGAAACCGAGGATGAAGCACAGTTCAGTCGACACGCTAAATGGATGTATTACCCTCAGTTCCAAAAGCGGATGCAACAAATTGCTACAGAAGAGCAAGCCCATGTACAGTGGCTACGCGAGCAGATTTTAGCTTTAGGCGGTCAGCTTCCTGCGGTATCCCGCACTTTCAAAGCCGGGGACAATAGTTGGCAGAATCTTTTGCTTGATCTTGACGAAGAGAAACAAAGCTGTACTGCGCTCCTTGAAGGCATACGCCTCGCCGAACGAGTAGATAACAATATCGCTATCGGGCTGCAGCGCATTCGCGACGAAGAGTTGCGTCATCAGGAAGAGATTCGCGATATGCTCGCAAAGAGCGAGCCTGGGATGGTGCGAGTTCCCGACCCCGTAGATAAAGAGATTACACGCCAAAAAGAAGAATGGCTCGGAGAACAAAAATCCGCCTGGCTGGAACAACAGCACGTCATGTGGGAGGCGTCAGGTAAACAGACTCCTTGGGCCGAGTGGGAACGCGAACAAGAGTTCAAGTGGAACGCCGAACTTCCTCAATATGAATTGCGCTGGGCGCGGTTAGTAGGAAGAAGCGAAACTCAATCAGAAAAACCTAACGAGCTTCTAGTAAACTCGTAGGCTACTTTCACTCTATGTGACCCTAAGCCGGCGAGGGTGACGTTATGCTTGCTATTTTGTCGCACTCTTTTAGAAACTGATCTTCGCAGCCCGTGACTTACTGCAAGGGGACGCTCGGCACGGGCCACTCTATTTTGTAGGAAAGCGGCCACTAGAAGAGGGGGAATTTTCCACAACTTCCCTTGTTGCTTTTTTGTATTCCTTACTCTGTCGACTCAAAATTAGCGGCAGTCTCAGCATTTTTCACCCAGAAGAAACAAACACTCCACCTCAGAACGTTTTGGCATCGGGATTGCTCTTCTTTGTTTAAGGAATTCGCACTGAACGATTGGAGGCATACGATATGGAACAGACTGAAAAGATGAGTCCGCAAAACGGGTCCTGGCAGGACATATTTGCTGGACAATGGAGACAAATGCGCGGGACTCTGCGCACGTGGTGGGGAAAAATTACTGACGACGACTGGGAAAGAATCGCGGGTCAGAAAGATCGACTCCTTGGGTTCCTTCAAGAAAAATACGGCTACACCAAAGATATGGCCCAACGGGAAGTAGAACGACACTTTCGCGAGTACAACAGCTGGAGTTCGAGTTCGGGGCAGGGGAGTACAGCAACAACAGAGTATGCCGATCGGCCTAATGGTCAAGAAGGCCGAGGAATGTCTCAGGATATAAAAGAGACTGCGTCGAACATCTCGCAAAAAACTGGGGAAGTTTATAACGACGTGAAAGCCAAAGCTCAGGAGTATGGCTCTGCAGCGTCGGAGAAAATGAGTAACACAAGCACCGCCATGGGAGAAAAGATGAGTTCCGCGGCTAAATCCTTACGGGGCGTTGCACCGGAACAAGGCATGATGGGGTCAGCGGCCCACTCTGTCGCGGATAGTCTGGAAGCGGCGGGCTCCTATCTCCAAGAAAACACGTTTGAGAATATGGGGCGAGACGTTACGAATCTTATTCGCCGCTATCCAGTGCAGGCGTTCTTCGTCGGCTTAGGAATCGGCTATCTGTTTTATCGCAGGTCGGAGCGTTAATTATGGCAAATCATTCCTCCCCCGGCTCAGAGGCGAGTTTAGCCTCGCTCCTCAGCGGCATCGTGAATGACGCTAAGAGTCTACTCATAGATGAGCTGACGTTAGCTAAGCTCGAGATGCAAAGCGAGTTGCAAAAAACCAAAGAAGCGGCAATCTCGTTTGCTATGGGAGCTGGGATTGCTGTAGTTGGTGGGTTTCTGCTCCTTTTTATGCTTGTGTATCTCCTTGCTGCACTAACCACAATTCCGCTCTGGGGCTGCTTCGGCATCGTTGGGATAGTATTGCTCGGCGTAGGCCTTGTCCTCCTCTATCGTGGGAAACAAGCAGCAGAGCAAATTGATGCAAGCCTCCCTAAAACCACTACAACAGTAAAGGAGAATGCCCAATGGCTGAAAGAGCAGACGACCTCCAACAGAGCATAGAGGAAACGCGCCATGATATGGAAGAAACTCGCGCCTCGATGACAGAAAAGTTAGAGTTGTTGGAGGAGCGAGTGCGAGAAACCTTAGAAGAGACAAAGTCGGCGGTGGAAGATATTGTTGAAAATGTCAAAGGCACTGTCGACGAAACCGTTGGCGTAGTCAAAGAGACGGTGGATGGCGCGAAGTCCACCGTAGAAGACATCGTCGAAAATGTGAAGGAGACTATGGACGATACCGTGACAACAGTGAAGCACACGTTTGACTTATCCTATCAGGCCAATCAACATCCCTGGGTGTTCTTTGGCGGCGCCGTACTGCTCGGCGGCTTCCTCAGCAACCTGTTGGAAACCCCGCCCCGATCCCGAACAAACGGGTATGAGCGCGGATACTATGAAGATGTTGACAAAGACGAATCTTATGGGACGGCTTTTACCAACTACGTGAAGTCCCCTGCTCAGAAAGCTAATAATCACTTTACTGCACCTCAGGAACGTCCCCAATCTGGGCGAACTTCTCAACAGGAGAGTGGATGGTGGAGCGGCCTTGGACAGTTTCAGGACGAGTTTAATATGGTTAAGGGCGCAGTTATTAGCACCATAATGGGAGCGGTGCGGGAGATGATTCGTCAGAACATCCCGAATGTAGCTCCAAAGCTGGAAAAAGCGATCGATAGTGCGTCCCAGAAGTTGGGTGGGGAGCCTCTTGAGCCATCTGCAGAGCAGCGATATTCCCCTAAACCGGCAGCAGTAGTATAGCGACGAGAGGGTGTAGGATTGGCTTTCTCCTACACCGCGCCTGTTCCACCTTTGAGCCTAGGTACCCCGTTAGCTACAGTGGATCTTTAATTATAGCTTTGGGGCTACCAGCTTGATTATCGTCCCCCGAAGCGCCGGTTGTTTACTGCCGATAGCGGGAAATGACCTCGCGTAAGGTGCATAACAGCGCCTCGCCTTCGAACTGGCCTTTGACAATGTAGCCCTGCGCCCCGGCCTTGATCATTTGATGACCGAGATTTTCATCATTCAGTCCGGTCATAAATACGACGGGCACGTCCGGCGCATACTTTCGCAGATGATGGAGCGATTCTGTTCCTTGACTCCCTGGTAAAAAGAAATCCAGGAGAACAATATCAAACGGTTCTTCCTGCCGCCGTTTAAGGACAGCGTTGAGATCCTCCACATGCTCCACATGGACGATGCGAGCGGACCCAACACCAACTTCCGCCAATAATGCCCGCAGAAAATAGACATCATCGGAGTCATCATCGACTACCAAAATGTTCATATTCGCTCCCTTCGCAAATGGAGGATGGAAGATGCGTCCTTCAAACCATACGTCAAGCGTCAGACCACAATTCACTACTGCTGTGGTCCGGACAGCTTCGATACTTCTTTAAGGGTTTCGCCCGCTAGTTTGGGATCACTGCCTACCGCGAGATCGTCAAGTGAAACAATCCCCACGAGTCGATGGCGCTGGTTTAAGACAAGCAATCGACGCACCTGTTGCTCTTCCATAAGCTTGGCGGCTTCGGTGACATCTTGATCTTCAAAGCAAGAAACTACATTGGTGGTCATGACATCACAAACTTGCATCATCGTTGGGTCGCACCCAGCGGCAGTTGCCCGCACGGTCATATCACGATCAGTGAGGAGACCAACCACGCGGTCTTCGTTGCATACCGGGAGGATGCCAATCTCTAGGGTTCTCATCTTTTCAGCCACTTCTTGTAAAAGCGCATCAGACCGGACCACCTCAGGATTATGAGTCATGACATCTTTAACCTGCATATATACCCTCCTAACCTGAATCAGGTCCTGACAAAGTGTTTTAATATCCCTCAGCTGCTTGCCAGGATGGCATTCTTCAGTAGTTAAAAAGTGCGCAAGAATGATGCCGATGTCACCGGATGAGACTGCAGCGAGAGTGATGGGATTCCCTCATGCGTCGCTGTGCGACTGAGCAATTACGTAGAGTGACGCTTCTTTTCCTATTCATCAGAGTTCATCAGGGAGCGAGAGAGTACGGATCTCTTCGTCTGAGGCGCGCATCGTGAAATAAAAAATGGAGCCTTCTTCGGGGCGCGAGTCCACCCAAATGCGTCCGCCGTGGCGCTCAACCACCTTCTTGCAGATCGCCAGCCCGATGCCCGTGCCAGGGTACTCTTTGCGGGTATGCAGACGTTGAAAGACCTGGAAAATCCGTTCGGCATGCTGCGGGGCGAGGCCAATACCGTTATCCTGCACCGAGAATACCCATTGGGACCCCTCTCGTCGGGCCGAGATATGAATGCGCGGCGGGTCCTCGCCGCGAAATTTTAGGGCGTTGTTAATGAGGTTCTGGAAGACGAGGCCTAAGCGCACAGCGTCGCCTCGCACGCTTGGCAGCCTGTCATACGTGACGTCCGCACCACACTCGCTGATCATCAACGAGAAATCGTCTAGGACGCGCGCCAAGAGCGCTTCGCAGTCCACCGTAGTAAATTCCTGCGCTTTTCCATCGATGCGGGTATAGGCCATCAGATCGGAGATCAAGGCCTGCATCCGCTGCGCGCCATCAACCGCAAACGCGATAAACTCGTTGGCCTCCGCATCCAGCTTATCTCGAGAGCGCCGCACCAGCAGTTGCAAATAGTTAGAGATGACGCGGAGCGGCTCCTGCAGGTCGTGGGAGACAATATAACCAAAATGTTGCAAATCAGCGTTGAGGCGCTCCAACTCCGCAGCTCGTTGAGC
>JACXTT010003032.1_pt1 | contig 26282 bp, 27 predicted proteins | sample 9270951 | NCBI WGS metagenome assembly JACXTT01 (sample SAMN15532306, study PRJNA645909) | rock metagenome | isolation source: weathered quartz diorite | place: Puerto Rico | collected 2017-06-21
GACTGGATACTGGGCATGCTGTGCTTCCAAGGGTTTCGCTCAAGTTTGGCCGGGTAAGCTCTGAGCGAATGTGCTCCACCGCGCCAAAGAAAAACATCTTGTCTTTCAAGAGTGGGCCGCCGATCGTTCCGCCGAATTGATTGCGGCTGAAATCCTTGAGCGGCTTTCCGTCGGAGGTATCAGCTGTGAGACCTTCGGTCCGGAAATATTCGAACGCGCTGCCATGCACTGCGTTGGTTCCCGATTTTGTGACCACATTAACCACGCCGCCCGCAGTACGGCCATATTCCGGATTGGCCCCGCTCGCGATGACTTGAAACTCTTTGACCGCATCAAGAGTGATATCAATCGCGGCGCGCTGTCCGCCGAGCTGCTCGCCGAAGAAACCGTTGTTGTAGTCGCCGCCATCGAGGCTGATGTTGTTGAACACGCCGCGCTGACCATTGAAATTGATTTCGTCGCCATCCGGCCCCTGAGTGATGGCAACACCGGGAGTCAATGTCAGCAGGTCTTCAAATTTTCTGCCCAACACAGGAGTGCCTGAAACGGTCTGTTCGTCCAGCGTGGATGATGATTCCGTTTTGGTGGTTTCGATGACCGGCACGTCGGTGACAACGATTTGAGTCGCGACTGAGGAAACTTTGACCGTCACGGGAATCGAAAGCACTTGGCCGACTGTAAGGTTCACATTCTGCTGCACGATCGTCGTGAAGCCGCTTTTCGTGATGGTGAGTGTGTAGCGACCGGGAGCGAGGTTTAGAAAGGCAAAATGGCCATCACTGTCCGTGGTCTCTGAACGAACATAGTTTGTATCGAGATTCTTTGCTTCGACGGAGGCACCTGCAACGCTGCCCCCTTTTTCGTCCAGCACGTCACCCTGAACCGTGCCGGTCGTAATCTGTGCTTGGCCCCAAATGGTTGGTGCAAAGAACAAACAGAGCGCCATAAATATGACGCCCGACAAAAGTTTTCTCATTTTTCCCCCAGACACATTCCCTGGCTGGACGCGCGAAAAAATCCCCGAGGCAGGAACACACGCGTCAGCAGTAGATGAAAGTAGTTTGGCAAAGCAAAAGGAAAATCACAAGTGGCGCGTCTGTGGAAACTTTTATTCGCACCAATCTGAAATTCCGCGCCGCGTCGGAATGATGTATACCGATTGGTGAAACTCAGCCAGATTAAACAGAAGGGAAACGCGTGGGAACACCGTCGTCGCGATCGAACTTGAGATCATCAAACGATGCCGCGATGCCGAACCAGCCCGGCATGTTGGCCGCTTCGATGCGGCAAACGCGTGCGACGGTAACGGCGACAACATTGCCGCGCCCCAAAGGACGGCTAACGAGGACGATTTCCAATTCTATGCTGGCATTCAATTCCAGCCGTTTGGGGCAGAGAAAGAAGACGCCGGTCGAGCTGATGTCACGGGTGACGAGTGTGATCGGATATTTTTCGGCAATGTTCTCTACGCTACGAAGACGCAAAGGGAGTTGCAATGATGCGCGAGGGTATTCGCGTTGTTCATGAAAAACGCCGACGGCATGCGTGGGAACCCGAGCGAAGCGCCGCGCCGAAATTGCGGTCTCGCTTCGTAGCGGAACGACTTTCAGGGAGAGTGTGCGAATTTTGACGGGACTCGGTGCCGGCAGGGATTGAGGAAGACTACCCGTCTCCACGAACTGCGGCAGCGAGATTTCCCTTTGCGTTTCCGGCAACGCGATCCTGTTGGCTGCTTTCATCTCGACCCCAGAGATGCCACGGCACGCTTCCGCGAAGCTGCCGCAAGAATTCACCCGATCTGGCCCAAATGCCCAAGGAAAAGAATGGACTGTCAAAAATGCCACTAGAGACCGTTGGCGTCAATCTATGGAAAACGCGTGAAGTGTCCTATCTTCAACTAGATAGTTATAGTACTGGGTTAAATCAATGGTGTTGTGACAATTCTACGAGCGGCGCATCGAATTCCCATCGCCAATATGGTTGTACTTCTCCAGAAGCCAATTTCCTATGCTCAAGTGGGCCGTCCGGTGAGCGATTGCGGATAGCCTTTGTAGTCTAGACGGCCTAAGGTGACTCGCTAACCATGTCCAGTGCCAGCCCACGGAGTTCCAACGTCGTACTCTTGGCCTTTTTGGCCGTGTACGTGGTTTGGGGCTCAACGTATCTCGCCATGCGCATCGGGATTGAGTCCTTCCCGCCCCTTCTTTTGGCTGGGACCAGGCACTTGATTACTGGTTTGCTGTTCTATCCTTTCTTGCGCTGGAAGACGGGCATTCGACCCACGCTGGCTCATTGGACGACCGCCGCGATCACTGGCTTTTTGCTCCTATGTGTTGGAAACGGTGGGGTTTGCTGGGCGGAGCTGACCGTTCCTTCCGGCGTGGCAGCGCTATTGGTGGCCATGGTGACGCTATGGATGGTTCTGGTGGACTGGCTAAGACCAGGCGGGCATCGGCCGTCGGCAAGAGTGTTCTTCGGTATAGTGCTTGGTTTTGCAGGGTTGGCGCTACTCGTAGGACCGAGCCACCTGGGCTCCTCGGGCAGGGTTGATCCGCTGGGGGCCGGAATTCTGGCTTTGGCATCGTTTGCGTGGGCCTGCGGCTCGATTTATTCGAAACATGGCCCGCTGCCGGGCTCGGCAATGCTCAGCATGTCCATGCAATGCCTTGCTGGTGGGATTGCGCTTTGGATAGGCGGGTTCTTGACCGGCGAGGTTCACAATTTCCACCTTGCTTCGATCACGATGCGCTCGTGGCTGGCTGTCGCGTATTTAATCGCGTTTGGTTCGGGCATCGGCTTCACGGCATACATCTACATACTGAAAAACAGCACGGCTGCGCGTGTGGCGACGTATGCGTTTGTAAATCCAGTGGTGGCGCTATTGCTTGGATGGCTTTTTGCAGCGGAGGCATTGACGCTACGCACTCTGCTCGCCGCATTTGTAATCCTGGGCGCGGTGGTGCTGGTGATTACCGCGCCGCATCTCGTGCCCGCGCCGGACATAGAGCCAGCACCGGTGCCCAGCGAGGCTTGAGCCCTTCGCGTCGCGCGGCAGGCCTTCCACATTGACGGCTCATTCCGGATAGAATCATTTTTCAGCCCGCGTTATCTTTGCCTCGTTGAGAATGACCATGAACAACACACTGCAAACATCAACTTTGGACTCGCGAGTCGCGGAGCAATATTGGAAAGCTACGGTGGCGCGCGATTCGCGTTCTGATGGAGTATTTTTTCTTGGCGTGCGTTCGACGCACATCTACTGCCGGCCAAGCTGCCCGGCACGTCGGCCGCTGCGGCGTAATGTGGAGTTTTTCAAAACGCAGAAAGAAGCGGAGCAGCACGGCTTTCGACCGTGCCTGCGCTGCAAGCCGAATGAAATCTCCAGCGCGACGGCGCTCGTTCAGAAAGCGGCCGTACTGCTGGCGGACAGCGACGAGGAATCAGTCCGGTTGGGCATGATCGCCAGAGAACTTGGCACGTCGAGCAGCCGTTTGCGACGGGCGTTTGGACAAGTAACAGGACTTTCGCCGCGTGATTTGGCTGAGGCGTTGCGGCTTAGTCGCTTCAAAAAACTTTTGCGTCAGGGAAGAAAAATCACAGACGCGCTCTACGAAACCGGCTACGGCTCGTCGAGCCGCGTCTATGAGCGCAGCAACGCGCAGCTGGGAATGACGCCGGCGACTTATCAAAAAGGAGGAAAGGGAATGAAACTCGGATTCACGATTGCAAATGCAAAGTTGGGAAAGGTTCTGGTGGCGGCAACGGAGCGAGGAGTTTCCGCGGTGTATTTGGGAGATTCTGAAGGGAAGTTGCTTGCGGAACTTCGCGAGGAATATCCGAAGGCGGAGATTGCCCCGGCGCGGAACGGCCTGGAAAAGTGGGTGAAGGAAATCGTTTCGCGCACGGAAGGGAATCCGCCGCGTCAGGAATTGCCGCTTGATTTACTGGCAACGGCGTTTCAGCGGCGCGTTTGGCAGGAGTTGCAGCGCATTCCACTGGGCAAAACGCGCACTTATGCCCAAGTGGCGCGCGCATTGGGTAAACCAAGCGCCAGTCGCGCTGTGGCACGTGCATGCGCGACGAATCCCGTCTCCGTGGTGGTTCCATGCCATCGCGTAATTCGTGGAGACGGCAACCTGGCTGGCTATCGGTGGGGGATTGAACGTAAACAACAACTACTCAGGACGGAAAACGCAGAGGCCGGCGCGGCGATCTAGCCGCGCGGCTTCACTTTTGTAGCGTTCTTTGGCCAGTCCGGCTTGAAGCGCGAATCGTCAATCTTCAGGTTCTTAATCAGACCCGTACAATGAATGATGAAGTAATCGCCGGAATTTGCCTCATAGACTTTCTGTTGAATAGCCATCCACGAGCCGGTGTCCACCCACATCTGGATTTTCGTTATTTGCTCGCGTATCTTGTCCGATTTGGGAGTCAACTCGATTACGACGGTCTTGCGGCCGTCCAATTCTTGCTCGCCGTTGACCGCAACGAGATAATTTTTCTTTAGGTGTTCGCCGCGTGTGTTAAACCCAAGCTCCAGGTATTGATCGACCATCTCTCGGTTTTTACCGATGTCGTATTCCTCCACCCGATTAATCTTGGGATTGAAAATGTAAAAATTGTCTCCCAGACGCAGAACGGTGCGCGGGTCTGGCTTGGTAATTTGGATGCGCATCTTGTCATCTTTTCGCACCCAGATCTGGCCGCTCTCCGTGGAAGTGTCCTTGACGACCTCCGTGTACTTGATGCGTTCGATGTTTGCGGAAAGGCTACGAAAGTCCTGTGCGGCATGATCCATCAGCGTGAGGATGCCGTCGGGAGTCCATTTCTGAGAACCTTGCGAAGAGGCGGCGCCGGAGAAAATGCACAGCGCCACGATTGTGACGCCCCCCAAAAGCTTTCTTGAAGCAGTCAATATAAACCCCTGTCCTTGGCAATCCGGCTGGTCAAAATACGTCCAATGAGTATACCTAAGTTGGATGCTGCGGCTGCAAGCCGCGTTTCGCTGGGCCTGACGCCTCTTTCAATCCTATTTGCGGCGCACGGACACCTGGTAAGCGATGACGGCGCCATGCTCGTCCCGCTGGGCCTCAATCTTCAGAATCTCAAAGCGCCCACTCTGCAGGTCCGGCATGGCGCGTTGCAAGGCGCGATGAAGCTCGTTCTGGAGCTGAGGCATTTGCTCCGGAGGCGTTAACACGCGTGCGTCAATGCGATAGGCGCTTTCGCTTCCGGCCGTCGAAAGCAGCTCAATCCGCTGCGTCTGGGGCGGAAGCGAAGTCTCCGGCTGGTCGCGGAGCCATCGGCGCGGCATGAAGAAAACGAAAATCAATATGCCGATGACCGCCAAATCGAATTGCCACGAGCCCCGCTCGAAAGTCCAAAAGAAAACACGCGATAGGAATTGCCCGCCGCCCGCCATGTCAATCCGCCGGAACTCCATCCACAATCACGCCGTCGCGCATGTGCACGACCCGGTCGAAGTAAGTGACCGCTTCTGGATTGTGCGTGATCATGACGATCGTTTGGCCCAATTCCTTGTTCAATTGGCGCAGCATCTCCAGGACGACGTCTGAGTTTTTCGTATCGAGATTGCCGGTTGGCTCGTCTGCGAGGAGAATCTTCGGTTCGTTGATGATGGCACGAGCGATGGCCACCCGCTGCTGCTCGCCGCCGGACATTTCCGAAGGCTTGTGATTCAGACGGCCTTCGAGGCCGAGAAGTTTTGTCACGACGTCAAATCGGTGCGGGTCGAAGCCGTCCCCGTGAATATACTGCGCGATGGCGATATTGCCTCTGGCCGTCATCGTGGGCAGCAAATTGAAACGCTGAAACACGAATCCAATCTTGCTGCGGCGGAGTTTGGTGCGCTCGGCGTCGGACATCGCCGCGAGGTCGTTACCGTCCACGAGCACTGTACCTCGCGAAGCAGACGCCAGGCCCCCGATAACATAGAGCAGCGTGGACTTACCACAGCCCGATGGCCCCATTACCGCGACCGATTCGCCCGGCTGCACGGAAAAATTCACGCCGCGCAAGGCCGGGACTTCCACCTTGCCCGCGCGATAGAGCTTCCACAAACTTTCCGTTTTGAGTATCGGTTCCACGCTTTTTCTTACCAGCCCCTGGCCGCTTACAGAGTGCTCCTCCGCAAGTTGCGCGCTTGGAATTGTAGCCGCGATTGCCATCTCTGCCTAGCTTCGTCCCTCAGCTTTCCTGCGGTCAATTAGTCAAACGTCAGCGCCTCGACCGCGTCCCGGCGGCTTGCCATCCAGGCCGGGTAGCTTGCCCCCAGGACCGCGCCGGCCATTGCGATTACGCCCGCGCGCAAAATCCATTCCGGCGTGATTAGAATCGAAAGCGTAGGAAAAGCCTTCAAGAATCCGGCACGCACGGCATAGCTGAGCCCGACTCCGGCAAGGATTCCGGCCGCGCACAACGCCGCCGATTCATACAACACAGCGCGCACGATGAAGGGGGAATTCGCCCCGAGCGATTTCAAGACTCCGATATCGCGGGTGCGTTCGATGACCGTCGTATACATCGTAAGAAAAATGACGAGTAAGCCGATGCAAACTGCGAGCGCGATCATTGCGTCAACGAAGACGTTCAATCCCGGAACGCTCGTGGATGTCATCAAAGAAACGTATTCCTTGATCGCCCGAATCGTATAGTTGGGGAAGACCGACTTCATGTTTGCGATGACGTCTTCCGTGTGTTCGGGTCGTGTGCATTTTATGAAAAATAGGGAAGCCTTGTCTGTTGCGCCCGAGAGGTCTTGCAGCGTCGCCAGCGGCACAAAGATTCTCGAACCCTTTCCGTGTTCCACGATGCCTACGACGTTCCAATCATGATTGAAGAGCCTAAACGTTTGCCCCACTTGTGTGTTTTTTGACTTCGCGGCCAGATCGTCCATCAGCATGTCATCGGGGCCCTGGAGGTTGCGTCCATGGAGAAATACGAATCCACCGGAAACTTCGTCAAACTTTTCGTCAATTCCGTAGACGAGTTCGACTCCACCAGTGGAATTGAACTGCAGGAGCACCGGCGCAACGGATTGCACGTATTGCAATTCCGAAAGCCTGTCCCGGATCTTGATCGGCATCGGCGCGTTGCTCATGCCCATGATGACGCCCGCGGAAGAAGGCTGAAGCATGATATCCGCGCCTACGCCTTCGATGCGCTTCGCGGTTTCTGACAAAATCCCGCTGGTAAGCCCAACGATGAGCACGACAAGAGCAACTTCCACGGCAATCGCGAGTACTCCGATCATCGTTCGAAGCGGGCGGTGCACTAGATTGCGGAGAATCATTTCGCCCATCATGGCTTAGATTCCCTCCCAGCCGGTGCGTCCTTGTCCTGGCTCACGTGGACTAGTTCGGAATTTGGCGGCTGTGCCAGCAGGAAGCGATCCGCAGGCAGGTCTTCATTCAACGAGAGCTTGGTGATTTGCAGATCAATGCGGTAATCATCGTGAGGACGATCAATGCGAATCGCACGGGGATAAGTCGCAGTTCCCGCTGGTCCCGTGGAATCACCAGCCAGCTGCCAATCCGAATAGTGGGCATCGGAGACCAGCGTACCCTTCGGTCCATAGTTCTGTATCCGTACGATGCTCAAATCCGCGCGGTCAAACCAGATCTTGCGGCGAACTTCCACCGTGTACCCGCCGCGCAGCACCGTCAGGACGTAATAGCGCGCATTCTCGTCGTTAAATTCTTCAAACAATACCGCCTCGCCCTTCACAATTTCCGGCCAAAGAAGCGCATCGAACAAGTGTTGAGGCCGCAGATTCTCCAGCGGCTTGGCACTGTTGCGCTCGACACCAACTTCCCCCACAAGAAACTGGTTCTTCGTCGGCAAAGAAACATGAAATGTGTCGCCGTCACTGGTCATATCAAAAATCGTTTTCGCGACCACCGGGGCTTGCCCGATCATTCGAATGTTGGCTGGACGCTTTGCCAAGAGAAAGGCCTTTACTTCGTGATACTCCTCGATGAGGCCGCTGTATTTTGAGCCGGCCGTTGGCCTTAAATCGACCGTTGCGTTCAGAGTCTTTAAATTCGCCGCGACGCCGTTGAATTTTTCGAACAGCTCCTCACGCGTCGCGTCTTTCGCGACTGCCATCTGTGCCTTGGGAATTTTGGTTTTTGTACTGACATGCGCGCAGCCGCCGGCAAATGCCACCAGTGTCGCCATTCCCAGACATGTCCACACACGTCTCATCAATAATTTAGGCCCTTTCGCCCTGTTTAATGCAATCAAGCGGCCAGCACGGTCGAAGTACAAGCACAAATTCTCTCAATGCGGCCGCGCAATATGCACGTCAAACGGCTGCACAGCGGGGCGCACACGTCGGATGGCTTCGCTTGGCCAAAGTGTCTCACTCAGGATCGTGAGCCAGCCGTCTCCCAATTCACAAACCACACAAAAAGTATAGCGCGTGTAGGCTACCTGGTAAGCGTCCAAACCGCGTTTGGAGAGGCCGGCTTCAAGTTCGGCGTCGGGCGCCAAGGTGTTTGCGCCTGAGCGCAAGCCGAACGTTTCGCCCTCAAATCGTTCGAGCAGGTCGCGCAACTGCTGCTCGGTTGGTTGCGGCACAACAATGCAGCGCGCCGCGGCCTCGCGAAACACAATCTTGTGCGTGGCACAAAAATCGCGAACGCGGTCGAGATGGCTGAAAAAATCGAGCACGAACGGCTCTTGCCCTACAAGCGCCCGAAACACGCCCGACCAGATCGCAATTGCGTCAGCGCCACGCACGGGCTCCCGGCTTTCGGTTTCGATCAACTCCATGCCGATGGCTTTGATGCCAGGCCCCAGGTCCATCGCCTCTACATCCAGAGAAAAGGGAGGAAGGTCCAGCTCGCTCATTCTTCGTCTTCGGCGTGAGGAAATTTCGCGTGGAATTCCGGGGACTGCTTGCGCACGTCCAGCCAATCAAAAAAAGCGTCCGGCGTTTCAAGCCAGATGCGAAACCAGTTCGAAATCTCTTCCTTTTCCAGCCGCTTGTGGGGCTCCACTTTGTGATTCCGTGCGATCATCTCCGCGCGTCGCTTGCCGAGCCTTGCCACATCCAATACACGTCCTGCCGCTGCTTTTTCTCCGTGCGCCTGGAAGCGGCGCCAAAGCTCGTCCAGCCGCATCAGGCTCACTTCAGCGTCATTTAACGTCTTGAAGTGGAGCAGATCCTCGAACTCTTCTTCAAACTGCTCTTCGACTTCCTCGAGTTGGGACAAATTCACTTTCAAACCAGCGTTCTTGAGCACGTCCGCAACATAGTCCGCACCTGTCTTGCCTTCTTCCCCGTGTTCAGCAATCAGCTTTCTGCGCAATTGGTCGATTTCGGCAGGCGTCCACTTTTCCGCGCCAATTTCCCGCGCGGTTTCCAAAATCATCGTCTTCTTTGTTTTCAGCTCTTCGCTCATGCGCTCTAACGCTTTTTGGCCTGTTTCTTCTTCGCCTGCGCCGCGGTCCGCTTTTTCGCGCGGGGCAGCGTAGGAGGCGGGTCCGCCGGCAAGCCCTGCAACAATCGATGATACCTGTTTACGTTCTTGTTGTGTTCCACAAGCGTGGCGCCGAAGAAGTGACCGCCCTGCGTGTTCGCAACGAAGTAGAGATAATCCGTTTGCGCAGGAGTGAGCGCCGCTCGAAGAGCAACTTCGCCCGGGTTGCCAATTGGCCCCGGCGGAAGCCCGCCGTGCTCGTACGTGTTATACGCCGAATCGTAGTGCAAATCCTTGCCTGTCAATGTGCCGTTGTATTTTCCAACCTGCTCAAGCGCATAGATCACTGTCGGATCGCACTGCAGGGGCATGCCCTTGCGCAAGCGGTTTTCGAACACCCCCGCCACGAGCGGCCGCTCATCCGGCTTTGGCGTTTCCCGTTCTACGAGCGACGCGAGCGTTACAGTGGCAAGGGTCGGTCGCGCGGCGTTCGCGGGCGCAGGGTCTGAAGCTGAAATCGTGCGCCACTGTTCGCGGAACTTCTGCACCATCTTCGCCGTCAATTCGGTGGCGACCGGATGCCTCGGCAATTGATAAGTCGCGGGGAACAAAAATCCTTCCAAAGTTTTGGCGTATGGCGCCAAATCTTTGATGCCGGAGGTATCTTTTACTACCCTCAGGAAATCGTCGGCGGGAAGAAATTTTGCCGCTTCGAGTTCGCGAGCGATGTCAAACATCGTCTCGCCTTCGCGCACCGTGAAGGGCAAAACGTACACTTCGCCGTGCGCGAGCTTCCAAAAAACATCCTTACCGGATGCCACGTGGTCGAAGAAATATTCTCCGGCTTCAAGAGTCCGCTTCGGATGCCGCCGCGCATAAACTTCGAATGCGATTGCGCTGCGGATTACTCCATTTTTTTCCAGGATGCGCGCGGTCGCTCGGCTCGAGGAGCCATGAGGAATAGTGACGAATACCCCCTCGCTGCCAAATGCCTGATACGGTTTCTGAATTCCATACCAAAGATAAACACCCGCGCCTGCGGCGGCGAGCACAAGAAGCAAGAAAACCGCGAGCAAGATTTTCACCTACGCACGCTCCCCTGCCTCTTGCTTAGTGAGGTATTCCCGCAAAATGACCGCTGCTGCGACAGAATCCACGGTCGGCTTCTCGTTTGCAGGCCTTTTCTTTTTTTTGGATTCGTCGTTATATTTCTTGCCGAACTCTTCTTCGAGCAAGCGTTCCGCTTCCCAACTCGTCAGCCGTTCGTCAACCATCTCCACGGGAACGCCAATCTGTTTGCGAGCGCGCTGGGCGAAGCGTTCCGCTTCTTCCGCCATTTCGCCGCGTGTTCCATCGAGCAGCAGCGGCAAGCCCACTACGATCTGCTTCACGTCGTGTTCGTGCACAAGTTCGCGCAACCGGCGCATGTCTTCATTGCGGTTAATGCGATCTAGTGTCGCTAGCGGTCTTGCCAAACGAGCTTCGGACGTGGCAATCGCCAGCCCTATCCTTGCGCGGCCGTAATCCACGCTGAGGATCGTTTTGGCCAAGGCGGCTGCGGATCCGTGCAAAATGTGCTTTGCGGAACTCACACCATTATTATAGCGGTTAGGGCTGGCGGCCCCGCGCTCCGCTTTGCCAAGCGTCCCAATAACCCAACACTTTCATTTGCTGGTCCAGGCCGGTCTCTTTGACGAGGGTTTCCATTTCCGCACGTGAAAGCCGTTTGCCGAGCGGCTCCGCGCGATCCGCCACTCCCCATGCTGTCAACGCGGCCAATGCCGTGTTGAGCTTTAGTTCGCGGAGGTCCACTTTTTCGAATGTGTCGGAAGCCGCATGATAATTCAGCAAATAATTTGAGATTTCCTGATTAGCCACGAGCGTCGGCACGCCTTCGAGCAGAAAATCGAAATTGTCAGTGCCGAAAGAAGCGTCAACGGTGTGATTCGTCGCGCCCCACGAATCGAGCGGTTTCAGAATTGCCCGCACGCCCGCTTCGATGTCGCGTCGTCCGCCCAGCGAATAGCCCGTCACGCGGCCGCTGCCCGTGTCGTAGACAATCACCGCGCGAATCTTGCCCATTTCCGCGCGATGTGCCTTCACGTAAGCATATGATCCGACCGTTCCCTGCTCTTCGCCGCTGAATAAAATGAAGCGAATTGTGCGGCGAGGCACGAGGCCCGTCGCTTTGATCGCGCGCGCGGCTTCAATCACCAATGCCGCGTTGCAGCCGTTGTCGAGCGCGCCCGTGCCAAGTTCCCAAGAATCGAGGTGCGCTGCCAGAATGACGATCTCGTCCGGCTTTTCTCGACCGCGAATCTCTCCTACAACATTTTCCTGCTCGATCGGTCCGCCGATTTTGTTCGGCATGTTGAACCGTGCGCGCACCTGCCCGGGATGTGCCGCAATCGCTCGCGCCAGCCGCATGGCGTCTTCCCGCGCTACCACTGCCTGCGGAATCTTGTCGATCTTGCCGTCGAGCGCGTTCGTGTGCCGGTACGTCAGCAAGCGTTCGCGCGCGCCCATCCATAGAATCGCACCAGCGTCGCCTTTCACTGCTTGAGCGATAATTCCTGGTGGCCGCAAATATTCGTCAAACAAATCTGCCCACGTTGAACCAATTTCAGAGTGCGCCAGCAAAATCTCACCCTTAATATTCCCCGCATGTGCGAACTCTTCTTCACTGCCATTGCCGATATCTACGATCGTAGCTTCGATTCCTCCCGCTGGAGTCGGCGGCGACCACCCCGTGCTGACCACACGCACAGGAAACTGTACTTGTCCGATCAGTCCCAGCCGCGTGTCCCCATCGCTCCACGACACCGGCAGCGTGTACTTCTCCGTGTGGACGTCCACGCCCGCCGCGCGAAACGCGGCAACGCCCCACTCGACCGCCTTCGCCATTTGCGGCGAGCCGGTCATGCGCCCGCCAACTTCATCCGTCAGCCGTCGCAAATTCTCCGCCATTGGCGAATCGCCCATCACCTGCGGCAAAATCTTCGCCGCTGCATCGGCGCACGACGATAGTTCTGTCGCCGAGCAAGCCGCCGCGCCCTGCGGCGGTTGCAGCTTGCTTAGAGGATCGCTTTTCTGCGGCTGCAGTTGTGCCAGGCATGCTGAGGGTAAAAGCGCAATCGTCAGGCAGAGTCGTTTCAGCGACATCTCATCACTCCTTTATGAAAAAACACCGCGAATCATAGCGCATTGTTCAGCAAGCAATCTGCAACACGCGCGACTTGAGTCATCTCCGTCACGTCGTGCACGCGCACGATATGTGCTCCGCCAAGGATGCTCGCTGTAACCGTCGCTGCTGTGCCCCAAATGCGATCTTCGACAGGAGTGGGCTTTCCGTTTCGAGCAAGCGCTTTTCCGAGAAAGCCTTTTCGGGAAGTTCCTACAAGAAGGGGATAGCCAAGCTTAGCCAGTTGGGAGAGCTTTGCTAGCAACTCATAGTTTTGTTCAAGGCTTTTTCCAAATCCGATGCCGGGATCCAGAACAATCTTGTCTTTCGCAACGCCGGCCTTGCGCGCGACGCTCACGGATTTTCTAAGCCCGCTCGCAATATCTTTCATCACATCCTTCGCGAAAGGCAGTATTTGCATCGTCCGAGGCGTTCCGCGCATGTGCATCAATATGATGGGCACACGATGTTTTGCAGCCACTTCCGCTAATCGCGGATCATTCCGCAATCCGGAAACGTCATTAATCATGGCCGTTCCAGCCCCAATCGCAAGCTCCGCCACCGCAGATTTTTGCGTATCCACGGAAATCGGAATTCTCAGCTTACCTCGCAACCCCTTTAACACCGGCAACAGGCGCGCTAACTCTTCCGCCACCGAAATCCCTTCCGACCCCGGCCGCGTGGATTCCGCTCCAATATCAATAATGTCCGCGCCCTCGCGCTGCATTGCGAGCGCATGTTCGACGGCTCGCTTCACGCCAAAAAACTTCCCGCCGTCAGAAAAGCTGTCCGGCGTCACATTCAGCACACCCATCACGAGCGTCTTCCGCCCAAGCACGAGTTCGCCGTGGCGCAACTTCAGCCGATAAATTTTTCTGTCGGTCACAAGAATCAAAGAGTGTCACGCGCGGAAAGGCGCGGATGCGGGCAATTAATCCAAATCAAAATCGCGGATCGGTTTTCCGGCGGGAGCGTCTTTCGCCTTTTTCATCGCTTCCTCAAATTTCTTGGCGAGGATGTCTTCCTTGTGCGTCTCTTGGAACACCGAATCGGCAAATTTATCTTCGCGCTGCCTCTTTTGCTCTTCCAGAATGCTTGATGCCTTCGTCAAATCCACGTTCGGCCCCGCCTTCACGGGGGCCTCATGCGAAAGTACCGAACCAAAAATCGGGTCCACCACCAGTTTTGCCTGGCAGCACGGACATGTCACATTCAGATTTTCGCCGTCTTTCATTCCCATAATTCTATTCTACGCCCTTTTTGGATTCGAGCTACTCGGCGCTTCAGGGTTGCGGCCGTCCCTCAAGATTCGTGTCCATCGGAATGTGGTCCGGCCGAATCCGATGTTTTCCATAAAGAAGCAGTCGCAGGATAGACGTTGACCTGGCATACCAACTCGCCCAGGAGAGCGGAGTCTCTCCGTTCATGTCTTTGGCGTCAACTGTCGCCCGAGCTTTTAAGAGCATTTCGATAGCTTCTTCGTCGCCAAAGGCAGCCGCACGGTGCAGCGGCGTTTCCCCTTTGGTGCGGCAATCGCGCATGAACGCTCCCGTTTCCACGTTGTGCCTCGTCGCGCAATTGGGATTTGCTCCGCTGGCCAGCAAGACTTTCAGTACCAGGTTTCGCGTCAGCCGAGCGGGCGTGCATAAGGCGGAGTGGAGTGGGGTCTCCCCGGTCTCGGGATCCGCATAATTCGCGTCGGCCCCGTTCTCCAGCAAAAACTGGCACAGTTTCCAATGGCCGTGAAAACTCGCTCCATTCAGCCCGAGGTCGCTGCCCAGAGGCGCCAACGTCCCTCCCTTTGAAAGCAAATACTTTATGCCGCTCACATCGCTGTAATAAGCGCACCACTGAATCAGTGTGACGCCGTCTTGGTCCGCGAATGTAGCCGGGTTGCCCTCCGCCAGGAATTCAAAGACAAGGTCAGTACGGCCTTCAATGATTTTGTCGAGTAAATTCATAATCGCGCACTGTAGCACGATGTCGGAAAATATGGGTTTCGTGGGGACAAAAAAGGGGCGCGATGGATCGCGCCCCTGTCGACAAATTTAGAGTCAATTACGCTTTTGCCGGCGAATCCCCGCGCGTAAATCCCGGCGCGGGCCGCAATTCCGGCCGCACCACCTTCGGATCCGCGGTTGTCGCGCCCTGAGGAGGAGGCGTCGGAGGCGTGCGCGGTTTCTCCGGCAGCTCCTTGCCTTCCATCAGCATCTTCACTTCGTTCGCATCGAGCACTTCGCGCTCGAGCAAAGCCTTCGCGATGCGATCCAGCGTCTCACGGTTCGTATCGAGAATGTTTTTCGCTTTGTCGTACGCCATGCTGACGATGCGCTTCACTTCCTTGTCAATCTGCACCGCTGTGTCTTCGGAGAAATCACGATGCTGCGCAATTTCGCGGCCCAGGAAGATCGCTTCTTCCTTCTTGCCGAACGCCAGCGGCCCAAGTCCGCTCATTCCCCATTCGCAGACCATGTTGCGTGCGATGTCCGTTGCGCGCTCGATGTCATTGCCCGCGCCGGTGGTGATGTGGCCGAGGAAAATCTCTTCGGCTGTGCGTCCGCCCATCAGAACCGCCAGCATCCCTTCCAGATGTTCTTTCGTATACGAATGCTTGTCGTCGGTCGGCAGCTGCATGGTCAGTCCCAGAGCCATTCCGCGCGGAATGATCGTGACCTTGTGCACCGGATCGGCTCCCGGCGTCATCTCCGCAACCAGCGCGTGTCCCGCTTCGTGATACGCCGTGTTCTTCTTTTCTTCGTCGCTCAAAATCATGGACTTCCGCTCGACGCCCATCAGCACTTTGTCCTTGGACATTTCGAAGTCCGCATGCGTCACGAACTTGCGGTTTTGCCGCGCCGCCCACAGCGCCGCTTCGTTCACCAGGTTGGCCAAATCCGCGCCCGAAAATCCTGGCGTGCCGCGCGCAATGATCGAAAGTTCCACATCATCGGAAAGTGGCACTTTGCGAGTGTGTACGCGAAGAATTTCTTCGCGCCCCTTCACGTCGGGTCTTGCTACAACCACGCGCCGGTCAAAACGTCCCGGCCGCAGCAGCGCGGGATCAAGTACATCCGGCCGGTTCGTTGCCGCGATCAAAATCACGCCTTCGTTCGATTCGAATCCATCCATTTCCACGAGCAGCGCATTCAGCGTTTGCTCGCGCTCATCATGGCCGCCGCCAAGTCCTGCGCCGCGATGGCGTCCCACAGCGTCAATTTCGTCAATGAAGATAATGCACGGCGCGTTCTTCTTTCCTTGCTCAAACAAATCGCGCACGCGGCTCGCGCCAACGCCAACGAACATTTCCACGAAGTCCGAGCCGGAAATCGAAAAGAACGGCACGTTCGCTTCGCCCGCAATCGCTCGCGCCAGCAAGGTCTTTCCTGTTCCTGGAGGCCCAACAAGCAACACACCCTTCGGAATCCGTCCGCCCAGCTTCTGGAATTTCTGCGGGTCTTTCAGGAACTCAATGATTTCTTGCAATTCCTCTTTCGCTTCGTCCGTTCCCGCCACATCCTTGAACGTCACTTTCTTCTGCTGTGCGGAAAGTAGTCGCGCGCGGGATTTGCCAAAGCTCAGCGCCTTATTGCCGCCGGCCTGCATCTGCCGCATCAGGAAGAAAACAAATCCCGCCAACAACAGCAGCGGCGCGGCATTCACCAGCAGAATCAGCCAGTCGTTGTTATGCACTTCCTTCACGCTGATTTTCACGTTCTTGTCGCGCAGTGCTTTCGAAACCGTCGGCGCATCTTCCTTTGCAATCGTCGTGCGGAATTTCTGGTCCTGCGGAACCGTGTACTCGCCCTGAATGTCGTACGCGTTGGGAGCGAGATAAAGGGTCACTTCCTTCACTTGGTTCGCGTCCACTTTCGCCATGAACTCGCTGTAGGAAGGCGTTTGCTCGCGCGCCGACTGGCCGTTCTTCGACACAAGTTGCCAGAGCATTACGCCCAGCAGCACGATCGCCAGCCAGAACAAAATTGTCTTTGCCGTAGAGCTTGAGTTCACGGTTACCTCACAAATTTCTTCCCAAAGACCCGCCCGCGCTTACTTCCTGCGCTTGCGACCCCTACTTCTATTAGACGCCGCAGAGCCCCCGGATGACAAATCTTTCAGGTTCCGGTCGGTTCCGTTCGGCGCAGCAAGACCGTAGCCAACCCACATCTCTTTAGATGCGGTTCGGAACCCAAAGTAATCGGGCTCCAGGGCCATCCGGCGCTTCGAAGTCTTGTCCAGCAGCACCGCCAAGCGTAGCGACCGCGGCTTTGTTTCGCCTAGCCGCCGCAGCAGGAAATCCTGCGTCACGCCGCTTTCCAGCACCGCATCCAGCACCAGCACGTCGCGCCCTTTAACGTCTGGTCGCGTGCTGAAAAAAACCTCCCGGCGCGACTGTCCTGCGTGTTCAACATCCCGAACCTCTTCTCGCACGAAGTGGCAATACACGGGACACCGCACGCTCCGCAAAACGTCTGCCGCAAAAACAAATCCCCGGTCTAGCGTAATCACCGCGTCAATCCGCCGTCCGTTATAATCTTTCGTGATTTGGCGGCCCAGCTCCGCTACTTTTTTCGCAATTCGTCCTGCGGAATACGAAGCAGATTTCGCAGCGCTCAAGCCTTCTCCTCGCTCACCAGGATCGCTTTCCGCGTTTCGTTCTTCGCCGCAAATTCGGCAGCGACAAACCCTCGGGCCCAAACGATATTCTTGCCGCTCTCCAGTACGGGCCAGCCGTCGCGGTCCCATCGGCTGACGCGCTTTTCGTTCAACAAGCTCTTCAACTTGTGTGTGCCTTGACGCCCCTCAGGCCGCATCCGGTCGCCAGGCCGCAGGTTGCGCAATACCAACGTCCCTTGCAGTTTCTCCCGGTCCAGGGCGGCCTCGCCCCTCTCTATAGTTTCGCGCCGCGTGGAGGGCCAGTCAATGGACCTGAGTCTCATCACACAACTAATTTCCTTCACTGCAATCTTCGTTTCTGCGCCGCGCAGTTCCACGGGATACGCATATTCGATCCGCTCTTTGCTTCTGCGGCCGCCTTCGTTGCGTAACAGAAATACAAGCACATCGTCGTCGCGTCGCACGTCCACTCCGCCGGGCAATTGCAGTACTTTTCCGTTTTCGCCGAACTCCGCAAGCTCCATTACCTGCTGCACGTGCTGCAACGTCAGCTGTCCCTGTCCAGATGCGAACTTCGCGAACGCCTTTCGAATGAGCCTCTTCCCGAGCGCCTTATTTGCCACTTCTCCCGCCGGCCGCGAAAATGGCCACAGAACATGATGTGCGGAAATTCGAACGCCATCGCCTTCCTGCTTCACTAATACTTCGTAGTGGTCGCGCGAAAACGCTTCCGTCAGCGCTTCTTCTTCCAGCGCGAGCTGCGCCAGTTCGCCCAAATGATTCACGGTTTGTGGATTGAATTGCTTTTCGAGCAGGGGTAAAAGCTTCTTTCTCATCCGTGCCCGCTGCCGCGAGGTATCGCGGTTCGTCGCATCCTCACGCCAACTCTGCCTTTTCGATTTCAGGTATTTCCGTAACTCACCTCGGCGCACGTCTAGCAACGGACGCACGATTCCGTCCGAAGTCATAGGATGAATCCCGGCAAGTCCAGCGAGGCCAGTCCCGCGCAAAATGTGCGCCAGCACAGTCTCCGCCTGATCGTCCGCCGTATGCGCCGTCGCGACGACATCTACCAGACCGCCTCCCGTCAGCCTTCGAAAAAACGCGTACCGTGCTCGCCGCCCCGCATCCTCAAGGTTCGCTTTTTCGTGCTTCGCCTTTTTCCCCACATCGCCGCGCCCCACGTGCAGCGTCAGCCCATGTTTTTCTGCTAGCGCCGCAACAAACGCTTCATCTCTTTCCGAATCTTTTCCGCGCAGTTTGTGATTGAAGTGAACAACGCTCAACACAATGCCGAGCTCTTCCCGCAGCTCGAGCAGCAACCGCAACAGTGCCACCGAATCCGCTCCGCCGGACACGGCCACGCCGACGCGCTCGCCCGCGCGCAAGAACTCCTGCTTCTTAATGCGTTGCAACAGTTCTTTGAATCTGAAGGACAAGGATTGCCCACCGCCCACGCAATCCTAGCAGTCGCGTGATGAAAACTCACGCTGCGCAAGGCAATTGAGGCTCGCCCGGTTCACTGAATCTGGAAAGCACACTGCACCATCGCGCTTACGGTTATCTTTTCCGGCTGCGGCATCGGAGGGGGCGGCACTGCTGTTTTCTTGCCGAACCATCCTCCGCCACCTCCTTTGACCTCTACTGACTCTGACACTGCACCTAGCCGCGCATACGCGTACACATTCATATCGGAGAGGCCGACCAATTGCTTCACATCCAGATTCGCAAATCGCAGCGCCCCCACCTTTTGTCCTTTTTGTTCCAAGGCCGCGCTCGCTCGGCCGACGGCCCGCTTCATCGCTTCCGCCACGGCCTTCTGCTTGGCCGCTTCTTCATCCGCGAGAGAATAAGTCAGCGAACGGAAATCGGTAATCCCATCATCAACAGAGGCTTCCAGAATCGGCCCGATCTTAGAAAAGTCCCGGATCTTCAGTGTGATTTGTCCTTGTACCAGATAGGACTTCGCCTTTTTCTTCCGGTCGCCTTCGTAAAACGGCCGCACGGTCAGGACGCCGCTTGCAACGTCTGCTTTCGCAACCCCATTCTTATCGGCTAGTGCGATGATCTTCTGCATGGATTGCGACGCATTCGCGTAGGTCGTTTTCAATTCTTTATCTTGCGACGAAATATCAAACACCAGGGTGGCCAGGTCGGGGTCGGACTGATACGTTCCGTCCGCTTGGACTACCAGCGTCTCCGCGATGAATTTGATATCGGGATTCTGTTGCGCAGCGGAACTCAGAGCGATTAGACACACGACGGCCAGGGCCAACATCATGCGTTTCATGGAAGTCCTCCTTCAGGACAGTTGGCTTTTAGGATGCCGGTTGTTTTGTTGGAGTTGTCGGTTTGTTTATCTACTCGAGTAGTTTAGCTTGTTTCAAGAACTGCTCGGCCCGTGCACGGACGCGAAAATCTTCCGTCAGATTTACCCAGCGCACGATCCCTTGGGAATCCACCAGGAATTCGCCCGGCCGTGCAACATCGTGTCCGTTGACTCCTGCTTTGGCGTGCAGCAAGTCATACGCGCGAATGGCGATTGTGTCCGGATCGGAAAGAAAAAGAAAAGTGAGGCCCGCTTTCTTGCCCAAATCCTGCGATTCTTCCGGCGAGTCCACGCTGATAACAACGACTTTCACCCCTAACTGCTCGATTTCAGCCAACCTGCCTTGAATTCCCCGCAACTCGGAGACACAGAATGGTCACCAGTATCCCCGGTAAAAAACCAGAAATACTCCTTTGGGGGGTTTTTGCGTTTTGGGCAGCGGTGTTGCAAACAAGCTCGCCAGCGATGTCTGTTGATGGTTAACGTCCTTCAGAAGGAATTCCGGTGCCTTATCGCCCACTTTTGGCGCTCTGGCCGATTTCGGCAATTGCTTCGCGGCGAAAAAAATGGCGAAGCAAAACATGCCTACCAATGCGAAGCTCAGGACGCCCAGAATTGATCCTGCGACTCTGCCTTTATATTTTTGAGAACGTCCAAACGCCCGCCATAAACCCAAGGCAACAAACACGAGGCCCGCGGCCAAAATGAGAAAATTTACCCACGGGACGTCTCGCGTGATGGGATATCTCGCGAAGAAAAATGGGTAACTCAAGAACCCGATGACGCATAGCAGAAACCCAATCCAAACGTGGTAGCTGCGTTTTCTCTGTTCCATCAACTCACCTCAGGAGGGCATTCGCCTGTCGAATCGGATGCCACGAATCTCATTCGGTTGCGATACTCGCTAATTCTTGCTGGTCGCTCCTACCTGTTTTGCTTTCGCGACAGTTTCTCTTACATCGGAGAGCAGAGCTTGCGAATCAAACACCACACCGTCTCGAATCGTATACTTCACGCAATGTTCTTGCATCTGTTTTCCATCTTTGCTCGCCCGCGTCACACCCGAGCCGTACAGAATCTTCATGTCGGCGAGCGGATTCTCCGTGAGCACCACCATGTCCGCCAGGTAGCCGGCGCGAATCAATCCCAGTTCCGGATTCCGCAGCGCCTTTGCTCCGTTTTCTGTCGCCGCATGAATGGTCTCTAATGGAGAAAACCCCGCCTCCTCCAGCAACTCGAGCTCGCGAATCGTCCCAAATCCCCAAATGCTGAACAAGAATCCGCTGTCCGAACCGACTGCCACAACTCCGCCCTGATTCTTGTAATCGCTCACAAAATCCATCCAGATCCGGTACGCCCGCGCCCAATCCGCTTCCTTCGTGGATGTCCACTCAAAAAAATACGATGCATGATGCGAAGAACTCGGCAGAAACGAACGCATCACCGCTGGGTGCGTATATTCGCTGTGCCACGGCAAATTCACCGCGCGCGTGACATCTCGATTCGCTTCGTAAATGCTGAACGTCGGCACCATCACAAAGCCAGTGTTGTGCGTCGCGTCGAGCAGGGAATTGATCACATCGCCGTGTAGTCTCCCTAAATCTGCTTGCAACCACACGCGCCCTGTTTCCAGAAACCGATCCGCCTCATGCGAATAGTTGTAGTCCGCCGCCAAATCCTGAATCGTCTGATTGCTGAACGATGATTCGGCATATCCATAGTGGTGCTCAATCGTCGTAGCGCCTTCCGTCGCCACGCGCACCGCATTCATTGGATACACGCCATCCTGCGCGATGTGCACTGCCAAACCCATCCCGTTTTTGCGCGCTTCGTCCGCAATCGCCTTAAACACGTCCGGCCATAGCCCCGGCTTGCTCAGGATCTTTATCCCGTCCACTCCCAGCGCATGCCACTCGTCCACAATCTGCCGCGCGCCTTCTGCATTCGAAAGCCGCGGATCGTTTCCCCGCCAAAAGGGATACACATACATTCGCGGCGCGATCACCTGATTCGCCGCAATCTTTTTCTTCTCCTCGACCATCCGCTTCGGATCGCCATCGCCGTAATTAAATGCGCGAATCGTCGTCACACCGTGTCCTAAATAGAGTTTGTAAATGTAGTCCGCCGGGACGTCCTTGTTGAAATTAATGTGCGCGTGCAAATCAATCAGTCCGGGCATCACGTACATCCCTTTGCCGTCAATCACACGGTCCGGCGTCACATGCTTTGCACCGGCCGCTTCCGCTTTCTCTTGCTCACGCGTAATCGCATCCGTCAATGCCACTCGCGAAATTCGGTTTCCTTGCACAAAAATGTCCGCTGGCCCAAACGCCGGCGCCCCCGACCCATCGATGACCGTCGCGCCGCGAATCACCAGCGCTCCATATGGTCCGCCTTGTTCTGGTTCTTTCCGATCCTGGGCCTGAACGTAGCCCGCACCGGCTATCAAAACGACTGTTGAAGCCAGCCAAAATCGCAGCATCCATGCATAGCGCATCATAGATTGTCGTCCTTGCCTACCTCTTCACAAGGGCACTGCCTACCAGCTTCTCCACTTCCGTCATCTCTTTCGGAATCGCGGCGCTCAGCACTTCCGCCTCGCTTTCTGTAATCAACACCGTGTCTTCCACGCGAAAATGCATCTGCTTATCCACAAACTCCACAATCGGCTCTACAGCCACCGTTTGCCCCGGTTTCACTGGCCCCGCCACCTCCGTCACGTCATGCGTCGCCATTCCGACGAAGTGCCCCGGGAATCCATACCACTGATCTCCAATACCGGCCTTTTCAAACACGGCTTTTCCCGCATCGCTCGCCTCTTCATAGGTGTGCCCCGGCTTTAGCAGCGCGATGACTGCTTTCTGTGCTTCTAAATCCACTGCGTACCACTTCGCTTGCTCCGGCGTGAATTTCCCACTGATGTTGAATGTCCGCGTAATGTCGATCGTCAAGTGGTCCAGCGAAGCCGCAAAATCGAACACCACCAATTCGTTTGGCTCAATCTTGTGGCGGTTCGAAAAGTAGTGCCACGTGTTGATGTCTGCGCCTGAACCGACAATCGCCGGATAGGCCGCGCCCTGTGCGCCATGGCTCAAAAAATAAGAATAAGCGGCCGCTTCGATTTCGTACTGATACATGCCCGGATGCGCATGTGCTATAGCTTCTCGGTCGCCCTCTGCACTTAGCTTTCCATTCCGTCGCATCACCTCCAGCTCTTTTCCCGTCTTGATGTTTCGCATGCGGTCGATGACTTGCGTAACGTCGCGGAAGTTCACCATGGGATAGCGTTCGCGGAGTTGCCGCACCTGTCGCATATCCGGCGACGGATTCCCGGCGTATGGATGCCCATTCCAAAGTCCCGTTCCGCCTGCAACTTCTGGGCGTCCAAGTGTGGCCAGATCCGCATAGCCGAGCCTCACCCAAACGTCGCTCCCCGGTGTGCGTTGCAGCGCGTATCCGAGTCCTTGGTCCAGCTCCGAGACTGGAAGCACACGGTCGAATCCCAGTTCTTTCTGTTGTTCTGGTTTGAGTGCCAGAACGTTTGCCCCCATGAATTGCACGCGCCAGGGCGGCATCGCCGGCTCGTAGAGGGTGGCCTGACCGGATTCCGTTCTGATGACGAGCACCGCTCCCGGATCCTGAATTCCGGTGAAGTAGTAAAAATCGTTGTCTTCGCGATAGTGCGAATCCTCCGGCTCCTCCATTCGAGCAAAAAGAATCACGCGCCCTTTCTTGAGCTCCTTAGCTAGTGCGGCGCGCCTGTCTGCAAAAGTCTGTGGTCCGCCCAGATCATCGATTGCAGCACGGTCCGTATATTGTGCAGCCGCACCGCTGTACGTGAACACTGCGGCGCAAACAGCCAGTGCCATTCTCAATGCAAATTTCATGGATTTGCCCCCAAACTCGAAAATTTCCGTGACAGCATAACGCCTGGAATTCTGAATCACCTATTTATTCGGCTGCAGTTCCGCCGGAATCAGATTCCCCGGCCCCTCTTCATCCCACAACATCGTCTGAATCCACCAGCGCTTGCCGTCAAAGTACAACGAAAAAATATTCACGCCGCGTGTCACCACTTTTCCCGTCGAGCGCACTCGCCCCTCATAACTGCTCAGCACTGTCGCTACATTTCCGAATCGCTCGATCTTCCGCCCGAGCTCCACTTCGGTAAATCCTTCCTTCACCAAAAAAACGTCGCTCTCATTCAAATATTCCTGATAATCAGAAGTCCGCGCTTTCACCTCTCCAGCCTTATTTTTCGAAATGGAAACATATCTCACGCTCGGCGCAAATAAAGTCCGGTCCCGTCCCCATTGCCGCGGCACTCCTACCCCGCCCGAAATCGTTTCGTAACTCGCCTTCACGATTCCTTCAATTGTGCCCACGTCTTCCGGCCGCGCCGCAATCGTCGGCACCTCCACGCGACGCATCTCGCCCTGCTTCTCCATTGTGTTCCCTCCGCCAATTCCACCGGCAAGCAATCCGCAAAACAATGCCACTCGCACCCCAGTTCCAAAATGCATCATGAGCAATTCTCCTCAACACAACCAGCCGAACGCGCTTCGCGCCGCGCATCGTATCATTTTCTGAAAGCTGCAACAGGCCAGACTGAGCCAATTTTGAAATGAAATTCTGAACAACAGGTAGAGGGAAGCTTATTGAGAGATTGTACCGACCGCCAAAATTCTCCAGCCTGCTTTCTCTTTTCGCCAGAAAAGCACAACCGGCGCGATTTTCCCCTCCGGCGCACCCTTCGCCCGAAATGCTTGCACGGCGATCAGACTTTTCCGGGAAAGCCCCACCAGCCACGCAGCTTCTTTTTCATCGCAAGCCAGACTCGCAATCGTTTTCCTTCCGGGTTTCAAGAGCGTACTTTCGCCCGCGGTCCGCAGCAATGTGCCGCTGGGCATTTGATTCGCGATCGGCAATGGCTCGATGAATTCTGCGAGCATGAGTTTCTCTGTACTGGAAACTGAGTCCCTGCCCACAATCTCTTCGCGCCGTTTTGTCAGGTACTCCCTCAGAAATTCTTGAACGCTCTTCGGCGATTCGGTTCCGTTTGGTCCGCGCGCCGCTTCAATTAAGCAGGGCGACCGCGTGGCCGCCTGCGATACGAACGCTGTAGCTCTCTGCATGTCTCCAGCGAGAAGCCATGCCTCCGTAAATCGCTGCACCGTCCGTTGCAGCGTATTTAGGGTCGTTTTCTGCTCTTGGACCTTCGCTTCGGTTGGGAGTCCCGAAATCATTTGCAGGATGCCCAAGATCATGATCGGGAGTCGTGCCATTTTCGCCTTTCTTGCCGCGCGATACGTGACAGCGGATCCAGCCGGGCCAGCGCTTTACAAACCGTGAATAATTGCAGATGCCTCCGCGGTTAGATCTTACGTCAGAATTGCTGGGGTGCAGGTGCCCCTCTGCTTTGAAAATGTTTTTGCTCCGGTAATCAATGTCAATGTCCGCGTTGATTCCCTGTGCGTCCGTCGAAATTTGAATGCTGGGCATTCCGCCCTGCTGACGGTAGCTCACCGGGCGCCCCTTGTGGCTGAACGGGTTTGTCCCCGGCTCGCCAAATTCTCGCGAACTCCGCAGCGCCTGGCGCGCGTTCGGCCTCAGTCTAGCGAAGATCCGGTACTGGCTGTCTCCATGATCGTCCGGGTGCTTCGCGCTTTCACCTAGCAATTCAAAAACTACTTCAACAAAGTCTGAGAGTCGACCTTCCGGCCTCTTCTCCCGGTCCGAAAGTGTTGTGTGCTCAAGGGCGTAAGTAATCGAGATAAACGTCGCGTGTTCTGATTCGTTGAGCAGCGACCAAAGTTCAGTCTCGCTTAGATGCTGGTGCGTTCGCCCGTTGTAGTTTTCCGAGAAGCTGCGGAACAACCGTTCCTGCTCTTCGCTCAATCCTGCCCAGCACGCATCCGCGCCGCCCAATCCATCGTCCACCACGAACTCTTCGTCCATCCACGGCCGGGGGTCCACGCTTTCGAATTCCGTGGCATCTCGCAATCCGTTTCCGCCGAAGATTGTCGACACCGCGCTTTCTCTCGATTCCATTTTCAAGCGCGAATAGTCCGCCCGGCAAACTGCGCGAACGTCCGCGTTTTCCTCAATCCGCTGGGCTGCCTGCGCTTTTGCTGCTACAAAAAACACAAATAGAAATAGAGCTACGATTATTGCTCCCATCACCAACTCCATCTGTGAGCTAAATGGGTCCCTGGATTGAAAGTTTGAAAAGCAGGTGCCTTGCCATTCCGCGCATCTCGGATAACTCGCGGAATTTCAAGAAATTGGCGTCAGAACGCTGATTCTTGAAAATCATGCGAATTGATCGCTGGCAAGTGCAACTGCAAGAATTGCCGGACAGATTTAGTGGTCAAAAAAGCTGGAAACAAGCTCATCCCCTGCAGTTCGTCGCATCTGCAGACCTGTGGAAATCCAAAAATTCTGCTGATTTCAGGTGTTGACTTTTCAGCCCGCTCTCCCTATACTTGCAAAGTTGTTTGGACGCCACTCTGCTGGAAAGGGGGCTTTCGATCTTTGACAACCGATACGATGTGCCAGAATCTGTTCGAAACCATCCATGTTTTCGAGCGTGGATGGTCTGAGTAAATCGAGCGATCAACAATTCGCTTGGCAGGCTGACCCTGGTGATAAACCAGGGTATTTTTTTCGCCAAGCAACCAGATTCAAACGAGAGTTTGATCCTGGCTCAGAA
>JACXTT010003033.1_pt1 | contig 26281 bp, 28 predicted proteins | sample 9270951 | NCBI WGS metagenome assembly JACXTT01 (sample SAMN15532306, study PRJNA645909) | rock metagenome | isolation source: weathered quartz diorite | place: Puerto Rico | collected 2017-06-21
GGGATTGTCGAATATCCCTTGAACAAGATTGTGCTGTGATGCGAATCCTGAAGCTGACGCCGGAAGTTGAGAAAGAGCTGCTGGCCGCGAGGCAAATGCATGACTTTGAGGCGGAGAGAGCGGCATCCGAGATTATTTCGGAAGTTCGGAAGCGCGGAAATGCGGCGCTTTTTGAATACACGCGGAAGTTCGACAATCCCGAATTTGTCGAAGGTGATTTGCGAATTGGAAAGCTCGAGATGCTAGCGGCGAGGAGATGCGTATCGCCGGAATTTTTGCAAGCCGTCCGGCAGGCATCGCGAAATATTCGAAAGGTCGCGGAAAAACAACTTCCGAAGCCGTGGAGATTGAATATAGAACCCGGGGTTCGAATTCGACAGCGGGTAACGCCGATTGAATCCATCGGGTGTTACATTCCGGGCGGAAGATTTGCGCTTGTTTCAACGCTGTTGATGACCGTGATTCCTGCGCAAGTTGCAGGCGTGCCGCAGATTACCGTAGTGTGCCCGAAACCGAATGAGGAGCTACTGGCTGCCGCGCATTTGCTGGGCATTGCGGAGATTTTGCGAATCGGAGGAGCGCAAGCCGTCGCAGCGCTAGCGTATGGGACGCAATCGGTATCGCGCGTTGAAAAAATCTTTGGCCCGGGCAACCGGTTTGTGACGGCAGCGAAGCAAATTGTTTCAAGCGATTGTGCGATTGACCTCCTCGCAGGGCCGACAGAGGCGATCGTTTTGGCGGACAGCGGCAATGCCGGCTGGATCGCGGCGGATTTGCTAGCGCAGGCGGAGCACGCTCCCGACGCGGGGAGCTTCTTGGTGACGACTTCGGAGAAATTTGGAGAACGCGTGGCTAAAGAAGTTTGCGCACAGCTGGAAGCGTTGCCAGAGACAAATCCCGCCCGTCAATCGATGGCAAACGTCGGAGCCGTGCTAATTGCGGCGTCACAGAAAGCGGCCTGTGAATTTGTGAATCGTTTCGCACCAGAACATCTGAGCGTGCCGTCCGGTTCTCCCACGCTGGTTGCACAAATCAAGTCCGCGGGAACAATTTTCAGCGGTCTGTGGGGTGCGCAACCTTTTGGCGATTACGTTTCGGGCAGCAATCACGTTTTGCCGACAGGCGGATGGGCGCGGCGCCGCGGGGGGCTATCCGCGGCGGATTTTGTGAAGTGCTGCACCGTACAAGAGATGAGCAGCGCGGGAATGAAGCGGCTGGCGGCGGCAGCGGAAACGCTTGCGACAGCCGAGGGACTCTTGGCGCACAAGAATGCCGTGAGCGTGCGGCGATGAAAACGAAATTGCCGGTTCGAAAAGCGATATTGGAGCGCAAGACGTATGAGCCGCCGGCGGAGGGGCGCGAGGGGAAAATCCGGCTGGACTTCAACGAGAATACGGCGGGCTGTTCGCCGGCAGTGCTGCGGGCGCTGGCAAAACTGACGGCGAAGCAGATTGCGATGTACCCAGAGGTTTTGAAGGGAACGGCGCGGCTGGCGCGGCATTTTGGAGTTGCTCCCGAGGAATTGGTTTTGACAAACGGAGGCGACGATGCGCTGCGCGTTTTTTTCGATGCGTTTGTGGACGCGGGGTCGCGGATTTTGATTTGCGAGCCGACGTTTCCGATGTACCGGTATTACGGGGAGATTTACGCGGCGCGAATAGATGTTTGCCAGTACGACTCGGAGATGCGATTCCCGTTGGAAGATGTGCTGAAGGCATTGCGGAAAAGGCCGCGGGTATTTTTCTTGGCGAATCCGAACAATCCGACGGGGACGCTCGTTCCCTTAGCCGATTTACGAGAGATTTTGGAAGCGGCGCCGGGAACGGCGATTGTTTTTGACGAGGCGTATGCGGAATATTCTGGGCTGACGACGATTCCATGGATCCGGCGGTACGCGAATTTGTTTATTGCACGAACCTTCTCGAAAGCGGCGGGTCTGGCGAGTTTGCGACTTGGAGGAGTGATTGCGCGGCGCGATTCGCTTGAGCTGGTGCGGCGCGCTATGCCGCCGTATCCGATCAATCTGGCGGCGCTGACTGCGGCGGTGGCAGCCGTGCAAGATCAAGAAACGATGCGCGGGCACGTCGCTGGAATCTTGAAGACGCGCGACTGGTTCGCGAATGAGTTGAACACAATTGGAGTACGCACTTTTCCGAGCGCGGGGAATTTTTTGTTGGCGGATTTTGGAGCGGGAGGACCGGCGTTATTCGCGAAGCTCGAGAGGAAAGGGATTTTGCTGCGCGAGCGAACAAGAACGATTGCGCCGGGATTTGTTCGCATTGGGATTGGCACGCGCAAAGAGATGGAGACGTTGCTGGACGAGATTCGGCGATGGAGAAAAAAGGGCTGATGCCGCGCAAGGCAAAAATTCACCGGAAAACGGCGGAGACGGACATCCGTCTGCAGCTCAACCTGGATGGACGTGGAAAATCCGAGGTTACGACGGGGATTCGATTCTTCGATCACATGCTCGACCTCGTGGCGCGACACGGCGCTTTTGATTTGACGATTGAAGCAAAAGGTGACCTGGACGTGGACCAGCATCATACGGTGGAGGACGCCGGAATTACCTTTGGCGAGGCCGTGACGAAGGCGCTTGGTTCGAAGAAAGGGATTCTGCGCGCGGGATATTTCTTGATGCCGATGGACGAAACGCTTGCCGCGGCGGCGGTGGATTTGGGCGGGCGGCCGTTTTGCGTGGTGAACGCGAAAATCAATGCGGAACGTGTCGGCGATTTTCAGACGGAGTTGCTCGAAGACTTTTTTGGCGGATTTGCGGCGGCAGCGCGGGCGAATGTGCACCTTCGGTGTTTGTACGGGCGTTCATCGCACCACCAAGTCGAAGCGATTTTCAAGGCGTTTGCACGGGCGCTGCGGTTCGCGGTGGCACGCGACAAACGGCTGAAGAATGTCTTGCCCAGCACGAAAGAGTTGCTATGAACGTGGCGATCATTGACTACGGCGCAGGAAACGTTCCTTCGGTGGAACGCGCGTTGCAAAAGCTTGGCGCTAATACTGCGCGCACAAGCAATGCAGAGGAACTTGCAGAAGCACGGGCAGTCGTCTTGCCAGGGGTAGGACATTTTGCAGCGCTTATTCGGGCGCTCGATGCACGCCGGCTTCGCGCGCCGCTAGTCAATGCGATTTCAAGCGGCAAACCGTTTCTTGGGATTTGTCTGGGGTTGCAGGCGCTTTACGAATCGAGTGAAGAGGCGCCGGAGCTAGCAGGGCTTGGCATTTTTTCGGGAAGAGTTTGCGCCCTGCCATCAAGTGTAAAATTGCCGCATATGGGATGGAATCGTTTGAAAATCCGCCGCGGGTCGCCTCTACTCGAAGGGCTAACGGGCGAACATTACTTCTATTTTGCACACAGCTTTGCCGCGGGCGCCGGGAACGGAGAAACGCTGGCGGTCTGCGAGTACGGCGCAGAGTTCGGCGCCGCGCTTTGCGTGAACAATATTTGCGCGGTGCAATTTCATCCGGAGAAAAGCGGAGAGGCCGGCGCGAGACTTCTGGGAAACTTTTTGAGGATGGCAGCATGAGTTTGGCGCGACGAATTATTCCCTGCCTGGACACAGACGGAGCGCGCGTGGTGAAGGGCGTAAATTTCGTGGGGCTGCGCGACGCGGGCGATCCTGCGGAGCTTGCGGCGCGGTACAACGCAGAAGGTGCAGACGAACTTGTGGTGCTGGACATCGCGGCGTCGCGCGACCGCAGGCCGACGTTTCTTGAAACGATTCGGCGCGTGGCGGAGCAGCTCGCGATTCCTCTGACGGCGGGGGGAGGAATTCGAACGCTTGAGGACGCTCGGGCGGTCGTGCAAGCGGGCGCGGACAAAGTGACGGTGAATACAGCTGCAGTGGAAAGGCCGGAACTGATTTCGGAACTCTCGCGGGAATTCGGAGCACAGGCTGTGGTGCTGGCGATTGACGCAAAGCGCGAAGGCGAACATTGGGATGTGCGCGTGCGTGGCGGGCGTGATTCCGCGCAGCTAGATGCGCTGACGTGGGCGAAACGCGGGGTGGAAGCCGGCGCGGGAGAAATTCTTCTTACTTCAATGGACAGGGACGGGACGCAGAGCGGATTTGACGTTCCGTTGACGGCGGAAATTTCGAGCCGGGTTTCCGTGCCAGTGATTGCGTCCGGCGGAGCGAAGTCTCCTGAACATTTTGTGGAAGTTTTTTCTAGCGGAAATGCCGACGCGGCGCTTGCGGCGTCCATTTTTCACGATAGCGTGCAGTCGATTCGCGAGTTGAAGGAATTTCTGAAGAGCCGGAACGTTGAGGTCCGGCTGTCGTGCTGATTCCCTGTATTGATTTGCAAGACGGCCAGGCGGTGCAGCTGGTACATGGACGTAGGCGCGAACTGGCCATTGCGGATGTTTTTGGATTGCTGGAGCGCTTCAAAAACTATCCCTGGCTGCACGTAATTGATCTCGACGCGGCGATGCGCAAGGGCGACAACAATAAGCTTGTCGAAGAACTGTGCCAGCGCGCGAAAAGGAAATACAAAATGAAAGTGCGCGTGGGTGGCGGGATTCGAACAGTGGCGCGCGCGGAGCGGCTGGTGAAGATTGGCGCGGCGCAGGTGATTTTGGGAAGCGCGGTTTTTCGCGAGGGCAAAATTAATTTTCGGCTTCTGAAGGTGCTGCAAAAAAAAGTTAGTCGAAGGCGCGTGGTGATAGCGCTGGACACCTGGAAGGGACGCATCACGTTGCAAGGGTGGAGGAAATCGCTGGCGCTAGAGCCGCAGGAAGTGATGCCGGCGCTGGAACGATTTTGCGCGGCATTTTTGTGCACAGATGTGGATCGCGAAGGAACGATGACGGGCGCAAATCTGAAATGGTTTCGCTCCCTGCGTGAAGCAACGGCGCATCCGATCATTGCGGCTGGTGGTATAAGAACGCGGGGTGAAGTTCAAGCGCTGGAGAGAACGGGCATGGATGCCGCAGTTGGAATGGCCGTTTACAAGAATCGTCTGCGCTAGAAGCCACACATCCATCCTTGAATTGCGATAGGATTCCTGGGCCATGAGAATTTCACGAATCCCCTTCGGTCTACTTTTTCTATTGCTCAATGCGGCGAATTTGCCCGCGCAAACCACGACCGCACTTCCCTTCACTCTGAAACCGCTCGGACACGGAGTTTACGCCGCGATTGACGACGCGAAAGGCGACGCAGGCGCAAATGCCGGCTTCGTGATTGGCGATGAAGGCGTGCTGGTCGTGGACACGTTCGAAAATGAGAAGGCGGCACGAGCGCTGCTCGGCGAGATTCGAAAGCTGACGCCACTGCCGATCAAGTTTGTTGTGAATACCCACTATCACTTGGACCATGTCGCGGGAAACAGGGTGTTTCAGAACGCCGGAGCCGTGATTGTTGCGCACGTTCGCGTTGCAGACTGGATTCACACGGAAAACCTGAAGTTTTTCGGTACGGGCATAAAACCGGAACAGAAGCAAATGGTCGAATACCTCGCTGGTCCGGATGTGCATTACTCGGAGGACTTGACACTATCGCTGGGCAAGAGAAGAGTTCTGCTTGGACACCAAGTGGCACACACCGGCGGGGATACGATGGTGATGATTCCGGACGCGAATGTGATTTTTTACGGCGACTTGTTTTGGCGGAAAACGTTGCCGAATTTGATTGATGCGACCGTAGCAGAATGGATGCCACCGGCAGGTATTCCGAGGTTCCAACAAAAGAGCAGCACGGGGGCAGGAAGGCTCGTGCCGGGACACGGCGACGTGGGAACAGCGAGCGACTTCGCTGAATTCGTAGACTATTTGACGGATCTGGAAGAGTATACGCGCAAGGCTTTAAACGACGGCAAAGATGGCGACGAGTTGATTGCTGTAGTATTGCCGAAAATCAAGGAAAAGTATGGAGAGTGGGACTTGTTTGAATATTTTGCAAAAGCGAACATCAGGGACGTTGCAGCGGAACTTAAAAAGCAAAAGAAAGTACCGGGGTTGCCGCGAGGGACGACATGGTCTGATGCTCAACGCAGGTAAGCATCGGTGACGTACTGCTGCACCATGCGCTGCGTGTTGAAAAATGAGCCGTTAATGGCGATGGCGTGGAGCATGACTTCGAGATATTTTTGGCGTTCGTTGTAGTAAAGCGGCAGAATTACATTTTCGAGTTTGTGGTAGAGAGATTCGGCTTCACCGGCGTTGTCAGTGGAAACGTCCGTGCCCCGATGCGATTCTCCGATGGACCATCCGGTGACGCCTTCGATGTGGCCCTCGACCCACCAGCCGTCCAAAATGCTCAAGCTTGGAACGCCGTTCAATGCAGCCTTCATGCCGCTCGTGCCGGAGGCTTCCAGCGGAAATTGCGGAGTGTTGAGCCAAAGGTCGACGCCTGCGGTGATTTTTGCGCCGACGTCCATGTTGTAGTTGTCGAGGAAAACGGTTTGCACTGTTTTCTTGAGAGCCTTCTTGGCTTTGTAAATTTTCTTGATGAGTTCTTTGCCGCCACCATCGTTGGGATGCGCCTTGCCCGCATAGACAATCTGAAATTTTCCAGCGTTCTTGGCGATTGCGCGCAAGCGATCCAGGTCGGAGAGAATCAAATCGGCACGTTTGTAGCCCGTAGCGCGACGGGCAAATCCGATGGTGAAAATGTCGGGATCGAGTTTGAGACCGGTTTTTTGGCGGACCGTTTCAAAAAGCTCGTGCTTGGAGATGAGATGCGCGGCCCAGACTTCTTCGGCGGGAAGTCCGAGGGCGCTGCGCAAGCTGTAATTGTCTTCGCGCCAGGCGGGAATGTAACGGTCGAAGAGTTGTTGAAAGGCAGGAGCGGCCCAGGTTCCAGCGTGAACGCCGTTGGTGATGGCTTCGATCAAAAATTCCGGGAACATGCGGCGAGAGACTTCACCGTGTTTTTTTGCGACTCCATTGACGAAATTGCTGAGGCTGAGCGCGAGGTGCGTCATGTTGACGGAGGCACCGTGACGGGCGGCGTCGTAGAGATCGGGGAAATTTGTTTCGGCTTGCAGCGCGCGCTTGAGAAGTTCGGCAGAAGATGCATCTTTCAGATCGAAGAAATCGGTTTGCGCGGGAAATGCGCGAGTCAGAAGTTCGACAGGGAAACGATCGTGACCAGCTGGGACCGGCGTGTGCGTTGTGAACACGCACATGCTGCGGACTTTTTCGATATCGTCGCCATTGACTGACTTGCGCCCGGCCTTCGCGGCTTCTTCTCCGAGAAGTTCGAGTGTGAGCAACGCAGCGTGACCTTCATTCATGTGGTATCGCGAAATGTCCTCGTAGCCAAGGGCCCGGAGCATGCGCACGCCGCCGATACCGAGCAGAACTTCCTGGCAGAGGCGATAGTAAGAATCGCCGCCATAGAGGCTTCCAGTGAGATTGCGGTCACGTTCTTCGTTGGAGGGAAGGTCGGCGTCGAGAAAATAGATGGGGATGATGTGGCCGCGAGCGCCGACGGCATCGTACCGCCAGGCCCGCAATTCCACGCGACGATTCTCGAGCGGGACGGTGACGCGGGCGAATTCCTCTTTTAGAAAGTCTTCGACGCGCCATTCGACCGGCTCTTCGGTCTGCACGCCATCGTCGGACAAGACTTGCGTGAAATAGCCTTTGCGATAGAGGAGCGAAATAGCTACCATGGGCAATTTCAGGTCCGCCGCTGCACGAATTGTGTCGCCGGCAAGCACGCCAAGTCCGCCCGAATAGGTGGGCATGGCATTCTCCAGCGCAATTTCCATTGAGAAATAAGCAACCAGGCGTTTTTGGTTCGTCAATTCGTTTGCCGTCCGATATTCGCTCCGCTTGGCGCGGAGCCACTGACACACACACTCCCGGGCACGATGCGATAAGCATTCTATTTTCAGGGATTCTGCAATCGCAAGCAAGGGCGCATCGAAGAGATGTTTAGCATTTGCGAAAATTTCGCGAATTCGTGGCCCGGAGGGGTTAGGATTGCGAATACCCTATCAATATCGATTCGCGTGAGATGGAGGGGATCCGCATGCCCGAAGGGGCACCCAGGTGGCGCCTAGGCTTCTGGAGTTTGATCGTCACGCAATTTCAGGGCGCGTTTAACGAGAACGGCCTCAAATATTTCTTCATTTACCTAATACTTTCTCTTCATCTCGATACAAAACAGGAAGACCACCTAATTTTCCTGATTGGTGCGCTTTTTGCGGCGCCGTTCATTCTGTTTTCCATGACGGGGGGATATTTTGCCGATCGCTTCAGCAAGCGTTCCGTCACCCTCGCCACAAAGATTTTCGAAATTGCAGTTGTCATTTTCTGCGTAGCCGCCCTCTTGCGGTTTCACTCGCATACTCAGTCGACTATTCCCCTTCTCCTGGCAGCAATTTTTCTTGCGAGCAGCCAAGCAGCCATCTTTGGCCCCTCAAAATATGGATTGCTGCCGGAACTCCTGCCTGAGTCGCAACTTTCCTGGGGCAACGGGGTCATCGAGCTGGGAACGTTTCTGGCAATCATCGCCGGAACGGTGGTCGGTTCGCGGCTGCCCGAACGCTTTCCTGGACACGAGGTAAGCGGCGCGTACTTCTTTCTAGGTTGCTCGATCGTAGGATTGCTCACGGCGTATTTCATTACCCGTGTGCCTGCAGCCGATCCGGTGAAGAAATTCCGCGTAAACGTTTTTGGCGATCTCTTCGCGCATCTTCGGAATTCCCGCTCGGACCGCGCGCTGTGGTTGGCTATTGTTGGAAACACCTATTTCTGGTTTCTCGGTGCCCTGTTGCAATTCAACGTTGTGCTCTATGGCGAACGCTTGTTGCACATGCCCGCAAGTAAGAGCTCGGAGCTGCAAGCGGCCATCGCGATAGGCATCGGCGTTGGCAGCTTTGTGGCAGGCTCGCTCTCCGGGGGAAGGATTGAATACGGACTAGTGCCGCTGGGCGCACTGGGAATGACTGTGTTCGGATTTCTTCTCTCACTTTCGCATCTCACGTTTTTGAACATTTTGACTCTACTGGCGGCTCTCGGCTTCTCGGGCGGTTTTTTTATAGTCCCCGTCAGCGCACTTATCCAGCATCAGCCCGACGAGAAAGACAAGGGCGGTGTAATTGCGTCGGCAAATTTGCTTTCCTTCATCGGGGTTGCCGCCGCTGCGGCCGTTCCTACAGTTTTTTCAGAGTATTTGCATCTCGGTCCCAGAGCCGTTTTTCTTTGGGCTTCTATTGGCACCATGATTGCGGCGGCGTACCTGATCTTTTTGCTACCGGATTCGTTGTTGCGGCTATTGCTGTGGATTGCGACGCACACGCTCTACCGCATACACACGAAGGGTGGGGAGAATGTTCCGGCGCGGGGCGGAGCGATGCTGTGCCCAAATCACTCGTCGATGGTGGATGCGGTTTTGCTGATTGCCACGACGGACAGGCCGATTCGCTTTCTGATGTTCAAAGGTTCGTACGAACATTGGCTCGTAAGGCCGTTTGCAAAAATTCTCGGGGTCATTCCGATTTCTTCGCAGCAACGGCCGCGAGAGCTGATTCATTCGTTGCGAGCCGCGACCGATGCGCTCAAGAATGGCGAGCTGCTTTGCATTTTTCCCGAAGGACAGATGACCCGCATTGGGCAGATGCTTCCTTTCCGGCGCGGACTCGAACGCATCATGAAAGGCGTGGATGCGCCGATTATTCCCGTTTACATCGATGGCGTATGGGGATCGATCTTCAGCTTTGCGGGCGGCAAGTTTCTTTGGAAATTTCCGCGCAAGATTCCATATCCGGTGCAGGTTACGTTCGGCCCGCAGCTCCCCTCGAGCACTCCCGCGCAGGAAGTGCGGCGTCAGGTGCAGGAGTTGGGCGTGGACGCGTTCGCGGATCGCAAGAACCGCCTGCAAACGATTTCGCGAGCCTTTATTCACACCGCGCGGCGCCATCCCTTTCATTTCGCTATGGCCGATGGACGAACGCCGCGTCTGAGCTACTTTTCGGCGCTGACTAAAGCCATATTTCTTGCCAGACGATTGCGGAAACATTGGAAAGATCAACCGATGGTGGGGCTATTCCTGCCGCCATCGATTCCCGGCGCGCTGGCGAATTATGCCGCGATGCTGATGGGAAAAGTTCCCGTGAACCTGAACTACACCGTTTCACGCGAGTCGCTTGAATCTTGCGCGCGCCAATGCCAACTGAAAACGACCCTCACGTCGAAGTTGTTCCTTGAAAAAATTAAAGTTCGGCCACCGGGCGACGTGATCTATGCGGAGGACTTGGCGGCAAATCCTGGTTTTTTCGAAAAATTGGCGGCACTCTTCGGCGCTTTGTTTTTGCCTACCGGCATGTTGCAAAAACTCTGCGGAGCTGCGCGGAAGACGACGCTCGATGATACTGCGACGGTGATTTTTTCGAGCGGTTCGACGGGCGAACCAAAGGGCGTTCTTCTCTCACACTACAACATCGCATCCAACGTCGCACAATTGTTGCAAGTCTTCATGCTGCACAAGAACGACCGCATCCTAGGCATCCTTCCCTTTTTCCATTCGTTTGGATTCACGGCAACCCTTTGCCTGCCGGCCGCGTCGGGCATTGGGGCGGTTTTTCATCCGAGCCCGCTCGACTCGCGAGCAATCGGCGCGCTCGTCAGTCAACACTCCGTCACGATGCTCATAGCCACGCCGACTTTCCTCAATGCATATACGCGCCGTTGCACGCCCGAGGATTTCGGCAGTTTGCGCATCGTTATGGCTGGCGCGGAAAAATTGCCCGATCGAATCTCGATGGCGTTTGAAGACCAATTTGGAATTCGTCCTCTCGAAGGGTACGGTTGCACGGAATGTTCGCCGGTCGTTGCAGTCAATACTTATGATTTTCGCGCGGCGCAGTTCCGGCAGGTGGGTGCTAAGCGCGGGACGATTGGTCATCCCTTGCCAGGGATTGCGATTCGCATCGCGGATCCGGAAACAGGCGAACTGCGCGGAATCGGCGAGCCGGGGCTGCTGTTCGTGCGCGGCCCAAATATCATGCAAGGCTATTTGAACCGGCCGGAAAAAACGGCTGAGGTTTTAAAGGAAGGCTGGTACAACACCGGGGACATCGCCACGGTTGATGAAGACGGCTTTCTGCGAATCACCGACCGGCTCAGCCGTTTCAGCAAAATCGGCGGCGAGATGGTGCCGCACATCAAGATTGAGGAGAAGCTGCAGGAGATCGCGCAAGTAACGGAGCAAGTGTTCGCCGTGACCGCGGTTCCCGATGAGAAAAAGGGGGAGCGATTGATCGTGCTGACGACGCTCGCTGAAGAGGACCTCACAACCGCGCTTGAAGGATTTGCGAAAGCGGATTTGCCGGCTTTGTGGAAGCCGCGTGCTGATAATTTTTTGCGGATTGAAGCGCTGCCGTATCTTGGGACCGGGAAACTGGATCTGCGCCGTTTGCGTGAACTCGCGTTTGAACTGACTGGCGCGAGCAAATGATTTTTTCGAAAAGCAGCCGGCCCATTCGGCGTGCCCTGCTCACTACAGTGGCACTCGGCGTTTGGTTTTACAGCCAATCGCTGCTTGGCGCGCGGCCCGTGCCGGCGACGGGAATTGGAGACGGACTGCACCGGCTGACGGCACCGCTAAACGCATATTTTCTAGCCCATTCGACCGTCGCGAACGCACTGCTGATTGTCAGTTCCGCGTTAATTGATTTGCTCGCCTTGTTTCTGCTCTTGCGCTGGCTGTTCGGCGAGAGTGTGCGCCCTTTTCTAGGATTATTTTTATTGATGGTGACGAGGCAAATTGTCCAGGCATTTTGTGCGTTACCAGCACCGCCGAATATGATTTGGCATTATCCGGGATTCCCTTCGCTGCTGGTTACCTATTCTGTCGCCGGGGACTTTTTTTTCTCAGGCCACACGGCCATCGCCATTTTTGCCGCTACGGAGGTCGCTCGGCTGAAGAATAATTGGCTTACGGCGGTGGCCATTCTGATAGGGACTTTTGAAATCGTGACGGTGATCGTTCTGCGTGCGCACTACACGATGGACGTATTCGCGGGTTTAGTCGTTGCCTTATGGGTTGCGTCGTTTGTCGATCATTTATCCGCGCCGATTGACCGGTTCGTCGAGAAACGCGAAGAGCAAACGCAGTAATTCCTAATATGTCCAAGTCAAGACAGTCATTGCGGAACGCCCGCTCCTGCGACCTTCAAATGGATTCGATAGAGCCCCGTCTGCGCCGCGAGATAGAGCGTTTTGTGATCCGCATCGCCCCATGCCAGATTGTGGGGATGTTCCGGGCCGAAGATGGTCCCGAGATGTTTGCCTTCGGAGGAGAGAATCCAGAGTCCATCCGGGCCAGAGGCGTAGATGTTTCCCGCGCGATCCACTTTCAAGCCGTCCCATGCATCCTCGCCTGGTTCGCGAGTGGCATCGAAAAATAGTGTTTCGTTGGCGAGCGTGCCGTCTGGTTGAACGTCATAGCGCAAAATCACTTTGCGCTTTTCCTCCCAATTGTCCACGTAGAGGTACTTTTCGTCAGGAGAAAACGCCAACCCATTTGGGCCGCTGAGCGATTTGCTGACGAGCTTGAGCTGGCCGTTAAACAGGCAGAAAACACCGCTGAATGGCAGCTCCTTTCGCGGATCGTCGAAGAACTTCGGCAGACCGAACGGAGGATCAGTGAAATACAGAGCGCCGTCGGAGCGATAGATCAGGTCATTCGGGCTATTCAGACGCTTGCCTTCGAAGCGATCCGCAAGAATCGTCAGCTGGCCATTCTTTTCGAGGCGAGTGACGCGCCGATTGCCGTGCTCATTGATGGTGAGGCGCCCTTGTGCGTCCAGCGTCAATCCATTGGAACCTGGCTGGCCATATTCGCCGATGTCCATTCCGGTGTAGCCGCTGTGCGTTCGATAGATGGAAACGCCTTCATCTTCTGACCAGCGATAAATCACATTGTTATTGGGATCGCTGAAGAGCAAGTATCCGCCGTCATTTACCCAAATTGGCCCTTCTGTGAAGAGGAACCCGCCCGCAAGTTTTTCAATTTTCGTGCCTGGGAAAACGATCGCATCCAATGCCGCGTCGAGACGATCGATTTTTGTTTCCACCGGCTGAATGCCCGCGCTTTTTGCAGGATCGTAGAAATCCAGGGTCACGGACTTTATCCAAATAAAATTCTCAGGACTGCGAGAAATCGGGCCGTTGAAGCCAAACACAGCGACTTCAAATTTTTGACCTGGCTGCGCGTTGCGAGTCAGTATGACTTTGTTCGGCGCGTTCCAGCCTTTTACGACAGAACCGCCGCTCTTGCCGAGCACAGTGGGAAGCTGGCTGTTTATCCAGACCTCTGCGTAATCATCAATTACGATCTCGAATGAAACCGTCGAGCCAGCGATAGAAAAATTGGCGACCTTTTCGGGTAGCGTTAGGTTAATCCGGTACCAATTGAAGCAAACTTTGCCGCCACCACGGCGCGCATCGAGAGTTGTCGGATCCAGCTTTTCCCAGGCCGAATCGTCGAAATTTGCTCCGCCTGCATGCGGCGTGTAATCGTAGGTCTTTATCGGCGCGCCCGTCGGCTTCAAATCGGCGCCTGGTCCGCGCGAATCCACTTCCACAATTTGTACATCGTGATAGCGCCATTCGCCCTTGACCAATTGAGCGCCTTCTTTTGTACGAAGGTCCACGGTCGCGTTTGGCCGACCGTAGGGCGGAGCTTGGGCGGCCCAGTTTTGCGCTGCCGTGGGCTGAATCCAGAGAAACAGCCCAGACAGCAGTGAAAAGGTAAATTGACGAAGAATCATCATGGGCTCCGCTAACGGACTTTCACCACGAAATAGAGAAATGGGCCTTGCACTTGCTTAAACCAATGCGGAACGTTATTCGGAATAATCATGGAGTCGCCCGGAACGAGCTTGCGCGTTTCGCCACCGGTGATTTCCTTGCCCCGAATTTCATCCGCGGCGATGCTCTTGCCCTCCACCATCGTGCCTCCGGTGACGACGGTCGCTGTTCCCTTCAGGACGTAAAGAATGTCGGTGTCTTTGGTATGGACTTCGACCATGCCTGGCCCTTCGCGGCGGCTGGCGTGAACCATGTAATTGCGGCCGCCGTTGCCGTCAAAAAGCACGGAGCCCTTGGCAAATCCTTCATCCACAACTTTCTTGTCGAAATAAGAAACGGGAAGAGTCGCTGTCATGGCGTTCTCTCCGCCAAATGTTTTGGCGGCTTCCGCGCCTGCGATTGCAAGCTCTTCGTCCTGTGCTGCGCTGGAAGCACCGCTCACGCCGACGCCGCCAATGATTTGTCCATCTAAGGAGACGGGAATCCCGCCCTGGAGCGGAGTGAAGAACGAATCGGGCAATGCTGCCATTGCCGTGCGGCCTTTATTGATGATGTCTTCAAAAACCTTAGTCGGCTTCTGGAACAAAACTGCAGTGCGAGCTTTCCCGATCGAGATATTCGCGCCGGCCGCAAAGGTGCCGTCGAGCCGCGCTACGGCAATCAAATTTCCTCCGGCATCTACAACGGCGATTACGCCGCCGGGTGCGCTCAATTCCTTGGCTTTGGATTTTGCGGCGGCGATCACGCGCTCTGCTCCATCGAGAGTCAGCGTCTTCTTTTCCGCAACTTGCGCGCGGGCAGATGGCGTAACAATTCCAAGCGCGACCGCAAACATGGACACCACGAACGAAACCTTTTGAATCTTCATCTTCTTTTCCTTTTTCTTGAAAAATTACCAGAGGGGAAAAAGGCCGCTCAACCAACTTGAAGCCAAGCGGCCTTTACAAGCGTTAAAACAATTACATCACCGGCGAACTGAAAGACGCTTCGCCAAGATTTACTTCCGCAAACGCGCACCAGATCTGAACCTTCACGACGTTCTTCACATACTTCGGGAGTACGATTTCCTTTTTGAAGTTGGTGCCGACGAACGCCTTCGTCTTCAGCTTGTCCAGAAGATAGACGTTGCCATCGGAATCCACCACTTGCCAGTGCGGGTCCGGCGTATCGGGCACAACAAAATCATCAGACAGCGTAAGCACGCTCTTGCCATCCTTGATGCTGTGCGTCACGGTGCCTTTGTTCGCCTTCGGTCCCTGGAACTGCGAGGACGTGTGCGAACCCTGCGCCGCCGCGACCGAAGCACCAAGGCCCAGGGCGGTGGCTACAAGAGCCACAAACATCACCTTCAAAATTCTCGACATTCTCATTGCAAACCTCTTCCTTGTTGAGTTTCCGCGCAGCTCCGAATTCTTGCAGGAACCTTGCGTGTATTCGTGGGATACGCCTGTTTTCAGAAGGTTTCAGCGGGAGACAAAAATCATGGAAATTTTCTCGCGCCACCAAATCCGAAGTTGGGCATCTCATTCCAACTGGGAAACGAAAAGGTACTTGCATGAGCAGCGAGCAAGAGATCATTTCCATTAGTTGTCAGGAAGTGCAGCGCGAGCTGGCCAACTACATGGAAGACGACATTTCTGACGATTTACGCAAGCGGATTGAGCGACACTTTGTCGGCTGCAAGGGGTGCCAGGCGACCTACGACAGTCTGCGAAATGTTATTCGCTTGATGGCGGACGGCGAGATCCTGGAATTACCGGAGGGCTTTAGCCGCAGGCTGTTCACGAGGATCGCTTCCTTGTAAGCGATGCACACTTGGGTATCACCAGGGACGAATTTTTCTCCACTTTGTCTCGCCGAGCGACCATGCGCCGTCAATTCCTGGCGCAAGAGCATCGCGGACTTGCATGCGGGCGCGCAACAGACGGGATTTTACTGCGACTACGGAAATCCCCAGTAATTTCGCGGTTTCCGCGGTGCTGTAATTTTGCACATCGCGAAGCAGAATCACCTCTTGCGCGGCCGGCGAAAGCGTGTCCAATGCACGCTGCAGTGCGTCTCGTAGTTCTGCTCTTTCCAAGGTTTCCGAAGGAATTTCACGCCAGTCGGCGAGATCGCGTGGCCGGTATTCGCTTTCGCCGTCGGTAATCTCTTCATCCAGAGAGCGGTAGATATGACGGCGCGCTTTCCGCAGCTTCATGCGGCCTTCGTTGATGGTGATTTGCGTAATCCACGTGCTAAATTTTGATTCGCGGCGGAATCCGGCCAGATGCGTCATTGCTTTCAGAACGGCATCTTGAACCGTTTCTTCGGCATCGTGCTCGTCCTTCAAAATTGCGAGAGCCACACCGTATAGAGCGCTAACGTGCGGCCGTACTAGTTCAGCGAATGCTTCGTTGTCGCCGGCCAAGTAGCGATCAACGAGTTGCGCTTCATCGCGGGAATTCGTAACTGACGTGGCGCTCATTCTTTGCTTTGACGTACCTGTCACAAAAATTTCTTTTTCAGATGAGGAAAAAGGCGAGGCGGAATTTTTCCTAACGTGGCTTGGTATATTACGTCGGCGGCGACAGCCCGATGCGCGAGCACGAAATGCACACGACGTCGCGACCGAGTCCGGCTTGACACACCTATTCTGGCTCACACGATTTAGGATCGGGCAGGAACGCAAAAGTTACAGGGGAATTGCAGTGGCAAGTGGGCGCTTGTTAGGCGGCATCGAGAAAACGCGCCCGCGCGACGGGAGGCAGAGCTTCCAAATCCAGTAGCGTCAGGAAATCGATCGTCTTAAATTCGCGGTCGAGGGCAGGCTCACCGCAGATGCGCGCGCCGAGATTCAAATAGGCGCGCAGAAGGCGAGGGGCCGTGACGGCAACAACATTCGCCTGTTCCGAAGCTGCCGTCAATGCAAACCCAACCCGCGGCCTTGTGCGCAAATCGAGGGGAGCGAGAAAGGGTTCGAGTTGGCGATAGAGTTCCGCACCTTCGACTGGATCTTGGGATGCAAATGAAGAGCACCCGACCAAATAGCGCGCGCTGCGCTCTACGGCGTAAGCGGCGATCCCCTTCCAGAGCAGATTGAGCACTTCGAACGTGCGATGCTCCTTCAAAATTGCGGCTCGGCCAACTTCCACTAACGAATCCCGTAGCGATTCGAACGGCAAAAAATCAAATTCCCGCTCGCTGTAGTAACCGATGTTTGCGGCAGCCGTCGCGCCGGTCTGCATTCGATAGGTTGCGATAACTTTAGCGGTGGGCTTGTGCTCTACGATCAGGTGGTCGCAGATGGCGTCAAACTCGTCTGTGTCATAGCCGGTCGCATAGGCACTTTCCAATCCCTCGTTCAGCTCCAGGTTAAACACCAGGAAACGCAAATGAAATGCCAGCGTCTTTTCTTCGAGATTCTGCGCGAGGCGCACTGAATACTCCCGCGCCTGTCCACGCCGTTCTGTGTGTCTCCGCGCGCCGATCAGAGGACGACGGTTGGACGCACTGGACAACAAACTGGGCGTTTCAGCGGAGAACTCGTGGTTAGCTCGCATTTTTATGGCTTCTCACGATAGAGGGCCCCCTCCTCAGATTCAAAGGCAATCAAAAAGAAACAGCTTTCAGCAAACCACTACCAAGCAAAAAACCTGAAACCTTTCAAGTACTTGCGAGTCCAATCCTCGACCAAGAAATACGGGGTCAATCCTACTCACGGGTTACTTACACATGAAAAAAGCTTTACTGTTCCTAATCTGCATCATTGCCAGCCAGCAGGTGTTCGCGCAGTCGAAAACGCTACTAAATTTGGATAAAGCAGGAGTGGCGATTCGGGGCTACGACCCGGTCGCTTTCTTTACGCAGGGCAAACCAGTCAAGGGCCAACCGCAATTTGAAAGTAGATATAACGGCGCGCGCTACCTCTTCGCGTCAGCGGAAGACAAGGCAACCTTCGACGCCAATCCAGCGAAATATGAACCGCAGTTTGGGGGCTTCTGCGCCTATGGAGCCTCACAAGGCCATACAGCGCCCGTGAAAATCGAAGCATTTCAGATCGTGAATGGGCGGCTACTGATGCAATACGACCTGGGCGTGAAAAAAGAATTCAACAAGGACCAGCAGGGTAATTTGCAAAAGGCCGACAAAAACTGGCCCTCGATTGTCCAAAAGGAAGGCCACTAAATTTCTTTTTAGGAATTCGGAGTGAGGAGCAAATGGCAATGAAACTCTCGATTGTAAGTTGGGTCTTGCGGATTGTAGCGGCAGTCATTTTGCTGCAGACGCTTTTCTTCAAATTCTCCGCTGCGCCGGAGTCGGTCTACATCTTTACAAAGGTGCACGCGGAACCGTGGGGCCGGATCGGCTCCGGGATAATCGAGCTAATCGCCGCTATCTTGCTCCTTACGCCGCGGTACACGTGGCTCGGATCGCTGCTCACGCTGGCAACTGCCACGGGTGCAATCCTTAGTCACCTCACGCTGCTCGGCATCGAAGTGCAGGGTGACAAGGGCCTGCTGTTCGGCTTGGCCATCACCATTTTTGTTGCTAGCGCCATAAATCTCTACATTCATCGCACGGAAATTCCAGTTCTCGGAGGAAGACTCGCATGAGCGCCGTACTGACTTTTCAATCAAAAGAGAATCACTCTTCGCGCACGGAGCTGCACATGACGACCCCCCAATTGATTGAAGCCGCGCAGGACGTTCTCTTGCAGGGACTGGGGCTACTCTTCGAGATCGGCGATAACACCTATTCCCGCACAGCGCGGGCTCCGTTCAATGCTTCGATTGGTCAGCATTATCGGCATGTACTCGAGCATTTTCAGAGCTTGACCAGAGGCTTGCGCAGCAGGGAGATCAATTACGACGCAAGAGAACGCAACCCCCGAATCGAAGGCGAAGTTACTTATGCGAGTGTTGCGACCTGCGACGTTCTTCGCGCCATCAAAGGCTGGGATGAAAAGACACTGAATTCTACTTGCAAGGTGCAGAGCAGCGTCAGCTACAGCGCAGCTCCAGCGGGTATAGTCGATTCGAATATTGCCCGTGAACTCTCCTACTGCGTCGCGCACGCAATCCATCACTACGCAATCATTCGCTTGATTTGTGCCGAACTCGGCATCTCTGTGCCCGTGGAATTCGGCTACGCGCCTTCCACAATCAAGCACATGTCCTCGCTCGCTGCGGACTGACCAAAAATGATGATGCCCACGCCCGCAATGATGTACGAAGCGCCGGTGCTTGTGCTTGGGATCATGCTGGCTTCGTTTGCTTCGGAAGACGGGGCCACGTTTGCGGCCGCGGCATTCGCGGGCTCGGGCGTTTTGGATGTTCGTTTCGCATTTCTGGGCGCTTTTGCTGGACTCTGGTTGGGCGACTTTGGCGTCTATTTTGCGGCCCGGTTTGCTGCCTCTGCAGTTCGAAAAGAAGGCAGTCTCTCTCGTTGGCTTGCCAAGCATCGTTCGACTGCGAGGGCCTCGAACGACCGGCAAGGCTTGGCGCTTGCCATCAGCCGCTTCTTTCCCGGCACACGCTTGTCGGCTTACATCAACGCGGGGGTTCGGCGCATGGCAGTTGGCACGTTTGCATCAATCACCGCAGTTTCCGCGGCTGTTTGGGTCTTCTTGATTTTTGCTTTCTTCCGCGTCGCTCCCGCTCGCGCAGCCTTCGCCAAAGACAAAATCGCAACGTTCGGGGCGTGCATGCTGATCGCGGTTGCTTTTTTCTACGCTTGGAAAGCGTGGAGTGCAATCCACAGAGAAAAAATAGACATGTTTTTTGAAAGAATTCGACGGTGGGAGTTTTGGCCGGCTTGGCTTTTCTATACTCCGGTCGCGCTTTTTTGCGCGTGGCTGTCGATCCGGTATCGCGGAGCTTCTCTGCCAACCATTGCCAACTTGAATCAGAAAAATGGCGGGATTATTGGCGAGTCGAAAATTGCGATCCTCCGTGAGCTCGCACAAATGGCGCCGGAGTTCACTGTTGAGGCACGTCTCATCGGGGAAGGCTCATTCGAAGAGCGACTGGCCATCGCCGTAGAGGTACAGCGCGGCGCAGGACGCCTGTTTCCTTTTGTGTTAAAGCCAGATACGGCTCAGCGCGGCGCTGGCTTCCGCAAGATTCAATCACAGCAGCAACTTCAAGACTATTTGCGCACTGTGACCACGCCGATCGTGATCCAGCGCTATATCCCGGGCCCATTAGAAGCAGGAATCTTTTACTATCGCTTTCCAAACGAACCTTCCGGTCACATCCTCGGCATCACCCGCAAGAAATTCCCCTACGTGACCGGCGACGGCGTAAACACGATTCGCGAGCTGATTGAACGCGATTCCCGAGCGCGCTTTATTGCAAAAACCTACGTTACGCGATTCGGCGTCTCCGCAGACCGCGTCCCGGCTCTGGGCGAAAAAATTCGACTCGTGGAAGCGGGAAATCATTGCCAAGGCTGCATCTTTGAAGATGGGCAGGACCTCTACACCGAGGAGCTGCTGGAGGCTTTCAACACCATCTGCAAGAAGCTTCCTGGTTTTCACATCGGCAGATTTGATGTCAGGTATCGCAGCGATGGAGAATTGCGCCAAGGGAAGAACTTCACAATCATCGAACTAAACGGAGCCGCTAGCGAGGCAACCGACATATATGATGCGAAGAATTCTGTTTTTCGCGCGTATGCCAAGTTGTATCGTCAGTGGCAATTGGTCTATGCCATCGGGGCGGCGAATCGCGCTGCCGGAATCCAGCCAGCCTCTGCATGGAGCGTTTGGCGAGATTGGCGGTTGTTCGCAGCCCGGGCTTGCGAATTCCCGATCGCAGACTGACTTATGTGCACGTTGACTATTGTTCCCGCGGAATCCGGCTACCTCGCGGGCATGAATCGCGACGAGTTGCGAAGCCGGATGCAAGCGCTGCCAGTGCTATCTGAAGCCAACGCAGGAGAAGGCCGATTCATTTCTCCGCGCGAAATTTCGGGAGGGACTTGGATCGCCTGCAACGACCGCGGCAACATGCTCGCGCTTCTCAATTGGAATTTGCACTCGAGCGAGCCGCAACGAACTCCGTTGATTTCGCGCGGAACGATTATCCCTCAGCTTATAACTGCAGACAGCTTGGGGGAATCCCTGCAAATATTGCGGGCTCTTCCGTTAACTTTCTTCGCTCCCTTCCGGCTTGTCAGCGTTTTTCGCGAGGACAGATTGATCACGGAGATGAACTGGGATGGACACGCCGTGACGCGCCAATTGTTTCCTTGGGAACGTGGCCATTGGTTCTCCTCCAGTGCCTCTGATGAGCTTGCGGCGCAAGAACGTGGCCTGACGTGCGAAGCGGCGGCAAGACAATGGCCAGCTAGCCAAAGCTGGGTTCGGCGCCTGCACCGATCGCACACTCCACAGGCAGGCGCATTTTCTGTGTGCGTCCATCGGGAAGATGCTTCTACTGTCAGCTATACGGAAGTAAGCGTCGACGAATCTAGCCTGAGGATGAGCTACCTCGCCGGAAATCCGTGCCAAGAAGAAGAGTTCGACTCCGAACTAACGCTCGCCCTGCGACCACGAGTTGCTGCCACTGCTGCTGTCTGATCTCTCCGCCTTGTATCTTTTTTTTACCGAAGTGCTCGTATATCCTGAGCACATTTCAAACGCAACCTAGGACCGTTCGATGAGCAACAAAGTGGTTTTGATTACGGGGGCCAGCGGGGGCCTCGGCAATTCGGTGACACAGCGCTTCTTGGCGAGTGGCGCGACGGTCGTCGGCACTTCGCGCAAAATTACCGCCGACGAATTCCCTTCTCCTAACTTCGTGGCTATGCCCGCGGATTTCACCAATGACTCGGCTGTGCGCGCGGCGGTGGCAACGATCGCTGAGAAATACGGAAGGTTGGATGCAGTCATCCACGTTCTCGGCGGATTTGCCGGCGGAAAATCCATTGCGGAGACTGATGACTCCACCTGGAATCAAATGCGCGATCTGAATTTGAATTCTGCATTCTATGTTTTTCGCGCCGCGGTCCCTCATCTTCGGAAATCAGGCAACGGTAGGGTCGTGGCCATCGGCAGCCTTACTGCAACGGCCGCGCATCCCGGCCTTGGTGCGTATGTCACTTTTAAGGCGGCGCTCAGCCTGCTCGTACAAACCGTCGCGCTCGAAAATAAGGACACCGGTCTCACGGCCAACGTCATTCTTCCCGGAACAATGGACACTCCGGCGAATCGCAAGGCAATGCCGGACGCCGATTTTTCCAAGTGGCTCAAAACCGACTCTGTCGCCGAGTTGGCATTTTTTCTTGCGCAGGATTCCGCGGCGCATATCACCGGCGCCGTGATTCCCATTGATGGGTCAAATGGCTGAACGTGTGGCCGAGATTTTTGTCGGGGCTCTAGCGCTCTACGCAGCGCTAGGGTTCTTGTTTGCAATCGCGTTCGTTTCGGCCGGAGCAAAAAGAGTTGATCCACAGACTGTGGGCAGTGGAATCGCGTTTCGCCTGCTGATAATTCCCGGTGTCGCGGCGTTCTGGCCTGTACTTTTGCGACGCTGGCTTTCCGGAAGTGCCGAAGCTCCGGAGGAGGATCCACACTCGTGATTCGGCCTCTTCGCACCGCGCATCGAAAAGCTTTTCTTTTTCTTGGGATTGGCTTGCCCGTTCTCTTTGTCGCAGCGGTAGTTTCGCGTAATCCGAATCCGCTTGGCCCGGCTCCGCCGAGCAAGGAAAGAACGATGGTCACACCACTCGGCGAACAAGCAATTCAAATCGGGAACCAAAAAATGTTTGTTCGTCTTACCGGACTCGGAGCCTATGACGAACCACGGCAATACGTGTTTTCAAACTCAAAACAGTTTGCCGCGCCGGAGCTCTTACTTTACTGGTACGCTTCAGATAACCCTTCACTTCCTGCAAACGCGTCACTCGTCGGTCAATTTGTTACCGGCCGCGAATTTAGTCTTCCCAAAGAGCAAACAGATAAGGGCTTTCTCTTTCTATACGACGCACCGCACAAAAAACTCTTGGCGGCATTTCCTTTGGGGAAACGCTGATGGGCCACCAATACGTCGCCATCGGCTGGAACCGCCAGAAGCGCCTGTATGACCTCACTATTCTCTGTGGGGTTGCGCTTTATCTTGGCCTTTTTGTCAGCGTTGGCAATTTCCTTTTTCCTTATGCAACTGCGGAAACGCTCATCATTCGCGCTTTCGGCTCCGCGGCGTTTCTCATGCTCCATCTCGTTCTTTGCATTGGACCGCTTTGCCGCCTCGATTCGCGCTTTCTTCCGCTTCTTTATAATCGGCGTCACCTAGGCGTTACAACATTTTTGCTAGGCCTGGTTCACGGCGCGTTTGGCATCATTCAATTTCACAGCCTTGGCGACAGGAACCCGCTTGTTAGCCTTCTGATTTCCAATCGCAATTTCGCAAGCCTGCCGGACTTCCCTTTTCAGCAACTGGGGTTCGCCGCGCTGATCATTCTCTTCCTGATGGCCGCGACGAGCCATGACTTCTGGCTCCGCAATCTCACGCCACGCGCGTGGAAAACCCTGCACATGTTTGTTTATCTCGCCTATGCGCTACTTGTCGCACACGTTGCGCTGGGCATTCTCCAATCGGAGCAAAGCCCCTTGCTCGTCGGCTTTACGGCACTCGGCTTATTCACGGTTCTTGCTTTGCACATTGCAGCAGCCCAAAGAGAACACCGCCACGATCGGCACGCTGTCGATCCCGCAAAAGATGGATTTCTTGACGCCTGCGAAGTCGCTGCGATCCCTGAGAAACGCGCCGCAGTTGTTTCCGTTCACGGCGAGCGCGTTGCCATTTTCAAATACGACGGAAAAATCTGCGCGCTTTCCAATGTTTGCCGTCATCAAAACGGCCCTCTCGGTGAGGGAAAAATCATCGACAGCTGCGTGACCTGCCCCTGGCACGGATACCAATATCTGCCGGAATCGGGAGCCTCGCCGCCACCGTTCAGCGAAAAAGTCTCGACGTTCAAAACGCGCGTGGTCAACGGCCGAGTATGGATTGATCCCAAGCCGCTCGCTCCGGGTACGCCGGTCGAGCCTTCAAGAATTGGCAGCGACGGATCTTCGTCATGAACGAATTTTTCGTTGGCTATTTGCCGAAGCAACCCGCGGGGATCGCCAAGCGAACTCGCCTGCTCGTTGGCATCGCGTTCGTTCTGGTGATTGTCTGCGCTATTGCCTTCGCACGAGTGCAACGCACTTTTGCTCCTTCGGCATTTGAATACGGGAACGAAATCGCATTCGAAGGCACAGTGGAAGCCTCGCCCTATCCGACGCTGGTCGTGGCTCGACCTACGCCGCAAGGCCAAACCCCATCCTTCTCCCGTTATTTGCTGGTTGGCACCGGTAAGCACGGTGCCGAGTCCGAAATCGTTTCCTTTGTCGGCAAATCGGTTCGCTTCAGAGGCCAACTCATCTATCGCGACAACAAAACTTTGATCGAAGTCATGCCGGGCACTGTCGTTGCGCCACGAGCCACGTCCGCGTCGCAACCTCACGAACAGGATCTCGGCCCAGCGACACTCACTGGCGAAATTGTTGATAGCAAATGCTATTTCGGCGTGATGAATCCTGGCAGCGGCAAAGTTCATCGCGATTGCGCTGTTCGTTGCCTGAGCGGAGGTATCCCGCCCACTTTCGTCACCAACAATTACAACGGCTCTGCCGCGAATTTTCTCTTGGTAGATCCAGACCGCCAGAAACTCTCCAAAGAGCTGTTCTTGTCGCTCGCTGGGCGCCCGATTAAGGTTCACGGCAAAGTGGTGCGTTCCGGAGACGATCTCTATTTTCTCGTCGAACCCGGGGCAATCTCAATTCTTCAGTGATTTTTCACAACGAACTTGAATCTTGCCAGCCCGGTGTCCCATGCTATGCACCAGAGGGTGCTCGCATGGCGGACGACATCTATTTCATCAACAAGGCAAAAACTGCATTTCGTGAAGGACACAATGACGGCAACGTCGAAAAAACACTTTCGGTCTTCGATAATTTCGTAGTGGACATGTCGCAGGGCGAACTCACCGGATTTGGCCCGGAAGGATTGGCACGCATGCGTCAACGGCTCGCGGCGCTCTTTGCGGCCTATCACGTAAAAATGGTGCCGATCATTATTGACGTGATTGTATACGGTTCGATTGCGTATGACTTCGGCTGGCACGAAATCACATTAACGCCAAAGGCGGGCGGCCAGCCGATTCATCAGCGGCTGCGGTACCTTGAACACTGGAAAAAGAACGCCGCAGGAGAGTGGAAAATTACGTTGTTCGTGAGCAACGAGGACCGAAAAGAAGTTTTCAATGGAATGCAGCCGCGCTGGTTTATCAGCGAAGATCAGCCCGCGGCAAACTAGGCTCTTGTGGGAATCAGGCGCCTTTGATCTTACTGTAGAGCCGCCTGCTGAACCCTTCCGGCACAGGGTATTCAACGCCATCGGCGACCAGCTTCACCACATTACGCGTCCCATCCAGGATCGCCTTGCAATGGGCGCATACCTTAAAATGCGCCTCCATGCGTGCGCGGAGTTCGGGCTCAACGTCGCTATCAACGTAATTCGAGATCTCTCGCCAGACCTCTAGGCAGCTGATTTCTATCACTTCCATTAGATACCCAGTCCCTTCAAAAGTTTCTCCTGCCGCCTAAGTCTCACCCTACCAAGGCCTTACCTTCTCATACTCTTCCTTGCCGGTCACCCAGCTTCCGTCAAAACCCGGGGCGAGGGCGTCTCTCATTTGCAGGCGAGCCCGCAGCAAACGCGTTTTCACGTTGCCCGTCGAGATGCCCAAAACCTGCGACGTTTCCTCAATGCTTAGATGCTGAATGTCTCTGAGAACAAGCACTTCCCGGTATTTCTGCGGCAAAGCTGCCATGGCTCGCTTCAAGGCATCGCGCAGCTCCTTGCGCTGCAGCGCCTCTGACGGAACCTCTCTCCAATCCGCGTAATCCTTGGGGAAATAGTCACCTTCTTCATCGGACTGGGGCTCGTCCACCGATTCATACAAGTGCCGCCGGTCCTTCCTCCGCTTCAGTCGGGCTTCATTAACAGTGATCTGTATAAGCCACGTGCTGAATTTCGCTTCGCCCCGGAATCGCGCCAAATTCGTAAAAGCTTTTAGGACCGCCTCTTGCGCCACTTCTTCCGCATCGGCCTGATTGCTCAGGATGGACATCGCGGCCGTGTAGACGGTCCGCTCATAGGGCTGGACCAGTTCGTAAAAAGCTTCCTTATCGCCACTACATACGCGGCGAATCAGCTCCGCCTCATTACTGTTCATGTAAGGCTTTGACGTACCTGCCGACACCGAACCCCCGCCTACTGCTGTTGAAGATAACCTTATCATGGGACGGATACACCCGTGTGACCCAATATCGGATGCGCGACGTCCCAAAAGGTGGCAAACATAATTGAGCCCTGCACTTCTCAACTTTCAACAAATCTGTTACTTCTTCCGAGCTCTTGTAACTCAACTCGCAAATGCCACCCCTGTTTCAGCCAAACCGAAAAC
>JACXTT010003034.1_pt1 | contig 26277 bp, 22 predicted proteins | sample 9270951 | NCBI WGS metagenome assembly JACXTT01 (sample SAMN15532306, study PRJNA645909) | rock metagenome | isolation source: weathered quartz diorite | place: Puerto Rico | collected 2017-06-21
GAAGAGCGGCTAGAAGACGATCCGGCTCGGGTATCCAGATCGCGCTGGCCGGGCTCATGCGATCGTACCTACACTCCGTAGTGAGTACCCCGACCCCGGCACTCCTCGGGTTGCAGCCCGAGATCGACGCGCGCCCCGCGAGCGGCAAGAGCAGCACGTGTTGCGATCCTGCGCTCCCGTGCGTCGAGCAGGAGTTTCGCGAGCACATACCGGGACCTTTCGCTCGCTCGATCCCCTTGGCTCCTGTGACCATGAGCTCTCGAGCCGCTTCAGGGCAAGCTTGACGACGGCGGGCGCTGGCCGTCCGGTTCAGCTCGTCAGCGAGACGAGCCGTCGGTAGACGGGATCGTCGGCGGCAAGCATTTCAGCGATCTCCGTTGCGGCCTTCTCGATAGCAGCGGGACTTCGCTCGGAAACCGCTTCGATGTCCGCCCAGTCCCTGGTGCGATTGAAAAGCGCTTTGAAAACGACGAGCGAGGAACAGTCGATTACGGGAATCTCGCGACGCTCGAGCGGAACCCAGGTGACGCCGCCGGCGACCGCATCGTGGAAGGGATGGTTGTTGAAGAACACGTCGATCGGGGTGTCATCCCACCAAAGCCGCGTCTGAGCCCCCCGGACGACCGCGTCGATATCCGCCGGCGAGACTGAGATTCCATCGGGCAGTGCCGCGAGAGCCGTTCGAGCCCGCGAGGAGTTCGTGAATATGTTCAGGTCGAGATCCCTGGTGCCGCGCGGTTCTTCCGTGCAATACGAGAGCGCGATCGCTCCGCCGAAGGCATGCGCAAGCCCGGCGGCCGGCAACGCGTCGTGAACGGCGAACAGCTTTGTGATGAGCTCGCTCAACGGCTTTGCTGGTGGGAGGAAGCGAATGTCGGCAGCTTCGGGTATCGCAGTTTCCTCTCCCTCTTGAAGGGAAGTGCCTCCGCCAGTTCGAGAACCTGGGCGAGCCTGCGACCAGCCAGCTTCGGGTCGACCGGCGGAGTGCGAGGTGCGAGCTTCAGCTCGAACCCCCCGGCAGCAGCAATCCGAAACAAGGCGACTGCACCCGCCTCACGGTGCCCCCGTAGATAGGTGTTGATGACGGAGCGGGGCAGGCCGGCGCGTCGGGCGAGTTCCGCTTGGCTGAGGCGGCTCCGGCGATGGATCTCGCCGATCAGCGAGGACGTAGGGGTGGTCACGCCTAGAGGTTAGCGAATTCGCTAACAGGGATGACGACTGACTCGAGCCACCTCTCCGCCGAAGTAGCATGGCCGGCCATGCCTGACGCGGTGAGAGGCGGACTGTTCGTCGCTGCAGCCGTCGTCACTGGGCTCCTGGCCGGATTTCTGGTGCCTCCCCTGTTCGGAGCTGAGCGAGAGACCGCCAGACCGCGGGCGAAGACGCCCCCACCACCCACAATGCCAAGCGTGATCGGTCAGCCACTCGACGAAGCGCAGACCACGCTGCGCCGGCGAGGGATCGCGTACTCGACTGGTGGACCGGAGATCGTCAAGACGGTGATGCCCGAGCTCCTGGAGGTCTGCGAGAGCGAACCCGTCTCCGGGCAAAGCGTTCGTGGCACAGCGCGTCTGCACACCGCCGTTCGGGGAACCTGCGACCTCTGACCCGGCGTCGGCCCCGGGATGATGATCAGCTGGACCTGCGAGGTCGTCGCCCCGCCGGCCCAACGCCTGCTCGATTTTCAGATCGCGCTGAAGCGCCTCGCCGTGCTCCGCGTTTGAGCGGCGAAGGTTTCGCACGAGCAACTTTCCCGGCAGCGCTCTCAGGCGCGAGCAGGTTGAGCGACGACTCGGTGATAGCGGCTCGCTGGCGCAAGAACTCGAGGCCGGCGATCAACTGTGCGCGGGTCCGCTCGTCACGGCAACCGGCGCTCGCTTCGACCAGACGGCCGTGATGGAGGCGAGCGATCGAAGCCGGAGCGGTGAGGGCAAACTCCCCGAGGAGCCGCGCAGCAACCTTCAACCGGCCTTCGACGATGGCCCGCTCGAAGTCTTTGACCAGGTCCTCCCAGCGGTTCATCGTCGTGCTCCGGCCCTTCTCGTGCTTTTGACGCAATTCTGGCACTCGCGGACCGCGCCCGCATCACGATCGACGAGACGCGTGGATCGAGTGGTGACCACCATTCACGCCATCGTGCTGGTCCTACCGCGTCATGCCGCGGTGGCCTGTCTCTCGGCCTCCCTGATTTGGCGCTTCAGCTCGTCGGCATCGGCATCGACCTGCTTTTGAAGGATCCTGCTCGCGCGCTTGGTCGCCTTCTCGAGCTGCTCGTCGATCTTGGACTCGCCGACCACGATGACGGCGGCTGAGCCCTCGTCGAGCGCTTCGCCGAGCTCCTTCAAGTCGCTGCGCGACAAGCCCCGCCATAGATGACCGATGACGCCGCCCGCGGCTCCGCCGACGATTGCGCTCCCGATGATCGACGGCGGAAAGAGGATCCCCGCCACCGCGCCGACCGCGATCCCGGTCCAGGCGCCGTGCTGGGTCGGCTTCTCGGTCTTGTGGACGTGGACCTTGCCATTCCGTTTCTCGATCACGGCCGCGTCGAAGGTCCCAATCGCTCCAGCCGCGTGGAGATTGAACACCGCCTCGTAGTCGCCCTCGGCGTCGCCGATGTCGTCGTAGACCGCGGCGTAGAGGAAAACCGGCCGGTCAGCCACTCCTGGCCCCCTTTCTTTCGTTGCGTTTGCGGCGGGCTCTCACGAGGCAGCCGCTATCCCCGGGCCATCTCGTCGATGCACACCGTGGCCGCCAGGATCAGAGCATCGTCCTCTTCGGGAATGATCTCGATCCCGTACGTGTCGCGCACCCGGAACCAGCGCTTGGAGATCTCCGCGACCTTCTGACCATCTCGCTCGATCTCGTACTCGTGATCGACGATGTTGCCCTTGGCGCTCAGTTCGCCGCCGCCCTCGAACTCGATCGCAAAGCGGTCGCGAAACGGTGTGATCAGCGCCTTCTTGATCGTCGCCACCCTCTCTCCGTCCCGCTCGATCGCCATCGTGTCGCGGATGTGGAGCTTCTTCTCTTGGATCTTGAAGAGCTCCTCGCCCGAGGGGGTCTCGAGGATGAACGTGCTGCGAATCCGAAGCGCCTTGCCGTCGACTTTGTACGCCCGCTCCCCGTCCTCGGTCTCGACCCAGAAGTCGTCACCGATCGCGAACAGCTTCTCTCGCATCCGGTAACGGGTGCCACCAAGCTCGCCGCCTCTACGCAAGAGCCCCATGCGCGCCTCCTTTCAATCACCCAGAAGTGTCCGGAGCAGGTGCGCCACACTCAAGGGTGTGTGCATGCCCCTTGAGGGGGGGCGGTCCAGCCTTCTGGGCGGACCATGAGCAGCGATCTGCTCGACATCTTCCTGCTCTCGCTCGTCGCGATGGCAAATCCGACGCTGCTCGCCGCGGTAACGGTGCTGCTGCTGCTCCCGAGCCCGAAATGGCTGATGCTCGGCTACCTGCTCGGCGCCTACACGACGAGCATCACGCTCGGTCTGCTGATCGTGTCGTCGCTGCATGGCTCGGGCACCGAGAGCGCCGCAAAGCACACGGTCAGCCCGGTGGAGGACATCGTCGTCGGCCTGCTTGCTCTCGCAGTCGCGCTCGTGCGAAGAAGCGTCGCAGCGAACCGGCACAGGAACGGCTGCGTGCCAAGAAGGAAGCGAAATTGAAGGCCAGGCGCGAGGCAGGCAAGCCAACCGAGTCGCTCCCGATGCGGATGCTGGGCAGAGGCGACCCGAAGATCACATTTGTCGTCGGAGCGATGCTTACCTTCCCTGGGCTCGCTTATCTCACGGCGCTCGATCACATCCACGAGCTCGATCCGCCGACCGCGGCGACAGTGCTGCTGGTGGTGTTCTTCTGCCTGATGCAGCAGATGCTGCTCGAGCTGCCCCTGCTCGGCTACGTGTTCGCGCCGGGCCGCACTCAGGAAGCCGTGACCCGCTTCCGGAACTGGATCGGGATCAGCGGTAGTCGCGCCGCGATGATCGGTGCCGCCGCGGTCGGCATCCTCCTCGTGGCCAGGGGTGTGATTACCCTGATCTGAGGAGGCGTGTCGAGAGCCATCAGCTTGTTCGGCCCTCCTGACCTCACCCGATCCGGATGATGAAACGCGGCCGGTGTCGCTGCACGCTTGGTGCGTCTGCAATGCCCGGTGAGCGTCAAGAGTTGACCGAAACGCAGCGGAAGCGTCTGTCGGCTTTCATCGCGCCGTTCCGGGTGAACCCTGGCTCGAAAGTGACCCTCGCGAAGGACTTCGACCCGAGGTTCAAGGCCGGGGTGAAGAAGAAGAAGGAAGGGGTGGAGCTGCTCCGGGAAGGCGTCCGGCTGCTGTCGGAGTACCAGGCCCGGTTGGCCGCTCAGGACACGTGGGGCGTGCTGGTGGTGCTGCAGGCACTCGACGCGGCGGGCAAGGACGGCACGATCCGCCACGTGATGAGCGGCGTGAACCCGCAGGGCGTCGGCGTCCATAGCTTCAAGGTCCCCTCGACGGAGGAACTGGGCCACGATTTCCTGTGGCGCTATGCACAGCGCCTGCCGGCCCGGGGAAACATCGGGATCTTCAACCGCTCGTACTACGAGGAGGTTCTCGTCGTGCGGGTTCATCCCGAGAACCTCGACCGCCAAAGCCTCCCCCGCAAGGCGAAGGAAGGGGACGTGTGGGGGCGGCGGTACGGCGAGATCAATGACTGGGAGCGCTATCTGACCGACAACGGGTTCCGGATCGTAAAGCTGTTCCTGAACCTTTCGAGGGAGGAGCAGCGCCGTCGGTTCCTGCGACGGATCGACCTCCCCGACCACAACTGGAAGTTCTCCGCCGCCGACGTCAAGGAACGCGAGCGGTGGGACGACTACCAGGAGGCATTCTCGGCGATGCTGTCGCACACGAGCACCGAATGGGCGCCGTGGTACGTGATCCCGGCTGATCGCAAATGGTTCGGCCGGATCGGCGCCGCGGCCGTGCTGGTTGACACGTTGATGGAGATCGACCCCCGGTTCCCGGCCGTGTCCAAGCAGCGACGCCAGGCGCTGCTCGAGATCAGGGAAACCCTGGAAGCGCAAGCGCCGATGGGTACTGCGCCTGACCCGTTCCAGCGGGAGCAGCTCGAGTCGAAGGCTGGCGAGGCGGTACGCACCGACGGCCAACCGGCGCCGGCGGCGACGCCGAACGATAGGCCGCCGGCCGGGCGAAGCGGCTGAGGATGGCGACCACATCCCAGCCAGGGGTCGACCACGTCGCCGGCGCTGATCGGTGGTACGACGTTCCGACCGACGAGGTCACGTCGCGGCTCGGGGTCGACCCGGCCGTGGGGCTCTCCAGCTCCCTGGCCGCCGAGCTACTCGATCGGCACGGACCGAATGCCCTGCCGGCCGAGAAGCCCGAACCGGGATGGCGGCGCTTCGTCGAGCAGTACCGAAGCTACATGCAGATAATCCTGCTTGGCGCGGCGATCGTCTCACTGGCGATCCAGGAGTGGAGCACGGGAGTCCTTCTGCTCGCCATCACCATCGTCAACGCTGTCGTGGGCCTGCGGCAGGAGGGCAAGGCCGAGAGCGCGATGAACGCGCTGAAGGCGATGGTGAAAGCGACCGCGCGGGTCCGCCGCGACGGGTCCGAGGCCCAGATCGCCGCTGAAGAGGTGGTCGTCGGGGACGTGGTGCTGCTGGCCGCAGGAGACGACGTGCCGGCGGATGGGCGAATCATCGAGGCGAGCTCGCTGCAGATCGACGAGTCCGCATTGACGGGTGAGAGCGTGCCGGCGTCCAAGGGAGTAGAGACGCCTGACGGCCCGGATCTCGCTCCCGGGGACCAGACCGACATGGCATTCATGCACACGCCGGTCACACACGGGAGCGCGCTGATGGTCGTGACCGCGACGGGGGCCGACACTCAGGTGGGGAAGATCGCCGGGATGCTCTCGACCACGGTCAGAGAGCAGACGCCCCTTACAAAGCAGCTGAACATTCTGACCCTGTGGATCGGCGCGGCGGCCGGGTTCACGATGGTGGTCATGTTCGTGCTCGGGGCGCAACGAGGCCTGTCCTCGACGGCCGTGTTCACCAGCGCGGTGGCGCTCGCGATCGCGGCGATTCCGGAGGCCATGCCGACAGTGCTGCAGGTGATCATGTCGCTGGGGGCCAAGGATCTCGCCAAGCACGGCGCGGTGCTGAAGGACCTCGCCTCTGTCGAAACACTGGGGTCGACATCGGCGATCAACTCCGACAAGACCGGGACGTTGACGATGAACCAGATGACGGCGGTCGAGGTGGTGGACCCGACCGACCGTTACACGATCTCCGGTGCTGGCTATGAGCTGGATGGGAGAGTTCAGCGCGCCGCTGGCTCCTCTGACACGATCGAGGACGCGATCCTGCCATACGTCGTGGCCAGCGACGCGAAGCTCGTCGACGGGAAGGTCGTCGGTGATCCGACCGAAGGCGCTCTACTGGTGCTGGCCCACAAAGCGGGGCTGGACGTCGACGCCACCCGGGCGCGCTATCCACGCCTGGCGACCCTTCCGTTCGACCCGACGTACAAGCTGATGGCCGCGTTCACCAGGACTGCGGACGGTTCCGGCAAAGAGGTCGTCCGGTGCTTCGTGAAGGGCGCCGCACCGGCCGTGATGAGCCGCGCCGCGAGCGCGCTGTGCGCCGGTCAGCGCATTCCGTGGGACGATGATCTGCGCACACGAGCGCAAGCCAACGTCCAGAGGATGGGGGAGGACGGGCTGCGCGTGATGGCCAGCGCGTACCGCGATCTCGAACCAGAATCGTTCGATCCCGACGGGGACCTGCTCGGATACGTCGACGGCCTCGAGATGACCAGCCTCGTCGGGATGGTCGACCCGCCGCGCGCCGAGTCGAAGCAGTCGGTCGAAGGGGCGCAGAAGGCACACATCCGGGTGCGGATGGTGACCGGTGACGATGTGATCACCGGCGCCGCGATAGCGAAGCAGCTCGGAATCGAGGGCGAAGCAATCCTGGGGGCCGATTTCGCGGCACTCGGCGAACGGGAGCGACTGGTCCGGATCGACCGGATCGGCGTCGTCGGCAGGGTCGCACCCGAGCACAAGGTGCTGCTCGTCGAGACGCTCAAGCAGAAAGGCGACGTGGTGGCGATGACCGGCGACGGGGTGAACGACGCGCCGTCGATCAAGGCCGCCCACATCGGGGTCGCGATGGGCAGCGGCACCGAGGTCGCCAAGAACGCCGGTCGGATGATCCTCACGGACGACAACTTCGCCACGATCGTGCGCGCGGTCGAGCAGGGACGCAAGCTCTACGACAACCTGACCAAATACGTCCGCTTCGTGCTGATCTCGCTCGTCGCGTTCGTACTCACTTTCCTGGGGGCGACCCTGCTGAACATCGCTTCCGGCCAACCGTTCCCCCCGGCACAGGTGCTGTGGATCCACTTCTTCATCAGCGCGCCGTTCGGGGTCGCGCTGGGACTCGATCTGCAAAGCCCGGGTCTGATGCGCAGGCGCCCGCGGCCGAGTGGCGAGTCGATCATGACCAGGGGTGTGCAGCTCACCAGCGGGCTGGTCGGCCTCTACATGGCGATCTGCCTGGATGCGCTGATCTACTTCGGCCAAGACCATTACCACAGCACCGCGGTCGGGTCGTCCATCGGACTGTCGGCGTTCGCGCTGATGCTCGTTGTGGCCGCCTACGAGAGTCGCAGCCTCACCGGGTCGACACTGGTCAGCGAGACATTCGACAACCCAAACATGAACTGGACCGCGGTGGCAGAGATTGCGCTCGCGGTCATGGTCACGCAGATGGACCTCTTCAACAGACTGCTCAAAACGACCCCGCTCAAGGCCGGACAGTTCGGGCTGGGACTTGCGGCGGCTGTCCTGCTGTTCGCCCTGTGGGAGCTCGGCAAGCTGATCGCGCGCAGAGAAGAATCGAGATGGCTCTCCTCAGCCAGATGATCCGCACTGTCGCGATCACGGGACGCACCGACACCATCAACGCGTGGTTCGCGGAGCGTCAAGGTGGGCGCTGGGCCGAGCAGACGATTCGCGCGGCCTTCCCGGCGGCAGGGCCCCACGTCCAGGCGACCCCGCCTCCGGCCCCGGTCCAGCCCCCCGTGGACCCGGCCGAGACGCTCCGGGAACTGACGGAACTGCATCGGCGCGGTTTTCTCACCGAAGCCGAGCTCGAGGGTCTCCGCGACCGCCTGCACGTCTGAGCCGACGTCGACGGCTCATCCGATTCGGGTGATGACGGCAGAGGCCTCATTTCGCATGCTTGACCGGCTGGACACTCGCGCTTGGCCCAAGCGGCGGGTCCATCTGAGCGCCGGGCCGTAGCGACAACCCGATTCAAAAGGAGGTGTTGGGCTTGGCAACGCTGGTTGCGATCGGCTATCCGGACGAGGGAACCGCCGAGCGCGCGCGTGAGACGGTGTCCGGGCTCGAGGCAGATCTGGTGATTCAGGCCGATCAGGTCGCCGCGATCTCCCGCGACAAAGAGGGCAAGTACCACGTTCACACCACCCACGGCGGCGCTTCCGCGGGTGGCGGTGCAATGTGGGGCGGTTTCTGGGGCTTGCTTTTCGGGCTGCTGTTCTTCATCCCGTTCGCGGGCCTGGCGGTCGGCGCGGGAATGGGCGCCCTGTTCGGCCATTTCGGCGAGAAGGGGATCGACAAGGCATTCCAGGACCAGGTGCGCGAGCACTTGCAGCCGGGCACTTCGGCGCTGTTCATGGTGATCGAGCACGTGACCCCGGACAAGGCGACCGCGGCGCTGCAGCAGTACGGCGGCACGGTGATCAAGACCTCGTTGTCCGAGGAGGACACGAAGAAGCTGCAGGAGGCCCTACAACCACCGACGACGGCGGGCGCCGGTTCGTAGCCGGACCCGATCCGGAGGCGCCGCTGCCGGCCGGAGTGGAGGCCGGCAGCCAGCGTCAAAGTGACCAGGCGGTGGGTCGTTGACGCGGCTCCCGGGAGTGCGAGCGCTCGCAACCTACCGCCGCTCTTGGCTGCGCCGCGATGTGGTCGCCGGCCTCGTCCTGGCCACCCTGCTGGTGCCGCAGGGGATGGCCTACGCAGAGCTAGCCGGCCTGCCGGCCATAACCGGCCTCTACACGAGCGTCCTTTGCCTGGTCGGCTACGCGGCGTTCGGGCCCTCCCGGATCCTCGTGCTGGGCCCGGACTCATCACTCGGGCCCATGATCGCGGCGACGATCGTGCCGATCATCGGGTCGAATGGCAGTCCGGAACGCGCGGTCGAACTGGCGTCGATGCTGGCGCTGCTGGTTGGCGCGATCACGATCGCCTCCGGGCTCCTGAGGCTCGGCTTCATCGCCGACCTGCTCTCGAAGCCGACGCAGATCGGCTACATGAATGGGTTGGCGCTGACGATCCTGATCGGGCAGCTGCCGAAGCTCTTCGGCTTCTCGGTCGACGGCACCGGGCTGATCCACGAGGCCCGCGGGTTCGTGGACGGGCTCACGTCCGGCGACGCGATCGGCGCCGCGGTCGCGGTCGGTTCGATCAGCCTCGCGCTGATCCTGGTCCTTCAACGCTGGCTGCCGCGGATCCCCGGCGTACTGATCGCGGTCGTCGGCGCGATCGCGGGCGCGAGCGCGCTGGACCTCGCGAACCACGGCGTGGCGCTTGTCGGCGCATTGCCGAAGGGCTTTCCGCCACTGACCGCGCCGGGCCCGGCGTCCGACCTCCCGCTGCTCGTTGCCGGAGCGCTCGGCATCGCGCTCGTCTCGCTCACCGACACGATCTCGACGGCTTCGTCGTTCGCCGCCCGCACAGGCCAGGAGGTGAACGGCGACGGAGAGATGATCGGCATCGGAGCCGCAAACGTCGCCGCCTCGTTCTTCCAAGGCTTCCCGGTGAGCACGAGTGGCTCCCGCACCGCGGTGGCCGAGCAGTCCGGCGCCAAGACGCAGGTCACGGGGCTCGTCGGGGCCGCAACGATCGTCCTCATGCTGGTGCTGGTGCCGGGGCTGCTTCGCAACCTGCCTCAGCCCACGCTGGCCGCGGTGGTCATCGCGGCATCCATTTCGCTGGCCGACTTGGCCGGGACCGCTCGCCTGTGGCACCAGCGACGCGTCGAGTTCCTCCTGTCGATCGTGGCGTTCCTCGGCGTCGCGCTGCTGGGGGTGCTAGCCGGAATCGCCGTGGCGGTGGCGCTCTCGATTCTCAACGTCTTCCGGCGAGCATGGTGGCCTTACCAGACCACGCTTGGTCGAGTCCCGGGGACGCCCGGCCACCACGACCGCCGCCTCCATCCCGATGCCGAGGAGCTTCCGGGCCTCGTGATCTACCGATTCGACGCGCCCCTGTTCTTCGCGAACGCCCGCACGTTCCGCGATCAGATCAGGCGACTGGCCCGCAGCGAGCCGCCGCCGAGCTGGATCGTCATCGCGGCAGAGCCAATCACCGACGTGGATACAAGCGCAGCCGACATGCTCGCCGACCTCGACGAGGAGCTGAACGCCGCCGGCACCTCGCTTGTGTTCGCAGAGCTCAAGGACCCCGTTCGAAGCAAGCTCGAACGCTACGAGCTCGTCGGCCGGCTCGACCCCGCCCACTTCTTTCCCACCCTGGACGGGGCCGTCGACGCCTTCCAGCAGCGAAGCGGCGCCGATTGGACGCCGCCGGTGGAAGCCGGCGCGCCCGGCGGCTCAGGGGAATCGGGCTGATCACCCTGATCGGGTGATGCTTGCCGGCCCGCATGTGCAGGACAATCGCCCCACTGGCCGATGAGACTTGCTCTCTCGAGAACTGTCGTGGGTATGGCGGTGATCGTCGCCGCGGCGCTAGCAGCGGGGTGCGGGAGCGCCACCGTCGATGCATCCAAGGCCGAGAAGGGGATCGAGAGCTCCTCCCTGTCGACCTCGACCGCGCAGATCACGTCCGCGTCGTGCCCGAATGACGTCAAGAAGGAAAAGGGCAAGACCTTCACCTGTGATGTCAAGCTGAGCGGGGGCGGGAAGGCGCAGGTGACGGTCACCCAGACCAGCAGTCACAACACCTTCTCCTACGCGTTCAAGTCCGGAAGCGTTGTCCTTCCTGGCTCCACAGTGGACAAGTCGGTCGAGCAGGACCTCGCCAACGCGGGAGTCAAGGGCGCGACCGTCAATTGCCCCGCGAGCGTGCCGGTGAAGCCCGGCACGACCGTCACGTGCCCCGTAACCACGCAGAGCGGGCATCAAGCGACCGTGAGCTTTGTCTTCAGCACCGCTTCGGGGTCGGTCAACTCCTCGTCGGTGAAGACGTCGTGAACGGGAATCCGCCGGCTGCGTCAGCCTCCGGGCTCAGAGCCCGGTTTCGGCGGTGACCCTGCCGGTCTTGACTGCTTCGACGAGCTGCTGGTAGTCGCGCTCGTTCTGGTCGGCGTATGCCTTCGAGAACTCGAGGATTGCGCGATCGAAGTTGGGGCCGCTGCCGAGATACGAGGCGATCGCTACGCGGTCCCCGGTGCGCGCGTGTGCACGCGCCAGCGTCCAACCGCAGAGGTTGCCGTAGACGGCCATGCCCTCCGGTTTCAGCTGGTCGATCTCGACCGAGCCCTTCCAGTCTTTGAGCTGACGGCCGTAGAAGTCGCGGGCCTCTCCATCCAGCGGAGATTCGACGCGCAGCCAGCCGAGAAAGATGTCGCTGGTGGCCTGCATCAGCCGCTGCCCGGTCACCACTCGCTGGCCGTGGTTCTTGAACTGGCTCGTTCCGAGGAACTCCTCCAGCACGGACGCCTCGGCCTCTTTCAGCTGCAAGAAGAGCGGGTCGCCCCCGTCGCGGCCGAGCAGCAACGCGATCCACGCCCGGGTGCCAACGCTTCCCACCCCGACCACCTTACGGGCGAAATCCATCAATCGGAACTGCTCGAGCAGGGTGCGTCGATCGAACTCGAGCGAGCCGCGGTAGCGGCGCACCAGCCCACGGAGGCTCTCGAGGACCTCCTCGCGGTCCGCCCCGGGCACGAGCTTCGAGATCGGCACGATCAGCGGCGCCTGGTCGACGATCCGCACGTGGCCGTCGACAACCTGTGTGAGCTTCGAGAACGAGGACATGCTGTCCCGGGTGCGTGCCTTTGCGAGCGCCTTCTCGGTTCGCTTGAGCGCCGCGGGCTTGAGCTCGGCACCGCGTTCAGCGAGCAACGCCTCGATCTCGAGCCGCGCATACCACACCGCAAGGTTGTCCATGCCGGCGAACTCGCTCATCGCCGTGCGGTACCGCCCCACTGTTTCCAGCACGATCCGCTCCTGGTGCTTGGCGAGATAGCCGTTGTCGCGAGCTGCGATCAACATGCTCACCGCCAGCCGCTTGACGTCCCACTCCCACGGACCGGGAAGGGTCTCGTCGAAATCGTTGATGTCGAACACGAGCCGCCGCTCGGGAGAGGCGAACACTCCGAAGTTCGAAAGGTGCGCGTCGCCGCAACACTGCACCTGCAGCCCCGAGCGAGGCGTCAGCGCCAGGTCGCGGGCCATGATCATCGCCGCCCCGCGATAGAACGTGAACGCTGAGACGAGCATCCGCCCGTAGCGGATCGGCACGAGCTCGGGCACCCGGGTCTGTGCTTGGCGCTCGAGCAGCTCGACGGGGTCCGGGCGGGTCGCCGCCGGCTCGAACGTGCCGTGGCTGGACCGCGGCACCTCCGCTCGGGCGGCCTTGCCCCGCGCGACCCGTTCAGCCACCGTCAGGTGGGGAGCCGCGACGGTTGACTTCCTCTCAGCCACTCTCGCCATGCGTCGCTCGGTCGGTTAGTGAGGGCTCTCTCGCTCCGCGGGAACCGTCCCCACGGCTTGGACGGCGTCCGCCGGCACGATCTCCTTCCCGAACGGCACCAGCGAGACCGGAATCAACTTGAACATGGCGATCCCCAGAGGTATACCGACGATCGTCACGCAGAGCAGGATGCCGCTGACCAGGTTGGCCAGGGCCAGCCACCAGCCGCAGAGCAGGAACCAGATCACATTTCCGATCACCGATGCGGCGCCCGCGTCAGGGCGACGGACGATCGTGCGCCCGAACGGCCATAGGCAATACCCCGCAATCCTCAGCGACGCAATCCCAAACGGGATCGTGATTATGAGGATGAAGCAGATCACCGCAGCCAGCGCGTAGCCGATCGCCAGCCAGAAGCCACCGAGCAGAAGCCACAGCACGTTCAGGATCAACCGCACGATTGACCGATCTTGCTCTTCCCGAGCGCATCACTCAATGATGCTCGCATGCGTCTGCGGGGTGGGCACGCACGACTACCTCAAGTCTGCGGCACCGGTTCGAGACCGGCGGCAGCCGTGTCAGGTGAGCCCGGCTCAGCCTCATTCGGAAGCGGCTCGCTGGGCAACGTTCTTGCGAACCACAATCCCACCAGCACGAACATCGATGCTACGAGCAGCGCGCGTTTGAGCGCCTCGATCTGCGCGTCCGAGTAGGAGGATGTGACGGCCTCCACCTGAGCAGGCGGTAGGCCGGCCTGCTTGGCGATCCCCTCGGCCTGAGAGGCTGAGACCATCGGGACGCCCTGCTCAGTTCCCTTCACGATCTGTTCCTGAACCGATTGCGGGATCGACGAATCGGCGCGCACACGGTCGTGAAAGCCTGCAGTCAGTCCTGTCAGCAGGACGGCGCCGATCAGCGCGGTGCCGAGTGATTGACCGAGGTTCTGGGCGACGCCCTGGACGCCGCCGGCCTCGCTCGAGCGCGACTCCGGCACCGAGGACATCACGACGTTTCCGAGCTGCGAGATCGTGAGTCCTATTCCTGCGCCGAACCCGGCGAGCGATGCGGCGAAGGCGACGGACTTGAGCGCCGGCGAGATCGTGGCCATCAGTGCGGGGATCGACACCAGGAGGACCCCCATGCCAATCTGGACGACGCGACGCGGTGAAAGGCGCGTCGCGAGCCTCGGGCCGATTATCGCCGCGATCATCATCGTCACCGAGATCGGCAGGATCTTCAATCCCGTGTGAAGCGCGTCCTTGCCGAGCACGAGTTGCAGGTAGAGCGGGAGCACGAAGAAAGTGCCGGCCAGGATCAGGTACTGCGAGGCGACCGTCGAAAGCCCGCCCCGCAGCTGCGGGATCTGGAGCAGATCCGACCGCAGCAGCGGTGTTCCACGACTTCGTTCGACGCGCCGCTCCCACCGTTCGAACACGCCGAGGACGACCAGGCCGGCGAGAATCAGGAAGGGCACGACCGAGAACCCGAACGGCGTGATCCGGGTGCCGCCGATCGTCAGGGCGCCGGTGGGTCGGAAGAATCCCCACTGGCTGATCTTGAGGATGCCGAAGACCGCAAGGCCCATTCCCAGCGCCGACAGCCCGGCGCCGACGAAATCAAGCTTTACGCGCTCGGTTGCACGTTGCTCGCCGATCCGATGTACCAGCAGCAGGATCCCGATCACGATCACCGACTCGGAGGCAAATACGACACGCCAGCTCAGGGCGGTCGTCACGAACCCGCCGATCAGCGGCCCGGCAGCGGCCGCGGCGCCGGCGATGCCGCCGAGCAGCGCGAAAGCGAGTGCCCGCTCGCGACCCTCGTAGTTGGAGGCGGCCAGGGCTGCAATCGCAGGGATCACGAGCACCGCGCCGAGTCCCTCGATGCCCGACCAGCCGATCATGAGCACGGTGATGTTCGGGCTGAGAGCCGTCGTCAACGAGCCGAGCCCGTAGACCGCGAGGCCGATCGCAAATGCGCGCCGCCTGCCCCAGATGTCGCCGAGCTTGGCCCCGGTCAGCATGAAAGCCGCCATCACGAGCGTGTATGCCGTGATCGCGGCTTGGACGTTGGGAACGGTCGTGTGCAGGTCCGCGACCACCTGCGAGATCGAAACGTTCATCACGGTGCTGTCGAGCACCATCACGAACTGCGCCGTGCCCAGGATCAAGATTGTCGTGCGGCTTCTCAACGCTCTACGGCCCCAGCTCGAGCTGACACCGCCGCTTCGGCTGGATGGGCGCCGTCAGCGCTGGTCGGCCGCTGGCCAACTTACGGAAACCCGCGGATGGTCCCAGAAGTTACTCCGGGGGCCTCGTTCTCACACCTCAGGGCCTGTCGATGACGAATCAGGGTCCGATGGTGATGAAGCTGCTCGGCCGATCGCGATGAAGAGTCCCAGGAGCAAGATGCCTCCGCCTACCAGCATGCCGACCACGACCCGGTGCAGCACCAAACCGGTGGCAACGCCGATCAGGGCGGCGAGTGCGATGAACGCCATTACACGGCCCATGGATTGCAATGGTCGAACTGCCGAGGGCGGACCGCATCACCCGGAAGGGGTGAGTCGCGCAGGATTCACATCGGCCTAACTCGACAATCGTCGGCCCTTAACCTTGGATCTGTAAAACCTCGGTAACGGGCGGGGAGCAAGAGAAACGAGAGGCCACATGGATCCCTACCGTCGGACGTACGACGCAGGTCCGGGGATGGTGGGTTTCGCCGGCGTCTTTGTTCTACTCGGCTTGATCTTGGCCTATATGAGCCACCTCCGCAGGGCGCTCGCGGTGATACCTCCTGCCCAGCAGGAGTTGCTCATCTCCAAGCGAGACGTTCGGCTAGCGGCAGCGAAGGGCCAAACGCTCTTGGTCATTCCCTGCTCGAACGACATCTATGACGCCCTGCTGCGATGGCAGAAGATCGAGGGAATCAAGCTCTCCAAGGAGAACGACGGGACTCATCGGCTGTGGATCAGCGATGACCTCAAGCTGGCCAAGTGGACAGAGCTACGGGCGCAGCTCGAAGAAGACAGCTGGCCCTCGTTTCCGAGCACAGGCGAGCCGTGAGCCAATCGAAGATCGTGAGAGCTCAGTCGGTCCCTGACGTTCGCGCGGCACGCGCAGTACCGAGCCTCGACACGAGCACGGCCACCACGGTCACCAGGTAGGCCTGGCCCAGAAGCATCTCGAGCACTGTCACCGCGCGTCCCAGCTGCGTCGCGGCCGTGAGGTCACCGAACCCCGTCGTGGTCAGGGTAGTGAAGCTGAAGTAGACACGGTCGCTCTGTGTCTCGCTGCCGCCCTGCGAGAAGTAGTTCGAGCCGCTCACATCGGTGATCGCACCGATCAAGAAGGCAAAGAACAGTCCCAGCAACAGGTAAACGGCGAGGGCTCCCGCGACAGCCTGTGCGGTCACTCCCCGGTCGCGCAGGTCGCGAACGATGCCGCCGGCGATCACCGCGGGCGCGGCGGCCGCGAAGGCGCCGTTCATGATCTGGGCGACGCCATTCGGAAAGTTTCCGACGAGGGTTCCGAGGACCGTGGCGGCGACTGCGACAACGACGCCCGCGGCTGCCACCCGAACCACCCCGGGCCGGGCACCCGATGTGATTGCGACCACGAACAGCGTGCCTCCCTGCAGTACGACGGCCACGGCGCGGGCCCAGTCCGCCTCGGGCGCGGCGACGACGAACACGAGCACGACAAGTGCAAGCGCCAGCACGGCGCCGTACCGGTGCGCGTCGAACCACACTTGACGGGTACGCCCCTCGGCCTCCACGCGCCGAAAGATGCCAAGGCCGCCGGTCGGCGGCCGTCAGCGCGACAAGGTCACGCGGAGTTGCTCACCAGAGGAGGCGAGTCGATACCGCCGGCGCCGTTGAGCCCAGCGCTTCCACCGCCAAGCGTCACGTCGTGACCGGCCGAGCCATTTGCGCTAAGAGGAACAACCCCCGAAACCACAGTGCCCTCTCCGGGCGACGTCCGGATAGTCAGGAGCCCACCTACGGCGGCAAGCCGGTCGCGCATGTTGGAGAGCCCGTCGCCCGATGTCACGTCCTCCTCGACGAACCCGCAGCCGTCGTCATGCACCTCGAAATGGAGGTCATCCCGGACGGCTACGAATACCGAGATGGTCGCTACCCCCGCCGCGTGCTTCATCGCATTCTGCATCGCCTCGAGACAGCAGAAATAGATTGCGGCTTCTACCCCCTGGGGATAGCGTCCTACCCCGTCGACGTCGACGGTCGTCCAAACCGGGCTCCGGCGTGCCGCAGCTCTGAGCGCCTCGCTCAGCCCGCGCTCGGCGAGCAATGACGGGTAGACGCCCCGCGCCAGGGATCTGATCTCGTCGAGCGCCGAGTCGACCTCGACGACGAGCTCGCTGAGGAGCTCCTCGGCTCGGCCCGGCGTTCGGCGCAAGAGCTGGCTGACGAGGTCGAGCCTGATCCGCAGCGCGACCAGCGTCTGTTGTGCACCATCGTGGAGGTCCTGTTCGATCCGATGGCGCTCCCGATCTGCGCTGGAGATGAGGCGCGCTCGTGACGCTCTCAGCTCCCGGAGCGACCTGCGCAGCTCCCCGCCGAGGCGCTCGTTCTCGATCGCCTGCAAAACGGACGACCGCGTGACATCGAGGAGGGCGGGACTGCTGCTGAGCGCGACGTCGTGGACGACCGCAACGGTGCTGCCGTCCGCCACCGGGATCCGGGTCACGCACCTGTCACGGTCCTTCGACGGCGGCTTCACCGGCTCGTCATCGAGATCCAGCCACCCTTCCGCTTCGCCGGCGGGCCGGCGGAGGATCTCGAGGGACGGATCGAAGGTTGCCGACAGGAGCTCTTCGGTCTCGCCCATCGTGAAGGCGGGCGGATGTGACGCAAAGGCCGCCGGGAGCCGGCGCAGGGCCAAATTCTCGAATCGCCGCCAGCGAAGCAGCCCCACCAGGAAGCCGAGCGCGATTCCGGGAACCGAGATCGCCACAACCCAGGCAGCCACCTCAGCCGCGGTGTAGTCGATCGCGTGCCGCGTCACCAGCCCAACGAGGAAACCGGCGGCGTGCAGGATCGCGAATACCAATACCGGCAACAGCGTGATCCGCATGAGGTGCGTGCCTCGACGGCTTCGAGTGAAGAGCACCGCGATCACGCCCGCGAACAAGAAAACCGCAGCCACCTCTCTGAGCGGTACGACGACCGAGCCTACGAAGCCCGGTTCCGAGCCGAGCAGCATGAACGCGTTGGCGGGGCAGTTGGTGTCGCAGCTGTTCCACGGCGAGGGGCTCGGGTAGGAATCGACGAGCAGCATGGTCGGGAGATAGAGAAGGGCAACCAGCGACACGCCGCCGGCGACCAGAAAGCGGTCGATTGGAGCCTTCACGCGGCCCGAGGGAAACCCGAGCACGAGGTAGATCAGAAACGGCTCGACGAGCCATCCCAGGACACGGCCGGAGCTGTAGAGAACCTCGTTGCTCGACTCCGCCAGGGTCGTGAGCGACCATGCGAAACCCGCGGCGACCAGCAGCTTGCCGAATCTTGCCCACGGCTCTCGGTACCAGGCGTACAGGCCGACGGCGATCGGCGCGGCGATGATCGTCGCTCGAATCTCCGCATCGAGCACGGGGTTGCTCGATTGGCTTCCCGCCAGGGTGAGCCCAATCGCAGCCGCGCACGCACCGAGTCCCGCGGCGGCAAGCGCGGCGAGAATCACGAAACGCCGGATTGGAGGGTCCCTGCTCGTGTTGACGTTCAACGATGCCCGCCACGCTCGGCGACACGGAGGCGACAGCCTCGGGTCACCGCGCTGAATCGCATCTGGAGCGCGAGCATCTCCCATCGGCCCGCTCATCGCATCGGACAGACCGCCACTGTCTGGATGCGACATCCGTGCATGACGCCGTACGTCATTTGGCGCGCGGCGCTCGTGGCGGTAACGTGATTGGCGCTCACCGCAAGCCAAAGCTGGGAGAAGGTCGACGTGAGAATCCAAGCCCAGCCGTTCCCAGTCCACCCGGCGCTCGATCGAGCGGCGAGCATCGTGCGGTCGCGGACCTGGAAGTACGTCGCCGGCGTGGTCGCGCTGGCCGCGGCCTACTACGGAGCGGCGAAGCTCGGTCAGGCGCTGCGGTACACGGCCTCCGTGTCGGCTATCTGGCCGCCGGTCGGGCTCGGGATCGGCGCGCTCTACCTATGGGGCCTCCGCTGGTGGCCGGGCATCTTTGTTGGGGAGCTGGTCGTCAACAGCGAACTTCTCACGGGCGCCAATGCGCTTCCGTTGGGAAGCCTGATCGGTCAGCAGGCCGGCAACATGGCCGAGATCGTCGTGGGGGCGATTCTGCTTCGTGAGCTGATCGGCCGCAGCGCGGCCCTCGATCGGGTCCACCAGGTCGGCGGCATGCTGGTGGCGCTCGGGAGCGCGACGGCGATCAGCGCCACCGCCGGCACCCTCTCGATGCTCGCCGGCGGCGTAATCGAAGGCTCACACGTGCCCACGTTCTGGCGAACCTGGTGGCTCGGCGACACCTGCGGCGGGCTCGTCGTCCTGCCGCTGATACTCACCTGGGCGCCCGATCCCGTGGCGGCGTTCCGGCGTGTTCGTACGTGGGAAGGGGCGCTCCTCCTGGTGGTTCTGGTCGTCCTCGCCACGATCTCGGTGTCGACCAACCAGCCGGTGACCTACATCGTATTTCCGGCGCTGATCTGGGCGGCGTTCCGATTCGGGCCTCAAGGGGCGGCGCTCTCGATCGCGATCGCGGCCGGTGTGGTGATCGGCGTCACCGCGAACGACGTCGGGCCGTTCTCCAGTCGGCTCATCGATCACCGCGCGCTGAGCACCCAGGTCTATATCTTCGTTGCTTCAGTCACCACGCTCTTCCTTAGCGCCGTGGTGAGCGAGCGCGAGCAGTCCGCTGCGGCGCTGGCCGAGGCGCGGCATCACGAAGGGGAGCAGGCGCTCGAGGAACGGCACCGGATCGCGCGCGATCTGCACGACTCGGTCTCGCAGGCATTGTTCTCGACGGCGCTGCAAACCCGAACCGCCCAGAAGGCGCTCGCGCAGCGGGGTGGGAGCGATTCCGGCCCTGTTGGGCGGGCGCTCGACGCGATCGGGGAGCTGACGAGGAGCGCGCAGAGCGAGATGCGCACCCTGATCTTCGAGCTGGGCCGTGATCCGGTCGAGGATGGGCTCATTGCGGGTCTCAGCAGACACGCAGCCCGGCTCGCTGTTCGTGAAGGCTTGGCGATCGACGTGCAGCCCCTCGACGGTCGCCTCGAGCTCCCCCCAGGCACCGCGAAGCAGCTCTTCGCGATCGCGCGCGAGGCGCTCGCGAATGTGGTGAAGCACGCGGGCGCGCACGCTGCGAGGGTTCGCGTCGAGACCCAACCGGGAAGGGTTGTCGTCGAGATCGTCGACGACGGCTCCGGCTTCGATCCGTACTCAGGCCATCCCGGTCACTTCGGCATCGATTCGATGCGGAGCCGCGCGGCTGAGATCGGCGGGTTCTTGACGATCACGAGCGCGCTCGGACGCGGCACCATCGTGCGGGTCGAGGCCCCCGCCTCGACGGATGGGATTCGCGATGGCGCCTGAGCCGCGGGAGCGGATAAGCGTGCTGGTCGTCGACGACCACACGGTCGTGCGCCGGGGGCTGATGGCTTTTTTCGAAAGCGAATCGGACCTCGAAGTAGTGGGCGATGCCGATGGAGGTGCGGAGGCGCTCGACCTGCTGGCCCGCCTGGACTCGGAAGGGCGGCGGCCCGATGTGGTGGTCATGGATCTCCAGATGACCCCGATCGACGGGATCGAGTCCACCCGTCGGATCCGCGCTCGCTACGACGACGTTGAGATAGTGGCATTGACCTCGTTCGGCGAGGAGGAGCGCGTGCATGCTGCGCTTCGAGCGGGCGCCTCCGGCTATCTCCTCAAGGACGCGGACGCCGACGAGGTCGCCGGGGCCGTGCGCGCCGCGCACCGGGGCGAGCTCCAGCTCGACCCCGCGGTCGCCCGGCGGTTGATGTCCTCACTGGGCACGGCGCCCGAGCCTGACTCGGCGGCTCGACTCACGGACCGCGAGCTCGACGTCCTCCGCCTGGTTGGCGCAGGGAAGGCCAACAAGGCAATCGCAGCCGACCTGGGGATCAGCGAACGGACGGCTCGCACTCACGTGTCGCACATTCTTCTCAAGCTCGATCTCACCTCGCGCACGCAGGCTGCCCTGTGGGCCGTCCGTGAAGGCCTCGTCGCCGGCGGCCCCGGCCAAAGGCCCGACTAGCCGGGCGCTCGAGGGGCGCCTCATGGAAGAATCCGAGCTCATGGCGGACGACTTTCGAATCACGGTCGAGTTCGAGGAGGAGGAGCACGGGCTTCACTTCGGTCGGCGGCTCGGCGAGCGACAGTTCGAGCACGACGTGCGGAAGGAGCTCGGTGACGGGGTATTGGTCACTCGTGACGGCCCGCACGTCTTTCTCTACACCGCTACGCAGAAACAGGCAGAGGCCGCGGAGAGAACCGTGCGGAACGTGCTCGCGGAGGACCAGCTGCGCGCCGACGTGTCACCGATCTTTCGCTGGCATCCGGCCGAGGAGCGCTGGGAGGACGCATCTCAGCCCCTGCCCGGTACGGGCGAGGAGACGCAGGCCGAGCACGAGCGGTGGGAGGCGCAGCAGGCCGAAGAAGCCGGGGAGCTCGGCTATGCCGAGTGGGAGGTGCGCGTGGACCTCCCCTCTCACCGAGAGGCGGTCGCTTTCGCCGAGCGCCTCGACGCGGAGGGCATCACGCCGATCACGAGGCGCTGGAAATACGTTCTGATCGGAACGGCGACCGACGACGACGCTCGGGCCCTGGCGGAGCGACTGCAGACCGAGGCACCACAGGGAGCCAAGATCACGGCGGGGCCGAGCGCGACGATCGAGTGGGAGGTCGCGAGCGGTAGTCCGTTCTCGCTGTTTGGCGGGTTCGGCCCGCGACCGTAAAAACCTGCGGACGCAAACGTCCTCGGAAATCACCCCGTTTGGGTGATGCCGTCGGTCGGCTCGTCGCGTTCCATCTCCCTTAACCGACAGAGCAGGGGGCACCTAGATGGCGACAGCAGTCGAGCCGGAACTCCGGACTGCGGAGAATCAGAGCAGCGCCGGTCACCAGGAGCCGGCAGACGCGTTGGTCGTCTTCGGGATCACGGGCGATCTCGCAAAGGTGATGACGTTCCGCTCGCTCTACGACCTCGAGCAGCGGAAGCTGTTGAACTGCCCGATCGTTGGGGTCGCGGTCGACGACTGGTCGGTCGAGGACCTCCGCAGGCGTGCCCGGGAGTCGGTCGAGGCGACGGGCCCGGTCGACGAGAAGGTCTTCGACCGCTTCGCCAAGCGGCTCAGCTACCTGTCGGGCGACTTTGCCGATGCGAGGACCTTCGAGCGGGTCGCAGCGGCCGTGGGGGACGCGCGCAGCCCGGTGTTCTACCTCGAGATCCCGCCGTTCCTGTTCGGGACGGTCGTCAAGGGCCTCGCCGAGGCGGGATTGACGAAGAACTCGCGAGTCGTGGAGAACGCGCGCGTGGTCGTCGAGAAGCCCTTCGGACACGACCTCGCGTCGGCACGCGAGCTGAACAACGAGATCCACCGGTACATCGACGAATCCCAGCTCTATCGGATCGACCACTTTCTCGGCAAGATGGGCCTCGCCGAGATCCTCTACCTGCGGTTCGCAAACACGATGTTCGAACCGATCTGGAACAGGAACTACGTGTCGTGCGTACAGATCACGATGGCCGAGAGCTTCGGCGTCGAGGATCGCGGACACTTCTACGACCCCGTGGGTGCTGTGCGCGACGTGGTCGTCAACCACCTGATGCAGGTCGTGGCGGCGACCGCCATGGAGCCCCCCGCCGGGGGCGACGCGAGCACCCTCAAGGACGCGATGTTCTCGGTCTTCCGGGCCATGCTCGATGCCGACCCTGCCCACTACGTGCGCGGGCAGTACGACGGCTACCGCGGGATCCAGGGCTGCGCCCCGGACTCCACGACGGAGACGTACGCGGCCCTGCGCTTGGAGATAGAGAACTGGCGCTGGTCGGGGGTACCGTTCTTCATCCGGACCGGAAAGGATCTACCGGTCACGCAGACCGAGGTGCGACTCGTCTTCCGGGAACCGCCGAGACTCGGCTTTTCGATGCGGTCACGTCGGCCGAGCTCCGACCAGATCGTCGTCAAGCTCGATCCGACCACCGGCATCAGGCTGCTCCTCAACGCGCAGCGCTCGGGCGTCACGAAGCCGGAGCAGATCCACCTGGACATGGAGTTCGCCCAGCAGGGTGGGGAGGGCCCGGCTCCGTATGAAGTGCTGCTTCACGCCGCGATGGAGGGCGACAGCGCCCGCTTCACCCGCCAGGACAGCGTCGAGGAGACCTGGCGTGTCCTCCAGCCGCTGATCGAGACGCCGCCGCCGGTGCATGCCTACGCCCGGGGGTCGTGGGGACCGGCGGCTGCGAACGACCTCGTGCACGGTTACGGGGGCTGGCACGGGCCCTGGATCGAGCAATGACCGCCTCGAAGACGAAGACACCGAAGACGAAGACACCGCCCACCGTCGAGGCGGCTGAAGATCGCCGGCCGCAGAGCGCCGCGGCGCCCTCGCCGTTCCCGCCGATCGCTCAATACGGCTTCCTCTCGAACTGCCACACCGGCGCGCTCGTCGCGCCGGACGGCGCGGTCGATTGGCTCTGCATCCCCCGCTTCGACTCGCCGAGCGTCTTCGGGACGCTGCTGGACCGCGAGGCCGGCTCCTTCCGGCTCGGTCCGTTCGGCATCCACCATCCAGCGGCGCGAGGCTATGAGCCCGGCACCAACTCCATCGTGACGACGTGGAAGACGGCGGCCGGCTGGATCCTGGTGCGCGACTCACTCACGATGGGGCCGCGGCAGGGCGAGGATCAGATCACGCCACACACACGGCCGCCGGCCGACGACGACGGCGACCACATGTTGGTGCGGGTCGTGCTCTGCCTCGACGGCCGCGTGGAGGTGGAGATGATCTGTGAGCCGGTCTTCGACTACGGCCGCGTGCCGGCCGAGTGGAAGCTCGTCGATGATCAGCGTCACATCGCCGACGCGCGCGGGGCGGATCAGGCGTTCCGTCTGAGCACAGACATGGCGATCGGAATCGAGGGCGACCGGGTCCGGGCGCGGCACGTACTCGAACACGGCGACCAGGTTTTCTGCGCGCTTTCGTGGGCGGAGCACCTGACGGTTCCCGCAGATGTCGACGAAGCCAACGCCCGGCTCGCGGCCACGACCCGGTTTTGGCGGGCGTGGCTGGGACGGGCACGCCTACCCGACCATCGGTGGGCGGACCCGGTCCAGCGCTCCGCGCTGGCAATCAAGGGGCTCACCTACATGCCGACCGGCGCCACGGTCGCCGCGCTCACCACCTCGCTGCCGGAAACGCCGGGCGGTGAGCGCAACTGGGATTACCGCTTCACCTGGATGCGCGACGCGACGTTCACGCTTCAGGCGCTCCATTACCTCAACCTCGACTGGGAGGCTGACGAGTTCATGCAGTTCGTCGCCGACCTCGAGGCCAACGAGGACGGCGCCCTCCAGATCATGTATGGAATCGATGGCCGGCGCGATCTGACCGAGTCGACCCGGGATGAGCTTTCCGGCTACATGGGAGCGCGGCCGGTGCGGATCGGCAACGGGGCATTCGACCAACGGCAAAACGACGTGTTCGGTGCGGTGCTGGACTCGATCCTCCTCCACTCGCACAGGAGCGAGCGCCTGCCACGACGGCTGTGGCCGATCGTCGAAACGCAGGCCAACTGCGCGATTCGGATCTGGCGCGAGCCGGACCAGGGCATCTGGGAGGCGCGGGGCAAGCCTCAGCATTACGTGTCCTCGAAACTGATGTGCTGGGTCGCGATGGACCGCGCTGCGAGGCTTGCTCTCACCCGCGGCGACTCGGAGCGCAACACCGAGTGGCAGGCGGTGGCAGACGAGATCAAGGAGGACATCCTCACGCATGGCGTCAAGGACAACGTGCTGCGCCAGCATTACGACACTGATGGGTTGGACGCCTCCACGCTGCTCGCGGCGATCTTCGGGTTCCTGTCCCCGGACGACGAACGGCTGCGGAAGAGCGTGCTCGCGATCGCAAACGACCTGACCGAGAACGGCTTCGTCCTGCGCTACCGAACAGGCGAGACCGATGACGGGCTCTCCGGCAAGGAGGGTAGCTTCCTGATCTGCTCGTTCTGGCTCGTGTCGGCGCTTTCGATCATCGGCGAGCACCAGCGGGCCCGCGACCTGATGGAGAAGCTCCTGTCGGTCGCCTCGCCGATGGGTCTGTACGCCGAGGAGTTCGACACGAGCACCGGCCGCCACCTCGGGAATTTCCCCCAGGCCTTCTCCCACCTCGCCCTGATCGAGGCGGCGGCGAGGATCATCGTCACTGAGCGGATCGCGGAGCTCTCTTAGTGGAGGAGGGCTCCTACGACGTAATCGTGATCGGCACCGGCGCCGGCGGCGGCACGCTGGCCCGTCATCTCGCTCCCTCGGGCAAGCGCATCCTGCTGCTCGAGCGCGGCGACTGGCTCACGCGGGAACCACAGAACTGGCTCGCCGAGGACGTGTTCCGCGACAACCGCTACGTCTCACCCGAGACGTGGTACGACGCGAACGGCAAGGCCTTCCAGCCCCAGGTTCACTACTTCGTGGGCGGGGCCACGAAGCTCTATGGGGCCGCGCTCTACCGCCTGCGGGAGGAGGACTTCGGCGAGCTGCGCCACCACGACGGCATCTCACCCGCGTGGCCGATCGGCTACGACGAGATGGAGCCGTACTACACCAAGGCCGAGCAGCTCTACCAGGTGCACGGCGCACGGGGCGAGGACCCTACCGAGCCACCCGCCAGCGCTCCCTATCCGTTTCCGCCCGTATCGCACGAGCCGCGGATCCAACAACTTGCGGACGACCTCGCGGCAGCCGGGCGGCACCCGTTCCACGCGCCCTGCGGCGTCATGCTGGACGAGCAGAGGACACCCTACAGCCCCTGCGTCCGCTGCCCCGATTGCGACGGATTCCCTTGCCTGGTCCATGCGAAGTCGGACGCCGAAGTGCTCGGCGTGCGGCCGGCGCTCGAGCACCCGAACGTGACGCTGCTGGCGAACGCCAAAGCGGTCGCGCTGCGGACGAACACCGCCGGCACGGTGGTCACCGAGGTCGAGGTCGAGCGCGACGGAGCGCCCGAGAAGTACGCAGCGGACATCGTTGTCGTCTCGTGCGGCGCGGCGAACTCCGCGAAGCTGCTTCTCTTTTCGGCCAGCGAGAAGCACCCGAATGGGCTCGGCAACGGCTCCGACCAGGTTGGGCGCAACTACACCTTTCACAACAGCCAGGCGGTTCTGGCCCTCTCGAAGGAAGAGAACCCGACCATCTTCCAGAAGACGCTCGGCGTGAACGACTTCTATTTCGGGACTGACGACTTCGAATTCCCGATGGGCAACATCCAGATGGTCGGCAAGTCACAGGCGCCGATGTACCGTGGTGAGAAGCCGGTCGAGACCAGGCTCGCGCCGACATGGTCGCTGGAGAGGAT
>JACXTT010003035.1_pt1 | contig 26274 bp, 22 predicted proteins | sample 9270951 | NCBI WGS metagenome assembly JACXTT01 (sample SAMN15532306, study PRJNA645909) | rock metagenome | isolation source: weathered quartz diorite | place: Puerto Rico | collected 2017-06-21
CCACCAGGGAACGGCCCGTTCATATTCTTAAATTGGTTGCTGTTGATCTTAATAGTTGAAGAATTCTCTGCGTGAACTCCAGATATGCCGCCGGTAACAAAGCAGTTGGTCATGGTAATGTTTTTGCAGTTGCCGGTCAAGTACACTTCATACTTGGCAGCATTTGCCAAACGGCAATTGGTAATCGTAACGTTGCTGCAATTGTTCAGGTAAATACTATAGGTACCGCCTGTTATAGATAAACCACTGATGGTAAAATTGCTTTTACCATAATAACTTACTGCCGAAGAAGTCGTGTAAGTTGTGGCCAATGAACTTGCGGTGTTAACAATTTCCATTGAATTAGAAGCAACTTCTGTTTTGCTAACAGGTGCAATTTGCTGATCTTTTTGGCACGATGTTAACGCCGTTGATAATAAAGTGGCTACACCGATTGTAGCCACTACTGAACTTAATTTGTTTTTGAGGGACATCATAATAGTTTTAAATTAATTAGGCCCTCTTCTACGGAAAGCAATATTGCAACAGTTACAGATTATTTCCTATTAATTAACATTGTTTTCCACATAAGCAAATAATTGTTAACATCATCAATAATAAAACCGCATTAATCATTTAAAAATCAAATAGTTGCAATTTTGATTAATTTTTACTTTATTTTTTAATCAATAGGAAACTAAAATTCAATTACAAATACTTTATCTGTTTCAGGAGCTATAAAATCGCTATAAAGTCCTCTGCCTGCTGCTTAAAAGTGATCATTTGCCAATGTGGATAAAAATTATTTACTTTGCAAAACAAAGTACTTTTATAAAGATGAATTATACTTATTTTATGTTGTTTGCATTATTGTTGATCGTTGAATTACTGATTGGAATTTACATGCATGATGCATTCATCCGGCCATATGGCGGCGATTTTTTGGTGGTAATATTACTGTATAGCTTCGTCAAAAGCTTTATAGACACATCAGTTATAAAGACGGCAATTGGGGTATTAGTATTTGCTTACGTAATTTAGATATCACAATATTTTCATTTAATAAAGCATTTAGGGTTAGCGCATTCCCGCGTAAGCTTACTGATCCTGGGAAATAACTTTTCATTCAGCGACCTGGTGTGTTATACACTAGGCATCTTGTTGGTATTGCTCATCGAAAGGATACGAATTGGCCGAAAATTGTGTTTTAATTGGGTGGAGGAACATTGATGAGCGATTATTTTGTAGATAAAAATTCCATTGTTCGGCAGATATGGGGCAAAGCTGATACCATCCTATTTATTTTTGCAGGCGCTTCAGCTGAGTTTGCTTTAAACAAATCGGTGGACTGGCTATATTTTACTGGCCGCCTTCCCTCCGACCCTCTCGGACGCTTGTTTAGTACTGTAGCTTATGCTCAACGCATTTTATTTTCGGATTATGATGGCGCATTGCGTGCAATTGATCAAATCACCACTATTCATAAAAATGTCGAAGGTAACCGTGGCATGCGTATACCCGACGAAGCTTACCTGGATGTTTTATACCTGCTGATCGATTACTCGATCCGGTCTTACGAGTTACTCGAGCGCAAGCTTTCTGACCCGGAAAAGGCCGAAGTATTTGAAGTGTTTTATCGCGTAGGCAAGCGTATGGCACTTGCTGGTTTGCCCGTAAGCTACAGGGACTGGCTGATCAAACGCACAGAGCAATTAACAACCGGCTTACATTGCAGCGATTTCACTTTTGATCTGTACCGTCAATACCGTAAACATCTGGGATTTGCGCGGTACTGGATATTACGGCAGGCACAGGTGCTACTTGTACCTAAACAAGCTAAGGCATTACTTAGGCTGAGCAGCATTCATTGGTTATCGCATATTGTATTTATCTACAAACTCTTCAGGCTCGTCAATCTTCAAAATATACTAAAAAATGCAATCCTTCCCCGGCTTACGCAACGCAGGTGCGTGCTATGGACAGTATTATTTCCCTAAAATAAATTTCGTTTCAGTAAAACAGCGGTTGTAAATCAAGTGGAAACACTACACACACCATTGTTTTTCATCACGGTTGTTTTATATATAAAAACAACACTCGATTATAGCAGTTTTTAAATATTAAATTTAAAGTAAATAAATTTAATTAAAACACAATAAAGCCAACGGTGTTGTTCTATTGATTAACATTTAACTTAAAGGGAAATATTATGAGAAAATTAAGTGCATTTATCATAGCGGCTACTCTTGCCGGAGTGCTTGAGGTCGCTACAGCAAAAAGTGAACATTATACAAACGGCAATGTCGTTATCAAAAATCACGCAATAGCCGTTCAAGATACTATTCCATCTAAAAAAAAGAAGAAAAAGACTGATCCAACCGAGCCAACCCCTACTCCAAGTCCAAATCCGAATCCTCCTGCGCCAAATCCAAATCCAACACCTAGCCCTAGTCCAAATCCGCCAAACCCAAGCCCTAATTCACCTACCAACCCGAACCCTACATCACCAACAACACCTACTACACCGCCTAGCAACCCGAGCCCTACCACACCAACCAATCCAACAACGCCTCCAAATCACTAAAATGATTTGCTGATTGTTTTCATATAAATCCAAATGGCCGGAACACTCTACCGGCCATTTTTTATCTGATTAAGGTTAAAATTCGTTTTATCTTTGCGCATGGATTTTCAAGAAAACAACCAGCAACAACCGGAACAGCGAGACATAGCCATTTACTCCAAATGGGCTATTTTGGGGTTTTCTGTATTTGTCTCACCGCTCGTTGGCGCTATATTGTTAATGATCAATCTACGTTTGGCAGGGTTCAAAAGACAGGCTACAAGCGTGTTACTAGTTACGATTGCTTATTTGGTCTTAGCGTCTATGGTAATTAGCAGTGTATTGAAACTTCCACCTAATATTACATTGGCGGAATTGACCCATAATAAACAATTCATTATCTACAACCTTGTAGCCCAGATCATCGGCGGCGGCATCCTTGCTGAGTACTTTTACAAAAAGTATTTCCCCGCTGATACCTATAAGTACAAAAGCGTATGGCGCCCTTTGGCTATTATGCTTATCATCACTTTAACTCTAAGCTTACTTCGTTAAACGAGAAATCCCGCTCAGCATTAACTAAGCAGGATTTTCTGACTGATCTCGAATTATTACAATCCGAAATTAAGACCTATTGTCGTGTTCAATGTATTAAACGGTTGTTTGGTAACCAGTCGCCCGAGGTTTGCAGTACGGTCCTCGTTGGTAATTGACGGTCCTGAAGAATATAGATATGCGCCGCGCAATGTCAGGAACACGTTGTCACTCAGCTTATAACGTAAAGCCGCAGTGCCGCTATAACCTAATACAGTAGCACTAGCACTTCTCTGATAAAAAAAAGCGGTTTGGTTGGTAACTCCGCTTAGCAGGTTTTGTGTTTCGGGCGTTGAGAAAACTTTTAAGATACCTGCAGAAGCCCGTAAATCCAGTAAAAATTTGCCTTTTTCAAAAGTATATTGCGGCCCGAGCAAGATGTTAACGGTTTGATAACGTTTAGTGGCAGTAACTGTAGCCTGATCTGCGCTATATGATTTTGTATAACCGGCGGCAAGACTATCCGCATTAGCTTGACTCAACTCACCATTGTCTTGGTAAGTAATAGAAGCACCTATTGCAAAATTTTTGTGGAAATACCATGCTCCATCCAAGCCATAGGTCAAACCTTTTTTTGCAAAACCTGATTTGTTATTATAGTAATCGGCGCTTTTGAAATCGCCCATCGGGTTGGATACTCCACCAAAAAAACCAAAATAACTTTTCACCTGTGCGTTTGCGCCTGTAGCAATAAATGCAAAAAATGCTATAATAAGTTATATAAAAATTCTTTTTATGTTGTTTGAATACATGTGATGCGTGTTTAAAGTTTCAGGATCAGTTGCTGGTGAACGTATATGGTAAGTTGGTAAATTCTCCGCCCAAAATATTATCGACTGTGATGTCGCCATTAGGGTCTGAAGAACGGGAGTAAAAACTGAAAGTACCTGTAATTTTCCTTTTTACTGAATCAACAGAGTTAACGAATATTACCCCACTGCCTGCCGAAACTGTTCCATGAGGCAAAAAAACATATTGTCCGTTTTGGTTTACCTGTGTATTATAGTTAACCAAAACCGACGAGGCATCTATGTTATAGGTCCCGATGGTAAAGCCCGGCGTATTAGACGAATTATTTAGTATTATCGTCATAATGACCTGTTTCTGAGCCTTTGTACCTTGCAAAACAAGTGTTTTGGTTTTGTTAGCTGAATTATAAGTAATGGTGTTACTTATTGTATCAGGTGCCCATACCGTGCCGTTAATATTAGCCTGGAAAGGTTTAGTTGTATAGGCTGTACCTACAATGGTATCTTTTTTACAACTCTCGATGACAAACAGTCCGGCTAAAAGAAGAAAAGTGAAGAGTCTAAGTTTATTCATATTTTTTTATTTACGCAGATAACGGGTTTTCTATTCTTTAATTATTGGGGTAACCATTATTTTACACTATTTAACATTTCGGCAAATGCAGACCAAAATGCTATCAAAGGGCGAAATAACGAAATAATTCGATCAATAGTAAACGATTTGCAAACAGGCTGCAAAGTTGAGGCTTTTATAACTTAAATCGCAGAAAGGTTAATTAGATTATCATTATAATCTTCCGGACCCGCTATTTGGTCATATCCCTATATTCCTGTGTATTTCTGATATTTTCAAGGTCAGGATCAACCAGGGCATATTTTTTAGAATAGCCACCATCGATACATTTTCTAAGATAAACGTTAGCTTCATCTGGTTTGTTAATTAATGAGTATAAACAAGCCAAATTGTAATAATGACTCATAAGCAAAGGGTCGTTCGTAGTTGATATTACATTTTTCTGCATCACGTCAATCGCCTTATTCGGGTTGCCTGTATAAAACAATGCGAATGCAAACGCAAACGAAGCTTTTGTAGTATCTAGTTCCAATACTTTGTTAAAATCGGCCATTGCAAGTTCCTTATTGTTTTTCTTAAGATAAGCTCTTCCCCTATTAAGATAAGGGCTGTATTGTTTAGCGTCAAGATTAATTGAAGATGTGCTGTAATCAATTACCTTCTGAAAATCGCCTAAAAAGTATTCCGAATCAGCTGCGCTATTAAACAATTGCGCTAATGCACTTTTATTTCCTTGATAATAATTCATTGTCTGTATATAAGCATCTATGCTCAATTGAAAATCACCATTTTGCGAATAAGCATTGGCCCTATTCCAATACCCAGGTGCATATTTTTCGTCATATGAAATTGCTAACGAATCATCCTTAATGGCCTGCCTGAATTTTTGTTCTCCCATTTCCATCAATGCCCTGTCATCGTAAAGCCTTGATAGACTTTTACTGTCCCCTTTATAAAAATCAATAGCTTTAGTATAATATTCGTCAGCAAGTTGATAATCTCCATTGTTATTATAAGAGGCAGCCAAGTTCCAATAAGCTAGCTTATTAGTTGGGTTTAGCCGGATAGCTTCTGCATAATCATTAATGGCATCTTTATATCTCTTTACATATCGTTTTGCTTCACCACGTGTATAGAATATCCCTGCCAATATTTTGTCGTTATTTAGATAGCCGCCCATGGCGGTAGTTAGATCTAAAATGGCTAAGTCATACTTACCTAAAAACATGTAACCATATCCTCTATAAAGATAGGCTTCACTATAAAAATGGGCCAGGGAGATTGCCTTTGATTCAGATTCCACGGCATCATTAAAGTTTTTAAGCATCCCCTGTAATTTGCCAATGCTGTAATATAAGCGTGCCGACATTTGTGGATTATCTTTAAAAACTACCAGGCAGGTTTTGTAGTCACTAATTGCTAATTCATAATGTCCAAGCATGTCATGGGCAAGTCCCCTGGAAAGGTAAACCTGTTTCATTTCGGGATTTAACTTTATAGCCAACGAAAACTCTTTTACGGCTTCAGAATATCTTTTTAATCCAGCGTCATCCATTCCTATTAAAAAATGCACGGTAGCACGTGACTTGCCATCATTTGATACATTTTTTAAATCATTAGTTAGTTTTTCGATACTCTTTTGCAAACGAGCAACTTTCGCCGCAGAATCCAATGGAAGAGACTCTTTTGAGTTAGCTGAAGCTTGACCGTTCGCTGTAATGAGTTGGCCCATTAAGGCACTGAGTAATGTGATGAGAAAGACTTTTTTCATCGTTATGTGACGAGATCGAGGTTTTATAGCTTATTAAAAACACCACAATATAATCAATTAATCAATCTCTTGCTATAAGTGTCCCCCCAATTCTATATACCACATATTTTTTAGCCGATGCCCATCAGCTATTAAAGAATACACTAATTCCGACTATTGACAATAGAAATAACATCCCCCCTTGCTTCAATTCAACCATCAACAAGTGTTATTAAACCGGGAATTATTTTTTTACGCAATATCTAAGCTATTTTAATAGTTGTCTTATTTATAATTTACTTTCCAATTCACGATACCACCTTCAGTCGAAAACAACGTGATCTTTCTTATATCGCCTTCTTTTTCATTAGCTGTTAATGTTGCATTTTTTACAGATATATTATCGAAATTGAACTGCTTGTCCTCGTATATGTAAATTGTATATTTATCGTTGGCTACCACTTCACTGGCCCCTTGTAATGAATTGTTTTTCCATTCTACATTTCTTAGTTCCAATCCACCACAACTAATATGGCGATTAGTGGCTAATAATTGTGGATGCCCCAGTTTTTCGCGGAAACAATATACCTGGCAGTTGATACCTGTATCTATACTGGCTGGCATAAATTGGCTCTTGAAAACGCCCTCAAATTTTTTTGTCCAGAATTCAAATACCAGATACTGTTTCTTTTCATCCAAACCCAGTTCTTTAAATGGCAGCACTTTATCCCGTTCATCTACCCGACCTAAAACGATCCAGTTTTCAAATGGCCGATTAATCTCCAACTCAAAAAGCCCCGTTGTAGTGGTACTGCTGGCATCAAACGGCCTGGGACCGCTCCCGCTCATTTCCACATCGGCCTGTCCGATCAATGCCGACCGGGAAGGATCAACGTCATAAACCTGGCCCGGTTGGGTATATAAAACTGGGATAGAACGGCGTGCCGCTTCAATTAATGGTGAATTCTGGTATTTCTCGGGCTTATCCGTCAGCATAAATAATGATCCTGTAAGCGAGGTGGCCGTGCAGCTTCTGTAAGCTTCCTGCGCACTTAACACAATATGATCAGGGTCATTTCGCCATATGATATTATTATATGAGTTAAATTGAGCCAAACCGGCATAACTATAGCCATCATTCCCTATCCGGCAGCCATCGGCTATTCCTACCAGTTCTGGCCTTATTCCCCAGCATGCTAGTAAAAACTTATCCTTCCCGGCTTGCATTCGCACTTCCCTGGCTACATTTCTGAAAGCTTCATTCCTATCGATGTTCCTTGCTTTAAAATAATCCTCGTGGGAGTTATAGCCTTCATATTTTAAGTGCCGGATGGCATCTAATTTAAAATAATTGAATCCATCATCATTTAAGCCCTTATAAACAGGCCTGATCAGTTGTTGAATGGTTTGCGGATTGCTACCGTCCATTGCATAACCTACCCAGTTACCTAATGCAGGATTTCCATTATTATCTTGCACAAATAAATACTTGTTCTTAAACGCAGCCGCCGAATCTGCAAATGCTACATTGGTCCAAACCCCAGGCGTTAACCCTTTTGAGCTGATGTAACTTGCCAGGTTTTTTAATCCTGATGGAAATTTCTTATTTGCCTGTAACCAGGTATCAGGCAAGCCAATTGGTACTTGCTGATAGCCGTCATCGATCTGGAGATATTCGAGGCCAAAGGGTTTTAATTTTTCGCCGATTACATCGGCTGTTTCCATTATCTCCTTTTCATTTATCTGATCAAAATAAGCAAACCAACTACACCAGCCAACTACCGGCTGTTTCCATATGTCATAGGTTGAAGGGTCAAAATAAGAAAGCCCTCTGTGTTTTTGATAATACTGCGGCCTGAAACGGATTACGATTTCCCATCCCGAAACATTTAGATCATATCCTTTATCCAGGGGACTGACCTTCACTTTGGGATAAAACTTATCTATAGAAAGTAACCAATCCTGTTTACGCTCATATACCGCATTATTTAACAAGCTTGTACTTTTACCAACCACGTGCCTTACTACTTTTATAACACCATCGGCAGGTTCACTTTCGCAGGCGATGGATTGTTCGCTACCAGTAATATGAGCACTTAACTGAATAGGCTTCATATCTTTGGTATGTATCGTGATAATCTGATAAGTGCAGCCGTTTACAGTTTCACTTTGTTGCCGAACCATGTAGGGCGACCCGGTAGTTGATATCTTGCCAGAAAAGATTGCAGCATGATCATAAACTATAAAAAGCGAATCCTTTTTATGTTCTATCAGGGCAATTTTTTGAGAAAAACAGGAAAATGCTGAGAGCAAAAGTGCCAGCGTTATTGGAAAAAATCTCATGTAACTATTTAGGGTTTATAGCGTCAAAAATAGAATTAGTTTCAAAGTAAAAGCATCACTATTTAAACTGATTGTAGCCGTATTTTATCAATGCAATTGAATTATATTAAATTTCACTACCAATCACTTAAAAAAAACATTCAACAAAATGGATCATTCATTAATAACTACCAGTAACGAATTAGATGGTTACAAAATCGTAAAACATCTTGGCCTTGTGCGCGGCGTTACTGTGCGCAGCCGTAGTGTGCTGGGAAATATCGCCGGCGGTTTTCAGTCGCTTTTTGGGGGACAACTTTCGATTTACGTTGAGCTTTGCGAAAATGCCCGAGAAGAAGCCTATCAGCTTTTGATACAGCACGCACAGGTTATGGGTGCAAACGCCATCATCGCCATGCGGTACGATGCCAACGAAATCATGCAGGGCGTAACAGAGGTATTGGCATACGGTACAGCTGTAGTGGTCGAAAAGGCATAATCAGAGCAACGGCGACATCAATCTTGCCAACTTCTCAGGCAACTGTTTATAATAGGGGCGTTTTTTCCAGATATTGGGGCTTATTTTTTTAGCTTGTTTAATATCTTCAAAGAAAACGTCCCTTAATTGTTTAGCCGTGGTAATATCATAGATCATACTGTTCACCTCAAAATTCAAGTCATAGCTGCGATGATCCATGTTGGCGGTGCCAATGATCGCGACTTGTCCATCAGACACTAACGTTTTCGCATGAACAAATCCCTTTTGATACATATAAATCTCGACACCTACCGCTAGCAGATCTGCATAATAGGAACGTGCTGCCGCATTTACAAATGACGAGTCTGATTTGTCAGGCACCAATATCTTGATGTTTACGCCACTCATGGCTGCTACTTGCAAAGCATCCATAATGGCCTGGCCCGGGATAAAATATGGTGTTGTGATCAGCAACTCCTTTTCTGCTAATCCTATTGTCTGCACCATTGAGAACATGATCGTCGGCGCATCAGAATCGGGGCCACTGGCGGCTATTTGCACGGTGGCTTTGCCATGCTCGGTTGGCTTGGTGCAAAAAAATTCCCGTTCCAGTTTCAGGCGTTTGCCGGCACAAAAGTTCCAATCGGATATAAACAAATACTGCAGGTAATAGACCCCAGGACCATTGATCTTCACGTGGGTGTCCCGCCAAAACAATTGACCGGGTTTATTTATATAACGATCGCTAACATTGATGCCGCCCACAAATCCGGTGCAACCGTCTACTACAATTATTTTGCGGTGGTTACGATAATTCACCCGATTAGCCAGTAAGATAAAATGAATTTTGTAAAAAGGATAAGCATCTATTCCGGCTGCCTTCATCTCGTTAACAAATGAGCGGCGAATAGAACGACTGCCAAAATCGTCATAAATGAAACGAATTGCGACTCCTTCTTGTGCTTTTTTAATCAGGACATTTTTGATCTCTTCAGCGATTTCACCGTCTTCAAAAATATAATACTGAATGTGAATATGGTGTTGGGCATTCCGAAGTGATTCTAAAACTTCAGGAAACTTATTTTCGCCGTTGATGAGCAGCTTCACCTGGTTACCGCCAGTCAATGGGCTCATACCATCGTTTAAAAGATATAAGGCTAATTTTTTATGCTTTCTGATAGCCAGTTCTTGCGTGTCCAATACCTTTTCCGATTCGAGAGTAATGCGCGCCCGGAGATCAGCCAGGGTGTTTTTATTGCGAACTATTTTTTTACTATATAGCTTATTTTTACGCTTGTTATTACCAAAAGCATAGTAAACCGCCACGCCCACAAGCGGCACAAATATGGTAATCAGTACATAAGCCAGCGCTTTGTCGTTTGAAGGAGTATTGTAAACAATGTGCAGACAAATGCCAATGATCAGCAGTATATAACCTATGTCAATCAGCAGTTCCCAGTTCATTACTTACAATGATGATCGCTAAAGTGTTAAATTATTTTCTCCGGGTTTCAACACATAATCTTTCCCTTTCCATACCAGTCTACCTGGTACTCCTTCGGGTAAAATAATATTCATGTTCCACTTATTGTTTTGCAGAGCATATTTTACACCAATGATTCCTTTTGGATGAGGTATCTCGCCTCCAATAAGAGTAATACTGCCCAAATGAGGTTCTATCCTTACTTTTCTAAACCCGGGGGCATCGATCTCGATACCCAATACGGTTCTATATAGCTCAATATTTGGACTGGATCCCCAGGCGTGGCAATCAGAGCGCGATGCAGCAATATCCGACATTTCCGCCCAGGTGGTCATCCCCATTTTTATATTATCGCGCCAAATGCTCAACCAGTTGACATAATCGTTGCCCAATCCGGCCTTAATAAGTGCCTGGTGCAGATAATATTTAAAATAAATGGATGCTGGAACGAGCGTTGTGTCAGATAATAACTGATGCGCCACTTGAGCGGTCTCCGCAGGTGTAGTCATACCTGTAAGTATCGCCAGCGAATTGGCATGTTGCGAGAAGACATCTTTTTCCGGTCTATCGGCAAATTCATTTCTTTCGGCCACCCAGTATTTTGTGCGGATGGTTTGTTTTAACTGCGCGGCACTTTGTTCGTAGACTGAAGCGTATTCTTTGCTGCCCAACTTACTTTCCAATTCGGCAGCAAGCTGATACGCCCATAGTAGTTGCAGATCGAGTATTGATGAGTTGCCATTCTCCCCTATTGGCCCTACACCTGCATTCCAGTTACTTTTCGGTTTTGGAGCCTTCCCATTTGCCCAATCGGTAAATTCCCAATAGGGAGGATTGTTTAAAGAGCCGTCTGGCTGCTGGTAACGGTTAAAGAAACCAAGTACGTCTCGCGTTCCTTGTAGTTTATCTTTTACAAAATTGCTATCATCACGATATAAATAATAGTCATGCAACATGCCTATCCACCATAAAGAGAAGGTGGGTATTTGTTGCATCACCGCTGTTGGATAACGACTTTGTGTTATTCCTTCTGAAATGCGTGAATGATCCAGCAGAGTAATAGCATTACGAGCCAGCCGATCGTCACCGCTGTTATAATACGATACCAAAGCTTGTATGCGTGTATCGCCCACATATTGCAACTGCTCATAGTATGGGCAATCCATATAGGTTTCCCAGGCGCATAAACGAGCTGTGCGCCAGCCTATTTCCAGTATTTTAGTGAGCGTATCGTCTTTTGTTTCCAGTTTGGCATTATACTTAAATGGATAACCTGTAAACATGCTGTACAAATCATCGATCACCAACGATTCATCCTTTGTTTGAACAGTAAGTTGAATATACCGGAATGTTCGCCAGTTCAACGACGTAAATTGTTGACCATCACTGCCGTCGCTTACCAAGCTGTCTTTTCGGCCGACAAAGCGCTTGCCTTCTATTTCATCCCGGTTACCTTTGACCGTTTGTGCCTTCCAATCTTTACTGTTTTTACCGTTTGTTTCGATCTTGTACAGTGCTTCGGCATAGCCTAATAAGATACCGGCATCTTTGCCCTTACTGAAAACGATAGTTGGGTAAGCATTGGTAAGGTAAGTCTGATCAAGCAATATGGTCGCTTTAGTATGTGCGGGTATAGTAATAGGCCCTTTTTCTGCCGGAAATGTTGAAGGCACGGTAACGCCATCTGCCTTACGCATTTTCTGCAAGCGTTGCATTGCCAGGTCGCGTGCAGGTATCGGTGAGGGTACCAGCATCCAGCCTTCGATAAATGTAAACAGCCCTTTAGGTGTACCGTCTGACACTTTTAACGCTGCTTTCCATTTAGAGTCATCAAAATCAGCCTGTTGCCAGTTTTTGGGCTGCAGTTTCATTGTGACCTGTTCACCTGGCCCTGCGGCATAGTAGCTATTAACAAGCACAACTGGCAACGGCGCATATGATGAGTCGCGATGGCATTTCCAGCTCGAATTAGTATTGATCTCTTCTTCAGTTTGCGTATGCCCCTGCAAAATAAACCCTGTATGGAAGGTCATCTGTGCAGTTGGCCTGATGAGCCCTTCGTTAAAAGCAATCGCACTGATTACATTTTTTCCATTTTTCAGATATGGCGCTAAGTCTATTGTTTCATAATTCCAGTAATAAAAATCGCCACGTACTGGGCCAATAGATACGAGGGCACCATTCACAAATAATTTGTACCGGTTATCGCCCGATACATGCACCAGGTAGTTCGACGGTTTGATTGTCAGATTGAGTATTTTCCTGAACAGGCAAATTTCATAGTCAACACCCGTACCTCCCGAAACAGTTATCCACTGTGCATTCCAGTGGTTAGGTTTATTGTTTTGATCAGGCGTTTGAGCATAAGACCATGTACAGACAAATAGCGATAAAAAAAATGGTAATAAAAGAAGGTTCTTCATTATAGGTTTATTTAGATAAAAGAAGACGCCTAAATTTAAAGAAGAGAATTGATTATTCCTGCTTTTGGGGAAACAGGAATAATCAAATTTATTTAAAGTACGACAGTGGAATCTCCTTCCACATTCCATGTGACAGGTGTCCGGTAAGAAGTTCGTATATCAGGTATAAAGGCCAGAAAATGTAAGCAAGGATCAACAGGATAATGTTATGATTATAATACCAGTTCACCATTAAAGCATATATACCTAAAAGCAGATAGACAATACTTGAGTCTCTTTTATTCATAATAGAAGTTTTGGCTATGCAATTATAACAATTTTGACGCGTAAATGTTACTTAAAGGTTTTTGGCGGCGACACCAAAATACATGAGTGATTTACAGCCAGGTATTTGCGTTTACATTAAGTAGATTTCTTAAAAATAAAACACTTTTTGTTGAAAACAAACTGAAAGTGGATAACTAAAATCACGCTAACAATAAAAAATACGTTTATTGGTAAACAATTCTACTTAATTAAGGTTAACATAAAAAAATTAAAACAACTTATCATGGCAACAACAGGGAGCGGAATAACCGCGTATTCAGTAAAAACCAAGACTAAAAACGTTCCGATGATCGATCCGGTTATTGATGTAAAATCAGGCAGGTACATTGCCAGCGGAAAAGATAGCGCCGGCAACAAAATGTCAGCTATCATGAGTAAAGCTACTGCCGAAGAGCACATTAAAAAAGGTAATGCTAAAAAAGGCACCGGCTGGTAATCAAATCCCGCCCTACCGCTGGCATCTGTGATGCTTTGGTACAAATAATAAGCCCTGCAACCAGGACGGATGCAGGGCTTATTTGTGAACATTATTTTAACTCCCTACTACTCCACTATTATGGTTGCATTAGGCATCATTGTGTGAATGGTGCAATGGTAGGTATAGGTTCCCGCTGTTGCGAAAGTATGTTTGAAGACCTGGTCTGTACTAAGACTACCGCTGTCAAAACTTCCACCCAAATCGGTAGCGGTATGTGGAGTGGCGTCTTTATTTGTCCATGTAACCGTACCGCCAACTTTAAGATGTACTATGGCTGGCGAAAATGCAAAATTTACTATACTTACTGAAGCTGCTATTACAGGCGTATTTCCAGAAGATGTAGGATTCATCGAATTGTTTGAGCTCTTACCACCACAACCTGTCAACATTAATAGGCCGCATGCCATTACAAGAGCTAAAGAAATAATTTTAGTTTTCATAAAAATGAGTTTTCTGTATTAATATATACAGTCATCACGCGTTGATATGAAAAAAGGTTGCCTGCAAGTTAAGATTTTTCGAGACCAACGAAATTTTAAAGACCTCGTTGGTCTCAACCATTATTATTTTACAAGGTTATCCACCCTATCGTAATATTCATTTTGAAGTTTCAGAGTGGTTTGGTCAGCTTTTACTTCTTTCAAAGCCTTTATAAATGAAGTTATTTCGTGGTCGGTAATAAACTTACCAAATTCGATTGTTGCTTTATCGCCTTCGCCGGCATAATGGTTTGGATATGATGCATACCACCATATCGGGGTATACAAATTAGTCAGGCTTGATCTCTTCTGATCTGCACCAGATTGTGTTGCGGCCCTATCCATACGCATCAGGTCAGGGCGATAATACATCAACACCGATGTTTCGCTCTCTCCGGCATGCTGATCGGTCTTCATGTCCGACTTATGCATCTTGCTGTACTGGTTAGCATAATCCTCTTCGTCTCTGTTTGGCGTATAAAAATAGATCACATAATTATGTCTTTTATTCAGAAACGACTGCATAAAAAAGCGGATAAATTCAGGATTACCGCCGTGACCGTTCAATATCACTATCTTTTTAAATCCGTTACGGGCAATCTCGTCACATGTCGCTTCCAGCAAGTCATAAATTACACGGCTTGGCAAAGCAAATGTGCCAAATTGCTGTTTAGCCTCATTAATCTGCCCATAGAAATAGTCTGGAAATACCACAGCATATTCTTGCTTAGTTGCCCTTGCGGCCCATTCGCGAACATGGATCAGGTCAGTACCGAGTGGCGAATGCGGTCCATGTTTTTCCAATATGCCAAATGGCAGAATACAGGTTTGTGATGACTTGTCTAACGCGACAGGAAAATCAGTGGCAGTCAGTTCATCCCAGCGGGCAGGAACATCCTGTGCAAATGCGTTACCACAAACAAAAAACAGGATAAAAAATAAAGCAGTTCTCATTTTAAAGGTAATTGGTGAATTCAATGAAGATAATAAATCAAGGAATGATTTATTGCAGATAACCAAATTATTACACTCTCCAGTCCTTGTACGGGTGTATCGACAAACTGGCATTCGTATAACGCCCATCATAAGTAACTTCAGTGGTCACCCAATCAGGCTTTTCAAATTCCTCGTTTTCACTTCTTAATTCAATTTCGGCGACGATCAATCCGGCATTATCACCAGAAAAAACGTCCACTTCCCATATTTTACCTTTGAATGGAACCACGTAACGAATTTTTTCGGTGCCGTTGGTGGTAAAGGCTTTCAGTATTTCCAGGCCATCATCGAGCGGTATTTCATACTCATACTCTTTACGGCTTAGCCCGGATACTTTGCTTTTAAAATTCAAATAACCTTTTTTGTCTGACACCCTAACCCGAATAGTTTGCCGGTCATCGCGCAGCATATAACCCTGCCGGTATGGTATACCTATTGGCTTTTCTACATTCTCCCACTTATCATGGTCAACCAAAAATTTACGTTCTATTTCGAGTCCCATAGCTTTTTAATGCATACTCGGTTGTTGTGTCAGAATAGCCTTTCGCTCAAAGTCATGCGCCAAAGCGGTAATGGATCTTTTTAACCGGGTATTCTGGCTTTTAATTTTAGTTATTATCGGCTTTGAATTGAAACCGGCAGATGAAAACAACTCCAATGCCAACACATTATCATGCCAGTCGCCTATCAGCGTTTGCAATTTATCCAGGTAATCATTACTGATCTGTAGTTTTCCGTCCAACGCATCATGAGCTATTTTCCGGTTATACATCAATGTTTTTATTTGCTTGCGGGTGGCATGCAATTCGTCATTAAACTGAATGTTCCCTAATGATGACGCAATACTGTATAGTTTAGCTTTATAAAATTCAACAATATCCTTATTGCCGACCTGATGCAAATCGTCGCTAATATCATCGTATGTAGATTTTATTACCTTCAGATATTGTTTTCCAAGCTCCTTCACCTCATTTGTACCCTTTTCTATTTCATACAAATGATTCATAAAAAAGTCTTCATTTTTAAACTGAAATCGCTGGCCATATTGTAGGTTGATAAAAGCATTTCGTATTTCCCCGCAGCGTTTAAATATTTTCCGCACCGGTTTAAAATCTCTTTGCAGCAGATGTTTGGCCGAGTTGATATCCAGAAGCTCAAGCATAGCACGTAGTTTTTTTACCTGCACACGGAAAAGATGCAACTCTTCCTGCTCACCGCTTTCTATAAATTTTTTCAGATGATCAGTCATCTCCCCCCACTGATCTTTGAAATAAATCTTTTCCTTTTTTCTCTTCATTTATGCCAAATTCGCAACGTAACGTCTCTACTACATCTACACTTTATTTTTGCAGTATACGTTAGATTTACCGTACTATTATCAGTACCTATTGTAAAAAAATGTTAAACACCAGCCTTACTTCATGGCCTCTTGCCTGAAATAGCTATATTTAGCCGGTTCCATTGATACACCAATTTTGATGAATTTACGAAAATTTTTACTTGTTCTGTTAACCGCTCTTACTATCATGCATTTTTCGGCTTTTGCGCAGCGCGATAGTATTCCACTAACAACAATTATTGCTAAGACCCAAAAACTAACTAACGATCATCCAACCGAAAAGGTTTATATTCATTTTGACAAGCCATATTATGCGGTGAATGATACCATTTGGTTCAAAGCTTATGTTACTTTTGACCTGCATCAACCCACTTCATTAAGTAAGATATTATATATCGACTTTATCAACGAAGGCCAACTGGCAAAGGAATTAAAACTGCAGATCGTAAACGGAACAGCAAACGGTTCCCTTATATTGTCGCCGGATTTCGCAAAAAGAGGAAATTTTCATGTGAGGGCTTATACCCGCTGGATGCGCAACGCTGATCAGGCTTATTTTTTTAATAGGACGATAACTATTGGCAGTAATACAAGCGGTCTGGTGGTACCTCATATTACTTTTAAAAATTCAATATCAGAAAAAACAGATAAGATAAACGCCGAAATAGTTTACAAGGACGAGAATGGGAACCCGTATGCCAATAAAAAGGTAAGCTGGAAGGCGGTAAACGATGATGCAACTATAAGCAAAGGAAAAGGCGAAACTAACCAGAATGGTGTCGTAAATATCAGTTTCACGAGCGACAAACCAGAGGAATTGAACTCAAGCAGCATAAGTGCCGACCTCGAAACGGAAGATAAAAAGACTGTCACCAAAGTTTTTCCAATACAATTGACGGCGCCTGCAATTGATGCACAATTTTTTCCTGAAGGTGGTTATCTGATTAGTGGCATACGGTCCAGGGTGGCATTCAAGGTAATAAAACCTGATGGATTAGGCATTGATTCAAAAGGAACCGTTGTTGATAACAATGGTACTGTAGCAGCTAATTTTGAGTCACAGCACTTAGGCATGGGGGTATTTGTTCTTACACCTGAAAATGGTAAAACTTACAAAGCCAATTTTACTTTTACCGACGGTTCACAAAGCAGCTTTGATTTACCAAATGTGCGAAGTGAAGGCATTAATTTATCTGTGAACAATAGTCTGAAGGACAGTTTAAGCATAAAAATAACTACAAACGACGGCTTTTTTCAAAAGAACCAAAGCAAAACCTTTTATGTTATGGCGCAAAGCAATGGTATAGTGTGCTACGCGGCTCAAACTGTTTTAAAGAACACCACCTACACGGCTGGTATTCCAAAAAATAAATTTCCGACCGGCATTTTACAGATCACTGTTTTTTCATCAAAAGGCACCCCATTAAGCGAGCGTTTGGTTTTCATTCAGAATAATGACCAAATGAATGTTGCCATGAAGACAGATCAGTCAACCTACTCGCGGCGACAAAAAATGCGCGTACTGGTTTCCGCCAAAAACAAAGCTTTACCTGCTGAAGGAAATTTTTCGGTAGCGGTAATTAATGAATCAATCGTACCATATGACGACGACGACGCACCAAGCATATTAAGTTACCTCCTTCTAACATCAGACCTGCGGGGCTTTATAGAAAAGCCTGGTTACTATTTTAATCATCATGATGAAAAAAGTCTGGCCGATCTTGATGTTTTAATGTTAACGCAGGGTTATCGCCGTTTCTCATATCGAAATATACTGGCCGATAAAAACCCGCCCATTCCCTTTTTACCGGAGCAGGGAATAGCCATATCAGGTATACTTCGAAATAATACAGGCTTACCTATTGCCAAAGGAAATATCCGACTGTTTATTCCTGACAAAGCTTACTCTACAACAACAGTTACGGATGCAAATGGCGCCTTCAGATTTCCGAATGTTCTTATTTCTGACACCTCAAAAATAAAGGTCAGCGCAAGGGATAATGCGAATAGTAATAATTTGATGCTTTCCATCGATCCTTTGGTTGGCCCACCATCATCGCTATTTATTAATCCTACCGGAGAAATCGTCAATATTGATAGTACGCTCCGACCCTACTTACAAAATAGCAAAAGACAATTTAATATGCCTCATGCACTTGAGGGTGTAGTAATTAAAGCCAAGCCGACTATTAAAAAAGCTGACCATACGGAATATGGATCATTAAGCGGCCTAAGCATGCTTGCCGACCACACTATTGACGGAGACAGGTTTAAAGATTGCAACTTTTTTACCGACTGCCTAGTGTCTGCGGGACTCGGCTTAACCTACGATAACAATAACTTTTATATAACCAGGGATTATAATTCGGGTAAAAAAATTCCTGTAGCCTATTATGTTAACGGTATGCCTGTTGACTATAACTATCTCTTAAATATTGATACCAAAATGGTTGAAAACGTTGAAATTTTCAACAACGATGGTTTGAGCAGTATAAACAGGACAACAGGCACCAATGGCGTAGTCTCAATTATCACCAAAAAAATACCTAAAGGCGAAAAAATATCAAAGGAAGAATTATTGGCCATGTTGCCAAAAAACTACGAGGTAGAATTTATTCCCGGTGGTTATAGTACGGCCCGCACATTCTATTCGCCAAAATATGAAAATGCCTCGGGTAACCAGGGAGGAACTGATTTCCGCAGTACTATATACTGGAATCCAGTCGTATTAACAGACAAAGCCGGTAACGGATCGTTCGAGTTTTTCAACTCCGATGGTACAGGTACCTACAAGGCAGTTATTGAAGGTATTGATAAGGACGGCAATATCGGACGTTATGTATATCATTATAAGGTTCAATAGTTTAGATATTTTTCTTAGATTTATTTAAACTTAAATTAAACCTTTGGTTTTACCGCGCTCTTCTCACTTATAATGGCCGCTAACCTGGCCGCCTTCCTGGCCAATGCTACCACTACCGCATCCTGGGGAGCTACAGCAGGTTTTCTTGCCGGCATATGGACGTTCTGTGCAATAGCAATTCACAGTCTGTTCGAGCTTAAAAGCTGGCAGTATATTTTCATTAATGGTGGTTATAGTGTTGTATCGCTAACACTGATGGGGCTTATTATAGGCGCTTGGAGATAAAAGCCAAATTGTATTTGATTGATATTTATGAAGCTGTATAGCTAAAGGGCTATATGGCTTTTTGTTTTATATATTTTACCACCTGTATTCGAATCATATATTAAAATATCTTGTTATTATTGTTGACATATAGCTTAAACTTATTGAATCTGCAACTGTCATACTTATAAATTCCATAATTATATTTTTAGCAATTACGATCATGAAAAAGTTATTATACATAGTATTACCGACTGCTATATCATTGGCAGGCTGTTCGGCAATGGTGCAAACCACTGCCTACTCGCCCCCACCGCAACCAGTGTACACCGACAATTTTGATAATACCAACTATCAAACCGACCAGGTATTTTACGACGAACTTGCTCCTTACGGAAGCTGGGTAAATTATCCTAATTACGGTTACGTGTGGGTTCCGGATGCTGGCCCCGATTTCAGGCCATATGCTACCAACGGTTACTGGGTATATAGCGACTACGGCTGGACCTGGGTATCAAACTATATCTGGGGCTGGGCACCATTCCACTACGGCCGCTGGTTTTATGACGACTACTACGGCTGGGCATGGTTACCTGGTCGTGAATGGGCACCTGCATGGGTTACCTGGGGCAACTATAATGATAACTTCTGCTGGGCGCCTATTGCACCACGTGTTAATATGAATGCGGTAGCTACCGGTCAGTGGATGCCTGATGCGAATAGCTGGAATGTGGTTTCGGGAAGGCATATGACCCAGGTAAACGTGAATAACTATATTCAGCATAATACCACGGTCATTAACAACATTACCATTGTTAATAATGTAAACACTTACGATACCAATAATGGTCGGCCGGGTAATAGCAATGGAGGTTACCGATATAACCGAGGACCACAAGTGGGTGTGATTGAAAGTGCGGCTCATACCAATATACGGCCAGTAACGGTGACTAATAATTCAAGACCCGGTGCGCAAGTGGTGTCGAACAATCAGCTTTCCGTCTACCGTCCTGCCATTCAACAGCTTCCTGCTCAGGGAAATAGTAATAGGCCTGCTCCAAGGCAAGTAGAAGCCTACAGACCGGGAAATAATCCGAACAGATCCAATCAAAACCCGCCATTCAACCGGCCAAATAGAGATCAGAATTCTCAGCAAAACCAACAACCTAATAATCCGCAGCAACAGGATTCAAGGTTTAATAGAGGCAATGGCAACCAGAATCCTCAGCAAAATCAACAGCCTAATAATCCACAGCAGGACTCAAGGTTTAACCGAGGTAATGGAAACCAGAACCCTCAGCCAAATCAACAACCTAACAATCCACAGCAGGATCAAAGGTTTAACAGAGGAAATAGTAACCAGAACCCGCAGCAAAATCAACAGCCTAATAATCCGCAACAAGACCCAAGGTTTAACAGAGGTAATGGAAACCAGAACCCGCAGCAAAATCAACAACCTAATAATCCGCAGCAGGATTCAAGGTTTAACAGAGGCAATGGCAATCAGAACCCGCAGCAAAATCAACAACCTAATAATCCGCAGCAGCAGGATTCAAGGTTTAACAGAGGCAATGGAAACCAGAACCCTCAGCAAAATCAACAACCTAATAGTCCGCAGCAAGATCAAAGGTTTAACAGAGGCAATGGAAACCAGAACCCTCAGCAAAATCAACAGCCTAACAATCCGCAGCAACAACAAAATCGCCCGCAGTTTAACAGGCCAGAGAATCAGAGTCAGAATCCCAATCCAAGACCAGGATACTCTCCTCAACCCAATGGGCAACAAGGTAACGGACAACAACCGACGCAAAATTTGAACCAACGGCCCGCAAATCAAAATGCAAACCCTTGGTTCAATCCGAATGCACCTAGAAATCGCCAGCAACAACCTCCCAAACCTGACACCAGCAAAAGAGGCAGACCTGCACCAGTACTAAAAAACTAAAACAAAAGAAACCCCGGTTGAATCAACCGGGGTTCTTTTTTAAAAGGCATTCTCCGAAAGTAATCTTTTTGTAGTGTATCCATTCATGAATCAAGTATGACAATTTTCCCGGCATCAGTCTGAACATTTGGGTAGACCAGGTGTTAAAAATTTAATAAAACCATTTAATCATGTCGGATACAGCAACAACATTCAGCAAAGAATTTACCATTGGCAGCGATTTAACTGTAAATCGGCTGGGGTACGGAGCAATGCGGATCACCGGAAAAGGTATCTGGGGGCCGCCAAAAGACCACAATGAAGCCATTAGCGTTCTAAAAAGGGCGGTCGAGCTTGGCGTCAATTTTATTGATACGGCAGATAGTTATGGCCCACATGTTTCTGAAGAATTGATAGCAGAAGCTTTATACCCTTATCCCGCCGGGCTGGTAATAGCTACAAAAGGCGGCCTTTTACGCACAGGACCTGATCAATGGCCGGTAAATGCCCATCCTGACCATTTGAAAGAGGCATTGGAAGGAAGTCTAAAACGTTTAAAGGTGGACAGAATCGATCTCTATCAATTACATCGCATTGATCCAAAAGTACCGGTTGAACAAACCTTTGAATTTTTAAAAAGGGTGCAGCAGGAAGGCAAAGTAAAACATATAGGTTTATCCGAAGTAAGCGTTGACGATATCAAAAGAGCACAGCAATATTTTGAGGTGGTATCAGTACAAAACATGTACAGCGTTGATAACCGTCAATGGGAACCTGTATTGGAATATTGTCGGGCTAACAATATTGCGTTTATCCCATGGTTCCCGCTAAACGCGGGTAATGTGGACGCATCAGATAAATTAAACCAGATTGCCAAAAAACGTGATGCAACAGTTCACCAGGTAGCTCTAAGCTGGTTATTACATCATGCTGATAATATATTATTAATTCCTGGCACCTCAAGCGTTGAACATCTCGAAGAAAATATGAAAGCGGCAGAATTAGAATTATCCAGCGGTGACATGTATGTACTCGATAGCATATCGCCGCAATAATGTTAATAAAAAGTTCATAATTCCTTTCGCCTGGCATAACAGCTATTGCAACTTAAAATAAGCGTGTTACGTATAATGGGTTGTTATTAGTTTAGTCAAGTTTAGGTGTTAGGTTAATGTAAATTATGCCCTCGCCACAAGCGGGGGTTTTTTGCTTATCACAATATCAATCAAAAGCTACAGTAATGTCGATAAAAAATATTGCCCAAATTAAACCTTTCTGTCATCTGCATGTCATACCGAAAACAAAACAAAATTGAAATAATTTTTACAACCTTAAAAAACAACCCCCTTAAGTTATGAAAAATCTAAAATTGTCATTAATTGTTCTGTTAATGCTTGGCGCCTTTTCGTGTTCAAAAGACAAGAGCGCTTCATCAAGCAACACCGTTACCACAGATCAGGCGGCTGATATAGCAGCAGGTTCATTAGCTGAAAACTCAAATGGCTTTGCATCAGTAACCGACGACGTAGCTGTAAATGCACAGGGCATTAGCTCTGTAAACAGTGGTCTTACCATTAATTCAACACAATCGACAGCTTCTGTTCACCAGGCATGTGGCACCACTGTTACAGACAGCGTAACCCGCAATATTACGGCCGATTCGGTTACTATCAATTATTTCTTCAAGTATTCACATACTTTAAATTGTAATGTAAATAACCAGCCTGACAATGTGATCGATACTGTGACCTATAACGGTAGTTTTGATGGCCCAAGGCTGAGCTCTACAAACTCTGGCAGTGCTAAAGTTAAAATTGCCGGCTTAACAACAACTGCAACCAATTTCGTGATAAACGGTGAGTTCAAACGCGATGGTTCATTCCAATCGAAAGTTGGCAATAAGGCTTCAGGCAACAGCCACATTGATATCGTCGGTACAAATATTACCTTAACAAAACCAGGCCGTAAAATTATAAGTGGTACAGCTACAATCACAATTTCCGGAACCGGTCCGAAAGGAAATTCATTCAACTATACCGGTACAATTGTATTTAATGGTGATAATACAGCTACTTTAAACATTACTGGCGGTGCATCATATACCATCAACCTGCTAACAGGCTGGAGAGCTCGTCGCTAAGATAGCTTTAGTAAATATTTATTCAGGCCGGTGGTTTTGCTACCGGCTTTTCTTTTATACGTCGGCCACTTTAAATGGCTTTATATCTACAGTTTCCCAAACTTTCTGGGTAATATAAGGCTCGCTTTTCTTCCATGCTTCCAGCTCTTCATCGGTTTCAAATTGTAGTATCATCACCGAGCCGATCATTTTTCCATCGTCATTCAACATTGCTCCGCCTATGATAAAATTCCCATTTTCTTTTAAATCTTTTGCACCAACAAGATGATGAGGACGTATATTCATGCGGTTTTGCAAAGTATCCTCATGGGTATAATCATAAGCTGTTATCAGATATTGCTTCATTCCAGTTCAATTTATTTAATAATTCGATTGCCAAATTTAAGACTCTTATAAACCTTAAAATAGCTTTTCAATCAAAAATAAAATAACTGTATATTTTACATATATTTGTTCCGCCAATTAAAAATTGCACCTAAAAAAGATGAAGCATAACCTTTACCGCGAATTCCAAAATATATTTAATAAAGAAGCAGAAAAAATATACTTCTCTCCTGGTCGTGTTAACCTGATCGGTGAACATATTGATTACAATGGTGGTTTGGTGATGCCATGCGCCATCACCTTTGGCACCTATGTCTCGGTGGCACCTAATAATGATAACGTATTCAGGTTCAGAAGCCTGAACTTTGATGACAAACTGGATATACCTTTGCAAAAAGGATATAATAAAACAGGCGAAACCTGGTATAATTACCCTTTGGGTATTATTGACTATTTTTTAAATGACGGTCATCAATTGCAGGGCTTAGATCTGTTGTATTATGGTGATATTCCTATCAGCTCGGGTTTATCATCATCAGCTTCCATTGAAGTAGCAACAGCATATATGCTGAATGACCTGTTTAACTCAGGGTATACTAAACTCCAGTTGGTGCAATTGGGCAAACAGGTAGAGAACGTTTTTATCGGTGTAAATTGTGGCATTATGGATCAGTTCGCCGTTGCTTTCGGTGAAAAAGATAAAGCACTGATGCTGAACTGTGACACGCTGGAATACCAGGCTGTAAATACCAATTTAGGCGATTACGTTTTGGCAATCATTAACACCAACAAACCACGCAAATTGGCGGAATCAAAATACAACGAACGGGTGCTGGAATGCCAGCTAGCCTTAAAAGCGTTGCAGCAAGAACTGGATATACAGAATCTTTGTGATATTGACAGCAATATCTTCCAGCAATATCAGCATTTAATAACTGATGCTACCGTTTTAAAACGCGCTAAACACGTTATTGAAGAAAATGATCGTGTAAAACTCGCTGCCAAAGCCTTAGCTGCCTGCGACTTGTTATCTTTCGGACAACTAATGTATGCTTCTCATGATTCACTAAAAAGCCAATACGAAGTAAGCGGCAAGGAACTGGATGCCATTGTAGAATATAGTCAGACCAATCCGAATGTTGCAGGTGCACGCATGACAGGCGCGGGTTTTGGCGGATGTGCGATAGCACTAGTAAAAGAAAGCGCTTTTAATACCTATAGCAAAGAAGTAGCGGATTATTATACTGATAAAATTGGCTACGCTCCTTCAGTATATAGCTCTCTAATTGGTGATGGCGTGGGCCTATTAAAGGAAGCTCTAAACACTAATATCTAAATTCTAATTCCTGAAAGATCATTAACTTCGCGGCAACTAATCTCTAAAATTGCGTAAATTAAAATTAGACGAATTAAACCGCGCCTCTGTAGAGGAGTTTAAAACTCAGCAGAAGTTACCTATTGCAGTAGTACTGGATAACGTGCGCAGCATGCACAATGTCGGTTCCATATTCCGCACATGCGATGGCTTTGCGGTAGAACAGATTTGCCTTTGCGGGATTACCGGACAGCCACCGCACCGGGAAATAGAAAAAACTGCGCTGGGAGCTACTCAATCCATCAACTGGACTTATTACGCGGAACCTTTACACGCAGTGGAACAGTTGCGCAAAGAAGGTTATAAAATAATAGCCATCGAGCAAGCTGAAAAAAGCATCATGCTCGATCAATTTGAGACGACCGAAGTAAAAAAATATGCATTGATTTTCGGCAATGAAGTGAATGGGGTAAGTGAAGAAGTAATGAAAGTTATTGACGCCTGCATTGAAATCCCACAGTTTGGCACTAAGCATTCTTTTAATATCGTTGTATCTGCGGGAATTGTTTTATGGGACTTCTTCACTAAATTGGTTCATAGTTAATTGGCCACAGTTCATAGTAATATCTTTTTATCCTTAAATTAGATATTATTTTTATTATGACCTATTAACTATGATCCATGAACCGACAAGCCCTATAGCGAAAAAATTACATGTAAAACCCGGCAAACACTGGCTACTTTTTAACGCACCGGTAAATTATCTCAGCTTACTTGAGCCTTTGCCTGATGGAGCCATTGTTTCCTATGAAGCTAAAGGTAGTTTTGATGGCGTTCAATTATTTGTAAAAAACAGCGCTGAACTTATCGAAAGCTTAAAAATAGTGGTTCCAGTATTACGCTCTGATAG
>JACXTT010003036.1_pt1 | contig 26270 bp, 26 predicted proteins | sample 9270951 | NCBI WGS metagenome assembly JACXTT01 (sample SAMN15532306, study PRJNA645909) | rock metagenome | isolation source: weathered quartz diorite | place: Puerto Rico | collected 2017-06-21
TCTTCCAGATCTTCGGCCAGTGCCAGGGACTGTTCAGAAATCGCGCCGAGATATCCCACAAGGTATCGCCCTTGACCACCGTGTAACGTTCAGGATGGTCGGGCTTGAGCTGCACCTCGTCCGCGCGCGCGATCCCTGCGGCGGTCAGAAACGACACAATAATAAGTAGGAAAAAACCGGATCCCGATAGGTGTTTAGGCGACATTCGTCCACGTTCCGTGTAATCTGATGACGTTTTGAGTGTAGTCCATGCCGGGGCGCAAAGCCAAGGCGCTATCATGACCAAATTATCTTGTTATTCAGCAGCATCCAGACAGATAATAAACCGACTTGGCAGGAAAGACGCCGGCCTTTGTCTCTGAAATTCCATGACCGTACGCACCATTTTGCACTACCCCGACCCGCGCCTGCGTCGCACGGCCAAGCCGGTGCCGGAGATTACCGACGATATCCGCCGGCTGGTGGATGACATGGCCGAAACCATGTACCGGGCGCCGGGAATCGGCCTTGCCGCAATCCAGGTCAACGAGACGTGGCGTGTCATTGTCATCGATATTTCCGAAACCCGCGACCAGCTGCAGGTGTTCATCAATCCGGAAATTCTGTCCCGCGACGGCGAACAGGAGCGCGAAGAAGGCTGCCTGTCCGTGCCCGGCATTTACGAACCGGTGATTCGTGCCGACCGCATCCGTGTGCGCGCTCTCGACCACCACGGCAAACCGTTCGAGCTCGAAGCCGAAGGCATGCTCGCCACCTGTATCCAGCATGAAATCGATCATCTCGACGGCAAGGTCTTCGTCGATTATCTCTCGCGCCTCAAGCAAACGCGTATCCGCAAAAAGCTGGAAAAGCAGCAACGCATAGCAATGTAGGGAGGCGGCATGAATCTCATCTTCGCCGGGACTCCCGCCTTCGCCGTTCCCGCGCTTGAGGCGCTGCTGCGCGCCGGCCATCGCGTCCGTGCCGTGTACACCCAACCGGACCGTCCCGCCGGACGCGGACGCAAGCTCACCGCAAGTCCGGTGAAGCTGTGCGCTCGGCAGCATGGCATCGAAATCCGTCAGCCGGAAAAACTCGTAGGCGAAGAAAGCCGGCTGCGCGCCGATGCGCCGGACGCGATGATCGTCATTGCCTACGGTTTGCTGCTGCCGGAATCCCTGCTCGTCATTCCCCGTCACGGCTGCCTCAACGTACATGCCTCGCTGTTGCCGCGCTGGCGAGGCGCCGCGCCGATCCCGCGTGCCATCGAGGCCGGCGACGCCATCACCGGCGTGAGCATCATGCAGATGGAAACCGGGCTCGACACCGGCCCGGTGCTGGCGGAGGCACGCACACCGATACACGACAGTGACACGTCGCAAACGTTGCATGACCGCCTGGCGCCGCTCGGCGCCGATACGCTGGTCCGTGCCTTGGAGCAGCTCGCGCTTGGCGAGATCAAGCCGCAAGCCCAGGATTCCGCGCGCGCCTGCTATGCCAAAAAATTACGCAAGGAAGAAACCGTGCTCGACTGGACACGGCCGGCGTCGGCGCTGCATCGCAAGATCCGCGCGCTGATTCCCTGGCCGGTGGCAAGCACGACCTGGCGCGGCAAGACCCTGAGGCTGTGGGAGGTAGGGCCGCTGGTGCAAAAAAATACACCGGGTGCGCCGGGCACGGTGGTTCAGGCCGAGGCCAACGGCGTGTGTGTAGCAACCGGTGATGGCGCGCTCACCATCACGCGCCTGCAGGCGGAGGGTGGAAAAATTCTCACCGCCGGCGAATTTCTGAATGGGCACCCGCTCGCCGTCGGTGACCGGATGGGCGATGAAATCCACGACACCACCTCCCGCTAGACGCAGGCGCGGCGGACGCGCGCAAAGCAATCCGCGCGCGGTGGCGGCAAAAATATTGGAGGAGGTTGTGGTTCATTCCCGCTACCTCGACACCGCGCTGGCGCAATCCCTGGCGACACTGCCGGATCGTCAAAAAACCGATGCAGCACTGATCCAGGAAATGGCTTACGGCGTGCTGCGCTGGTTCCATCAGCTGGATGCTGTCGCGGCGCTTTTCCTCGACAAGCCGCTCAAGACAAAAGACCGCGATATCCATCTGCTGTTGTTGATCGGTCTGTATCAGCTGCGGCACATGCGCGTAGCGCGACACGCGGCGGTGACGGAAACGGTGGAGGCGGCCGCAGCACTGAAAAAAATCTGGGCGAAAAACTTTCTCAACGCCTGCCTGCGTTCCTACTTGCGCGAGGAAGCACGTGCCCAGGCCGCCGTCGCCGCCAGACCTTCAGCGAGCTTCAGCCATCCTGACTGGCTGATCGATGAAATCCGCCGTGACTGGCCGGAAGATTGGGGGGAAATTCTTGCCGCCAACAATGAACGTCCGCCTATGGTGTTGCGGGTCAACAGGCGTCGACAGTCGCGCGAGCAATATCTCGCGCGACTCGCAGAGGCTGGCATTGCGGCCAAGGCCTTGCCGCTGGCCGATACCGCGGTGCTGCTGGATAAGCCCGTGGCCGTGAACGATTTGCCGGGATTCGCCCAGGGTGATGTCTCGGTGCAGGACGCGGCGGCGCAATTCACGGCGGCGCTGCTCGACGCTCAACCAGGCGAGCGCGTGCTCGACGCCTGCGCCGCACCGGGCGGCAAGACCGGACATCTGCTCGAATACACGCCGGGGCTCGCCGAGTTGGTGGCGCTCGACAAGGAACCGGCGCGTGTGGCATTGATCGAGGAAAACTTCGCGCGGTTGGGCTTGAATGTCAAAACCATGACCGGCGATGCGGCCAACCCGGACAGCTGGTGGGACGGGCGTCCGTTCGACCGCATTCTTGCGGACGTACCGTGCTCGGCCACCGGAGTGATCCGGCGCCATCCCGACATCAAGCTGCGGCGCCGGCCCGAGGACCTTCCTAAACTGGTGGCAGCACAGGCGCGACTGCTCGAAGGACTGTGGCCCTTGCTCAAGGCCGGAGGTAAGCTTCTGTACGTGACCTGTTCGATCCTTTCGGAGGAAAATGAAAAACAGCTCGCGGCGTTTCTCGTGCGTCATCCCGAGGCACGGGAAACGGCACTGCCGCCGAACGCTGGCCGGGCAAGGACCATTGGTCGGCAGATCCTGCCGGGGGAAAGGGGCATGGACGGTTTCTACTATGCATGCATCGGTAAAAGCTGAGAGGTCCGCCATGGATGGCGCAAAGAGTGGTACACAGACCAGCTATTTACAGAGCCGGGGATGCATGACGGAACCTAGGATGCAGTGGCGCCGGTTTTTGCTCGCGGCGCTCGCCTTGATGTTCCTAGGAGAGGCCGCGGCCGATTTCAAGATCGCCGATATTCAGCCTAAATTCAATGATCAATCGCTGACTTTCACCGGAAATCTCGACTTGAGCCTGAGCTCCAAGGTTGAAGAGGCATTGGCCAAGGGCATTCCGCTCGAGGTCGTCATCGACGTCCGCCTGCAACGCGAGCGGCACTATCTGTGGGACAAGAAAATAGCCTCCTGGACGCTGCGCCGCCGCATCCAGTATCACGCTCTCTCGGGCCAGTACCTGGTCAGCAGCGGCGATGGCGAGGCGGAAACCCGGGAAAGCCTGCTCACCCAGCAGGAAGCGCTGAAACAGCTCGGCTCGCTGAGCGACCTCAAGCTGTCGTTGCCGGAAGTGCCCTCGGAGGGAGCCTATTCCGTTGACCTGCGCGTGAGCCTCGACATCGAGGCCCTGCCCACGCCACTGCGACCGGTGGCGTACACCTCGTTTGCCTGGCATCTCAACAGCGGATGGACCTCATGGAAAGTAGCACGCTGAACCGCAGCGTCACCCGCTACGTCACCGGCTTCATGCCGCTGGCGGTGCTGTCGGCGTTATTGATTGCCGCGTTCGTCATGATGAATGCGGCGGCGCAGAACTCGGCGCTGTTCGGACGCCTGTACTCGGTGCTGCTGCTGGTCAACATCCTCGGCGTGGTGCTGCTGATCGCGCTGATCCTGCTCAACCTGTTCCATTTCATGGAGCAGTACCGTACCCGCGTCATGGGCACGCGCCTGACGCTGCGGCTGCTGGTGATGTTCATCGTGCTCGCGGTGCTACCGGTGTCGGTGGTGTTCTTCTTCTCGATCCAGACACTCAACCGCGGTATCGACAATTGGTTCGACGTGCGCATCGAGCGCGCACTCGACGACGCGTTGCTGCTCGGGCGCACCGCGCTCGACGCACAGAAGCAGGACCTGGTGAAGAATACCCAGGAAATGGCCGTGGAATTGGAGACCCTGCCGGTGAAACAGAAGCTCGGCGGGCTGCGCTCGGAACTGTCCATGCTCAACGCGATGCGCGAGCAGTACAACATCACCGAGCTGACGCTGTTCACGCAGGACGGCAAGATCATCGCCTCGGTCAGCGAGGCGAGCTTCGAGCCGGGCACGCTGGTGCCGGACCGGCCGGGCGACGCCGTGCTGACGCAGGTGCGCCAGGGACTGACCTACGCCAATCTCGACGCGGTCGGCAAATCCGGACTGCGGCTGCGCGTGGTGGTGCCGGTGCGCTCGCGCGACGTCGGCGCGCCGGTGCGTGTGCTGCAGGTACTGCAGGCGCTGCCGCCGCGCTACGCCAAACTTGGCGAATCGGTGCAGTCGGCCTTCGCCGAGTATGAAAAGCTTGTGTACCTGCGCGGTCCGCTCAAGTTCGGCTTCACGCTCACGCTGTCGCTGATCGCGCTGTTGACGTTGCTCATCGCGGTGTGGGCCGCGATCTTTTTCGCGCGCCGCCTGGCCACCCCCATCCGCGAACTGGCCGAAGCCACGCACGCGGTGGCGCAGGGCGATTACCAGAAGCAGATTCCGGTCACCAGCCATGACGAGATCGGCATCCTGGTCGAGTCGTTCAACGACATGACGCGCCGCATCCACCGCGCGCAGACCCAGAGCAAGCGCAGCCAGCAGGAGGCCGAGATCCAGCGCGCCTATCTCGAGACCGTCATGGGGCGCCTGTCCTCGGGCGTGCTCACCTTCAACCAGCGCCTGCTGCTGCGCACGCACAATCCCGCCGCCAACCAGATACTCGGCGTCGACCTGGCCGCGAGCGAGCGCAAATCGCTCGCCTGGCTCACCGAGCATTACCCGGCGCTGCACCCGTTCACCGAGGCGGTCGACGCGGCCGCGGCCGCGGGCCAGGCCGAATGGCAGGCACAGATCCAGCTGTCGGCGAACAACCATCGTCGCACGCTGATGCTGCGCGGCACGTCGCTGCCGTCGTGGCGCGGCAAGCGCGGCGGCTACGTCGTGGTGTTCGACGACATCACCGCGCTGATCCAGGCGCAGCGTGACGCCGCCTGGGGCGAGGTGGCAAGGCGCATGGCGCACGAGATCAAGAATCCGCTCACGCCGATCCAGCTCTCGGCCGAACGCATCCGCCACAAGTACCTGCGCCAGGTCAACGAGGACGAGCGCGGCGCACTCGACCGCGCTACGCACACGATCATCGAGCAGGTCGAAGCACTCAAATCCATGGTCAACGATTTTTCCGAATATGCGCGCTCGGCGCAGATGCGCTCGCAACCGGTGGACCTGAACGACCTGATCCGCGACGTGATCGAGCTGTACAAGAACGAGCGCGGGCTCAGCGCCGCGGGCGTGGTGCCGCTGCACGGCGCCGCGGAGAAACCCGCCAAGGGCAAAGCCACGCGCAGTGTCGCCACCCGGCTCGACCTCGACGCCGATCTGCCGGTGATCTCGGCCGACCCCGGCCGGCTGCGCCAGGTGCTGCACAACCTGCTGCTCAACGCGCGCGAGGCGCTCATCGCCACGTCCAAGCCGATGATCCACGTCAGCACGCGGATGCTGACCGAGAACGCACACCGTTTTGCCGAGTTGCGAGTGCGGGACAACGGCCCCGGCTTTCCTGAGGCGCAGCTCATGCGGCTGTACGAGCCCTATGTCACCAGCAAGGAGAAGGGCACCGGGCTTGGGCTCGCCATCGTGAAGCGTATCGTCGAGGAACACGGTGGTACCATCGCCGCGGAAAATCTCGCGGACGGCGGCGCCTGTGTCATCGTGCGCCTGCCGATCGGCGCCGCGGCGGCATCGGCCGAAAAATCCCCGACCCCCAAAACCGCGCGTGCAGAGAAAGGAGTGCGCCAGGGCGGGCGTGGTTACGGAGCGGAGGACGCCAAGATATGAACCCCGGATACATCCTGGTGGTGGACGACGAGCCGGATATCCGCCGGCTGCTGCAGGAAATTCTCGAGGATGAGCACTACAAGGTTATGACCGCGGAAAACGCGCGCGCCGCGCGTGAAGCGGTGCGCAAACAGCGCCCCGACCTGGTGCTGCTCGACATCTGGATGCCGGACACCGACGGCATCAGCCTGCTGCGCGAGTGGTCCGAGGCTGGCCCGCTGGAGATGCCGGTGATCATGATCTCCGGACACGGCACGGTGGAGACGGCCGTCGAGGCCACGCGTCTCGGCGCCTACGATTTCATCGAAAAACCGCTGTCCACCGGCAAGCTTCTGTTGACTATCGAGCGCGCGCTGGAGAACGACAAGCTGCGCCGCGAAAACCTGCGCCTGCGGCGCCAGGCCGAACCGGCCACGACACTGACCGGCAAGAGCCCGCTGATGCAGCAGTTGCGCGAGAACATCGAGCGTATCGCCGCCACCGACGCCTGGGTGCTGATCAGCGGCGAACCGGGCAGCGGCAAGGCGGTGGCGGCGCGTTATCTGCATGCGCACAGCGGACGCAAGGACGCACCCTTCGTCGAAGTGAGTCTGGCCGCCGTCTCGCCGCCGCAGATGGCGGCGCAGCTGTTCGGGCAGGAGGAAAAAGGCAAGATCAAGCCCGGCAGCTTCGAGCAGGCCGGCAACGGCACGCTGCTGCTCAACGAGATCAACGACCTCGACGGCGCCACGCAGGCGCGGTTGCTCGATGCGCTCGAGCAGAAACATTTCCTCCGCGTCGGCGGCCACGAACCGGTGGCGATGGACGCGCGCATCATCGCCGCCAGCGACCAGGACTTGCAGAAAGCGGTGGAGGAGAAACGTTTCCGCGAGGATCTCTACTACCGCCTGAACGTCGTGCCGCTGCGCGTGCCGAGCCTGCGTGAGCATCACGAGGACGTGCCGGAGCTGATCAACTTCTACGTCAACTGGATGGCGGACAACGAACACCTGCCGTACCGCAAATTCACCACCGGCGCGCTCAACCTGCTGCGCAATTATTCCTGGCCGGGCAACGTGCGCGAGCTGCGCAACATGGTACAGCGGCTGCTGATCCTGAACCGCAGCGAAGAGGTGACCGAGGCCGAGGTCGAACAGACCCTCGGCGCTCCGGCGCCGGTGTCGGCCGAGGCCTACCCGCCGACACTCATGGAAATGCCGCTGCGCGACGCGCGCGACCAGTTCGAGAAGGCCTATCTCGAACATCACCTGAAACGCACCGGCGGCAACGTCGCCGAAGTGGCACGCATGTCGGGCATGGAACGTACCCATCTCTACCGCAAGCTGAAGCAGCTCGGCGTCAATCCCAAGCCGCCCAAGGAATAAGCATGGCGATCGTCGACAACCTGGAAGCCATGCTCGCGCGCGGCCAGGATACGGCGCTACTGCGCTACAGCCTCGGTGGCGAGTATCTGAAACTCAATCAACCCGACAAGGCTACTGAACACCTGCGCCAAGCGGTGGAGAAAGACCCGAAATATTCCGCCGCATGGAAACTGCTCGGCAAGGCACTCACCGATGCCGGACACAAAGACGAAGCAATCAAAGCCTACGAAAGCGGAATCAAGGTCGCTGAAGAGAAAGGTGACAAACAGGCGGCGAAGGAGATGACGGTTTTTCTCAAGCGCTTGCTGAAATAGCTGTGTGGGCTCCGCCCACTCATCTCATTCCTGGGCTTCCGTAAAAAACGCGCAGGATTTTTCGAGATCAACAAACTGTTTCTGGTACTTCAACATCGCCTGCATCAGTACATCGCACTGCGGCGAATTGAGCACGGCGTTCAGCTGCGCGGCATCCTCCCACCAGTACTCCAGGACTCCGTCGAACGGCTCGCCGAAGGCGCGGCGCTCGCGCATGAGCACGTTGGCCTCCACCATCAGCGTCAGGTTTTTCGCGTGGCCGGTGGCGCCCGTGTATTCCACCACCCGATCGATGATGGCGTCGAATTTCGGATCGTTCCAGTATTCGCGGAACCGTTCAGAGCTGACGTGGGGCAGCTTGCGGATGCAGTTGATGAACCGGATCATGCCTTTCCTGGCGCGTGGTTATTACCCGAAAAGAATAGACGATAGATTCGCGCAGGAAACCGGCTAATAAAATGCCGGGTCGCCCTTGGGGCGCGTCTTGAACCGCTTGTGCAGCCAGAAATACTGCTCCGGCATTTCCCGCACTGCGACTTCGATTTCCCGGTTCATGCGGGTCGTGTCCGCCACCGCATCGCCGGACGGAAAATTTTCCAGGGGCGGGTAAAAAGCGATCTCGTAACCGCGCCCCCGGGACAGCTGGCGCGTGACGCAGGGAATCACCACGGCGTCCGTCATCCCGGCGATGCGCGGCAGTACCACGAACGTGGCTGCGGGAATGCCGAAGAACGGCGCGAACACCGACTGGCGCGGGCCGGCGTCCTGATCTGGAAGATAATAAAGTGGTATACCTTTTTTCGTCTGCTTCACCAGCGCCGTGAGCGGCTTGATGTGCTCCACGAGCCGCAATTGAAACCGCGAACGCGCGCGTTCCATCACCACGCTCAGCAGTTCGTTCACCGGATGGCGGAACACCGTGACCATCGGCCGCTCGATTGAGAGCCGGATGCCGCCTACTTCGAGGCCGAGAAAATGCGGCGCGAGCAGAATGACGTTTTTGTTCTCGCGCAGTGCCCGGTCGTAATGCTCGCGCCCACGAAACCGCGTCAGGCGCCTGATGCGCGCTTCCGAAGCCCACCAGGAAATGCCGATATCGAGCAGCGTCTGGCCGAAGGCGCGGAAATGTTTGCGCGCGATGCGCGATTGCTGGCTCGATGAAAGCTCCGGGAAACAGCGTCGCACGTTGACGTTGACGACATGCCGGCGTTTGGCGTGCAGGATATAGAGCAACTGCCCGAGCGCACCGCCGAACGCCGCAATCAGCGGCAGCGGTAACCAGCTCACCGCGCGCATGAAGCCGAGACCGATCCACGTCAGCCACCAGCGCGGATGCAGATAACGGCTCGGCCGGGCGTCAGCCATAGGGCGACGGCGCGTGGCCCGGGCGGGTCTTGAACAGCTTGAAGGTCCACAGGTATTGCTCGGGCATGTGCCGCAGGCCTTCCTCGATCACCTCGTTCATGCGCGCCGCATCGCGCGTGCGGTCACCGTTCGGAAAATCCTCCAACGGCGGCTTCAAAATAACTTCATAACCGCGCCCGCCGGGCAACAGGCGCGTGAAGCACGGCACCACCAGCGCGTCGGTGAGGCGCGCGAGGCGCCCGAGCGTGGTGAGCGTCGCCGTCGGCACGCCGAAGAACGGCACGAACACCGACTGGCGCTGGCCGAAGTCCTCGTCCGGCAGATAGTAAAACGCGAGCCCCTGATTGAGGCCGCGGATCACCGGGCGCAGGCCTTGCGTGCGCGACAGCAGGAAGCAGCCGAAACGCATGCGTCCCCTGTTGAGCAGCCAGTTAACCACCGGGTTGCGTTGCAACTTGACCATCGAAAACTGCGCGCGGTTGTGCGCGATCACGCTGCCGCCAAAATTCATGCCGACGCAATGCGGCGCGAGCAGGATGATGTTGCGGCCGCGCAGCTCGTGGTAGGTGTCGAGACCGCGGATGTGCACCTTTCGCAGGATGCGCCGCTCCGAGGCCCAGGCGAGATAAGCGAGATCGAAGTAGCTCTGGCCGCTGACGATGAAATGCCGGCGTAACAAATGTTCGCGTTCGCGCAGGCTCAGCTTGGGGAAACACATCTCGAGATTGATGCGCGCGATCCTGCGGCGCTTCTCGTTCGTGACCAGCATGAGCAGCCCGAGCGCCGCACCCACGGCGCGCGACCACGCGAGCGGCAGCACTGCCATCAGGCGCAGCAGCGCGAGCCAGGCCCAGCTCGGCCAGTAGCGCGGTGCGTAACTGATCGGCGCGCGCTTCAGGGTCAGAAAGGAAAGCAATGGATCCGGGGTGGCGGCTTTCGATTTCGTCGAACGTGATGGGCTCATCGAAGATTGTCGCGCGCCGGCGCGGTGCGACGGCTTGGACTCGGCTCCCTGCTGGGTTAGTCTGACTATCTTATGACAAGACGAATGAGCGAAGCGAACAGGGCTTCATCTTCGATTACAAAAACGGCGCGGCGGCGCACCCCGTTTGTGCTCGCCGTCATCGTCTGGCTGGCGGCGCTCGCGGCGGCGCACTGGGACGCCGCCGGCCGCCTGGACAATCTCTTCCGCGACTGGAACCTGCGCAGCCTCGCTGCACGCCTCCCGCCCGATCCGGCTATCGTTATGATCGACATCGACGAGCCCACGCTCGAAGCCATGGTCCCCGACTACGGCCGCTATCCTTGGTCGCGTGCCGTGTTCGGCCAGTTGCTGGAGGGGCTGGCGCGCCAGCAGCCGGCTGCCATCGTGTTCGACATCCTGTTCATCGACCCGCAAAAGGAGCATGTGGCCGATGACCTCTATTTCATCCGCACCGCCGCGGCGTTGCCCAACGTGTATTTTCCGATGGTGCGCCTGTCCGCACCACCCCAGGCGGAGCGCGGAAACGGTTATCCCCTGAAGCAGCTGACCAACACCACCGCCGGACCCGGGGCCGAACCCGAAGCGCGCGCCGCGCTGTTGCTGCCGCTGCCGGGACTGACCCGGACCGGACGGCTCGGTACGATCAATGTATTTGCCGATGAGGACGGCGTCATCCGGCGTTATCCCGTTTATCTCGACGCCTACGGCTGGCGCATCCCCTCCCTGCCCGTGCGCGTGGCGCGCGATTTGGGTTACTCCGTGCCCGATTCCGCGAGCCTGATGCTCACCTGGCACGGCGCGGCCAAATCCTACGGCACGGTGTCCTTCTACGATGTGTTCACCGACCTTGAACGCAAACAGCGGCAACGCCCGGCGGATGAATTCCGCGGCAAGATCGTAATTATCGGCACCACCGCTTCGGGCCTGCACGATCTCAAGCTCACGCCGATGGGGGGTAATTATCCGGGCACCGAGGTGCTGGCCACAACCCTCGACAATCTCAGGAACGGCGAGCGACTGCGTGCGGCACCTGCCTGGGCTGTCCCGACCCTGACGGCGCTGATGTTGCTGGCGCTCGCCGTCGCGTTCGCGCGCGGCGTCGGCGTGCTCACCATCGGTCTTGCCTGGCTCGCCGCGAGCATGGCAGTTGCCGTCGCCGCCTGGGCGGTACTGGTGCAGGCGCGCGTGCACGTGCCGGTAGTGGTATCACTGCTTTTCGGCGGCTGGTTCTACTATCTGCTGGCAGCGCTGCGCGCCTGGCGCCTCGAGCGCGAAAACCGTCAGCGTGTCACCTCGCTGTTTTCGCGCTTTCTCGACCCACGCGTGGTGAAAGGACTCGTCGAGAAAGGCGAAACCGACGCGGCCTTGTCCGGTCAAAAACGCGAGATTACGGTGCTGTTTTCCGACATCCAGGGATTCACCTCGCTCTCGGAACGCAAATCGGCGCCGGAGATTGTCGATCTGCTCAACCGCTATTTCAGTCTGCAGGTCGAGGTGATCTTCCGCCACGAGGGAACGCTGGACAAATACATCGGCGATGCCATCATGGCGTTCTGGGGCGCGCCGACGGAACAACCGGATCATGCCTGCCGTGCGCTCGCCTGCGCGCGCGAGATGGAACAGACGCTGATGCGTTTCAAGCAGGAAGTCGGGGCTGACGGCGAACACTTCGACATCGGCATCGGTCTTCACACCGGCGAAGCGGTGGTCGGCTTCATCGGTTCGCCGGAGCGACGTCAGGACTACACCGTGATCGGCGATACGGTGAACACGGCGAGCCGCATCGAAGGTGCAACCCGCGGACGTGCACGGATTCTGGTTTCAGCCGCGGTACGCGCCGCCTGCGGGAAGTACACGTTCGCTGATCACGGCGCCGTCAAGCTCAAGGGCAAGGAAGAACCGGTTCAGCTGTTCGAACCGAAATGGCAGTTATCATGAGTCAAGACGAATGAGCGGGCGTAGTCTTGGGTTTCCAAAACACGATTGCGAAGCGAGTAGGGCTACAGCTATGAAACGACTGATCATCCTGGCATTCACTCTCGGTTTCGCCGTCACGGGCGCGGCCTATGCGAAAGAGACCGGCACGACGCGTGTTGCCGTGGACCTGATGGCCGCGCCTTATAGCGATGCCAAGTCGGCCGGTAAGCTGCCATCCAACACGACGGTGGATGTCCTCGAACGTCGCGGTGGCTGGTTGCGGATTTCCGCCAAGGGCAAGACCGGCTGGGCGCGGTTGCATCAGGTACGCGCCGGGGAAGGCCCTGAGGCAAAAACTACCGGTGGAGGTCTGGCAGCGCTTAAAAGCGTCAGCAAAACCGGACGTTCAGGTTCGCAGGGCATCGTCGCCACCACCGGCATCCGCGGCCTCAGCGCCGAAGAACTGAAAAGCGCCAAGCCCAATCCGAAGGCGGTGGAGTCGATGGAGGCCCATCGCGCCAGCGATAACTCGGCGCGTGACTTCGCACGCAGCGCCGGGTTGAAGGAAAAAGATATTCCGTTCCTGAACAAGGAATGATTCAAGGAGGATTTATGAAAATTTCCAGAATTGCCTTATCGTTTTTTGCCGCGCTGATACTCGCGGCTTCACTGCCGGCAACGGCTTTCGATTTCGACAAACTGCGCAGCGTCGGCGAGAAACTGAAACCGCTCAAGCCGACCTCCGAAAACGACGAGATCACGCTCGGCAAGGACGTGGCGGCCAACCTGGTGGGCGCGGCACCGCTGGTCAACGACCCGGCGTTGCAGACCTACGTCAACAAAGTTGGCCTGTGGATCGCTTTGCACACCAGCCGTCCCAACCTGCCGTGGCGCTTCGGGGTGCTCGACACCAACAGCGTCAACGCTTTCGCCACCCCCGGCGGTTACGTGTTCATCACGCGCGGGATGCTGATGCGCATGCGCGATGAATCCGAACTCGCCGGCGTGCTGGCGCACGAGATCAGTCACGTCGTCGAGAAGCATGCGCTGAATACCATGCGCAAGGGAAAGCTCGTGGACATGGCGAGCGATGCGCTTAGTCGCAACAAGCCGGAATACGCCAAACTCGTAAGCGCCGGCACCGAAATCTACGCGCGCGGTCTGGATAAGGAGGATGAATTTGCCGCCGATCGCATGGGGGTGGTACTGGCGGCGCGCGCCGGTTATGACCCCTATGGTCTGCCAGCCGTTTTACAGACGCTTTCTTCCATCAATCCCAAGGATGATGCGGTTTCTCTGATGTTCAAAACCCACCCAGACTCGGAAAAACGTCTGGAATTGGTTTCTAACGCCATGGAGGGGCATTTGGACCAATATTCGGATCAGCCAAAACTAGAAAGTCGATTTTTTTCAGTAATAAAATCCCACAAATAGTCGTTTTTTGCCAAATATAAGTCTTCTATTCATAATCATTGACATAATTATTTTAATAATTACCGCTAATAAATTAAAGTGGGAATATACTATATTCACTTTGGCGTTTTATTGACCATAAGTGGTTTCATAGTTGTCAAAAGATTTGAAAAAAGTCTCTTGTGGGTTTTTTCCTGAACAGAAAGCATTTCCTTCATCTGCATGCGCTTGGTTGGCATGCGGAAACAAGCCGGACAATTATCCACGATGGCGGGAAGGCCGGCACGAATGGCAAAATCCCGGGTCTGACGTTCGCGCGCATACACAAAAGGGCGGATGATGCGCAGGTCACCGGCATCATTCACATAGTGCGCCTTCATGGTGCGCAGACTGCCGCCGTAAAATGCGCTCATCAGAAACGACTCGGCCAGATCGTCCAGATGATGCGCCAGCGCCAGCACGTTATAGCCCTGTTCCCGCGCCGTGGCATACAGAATGCCACGACGCATGCGGGAACAGTAGGCACAGAAGGAATCACCGCGCATGGTCTTGAGCGCACGCCCGACGATGTCCTGGCGCCGGTAAAAATAGGGAACACCCAGATCTGATACGTAGTCCTTCAGGAATGAAGGGTCGAAACCTTCGATGCAGGGGTCGACCGTGGCCGCCCCGAGTTCGAAGCGTACCGGGGCCTTGTCGCGCAGTTCGAGCAGCACGTGTAACAGCGACAGACTGTCCTTGCCGCCGGAAAGACCGAGCAGGACACGGTCGCCCGGGCGTATCATGGAGAAATCCATAATGGCCGAACCGGCAGCCCGCAATAAGGGCTTGGGTGGCCGGGACCGGGTGACCGGCTTGGGCAAGGCGCTGGCGGGGAGCATAATCTGCCAAGTATGCCCAATCCTGACCCGGCTGGGCATACCCGAAATACACGAGGCTTGAATGAGCGATACCGTCAAAACCCTGAGCCCCAAAGAGGCATATCAATTCCTGCACGACCATCCGAGCGCACTCTTGGTGGATGTGCGATCGCACATGGAATTCCTGTTTGTCGGACATCCTGCGGGCGCCATTCATATCCCTTGGATAGACGAGCCGGATTGGAAAGTGAATCCTCACTTTGTTACTTTGGTGAGACAGGCCATGCTGGGTGGGGCGACCGGGGCGGCGCCGGTGGTTCTAATCTGCCGCAGCGGGGTGCGTTCGCTTGAGGCCGGCAAGATCTTGATCGAGGCCAGGATTAGCGACGTGTATAACGTGGCGGAGGGCTTCGAGGGGCAGCTGGACGACAAACACCATCGCAGCTCTACCGGGGGGTGGCGCTTTCATGGCCTGCCATGGGAACAATGCTAACAGCGATTTTTGGGCCTGACGTGGCAATTTGGCCAGGGATTGGTAAACTGCGCGGCCTTGCACGATAGTCAATCAGAACGAGGTTTGTTTATGTCGGACAGCTTCCTTTTCACTTCCGAGTCAGTCTCCGAAGGTCACCCTGACAAGGTTTGCGACCAGATATCGGATGCCGTACTGGACGCCATCCTGACACAGGATAAGACCGCGCGCGTCGCCTGTGAAACGCTGGTCAAAAACAACCTCGTGGTGCTCGCGGGTGAGATCACGACCAAGGCGCATGTGGATTTCGACAAGGTGGCACGCGGGGTGGTACGTCACATCGGCTACACCGACGAGATGGGTTTCGGCCCAGACAGTTGCACGGTGCTGACCGCCATCGGCCGCCAGTCTCCTGACATCGCACAAGGCGTGGACGAGGGCAAGGGTCTCGATCTCGAGCAGGGCGCGGGCGATCAGGGCCTGATGTTCGGTTACGCCACGAACGAAACCGATGTGCTCATGCCCATGCCGATCACCCTGGCGCATCGCCTGGTAAAGCGCCAAGCCGAAGTGCGCAAGGCCAAGCTCAACTGGCTGCGCCCGGACGCCAAGTCGCAGGTCACCGTGAAGTACGTGAACAACCAGCCGGCCGGCATCGATGCCGTGGTGCTCTCGACCCAGCACGCGCCAGGCATCAAATACGACACTCTCAAGGAAGCCGTGATCGAGGAGATCGTGAAACCGGTGCTGCCGAAGGAATGGCTCACCAAGGACACCAAGTATTTCATCAACCCGACCGGTTCGTTCGAGATCGGCGGCCCCGTCGGGGATGCCGGCCTGACCGGCCGCAAGATCATTGTCGACACCTACGGCGGCATGGCGCGCCACGGTGGCGGCGCTTTCTCCGGCAAGGACCCGTCCAAGGTCGATCGCTCGGCGGCTTATGCCGGGCGCTATGTCGCCAAGAACGTCGTCGCCGCGGGTCTGGCAACACGCTGTGAGATCCAGATTGCCTATGCCATCGGCGTTGCCAAACCGGTGTCGGTGCACGTGGACACCTTCGGCACTGGCGCGATTCCGGACACCAAGATCGCCGAACTCGTGACCAAGCATTTCGACCTGCGGCCCAAGGGTATTGTGCAAATGCTCGACCTGCTGCGTCCGGTGTATCTCGCGACCGCGGCCTACGGCCATTTCGGCCGCACCGAGGCCGGCTTCAGCTGGGAACGCACCGACAAGGCCGAGGAACTCCGCGCCGCCGCGGGCCTCAAGGCCAGGAGCGCGGCCACCGCGTAAACTTTTTCACCGTCGCCGCAACACGCGGCGAGGCGTTGCCCTCCGAGGAGCGTTGCAACCCCCAAGCTCGATGCTGGGGCCAGGCTCGGAGGGAACGTCAGTCAAAACAACGGCGCTCGCTCAATCCGTACAGGAGCAAGCATCATGAACGCTGTCGTCAATCCGAAGTTCTCCGACTACAAAGTCGCCGACATCAACCTCGCCACCTGGGGTCGCAAGGAAATCGAGATCGCCGAGACCGAGATGCCCGGCCTCATGGCCTTGCGTGAGGAGTACGCCGCCAAGCAGCCGCTCAAGGGCGCGCGCATCGCCGGTTCGCTGCACATGACCATCCAGACCGCCGTGCTGATCGAGACGCTCAAATCGCTCGGCGCCGACATCCGCTGGGCCTCGTGCAACATCTTCTCCACCCAGGATCATGCTGCGTCCGCGATTGCGGCATCCGGCACGCCGGTGTTCGCCTACAAGGGCGAGACGCTCGAGGAATACTGGGATTATACCCATCGCATCTTCGAGTGGGCCGATGGCGGCACGCCGAACATGATTCTCGATGACGGCGGCGACGCTACGCTGCTGATCACGCTCGGCTCGCGAGCGGAAAAAGACGCTTCGCTCATTTCCAAGCCGACCTGCGAAGAAGAGCGCATCCTGTTCGCCTCGATCAAGAAACGCCTCGAAACCAAGCCCGGCTGGTACTCGAACATCCTCAAGAACATCCGCGGCGTCACCGAAGAGACGACCACGGGCGTGCATCGTCTTTATCAGATGGAGAAAGAGGGACGGCTGCCGTTTCCGGCGTTCAACGTGAACGACTCCGTCACCAAGTCCAAGTTTGACAATCTCTACGGCTGCCGCGAGTCGCTCATCGACGGTATCAAGCGCGCCACCGACGTCATGATTGCCGGGAAGATCTGCCTGGTGCTCGGTTACGGCGACGTTGGCAAGGGTTGCGCGCAGGCCTTCCGCGGTATGGGCGCGACCGTGTGGGTAACCGAGATCGACCCGATCTGTGCCCTGCAGGCCTCGATGGAAGGCTACCGTGTGGTGACCATGGACGAGGCCGCGGCAACGGCCGATATCTTCGTTACCGCCACTGGCAATGTGCACGTCATCAACCATGGCCACATGAAGGCGATGAAGAACGAGGCCATCGTGTGCAACATCGGCCACTTCGATTCCGAGATCGACATCGCGTCACTCGAAAAATACAAATGGGAAGAGATAAAGCCGCAGGTGGATCACGTGATCTTCCCCGACGGCAAGAAGATCATCGTGCTGGCCAAGGGGCGGCTGGTGAACCTGGGCTGCGCCACCGGGCATCCCTCGTTCGTGATGTCGGCGTCGTTCTCGAACCAGACCATTGCGCAGATGGAGCTGTTCCAGAACGCCACCAAGTACGAAAAGAAAGTGTATGTGCTGCCGAAGAAGCTCGACGAGAAGGTGGCGCGCCTGCATTTGAAAAAAATCGGCGCCCACCTCACGCCGCTCTCCAAGACCCAGGCCGATTACATCGGCGTGCCGGTCGACGGTCCTTACAAGCCGGACCACTATCGTTATTGAGTCAGCGGATGGAAGCTGACAAGGGGCGCCGCGCGCCCCTTGTTGCCTGACTCCGACTTCTGCAAGATGGCGCCATGGACTCCCAGAAAAAATTTCCGCGCACCTTCAGCTTCGAATTCTTCCCGCCACGCAACGAGGACGGGCGCGTCAAGCTGCGCGAAACCGTGGAACAGCTGTCGCAACTCAAACCCAAGTTTTTCTCCGTGACTTTCGGCGCCGGTGGCAGCACGCGCGAGGGCACTTACGAAACCGTCAAGAACATCCAGACCATGGGTCAGCAGGCTGCGCCGCATATTTCCTGCATCGGTACCACGCGCGTCGATATTATGACCTTGCTCGACTCCTACCGAAAACTCGGCATCCGCCATCTTGTCGCCCTGCGTGGCGATCTGCCCAAGGACGCGCCCAAAACCGGCGGCGATTTTCACTACGCCAACGAGCTGGTCAGTTTCATCCGCGCCGAGACCGGCGATGAATTTTATCTCGAGGTGGCAGCTTACCCGGAGTTCCATCCCGAATCGCTCAGCCCCGAATCCGACATCCGCCATTTCGCCAACAAGGTCCGGGCCGGGGCTAATTCGGCCATGACCCAGTATTTTTTCAACGTGGACGCCTACTGGCGTTTTGTTGAAGAAGCGAATGCGCAGGGTGTCGATGTGCCGATCGTGCCGGGCATCATGCCGATCACCAATTACAAACAGCTCGCCAGATTTTCCGACGCCTGCGGCGCCGAGATTCCCCGCTGGATCCGGCGACGGCTGGAAGGCTTCGGCGAGGATCTTGATTCCATTCGCGCCTTTGGCCTCGATGTCACCACCGACTTGTGCGACAAGCTGCTCGAAGGCGGCGCACCAGGGTTGCACTTCTACACGCTCAACCGCGCCGGACCGACCTGTACCATCTGGGAACGACTCGGGCTTTAGATTCTGGCACAGGACAAGGATATGGTTCCCAAAACGAACGAACTGACCGCGCGCCTGCCCACGAACAAGCCGATTCCGGTACGTGCCTGCTTCATGGGCGAACGGCTGCACCTGCGCGGTTTGCCGGAACCCGCCGTCACCCTGGGACCACTGACATTGCCGGTCGGTGAGGCGGGGCTGGCGGTGCTGTTCCGCTACGGCACGGTGGTGATGTTCAACTTGGCCGAAACCGAACAGAAGAACTTCCTCAAGGAACTGCGGGAGCGCATCGAAAATCCGCTGCGCAAGATGGAAACCGAGGATGCCCAGCTCTACGTCGTGGGCAAACAACCGGAAGGCATAACTCCGGAGGGCATCGGTATCGCCGACCTCTCGCAGGCACGCCTGCAGATCGTGGCCACGGCGCTGGCCCGCAGCGTGGCCCTGGCCTACTACGAAAACGCCATGGCCGGCGCGTTCGACTTGATCGAACCCTTGGCGCGGCGTCTGGAAAATCCGCGCGGCGGCGGCCGGCGCCTGCGCGAACTGTTGCGCCACATCGGTGGCACGCTGCTGGTGCTGCATCGCATGACCGGGCGCGTCGAGATCCAGGACAAGCCCGACCTGCTCTGGGACCATCCGGAGGTCGAGCGTCTGTATCTGCATCTGGAAAACGAATACGAACTGCGCGAGCGTAACATCGTGCTCGAACGCAAGCTGGCGCTCATCAATCAGACCGCCGAGACGGCGGTAAACCTGATGCAGAACCGCAGCATGTTGCGCGTGGAATGGTATATCGTGATTCTGATCGTGTTCGAGGTGCTGCTGTCCACGTACGAGCTATGGTTCCGGCACTGAGATCGCCAGCGTTATACTGTTTTTGTGCCGAAATTTAAGGTATCCATGCGTTCACGAATTCCCGCCTTGGCGATGTCCTTCTCGCTCCTGCTCTCCTGCAGCGGTTCCAAGGCGCCGGCGATCGAACGCGACTATCCGCTGACCCGGATCACGGATCATGTTTACGTGCTTCACGGACCGAACGAAAGTCCGAGTCCCGGGAATCAGGGTTTTGCCAACAACCCGGGCTTCGTGATGGTCCGTGGTGGCGTGGTGGTGATCGACCCCGGCTCGAGCGTCCAGGTAGGCGAAATGGTGTTGCGCAAGATCGCGACACTCACCAAGGACCCGGTAGTTGCCGTATTCAACACCCACTTCCACGGGGATCACTGGCTAGGTAACCAGGCAATCAAAGCCGCCTTTCCCCAAGCGGTGATTTACGCCCACCCAAAAATGATTGAGGCGATTAAATCGGGCAAAGGCGATAGCTGGGTGAAAATGATGAACGAGGCGACACAGGGGGCGAGCCGCGGCACTCGGGCGGTGGCGCCGGAGATGGGGCTGGACAACGGCGATGCGCTCAGACTCCGCGGCACGACCTTCCGCGTCTACCATAACGACCGTGCACATACCGACAACGATCTCATGCTCGAAGTGGTCGAGGAGGGTGTGATTTTTCTGGGTGACAACGTGCTGAACAAGCGCATTGCGGCCAATTTTCCGGAGCATGGCAATGTTCAGGGTCAGATCGCGGCGATCGAGCTGGCGCTGAAATCCGGCGCAAAGCATTTCATTCCCGGACATGGTCCGAGCGGTGGACGTGAAATTGCCCTGAATCAGCAGGCGCTTCTCAAGTCACTGCGAGCGTCGGTAAAAAAATATTATGATCAGGGAATGAGCGATTTCGACATGAAGGACAAGGTCATGAACGATCTTGCCGCTTACAGGGACTATTACGGTTTCGACAGTCTTGGCCGCGTCATCAACGCGGCATACCTGCAGATCGAAGCCGAATCTTTCTAGCACGCTCCCTTGCACAAGCTTTTTCCCGAAATCCAGCCCTATGCGACGCACCGGCTTGCGGTTGATGCCGTGCATGAGCTGCATGTCGAGGAAAGCGGCAACATCATGGGTCTGCCGGTATTGTTCGTGCACGGCGGTCCCGGGGCCGGGTGCGAGGAGTATCACCGGCGTTTTTTCGACCCCAACCTTTATCGCATCGTGCTGTTCGACCAGCGCGGCGCCGGTCGTTCGACGCCACATGCCGGCCTTGAGAACAACACCACGTCGCATCTGGTCGCCGACATGGAAAAGATTCGCGAGCACCTCGGCATTCATCGCTGGGTGCTGTTCGGCGGCTCCTGGGGCTCGACGCTGTCGCTGGTATACGCCGAAACTCATCCGGAACGCGTGCTCGGACTTGTGCTGCGTGGAATTTTTCTCTGTCGTCCCTGGGAAATCCGCTGGTTCTACCAGGAAGGCGCGAACCGAGTGTTCCCCGATCACTGGCAGGAATTCATCGCGCCGATTCCCGAATCGGAACGTCATGACCTGCTGACCGCGCACTACCGGCGCCTGACTGGCGCGGACGAGATCGCGCGAATGGCCAGTGCCAAGGCCTGGTCGTTGTGGGAGGGTCGCGCGGCGACACTGTTGCCGAACAAGCACGTGATCGATTTCTTCGGATCACCGCGCACGGCGCTGTCGCTCGCGCGCATCGAAGCACACTACTTCGCGCACAATACCTTTCTCGAACCCGACCAGATCCTGCGCAACGCCGCGCGGCTCCATGGCATTCCCGGCACCATCGCGCATGGACGTTACGACATGGTTTGCCCGATTCAGAATGCCTGGGAGCTGGCGCGCGCCTGGCCGGATGCCGACTTCGAGATCATACCCGACGCCGGACACTCGGCGGCGGAGCCGGGCATTGTCAACGCGCTGATCAAAGCCACGAACAAGATGGCAGCGCAGACCCGCAGACCTCCTTCCGTCTGATGGCCATCTATGCCATCGGCGACGTGCAGGGTTGCCACCCAGCCCTGATGAGGTTGCTGACACAAATCGGATTCAATCCTGACCGTGACCGACTGTGGTTCACGGGCGATCTGGTCAATCGCGGACCGCAATCCTTGGATGTTTTGCGATTCGTCAAAAACCTCGATGACCGCGCCGTGTGCGTATTGGGCAATCACGATCTGCACCTGCTGGCGGTCGCAGCCGGCGCCGCCAAGCACAAAAAACGCGACACGCTCGAGGATATATTACGCGCACCCGATCGACAGGATTTGCTGCATTGGCTGCGGATGCAACCTTTGTTGCATCATAACGATGCTCTGGGATACACGCTGATTCACGCCGGCCTGCTTCCGTCCTGGAATCTGACGGATGCAAAAAACCTGGCCCACGAAGTTGAAACGATATTGCGTGGTGACAAGTCAGACGAATTTTTCGGTCACATGTACGGCGATTTGCCCGACCACTGGAACGAAAAGCTGCGTGGCTTTGATCGCTTGCGCGTCATCATCAACGCGTTCACACGCCTGCGCTACTGCGATCTGGACGGAAACATGGACCTGCGGCCAAAGGGGCCACCCGGCAGCCAGCCAACCGACTTGATGCCTTGGTTTCAGGTTCCGGGACGCAGCAGCCGGGGACATAAGATTATTTTCGGTCACTGGTCGGCGCTCGGCTTGTGGAATGCGGGTGACGTGATCGGACTTGACAGCGGATGTCTATGGGGACGCTCGTTATCCGCCGTTCGGCTCGACAGCTCGCCACTCGAATTTTTCAGCGTCGACTGTGCGCCCTATCAAGCTCCTGCCAGCCTCTGACCTGTCTTTATGTGGTATGCATTCGCCGATCTCATTCTTACTGCCCATGTTGCCTACATATTGTTTGTTGTCGGTGGACAGGTATCGATCATTATCGGCTGGATCTGCGGATGGGAATGGACACGACGTTTGGCGTTTCGCTTGCTGCACTTGGCGGCGATTGCTTTGGTTATGTTGGAAGCCTGGCTGGGTGTTCACTGCCCACTCACGGTTCTGGAAAATCTCCTGCGCTTGAAGGCCGGGTTGAATGCCTATGCGGGAAGTTTCATCAACCACTGGTTGCACTGGATGATTTTCTACGATGCCCCCGATTGGCTATTCACCCTGATCTATACGGTTTTTACGATGCTGGTGGTCCTGACTTGGCTTATATATCCGCCGCGCGGGAAACTTAAGTGATACCCAAGCGTCGTAAACTCATGCGAAAATAGTTTCGCCTCTTTGAATAAGTCTTACCAGAAAAGACATGACCGCCAACGAGAAACACCAGATGCAGATTGATGTCAGGACGGTCTATCTACCCGGGCAATCCGCACCGGATGAGGACCGCTACGTCTTCGCTTATACCGTTACCATCACCAATTCCGGATCAGTTCCGGCGCGACTGGTAACCCGTCATTGGATCATTACCGATGCCAATGAGCGTACTCGTGAAGTACGCGGTGAGGGGGTTGTCGGTGAACAACCTTACCTGCTTCCGGGGTCAAGCTTCCAATACACAAGCGGGACTATCCTGGAAACTCCGGTTGGCACAATGAAGGGCAGTTATCAGATGATTGCAGACGATGGCACCGCGTTCGACGCAGAAATACCGTCATTTACGTTGAGTATTCCACGCACCCTGCATTGAAGTCTCGATCATTGAAAATGCGGCTGCGAAGTATGTCCGCGTTATCAGATATCCAGATTGGAAACATCCAGCGCATTCTTCTCGATGAACTCACGACGCGGTTCCACCTGGTCACCCATCAGCATGGTGAAAACTTCATCAGCGGCAACAGCATCGTCGACGTTGACTTTCAACAGCCGCCGCGTGTTGATGTCCATGGTGGTTTCCCAGAGCTGTTCGGGGTTCATCTCGCCCAGACCCTTATAACGCTGGATCGTCTGGCCTCGACGCGCTTCGGACATCAGCCAATCCAGCATGTCGTTGATGCTCGCGACTTTCTGGCTTTTGTCTGCGCGCTGGATTGTAGTCTCCGCGGCAAAATATTTTTCCAATTGTTCGCCCAGCGACCTCATCGATGCATACTCACCGGATGAAATAAACTCGGCATCAATCTTGGTGCGCGTGGTGGTGCCGTGCTCATGCCGCACTACGCTCATTTCATGCAGATTGTTGCGGGTGTCGAAGCCCAGGGTAATTTCATAGCGACTGCGATGTCCGGCATCCGTGGTAAGGCGACCCTGCAGTTCCTGCGCAACTTTTCCCGCCTGCTTTTTGTCTTTGAGCAACGCGGGTGTAATACGCGGCATATAAATCAGTCGGCGCAGCGCCTCGGGATCATAACGTCGCGAGAGGCGCTTGATTGTCTGCTCAACGGCAAGATAATTGCGGCACAAGTTGGCTAATTCGTTTCCTTTCAAGTTTTGGCTACCGGAGATTTGCAACGTGGCATCTGCCAGCGCGGTTTCGAGCAGGAACTCCTGCAATTCCTCTTCATCCTTCAGGTAGCGCTCCTGTTTACCCTGTTTGATTTTGAATAACGGCGGTTGGGCAATGTAAACATGGCCGCGGCTGATCAATTCCGGCATTTGCCGGTAAAAAAAAGTCAGAAGAAGTGTCCGGATATGTGAGCCATCGACGTCCGCATCTGTCATCAAAATGACCCGGTGATATCTTAACTTATTGATATCAAAATCATTATTACCTATTCCTGTGCCCAATGCAGTAATTAATGTGGCAACTTCTGCGGATGACAGCATTTTGTCGAAACGCGCACGCTCAACATTCAGGATCTTGCCCTTGAGCGGAAGCACTGCTTGAAATTTGCGATCACGAGCTTGTTTGGCAGAACCACCGGCTGAATCACCCTCCACTAAGTAAAGCTCACATTTGGCAGGATCGCGTTCCTGGCAATCGGCAAGCTTTCCAGGAAGCCCGGCCACGTCCATGATCCCTTTGCGCCGTGTCATTTCACGCGCTTTCCGGGCTGCTTCACGGGCGCGAGCTGCTTCTACAATCTTGATGGCGATAGACTTGGCGTCAGTTGGGTTTTCGTCCAAAAACTCAGAAAGCTTTTCATTGATGACGGACTCGACAACTCCCTTTACCTCGGAAGAGACCAGCTTTTCCTTGGTTTGTGAAGAAAATTTAGGGTCGGGCACTTTTACTGAAAGTACCGCCGTCAAGCCCTCACGTGCATCATCTCCACTAATCTCGACTTTTTCTTTTTTGGCTAAACCAGTCTTTTCAATGTATTGGTTGAGCGTGCGGGTCATGGCGGCACGCAACCCTGCAAGGTGGGTTCCGCCGTCGCGTTGCGGAATGTTGTTGGTAAAACAAAATATATTTTCCTGATAGGAGTCATTCCACTGCATGCAGAGCTCAACCGAGATGCGTTCACGTTCAGCTGAAATCTGGATCGGTTTGGGATGAAGTGGTGTCTTGTTACGATTGAGATGTTCGACAAACGCAGTGATGCCACCTTTGTACTCAAACCTGTCTTCTTTCCCGGTTCTTTCATCTACCAGGGAAATCTGAACTCCAGAATTCAAAAACGAGAGCTCACGCAGCCGTTTAGCTAGAATGTCATAGTTAAACAGTATGTTGCTGAATATCTTGCTGCTTGGCTTGAAGCGCACATCCGTGCCAGTCTCACTGCTTTCACCAATTACCTTCAGGGGCGCCTGTGGCTCGCCCAGAAGATACTTTTGATAAAATACCTTACCACCACGACGTATCGTGAGTTCCAGCGACTCTGAAAGAGCATTAACCACAGATATACCCACACCATGGAGACCGCCAGAAACTTTGTAGGAATTCTGATCGAACTTACCGCCCGCATGCAGTACAGTCATCACTACTTCAGCGGCAGATCGTCCTTCTTCTTTGATGACATCGGTGGGAATACCCCTTCCATTGTCTGATACGGTGACAGAACCATCGATATGTATTGTGATCTGTACGCGATTGCAGTACCCAGCGAGTGCCTCATCGATGGAGTTATCAACAGCCTCAAAAACCATGTGATGAAGACCTGTGCCATCATCGGTGTCGCCGATATACATTCCAGGGCGTTTGCGCACGGCATCCAGGCCCTTGAGAACTTGGATGCTGCCTGAATCATATGCTAGAGGGGTTTCTTTTTTCGCTTGTGTCATTTGGGTGTTTGGTTCAAATAGTTCCACGTGAAACCGACTGGACTTGATATTTATGTTCCACGTGGAACATACCAGCTGAGTCACAATCTCATAGGCATTATAACGTACTGCGGGTATCTCATTTCGGGTGACACAAGAGTACAGCTGCTATTTGGGTCATTTAAACCAAAGATAATTTCATCGCTGCGTAAAGCGGAAATTGCATCCATCATGTAATTAACGTTAAAACCGATCTCCATCCCTTCACCGGTATAGTCGGTACTCACTTCTTCTTGGGCTTCTTCTTGTTCCGGGTTGTGTGCGGTAATTTGCAGCATTTTATTGGCCAGACTGAGGCGCACACCCCGGTATTTCTCACTGGAAAGTATGGCAACACGGCTTAAAGTCTCACGCATGGCTTCGCGGGGTAATTTCAATAATTTAGATTGTGAGTGAGGAATTACTTTCGTGTAATCCGGGTATTTTCCATCTATAAGCTTCGACGTGAAAACCAATCCATCTGTCTTCGCCCGAAGATGGTTCGCGCTAACTTGAAGCTCAACCTGACCTTCCGGATCATCCAGAAGGCGCATCATTTCCTGTATCCCCTTTCTCGGGACGATGATCTGCTTTTCACTCTTTACGGGTTTGTCCAGCATGATTTCACTGATAGCCATCCGGTGCCC
>JACXTT010003037.1_pt1 | contig 26267 bp, 27 predicted proteins | sample 9270951 | NCBI WGS metagenome assembly JACXTT01 (sample SAMN15532306, study PRJNA645909) | rock metagenome | isolation source: weathered quartz diorite | place: Puerto Rico | collected 2017-06-21
TCCACGGATGAACCATGCAAAAGTAGTCGTATGTGCCTTCATTTTGGAAGGTAAAGCTGTATTCCGAGCCTCTTGCAACCAAACCGCTGTCAAAGACAGTACCTGTTTGATTATCTGTTCCCTTACCACTTGTAACTGTGTGACCTGCATAAGGAAATGTCCAGTGCACAGTATCACCAGACGCGATACTTACAGTACTGGGATTAAAACAGTTGTTTGCTGCTACACAATCAGCCGTTGAACCTACATCGGCACCTTGCGCAGTGGTAACTTCAAATGTACTTGCAAAGGCCGATGGAATTAATGTAAGAACTCCCAATGATAGGGCGAATACAAGAATTGCGTGATATGAGTATTCCATCGGGAATGGTAAATTGTCATTCTAGTATATGACTTTGCCGTTTGTTTTCATTCGTAATAATTAGCATAAACACAAGATTATAACAATTACCAATTATTGGCGTAGCTTTCTAAAGGAATAAAAAAATTTGATTCAATTCTTATGGCTTGAGTATATCTTGAATTATTAGATATTTTATTCCCTCTTCAAAATCCTGGTCTGATATCAAATCCCGAGACCACCAGCCCGCGTTGTTCTTAACCCACGGTGGTATTTCTTTCGATGAACCCGTCATGGACTTTGTTTCTGGAACTTTGATTATACCCTTCTGTAAGAGATATTCTATTCCTTTAAGGAATTCATCGTCTCCTAAAGTGCCTTCATACCACCATTTTGCGTTGGTTTTGATCCAAGACGGGATCTGCACTATTTCAGGTTGCGGAGTTGTACTAGTATTAGACAAGTTTGAATTAGATTGCTCGTAGCCACTATATTTAAAAGAAATTTCAGGGCTTGTCATACCGCTATAAATTGCAGTTAGTGTGTAGGTCCCAGGCGGAAATCCTTGTGGCGTGAGGTTTACTCCCATATTAGGCCTGCTGGCAAGAAATGATTCTTCATCAATCAGATGACCCTCCATATCGGTTATCATGAATTTTATCTTTTGTCCACCCGAATAAAATTGGGGAGAAATATTTGCAAATACTCCAACTTCTGGAATATAATCTCCGTTTCTTTCGATCAGGTATGCCGTTGCAGTTAAGGAGAGGAAAGGATCAGTGTCCTTTTGTATGAAAGCAAGGAATCCCTCGTAATTATATAATTGGTGAATCTTGTCTAAATCGATAGTCTTTATGAGTTGATGATACGGATTTACCACCGCAAATGGTACTAGGATGGAGGGAGCATCGTTAGGGCTAGTGGCCCAAAAATAATTTACTTTTGGATCGTCGGATAGATAGTGATTCATCCCCAACGCATGTCCCATCTCATGCAAAATTACATTGCCAAGCTCATCTGGTGGCAACAATCCAGGTGAACACCCTGGATGATTATAATCAGATATCGAATTCTGACAATAATCCTTTTGCATATAATAAATTTCTATGTAGCGATATCCATAATCTGACAAATATGTTTCCACACCCAACCAATTGTGTTGAGTTGGATCATTTTGATTAGGTTGTGGCTTGAATGCCATTACAATATCGCAAGTGGAAGCGTCAAACTTCATAGTCTGTTTTGGATTTTGTTGTAAATATTTTATCAACCAATTCTCAGGATGTGCACTTCCTACTTGTAATTGGGCCGACCATTCTTGGACTCTGTTCTGAGCTTCCTCCATAATCATATTCAACTGATTTTGTGATAATTGATCATCAGTTGGTGGTACGGCGCACACAGTGGGAATCCTTGTAAATTTTGGTTGGTTTGGAATTGGATCATATGTTATGGTATAAGCGAATATCGTCGGACTTAGCCAACCAAGAAAAACCACAATGGTAAGTAATACTCCCCACCACCACACGCTTCAGTTTATACCATAGGTATCAAATAAACGTAGATAAATCAGAATGGGTTCCACTTTAGACGCTTCTTTCAAAACTTGTTGAACAGAATCAGTAAACCCTACGAGTCTTTGAAAATTATGTATGGATAACCGTTTGCATCATTTCTATTTTCATACTTTCCCTCACTCGATGTCATTTTTCGTAGGTATCGTTTAATAGTTTCAGTAGAAGATCCCGTGTATTCTGCTCCAGCATTAAGAGCTTCTTCATACGTGATTTTACCTTCTGCCAGAACCTTATAGAAGAACCAGCGCCTAAACATAGGTTCCATTCGCCTATTTTCTACCATTTCAGGAGGAAGTGGTCGTTCGTCCTCACACACATTCACACACATATTGTCGACTGGTTTCTTCCTCTGGTCCTTCAGATAATTGCATCTCCGACAAAGTAATTGAAGGTTTTCCATCCTATTATCAGAATTATCGTTATTTTTGTGATCTATTTCTAACGTTTGTTTGTTGCCGCGTACGCCACAAATTTTGCAGACCTCTCCGTATCTTGTTGAAATCTCTGGGAATAGTCTATTTCTCATCCTAGAATTCATTCTACTCATGTCAGATTGATATCCCCGATGAATTCATTCCATGGTTGAAAAAGAAGCATAAACAGTGGGCTGCGGAGCCAGTGATAAATCCCTCTTCTCGCAGGGATTTTTCCGTACAATTCTCATGCCTTCCTCTACCACACGGGATACATGAGAAGGAAATCAAAGTTCGGTTCAAAAGCGTAGGGTTGGTTTTGTCTGGTTTGATTCCTTTCTCTACCACATAATTGTTGCAATGGGTGCAAAACCTATTTGATTTCATTACAATCCCTGTTTACATCCTTTCTTAGGATAGTTTGCATGCCATTGTACTGGTTTTGGTAGGGCAAAATGCCTAATTCGAAGGCCTTTGCAAGAATCTTCATCATTTCCCCAAATTGATTAAAGGGAACGGGATATTTCCAAGCTCGATGCTCCAAGGCTACGTGGTGACCTAATTTCTTCAACGAATTGTACGTTTTTGTTTTATGTTTAGCCTTGTATTTGCAGTAAGGACAGAAGACTCTGATCTTAACGCTATAATAACGATAAATGACCTCAACTCTTAAAAGTTCAGGGATCGTTATCAAGTTTAACTCCTGTCTTGCTAGGTCCGTGGAGATAAGGACCTAGCAGGACCAATTGACCCTGTTCAGTAATTTTTGCTTGAAATTCTAGCTTACCGTCAAAAAGCCTGAGATACTTTCTAGAAATACCAATAATGACCTTATGTTCATCATATTCAATTGCTTTTGCTATCCCTAAGTCAAACTCTTCCATTTTGTATCAACCAATTCTTCTGAATAGAAAATTGGAGCAACACAATTTTCTTTGAATTTCTTTTTGATCATTTAAAAAATGCTGGGCATTTAATAAATAAGGTTTGTTACCTTTTGCTCCCAAAAAGGGAAGTCTCATTGGTTTTTGATCGCGACAAACATCACGAATTTTCAATTTTTGGAAATCGTTTTCAATTTTTGCATTTTAATTTCCTTAGAGGTGTTTAAGTGCAAGATTGAGCCAGAAATTCTTTCGATTAAAAATAATTGTGAACTCTAATTAAATTGAAAAAATAATAATTGATCTAGGTCCATTTACGCTCCTGGATTCCTTATTTTGTTCCTAAATTCATCAAAAGCCGTCGAATCGAGGAATGAAACAGGATTTTAGGAGGATTTTGAATCTAGATCTAGGGGGAATCCTCAAATCATAAATTCCTCACTTTCCTATATAGTGAGAGGGCTTTGGGGATTTTAGGAATGAAAATCGGGGAACGAAAACATTGACATCATTTGGTTTTAATTAAATTAGTCAAAAAATCAATATTGAACGCGCCCGCGTCATGTGTGTAAAGGAGTGAATTATCTGGAGTCTTGAGCTTGTTATACTCTCAAAAACCTTGTTCTTCGGGATGGGTTGATCAATCTTTCGTGTTATTCTATTTAAAATCCAAGGTTTAGGCCACTGATTAAATAATGGTGCAAGAACAGAAAGAACACATGACAGTTGAGCATGAAGATCCTTTTGTAAAAATAGCAGCGTTAATTGGCGGTGATGAATATCTTAAGGTTGCTCGTTCTCTTCTAAACACAGAGGATGCAACTGATGAGGAAATTGCAAGCTCTACAGGACTTCGAATTAACATAGTGAGGAAGGTGCTGTATGACTTGTTCGGAAAAGCTCTCATAACTGGTATCAGAGTAAAAGACGAAAAAAAAGGATGGTTTGTGTATAGATGGAGAGCAAGAAAAGATGAAGTAGATAATTTTATTGAAAACCAGAAAAAAAAGATTGTAGAAAGATTACAACAAAGATTAGATTACGAAAATTCTGCAGATTTTTACCATTGTGGTAATGTTGACTGTCAAAAATTGACTTTTGAAAAAGCCCTTGATCTTTCCTTTAAGTGTCCGACCTGTGGAAAGTTGGTTAATCTCTCAAAAAATGAAAAACTTAAGAAAGCATTGCAGAGCAAGATCGATAATCTACGTGATGATCTAAAGCATTAAGAAGTATAGTTAAGAATTATTTCATTTTTCATTCTTTTGATCTTTTTTAGTTTGAATGAAGGACAATTGGATATTTTACCAAAGCTATCGCCGTGTATCAAAGAAATTGCATCTTTTCCACTCAATATGTAGGGTGTCACAGTAATGATAAGCTCATCAACTAATTTTTTCTTTAAGAAGTGCCAATTAGTTATTCCGCCCCCTTCTAAGAGGATTTTTTTTATTTTCCTTTTCTGAAGGATGCTCAACAATCTTTTTAGATCTATATTATTCCGTCCACACCTTATTATCTCAATTCCCTTTTTCTCTAGTTTCTTCATATTCCTTGGAGCTCTGTCTGTTACTACTATGATTGTAGGTACTTTGTCTGCTGTCTTAACTATTTTAGAATTCATAGAAATAGTTCCCCGTGAATCCAAAATTATGCGAATGGGATTCCTTCCTTTTACATATCTAACAGTCAACAATGGATCATCGATGTGAACGGTATTTTTCCCTACTAGTATAGCATCCATATTTCTTCTTAGTAGATGAAGACGCGCTAGATCCATTTTAGAAGAAAGTGTAGATTCTCCCGAATGGGTTGCTATCTTTCCATCTATACTCATGGCTGCACTGAGTATGATATGTGGTCTAGATTTTGCCATGAATTATTTTTCCCTCAAACATTACAGCTCTTATCGTATTCTCGGATGTCCTGTGCACAAGTGAAGCATGTGGATTATGCATTGGTTCCAGGTCTATTGCGTGTTTATCGATAAATATGAAATCTGCAATATTATTGACTTTGATTATCCCCACCTGACCACCTAAAAGGTCAGACCCATTTACAGTAGACATTTTCAATATAGATTTAGGAAATAATCTTTTCTTTTTCATACCCATAGAAACTTTCCAAAGATAATCCATCTCTTTGAACATATCTGGAGAATTTATCATTACATTATCTGTTCCAATTGCAATATTGCATCCAGCCTCTAACATGAGATTTACATCTGGTATGCCTTCAGCTAGAGCACCGTTTGCTCGTGGACAAACTACAATACTTGATTTATTTTTAGATACTAGTTGCAAGTCTTTTTTGGAGGCATATGTCATGTGAACGAGAAAATCCGGTTTTGCAAGTAATGCTCTCTCAGTCTCGCTCTTACCTGTTACCTTTCTGGATATTGCATTGCTTTCTTTTGTTTCTGCGGAATGTATAGCACAAATTTTCTTTTGTTTGGAAAAGTGTTTTAGTGCAGAATCACTAAATTCGTTAGGCCCACTAATTCCCAGTCCGTCACAATTGTTTAATAGATTCCCAAGATTCGATTTTTTCGATTCTGGTATTGAAGAATTTGCCTTGATTGATTTAAAATCCTGATAGAAGTCTATTCTGCCTAGAATAATAGGTCTTATTGGGATTCCAAGTGATGCTCTTTGAAGTATATTGACACCCTCAAGACCACCCTCTCTGAAATCAATGAATGTGGTTATTCCCTTTCTGATCATTGAAAGACATGAACTTTGAATAAAGCTGGTAAGGTGCGATATACTGGAATTTTTCAGTATTTTCTGTTTAAAGCCCGTAACGGGATGAATTTTGGATTCAACATCTTCCTCGATATTGATGTCTTTTGCAATAGAATCTCCAATGTGAGTGTGTGCATTGACAAGACCGGGCATTACTAGGAGACCTTCGCAATCAATGATTTGTTCATCTTTCTTTGGTTGAAGATTATTTCCTATAGCTTCAATGTGTTTGTTTGAAATACGCACACTGGCAGTATTAACATAATCTAGTTCATGGCCTAAGAGAAGACTGACATTTTTTATTAGCATGTTAGTTCAAGTATTCGTTGTCCTTTTGTTCCAGAATCTCTGAGCTCACGTATCTTATCAAGGGATTTAGTTGCTAGTTTTGCAGCTTCTCTTCCGGTTTTAGCTGTCCCAATTCCACAGTTAAAGGATATTCCATATCGCTGTTTTACTAAATCAAGAAACTTAGTTATGTCTTCTTTATCAATGGTCGAACTAATTATCATGAAATTGTCTCCCCCCAAGAAAAATGCAAGAGAGTTTCTAGCAAGGAAAAATTCTGACATTTCAGAATGTAATTTGAGAATAAGTGATGAAATCTCATAAGGAGATTTGTTTGCTGAAATAGAAGTGGAACCGTCCACATCCATGTGGATTATTTGTACTAGATCTTCCTCCTTTTGTAATGGTAATCCGAAAATGTTATGGTCTTTATTCAGAGCAATTTTGGATCGCCTTGTTTTATCCGCATTCAAGTTTGCCTCATACGGTGTTTTTCCCTGTCCTATAGACATTGATAGGCCTAGTTGGAATAGCTTTGCTAATTTTTTTTGAATTTCGATGTGATCATCTACTGAAAGGCCATTAGTTATAACAAAAATTTCGTCGAGCCTATTTGGAAAGGCAAGACAGTTTCGTTCTGAAAATAGATTTTGTATTTCTTTGTACAGTGTCGCTTGAAAAATTTGTAATTTATGCTCTCTGTCACTGCCTAGCGTAAGTGTCCAGGGACCATATCCTGTGATCTTAATTATAGTAAGTTGAATCATTTCAGATCTTTTTCAATTCTTCTCTAATCTTTTGCGCTGCTTCTACAGCCCTTTCGGCAACAGGTCTTATTCTCTGGTATGCTTGCCTTTCATTCATGCCAGGACCTGTTATACCTAATGTTACTGGTTTCTGATGCTTTATCGAGAGTTCTATAAGGGCTCTTGCGGTAGCATTTGCAATAAGCTCATCATGTTTAGTCTGCCCCTTGATAACTGCGCCAAGAGCTATTACTGCATCAACTTCTGTTTTTCTCAGTAATGTATCAATAACAATGGGCATATCAAATACACCGGGAACTCTACAAGTGTACTTTACATTCATTTTTAGCGTCTCTGCTTTCTCGATAGCAACGTTTAGCATCTTTGATGCTACATCATTGTTAAACTCTGATACTATAATTGCAATGTTCAAAATTAAAGCTCCTTAGCGAATTTCACAAGTTGACTACCATCAAAATATGGAATGGCATATTCTTTCGCATATTTTTTTGCTTTCTCAATAGATAATGCAGTAAATGTTTCAGAGTCAAGCATTTCACAAATAGCTGCTACCGGAGAAAGTCTAGCAAGATTCGTCAAATAAATCGACATTTCCGTGTGTCCCAACCTATCTGACAATAATCCTTCTGATGCTATAAGAAGTGGTACATGCCCCGGTGTTCTAAAGGATGAATTGAAAATTTGTTTCTTGTTCTTGGTCTCACTTTTGTATAAACGAGCCATTTCGGATATGGTAAAGGCTCTGTCCTTATCAGTGACTCCAGTGAAAGTATTTGCATGGTTGATAGAAATTGAAAATGATGGTCTGTCTCCATAGGGTGCAGTACCAATAATCATCTTTTTTGAATCCACATCCACGTTTTGAGAATTGAGCAGTATGTCATGCATATAGCTCAAGCCCAGACTTGTAGCAAATGAGTTATTTATTGACGTACATACCAACCCACCAGCATCTTGACGCATTCTAGCAATATGTTCTGGTGTGACAAAGTCAGCAGCTACTACCATATCAACCTCATTTTCTCGCGAATTTCCATCATGGAGTAAGATGAAATCACCCTTTCTAAGGGAAGAAATTGCTTCTTGTAAGGACATGAGTAACAAGCTTGTTGCTATAATTATAAATCTTACTACAAAAGTGGTAATTACCAAACAAGTGGTAGATCACTTGCTTTCAGATAGAATATACTTTCCAAGTATGTCAGTTTCAATATTAACTTTATCACCAATTTTCTTGAAACGAAGATTTGTTATTTTCATTGTGTATGGAATTATTGAAACTGAAAATTTATTTTTTAATGTATCAACAACTGTTAAGCTTATTCCATCTACTGTTACAGATCCTTTGTTGATTATGTGCTTTGATAGTTTTCTTGGGATTTCAATCCACATTTTTATTTGCTTTGGCTGTTTTTCTATTTTAAGAATGGTCCCTACATTATCAACATGCCCAAGCACGAAATGTCCCTCAAGTCGATCACCAATCTTGAGGGTCTTTTCAATATTCACTTTATCACCATTTTCCAAATATCCAAGATTTGTTTTCTTAATAGTTTCACTTATCATTTCAAATTCCACAATTCCTTTTGTTATGTTCACTGCAGTAAGACAAACACCATTTATTGCGACGCTATCTCCTATTCTAAGACCCTGTGCAAGTTTACCTAGTTCAACTTTCATTTTAGCGGCGCTACGATTTGTTGTTCTCTTATCAAACCTAACAATATTGCCAAGACCTTCAATAATTCCAGTAAACATCCTGTGACACTATTTGATGTATCATGATTTATTTTGATCGCTGAAAGGTAAGATTATGACTTTTTTGCTGTCAAGAGGTGATGGAGCTAAGCAAAGCCTTTGCTCTCTTAAAATGCACTTCATCTATCATTTTACCATCAATTTTAGTTGCACCCTTCCTTTTCTGTTTGGCCTCAGAATATGCTTCAATGACCTTCTTTGCCCATTCAATCTCAGTTGACGTAGGATGGAATATTCTATGAACATCTTCAATCTGACTTGGATGAATGATACTTTTACCTGAATATCCTAGATTTTTTGCCACAATACAGTCTTGTTTGAGCCCTGCTGTATCGTTTAGGTCTTGCCAGATTGCATCTATGGCATATTTGCCTGCTGCTTTAGCATCTATTGGAATCTTGGATTTTGAATATTTTGCTCCGTCTACTTCTTTGGTGTATTCCACTCCTAAATCATTGAGAAGATCAAAAACACCGAAAACTAATGCTGATACCCTTTTACTAGATGATGCAATACTATGTGCGTTGACCACTCCTGCTGTGGATTCTATAGAGGGCATGAGTTCTATTGGTTTTAATTTTCGTTTTTTCTCTAAACTCAGCAAAATCTTTTCTATCTTTGTGATTTCATTTGCATTGTTAACCTTTGGAATCACTATCCCATCGATTCCTTCCTGAACAATTTCAGCGAGATCATCTGGAATCATCCCAGATGCAGGAGAGTTTGTTCTCACATAAACTTCAGCTTTATACTGAAAACGATTTGCCAATGCATTCTTGATTAGATTTCTTGCTGATTTTTTTTCTTCGTTGGGTACAGAGTCCTCTAAATCAAAACAAATAATGTCAGGAGTAAGGCTTTTGGATTTTTCTATAAATCTAGAATTATTTCCTGGAACAAATAGAAGACTTCGTAAGAGTCTTGCCATAAAATTGGTGGATTTATGGTTTCATTAAGATTTTGCCAAACATTCCTTTACCAGTTAGCATCTTAGTGTGTGCTTCTGATGCATTTTCAAAGCTATGTACGGAATCTATTACAGCTTTTATCTTCTTTTTACCCATCCAGTAAAGACCTTGTTCCAATTCAGCTTTTGTTCCCTGCGTTGAACCCAAGATGTTTGTTCCTTTAAAGAAAATGTGTCTCAAGTCAGTCTTGGCATCATATCCAGTGGTTGCTCCACAGCTTACAAGCGTTCCGCCATATTTTAGTAAGGTAAGTTGGGCATTCCAATGAGTTTGTCCTATGTGATCAAAAGAAACATCAATGCCTCCTAATGGTTTTACGATTTCTCTTACTTCTTTGCTCCAATCTTCTTTCCTGTGATCTACCGCATAATCAGCGCCCAGTTTCTTTAGCTTATCTAGTTTGTCCGGACTTGCAGTTGAGATTACGGTACAATTATAGAGCTTTGCTATTTGAATTCCAAAGCTTCCAACACCAGAACCTCCTCCCATAATAAGCACGTTTTGACCAGGACGAATCTTTGCTCTTCCCACAAGCATATGCCAAGCAGTTAACAAGGTCATTGAAGCTGCAGCTGCTTCATCATAGCTTACACCTTCTGGGATCTTTGCAACGTTTACCTCAGGTAAATGTGTAAGTTCTGAAAAGGCTCCCCATAGTGGTCCTGTCTGGAATCCCCAAATGGTTCTCTTGATACAATCAAATTCACGTCCATCAGTACAAGCCTGACAAACTCTGCATGACATGTTTGAATGCGAAACAACTTTGTCGCCGACCTTGAAGCTAGTAACATCTTCTCCTACTGCTACAACATCTCCTGCTGCATCTGAGCCTGAAATGTGCGGCAAGGGAACTGGAACTGGTTGTCCTCTCATTCCCCAAATATCGTTATAGTTTAGTGCAGAAGCTTTTACTCTGAAGACAACTTCACTTGGTTTTGGTTTTGGATCATCAACATCTTTTACATTTAGAATTGATTTGTAATCATCATTTGGTGCATATTTTTCGTAAACAATGGCTTTCATATTTGGATCCGCCTTACTTACCCCTAATATATTTTCGCTAAATCTACCTTCTATTAATCTTAAAATCTCTCTTTGGTTGTTGAATTGATAAAAGAATCTGTTTTAGCTGATCATCTGATATATGTGAATTTAACCTGCCTTGTGATGCCATTCCTAGAAGATAATTCTCAACCATGGCAGCAAGTTCTGGTTTTACCATTTTTACGTTGTTTAATCGTAATCTGGCTTCTGGCGCAAGAAGTGTTCTAAGTGCCTGCTCTTTTAGAGCAGATACTTCTGCATCACTTGGTTTTTTTTCATCGTCTGGGTTTTCGACGCTCATAAGACTATTAGGAGTATTTCTTAAGATTTGGGTTTTTGGTTACTAGTTCATTTAAGATTTCAGTAGAGATTCGATCAATCTTCTTCATTCCTTCATGAGAGATTGTCCGCCCCTTTCCCTCAACCTTATCAAGATAACCTAATTTTTCCAAGTTGTGTACTGCAGTTCTAATTATTGCACCACCAGCATCTCTATGATGAGCTCCTCCATATCCAACTGCTATTGTTCCTCCATATATTGTTCGTAAATCTTGTATACCAATTGGACCATGAAGGTAGATCTTTCTAAGAAGAGATGCACATCTTGTATAATACCAATCGCTTTGTTGTGGTGGTCTTTGTGCATGAGAACCAGTCTTTACAAATGGGATCCAGCTCGGCGGAGTGATATTTTCACTTTTTAGAATCCCTGTTAGCTTGTTAATCAATAAATCTGCTGGTACATCGTATGCTTTTGCCATGAAAATGAAAATTTAAAGTTCGTCTTATAAATCATTGACCTTTTGGAATTTGTTTTTTTATGATCTTTCTATATGTGTGATTGCAAAATCCACAAGTTATACGTACTGATTTCACAGAGCTTCTCCCTATTCGTATTCTCGCTGTAAAACCAGGTACAATAAACTTTTTACATTTTTTACAAAAATTCATTCTTAATTCATATGGCATCGCAACACGGTGCTTTGTGCCAAGTCTTCTGGCAAGACTTGCTTGTCTTTCAGCCAATTCTGGTTTTGATCTTGCGTTTGATACAGCATTCTTAATTAGAATTTGCATTCTTTCTATTATCAGGTCCTTTAGTGCAGCCTTCATGCTAGTTAAATAATTGCTACCCTTAAAATACAATCTTGCTATCACTTGTCATATCAGAATCTGCTTTGGAGATGATACCACCAGAACTCCAAAAACATAAATCTGTTCTTGCATCGGCTAAAAGGTTTAACAAGAAACCGTCTGAGCTTCTACTTGATATATCATGGCATTTTGCAGCAATGAAAGGAATAGAAAATGAATTAAAGAGAGGCAGACCGGATCTGATACATTTTTGTCTACTAGAAGTTTGCAGCATTCCATTATATTTTGAGAAAAAACTTAACGTCTTTGTTCATACTATTAATGATAAAGTCATATTTCTGGGCCAAAATGTTCGGCTTCCAAAATCTTACCATAGATTTGCCGGATTAATTGAAAAGTTGTACTCAACTGGTAAAATAGAAGAAAAAAACAAAACACTTCTTCAAATAAAAAATATGAATTTTGATAGCCTGATAAATAATATAAAACCAAAGCAGATAGTTGGGCTTTCTACAAAAGGAATTTCTATTTCTTATCAACAATTGGCTGAGGAAATAGGCAATGACACTTGTCTAGTTGTTGGAGGATTTGCAAAAGGTCATTTTTCTGATAAAACCAAGAAACATTTTGATAAGATTGTATCGGTAGACAAAAATCCACTTGAAGCCCATGTGATAATTTCACGGGTTCTTTACGAATATGAAAAAAGAATTATTATGTAGGTCTAAGATTGCCAGAGTGAGCGGTCGTAGTATAGTTTGGTTAGTACACTGGCCTTCCAAGCCCGTTACCCGGGTTCAAATCCCGGCGACCGCATTCTAAAGTTTAGTTGTAAAAAGTGATTTTATAATTAAGAATTATGACTTGATTCTATTTCTTTTTTAAATTCATCCCAAGCAGGCTTGGGATTTTTCTCTACATCAATAAGACCGCTTCCACAAAGATATGCTGCAGTATTGTTTAAGACAATTTCATTGCCAAACATTGACGCAGCTTCTTTGTTTAGAGATCCATAACATGTGTCTATTGGTCTATCATATTGTCTATACCAAGTTAAAAATTCAAATTGTGATTGGTTCTTCTTGTAGAAGTCATACACATTTTTCATAAATTTTACTTGGTCTTCTGTTGTGCCATTAACTGATTGACTGGTACTCCATCCAACCTCCATTAATGCTATCTTTTTTCCGTCGGCAAGATCTATCATCTTTTGCAGATTCTTTGCTTCCTGATCTGGACCACTATTCTGATAATATAGCAGGTCTACTGGTGCATACGAATAAGCGATAAAATCACCTTGGTTGAGTTTTGACACTATATCACTATTGTAATGATTTACAATGTCGTTTAGCGAAAACCAATTTCCGAATTTTACATTTGGATGTTTTTCTTTTAATTTATCGTATACCGCGCTGAAGAAATCTGCATACTTGGAAATCTCGTCAGGACGATCTTTGAAGTAAATATCCACATTTCCTCCTATTATCACGTAATCCACTATATAGTATCTTGATAATATTGCATCAAGAGTGGTGATTGTTTCATTTTCTAGTTTTTGATCAAGTTGAGGTTTGCCCATCCAGTCTGGGAATGGTCCAAACACACGATTGTTAATTACTGAAAAATAGAGTGTAACGTTAAGATTCTGTTCCCTGTTTAATCCCATTAGAATATCTGAAGTACTCCAATTGTATTTGCCCTGTGTTGGTTCAATGTTTGGCCAAGAGAGGTAGACATTGCTTCTACCTATTCCAGTAGATGCAGCTTGGCTGTATGCACTTTGTATTTCTCCAAGTGTTGGTCTTTGAGTAGGAGGCATGATAACTAGACCAAGCTTTGGATTGTGTGTAGTTTGTGGGGGTGGTGGAGGTTGTACTTGTGTCGACTCGCTCATGAGGAAAAATATTGTTATAGAAATGATCACTGCTGCTCCGATAGCGGCGCCGATAATCTTGTTATTCAATAATTATTTTCAGCAAGTGATGATACTAAAAGAGTTTTGATTTGGAGGAATTTTATATTTTATCCAGACGTGCAGCCGCTATATCCACATTCAATGCATACACTGCAGCCTTCTGCAAAGACCAAATTGTTCTTGCATGTTGGACACAGTCTTTCTTCTAGCTGTTCTGGGGTGAGTGTTGATTGTGTAGTTGTTGCAGTGTCTGGGATCTTTATCTGGAGAGCTCGTTCTATTTGTGATTTTAAATATGCATTTGTGATGTTTTTTGAAATATGATCTGTAACAAAGATACTTGGTATAACCTGAAATGTCTTTTGTACGTTGTTTCCGGTCATGTGTAATACTTGCTCATGTCTTGAACCATCCCTGAATACAGTGATTCCTTTCAAGCCAAGTTCGTGTGCTAAAAGATATGCTGCCTTGACATCGTCAGAGGAGACATCGCTTGGCATATTGATTGTCTTTGCAATAGCATTGCCAATCCATCTTTGCCATACGCCTTGGGCCATCAAGTGATCAGCCCAGTGAATGTCCATTGCTGTGACAAATATCTTTTGTATCCATTCAGGAATTTCTGATATTCCCTTTATGGAACCATAGTTATTTGCAATCTTTTCTAATATCTGATCATTGTATAGGCCATGTTCCTTTAGAACTGCCTCAAATATTTTGTTCGTATAGAAGAATCTACCTACTGTGACTCGTTTTTCAAAGACTAGAGCAAACATTGGCTCCATTCCATTTGAACAGTCAGCTATCATAGATAGTGTGCCCGTAGGAGCAACTGTAGTTGTAAGAACATTTCTGATACCATGTTTTTGGATCTTGGCAATTAAAGCATCCCAATCATAGGTACGAGAACCCTTTGGCTTTTCATAATATCCAGCCACAGGAATCTTACCTTCCGGATATTCTGTTTTTGCGCATAATGGAAATGGTCCTCTGGTCTTTGCAAGTGCTATGCTTTCTTCGATAGAATAATAAGTTAATGCCTCTGCTAGTTTTTCTTGGAACTCGAATCCTTCTTGTGAATTGTATGGTATTCTTAATTTGAAGAGAAGATCAGCAACTCCCATCACTCCAAGTCCTATTCTTCGTGAATCTTTGGATGCTTGATCTATTTCTGGAATTGGATAGTTGTTGACATCTATTATATTATCAAGGAATCTTGTTGTTTTTCTAATTGTTTCTTCATATCTTTGCCAGTCAAATTCAAATTGTCCATCAGCTTTTCTTTTTACAAAGTTTGCAAGATTGATTGAACCAAGATTACATGATTCGTATGGATACAAGCTTTGTTCTCCACATGGGTTTGTAGCACGTAATGGTGCACCACGAGCTTTTGCAAACACATTGTATTTGTTAATCAGATCAAAAAAGATCAATCCAGGTTCTGCACTCTTCCATGCGGAAAGTGCAATCAAGTCAATCAAATGATGAGCATTTACTTCTCTGACAGGAGTTCTATCGCGTGGACTTTGAAGAACATACTTTCCATCGCTTGAATTAACAAGTGCATTCCAAAAGTCTTCCCATACTCCAACGCTTACATTAAAGTTCTCAAGAACTCCTGGTTTTGTCTTTGCCGTGATGAATTTTTCAATATCTGGGTGCCACGCTTCAATAATGCCCATGTTTGCACCTCGTCGCTTGCCACCCTGCTTGACCACCTCCGTGACAGTATTGATTATGTTCATGAAGGAGACTGGACCTGATGCTACTCCAGAGGTAGATGCTACCATATCACCTTCAGGCCTCAACTCAGAGTAGTTGATGCCTACACCCCCTCCTGATTTAAATATTAAAGCTGCATCCGATGAGGATTTCATTATTTTCTCCATGTCGTCAGGCATTGCAAGCACGAAACAGGCTGAAAGTTGTCCAAGTCTTGCCCCTGCATTCATCATAGTAGGCGAGTTTGGCAAAAAGTCTTGTGCCATCATTAGATCACAATATTCTTTGATTCTCTCCGAATATTGTTCAAACTTGTTTGCAGCCAGCATTGTTAGGAATTCCTTGATGTTGACTTTCATTTGACCGCGCTTTGCCAAATCTATGTAGTGATGTATTAGAGATCTAAAGTGATATTTGTTGAGGTAATACCTGCCTATTTTGAATTTGTAGTTAAAGTCATCCAGTTTATCTAGATATCGTGCAGCTTCTTCACTGTTTTGAGTATAGCCACCGTCAACTTGGAAGATGGTAGGATCCTTTAAGATATCTGCAATTCCAACAAGAACTGCTACTCTCTCAAACATTTCACTTGGTTTCTCTGTTATCTGGCCTTTGTTATTTCGAAGTAGATATCGCGAGGCTAGAACTCTCAGGCAATTAAGATCAAATCTTTTCGCTACGCTATCAAGTGTATTTGATTCAAGGACTTTCATTTTTTCATCCCGGAGTCTTCTTCGTTCGTGTCTGTAGAGTATGTAGGCTTTGGCGATTTCGCTTAATCCCTCTTCAATTAAGGTAGATTCTACCACATCTTGGACATCTTCTACGCTTGGTGCCTCGGATGCAGAATAACCATGAGTTACAAGTTTTTCCATAACACGATTTGCAAGTTTATCAGCCAAGCCATGATCTGGCCTATTACAAGCGATTAGTGCTTTATAGACTGCATTTGAAATTTTATCTTTTTGGAAATCTGATACCCGACCATCCCGTTTCTTAACCTGAATGATCGAATTTTCTATTTGTGAAAAGTCTGTCAATTAACTCCCCGAATGGGTATCAAATGAGAGTTAAATAAACACTGCGGCGAAAATTTTTTTTCTAAAGCTGAGCTTTGGATCAATTTTGTTGACACCGTTACGATTTTCATAGTATTAGATCATTGTATATCAAAATAAATGTTCAAAAAATTTTCTCGCGTAGATTCTCTTTCCTACGGTGAATCTTAGGCTAGTATGTATGGCGATTTACAGACTGGGCACTTTTCTGTTATTTTTTCCTCTTTTAGTCCACAGTTACTGCATATGGGCACTTTTCTGGTCGGTCTAAATGAGCCCAGCAGATCGCTTGCTTTTTCTATTGCTTTTTTTATTCCAGAAGAATCCATATTATTAGGAATCCTTAGTTGAACCAATAACCCGCCATTGAGAGCCTTGGAAATTTGATTAGATTCTAATATCTTCTCATTCTTAGGAGTCATTGTATCTAATTCTCCGGCATCAAAAATAACTCCCTCTGAATATGACTCGCTTTCTAAGTGTTGATGAATGGACATTTTACCATATTTTTCGCTATCCAAAGCAGAGAAGCGAGTGGCAGCATCACTTTCAGTTATTGATATGGTTACATTGTCTCCCATTTCTTTGCCTTTCTTGGCAGCAACTTCCATAGCGGTGGTTATGACTTTGGCTAATATTTCCTGCCCAGCCTTGTTGTTTTCATATCCCAAGATGCCATAAACTGCCTCTTTTAGTCCTATCAAATTAACTACAAGCGTAACTGATCCTTTCTGCATGTACTGTGTATTATTTGCAAGAATTGGGTTAAGACCACGACGAGTAAGATCAGATATCTCTTTTTTTCTAAGTGACATGGCTGCAAGAGCAGGCTTCATTAGCAATGCAAGTCTTGCCCTAAAGTAAGTTTCGTCCTTATTGGATTCAAAGGCAAGTCTTGGCATATTTACAGACAGAGATTGCAAGTTAATTGAGGTTGCACCAACATTCTTGGCGTCTCCCTTAGCAAAACCCTTGTTTGATGCAAGCCCTTTGGAGAACATTACACGTCCTCCCAGTGCAATGATATCCGCTAAAATACCGGAGAACTCGCCCAATTTTCCTTTTTCGTAGTCTATAATCAGACCTATTGATGGAATTGGCGTTGACTTTACATATTTCTTGTACGCTGAAAGAATTGTTTCCACAATCTTGGGTTCGCTTGAAATAGGAATTCGGAAAGAAGCAAGTGTTCCGTTCTTACCATATCTTGGCGATGTAGATATCTTCGCAAAGCAATTTGCAATTTTTTCTTCAACATTTGAAAGATTCTTCAAATATTTTTGTAAAACAGTGACCAAGCCATCCATTATTACTTCTTGTGATGCCTCTTTGACAAGTAAAGACGTAAGTAATGAAAGCGACGTTACAAGTTCATCTAAGGAGGTGGGAGGGCTTGTTCTTGTGACGCCTAGAAACTTTCCTCTTAGGTCTATTCCATCTTCCACAAGTTCCTTGATATTCACGAATATAGTGTCTGGAAGTAGCGACCAAAGCCCAACGTTTGTGATATGTATATCTCCTGATAGATGCGAGTCAGCCACATCCTTAGGCAGGGTATTTAAGACTAGATATTCACCGAACACGGATTGACCCGTCTTAAATAGCAGCCCTTCTACGCCATTATGTATACCATCTACGTTCGTGAGAATTTCATGAATGTCATAGCCAGGAAGGCCAAATCTGGCTAGCTTGTGCCTGTAATCTTCATGGCCTTGTTCAAGAAGGACTGAATTGACCATCTCACGAATTAGCGACGAGGTAAGGTATGATGTTTGGAATTTGTATATTCTGTTCTCAACCTCCTCTGTTATCTTCTGGGCAAGTTCTAGGGGGAGACTTCCTTCACGAACAAGCGATTGAATGATCTTGTGTGAATTGAATTCCTCTATTGATTCATGAGATGTTCGTACATACATCTTGCCACTTTCAATTATAGAGCGTTCTTCAATCTGTCTTGCAAGACTTAGAACTAGCTTTCCTAGATTTGTGATTGTATATCGTCTTTCCGACTTGTTTAATGCCACAAGAGATTGCCTTAGTAATTTTCTTAGATGGTAAGCAAACTTTCCACTCTCTTTCTTTGATTTGAATCCCGCAAGAGACTTTAATTCTGAATAAGTGAGAGGGCCTTTAGAATTTAAAATGCGCAAGATATCAATTCTATTAGGACTTGCCATTACCGAAAAGATCATCCTTACGCGTTTAGATGCAGATTGTAAAATTCCTCCCCGTTTCTGTTCACTAAAGTCTTCACTCAGTTCCATAGGCATGTCTAGATAGTATCAGTAAATAAGACTTATGACGAAATTGATCGGTATATGGCGTTTTAGATCAATTTTTCTGTACATCGACTGTAAATTCTGAAGATGACAGCGTTTGTCCACAGGAGGGACATTTGTTGTTATATGGTCTCATTACGTCCTTTACTGATTTGAGCATCCGCATGTTAGCAATTTTTGATCCGCACTTACCGCATACTACATCAACAGACATTAGATGACTTGTTAATTTAACTCTATAAAAGAAATTTTTTTTATTTTTTTTAATCAGTTTAATAAATTTGATTTACAGTTTTTCTATTATTATACCGCGTTCATCATATCCTGTTATTTTTGCTTTTGTCCCAAGTGGAAGATCTGCAGGAGATTTGATACTACTCATAAAACCCGATATACGCAAGTCAGCACTATCTAATTTCATCACCACCCAGGCATACGGAACATATTTTTCATATCCCTCAGGAGGTACTGTTATAATTGTGTAGGTCACAATAGAGCCTTTGCCGTCAATTATAGCGTCCTCAAATGTCTTATTACCACAATTTTGGCAGAAATATGTGGTTACTAGATGAAGATGGCCACATTTTGAGCATTTTCTGGCTAGTATCTTTCCTGCCTTGGCATTATTAATGAATTCATTCTTGGCTAACAATTTATACACTTGTGAATATGTGGACTGCACAGCTTGCCCCAGTTGCACCAAAATTATGTGTTAGACCAATTTTAGCATCTTTGACTGTCCTTTCTGCTGCTTTTCCCGTTAATTGATCAAAGACCTCCACTACCTGACCTATTCCTGTAGCGCCTATTGGATGACCCTTCGATTTTAGACCGCCTGATGGGTTTATTGGGATTTCTCCGTTTAGTCTTGTTCTTCCTTGCCGAACTGCCTCTACAGCTCTTCCTTTTTCAAAAAAGCCCAAGTCCTCAGTATCAACTAATTCTGCTATTGTAAAACAATCATGGACTTCAGCAAAATCAATATCTTTGGGAGTAATTCCTGCCATCTTGTATGCAGCTTGCGCTGCAATTTTTGTGCTTGGTATGGTTGTTATACGTTCTCTTCCTTGTAAAGCCGCGGGGGAACCTCCTCTTCCAGAACCTATAACTTCAATGTAATTCTTTGAATGTGCTTTTGCAAATTTTTCGTTGCAAATAATTACAGCACTTGCTCCATCTGAGAAGGGACAACAGTCATATAATTTTAGTGGACTTGCAACAACAGCAGATTTTAGTACATCATCTACGGTAATTTTTTTTCTAAGATGAGCTTTTGGATTGAGAAAACCATTATCATGATTTTTCACAGCAACCATTGCAAGATCCTCTTCACTAGCTTTGAATTCTGCAAGATAAGCTCTCGCCATTGATGCAAACAACCCTGGGAATGATGCACCTGCTCCCCCCTCATAAAAGAAATCAGAACAATATGAAAAGTAAGTAGTTGTCCATTCAGTTCCGGTGTGTGTTACTTTTTCAACACCAGTAGCTAGAACCGCGTCGTAAAATCCTGCAGCTACATTTGCGTATGCTTCCCTAAATGAAATTGAACCACTACCACATGCAGATTCGATTGAAAGCGATGGAACTTCTGAAATTCCGAGATTGCTCATTATGACAGGACCTAAATGAACCTGTTTGTCTGCTATACCAAAAACATTAGAAATGTAACCTGCTCCAATCTCTTTTGGTTCTATTCCAGCATTTTCTATGGCGTCCATAGATGCCTGTAAAGCAATATCGGTAATGCTATCTTCTAATTTCCCATATTTTGTGCTGCCAGCGCCAATTACGCAAACTTTTTCCACAAATTTCGCTGACTAGATTCCATATAAAAATTCTTCATTACTATTCTTTAATCTGATAGTTTCCATGACATCAATGACATACCATATTACTCAGCTAAATACGTACAGAGAACACGTAAACTTGAGAAATTCAATAAAGATAACTAAAGGAAAAGTGACAAAAATGAAAACTGAGCTCCAGCAATACTACGACAAAAATGGCTATCTTTCGTGGTCAGATAGAAAGAGAAAGTATGTAATTCTTGGGACTAATTCTCCAAGTAATGGTCTGGTAGAATGTCCTCAATGCCAAATTGGAAAACTTTTGATTGTTAAATCTAGACAGACAAAAAAAAGGTTCGTAGGATGCTCGAATTATTATAATGGTTGCAGGGCATCATCTCCATTAATACAAAGGGGAATGATATACGCAACAAAAATTGCTTGCACGGCTTGTTCGTGGCCTGTAATTTTATTTAGATATTCTAGAAAACAAAAATGGTCAAGACAATGTTCTAATATAAAATGCCCAAGCAAAATTTCTAAATCTTGAGATTGGCGTAGACATCAATACGCCTATTTTTTAATAATGGTAATTTTTTTCTTACCTGTTCTACTTGCTTCAATGAAATGTCAACAGTTTTTACTCCTTCCTTTTTTTTCATGTCTAAAAGAATTTTTCCAAACGGATCTACAACCAAACTTCTGCCGCAGTAAATGTTACCTACCTGATCCGGTGCAATTACATAACAACCGTTCTCAATTGCTCGTGTTTTGTTAATAGTTAACCAATGCTCTTCTTTCATCTTACCTTTGACCCAGGCAGATGGAACCACCAAAATTTCAGAACCAGATGATGCCAAAATTCGTGATATCTCAGGAAATCTCAAGTCATAACATATCATCATACCCAGTTTACCTACGCTAGATTTAATGGGTTTAGCGATTGAAGAACCCGGATAAAGTTTCCTTGATTCTTTGAGACCAAGTGCATCATAAAGATGAATTTTTCTGTATTTTGAAATTATTTTTCCATTTTTATTTATCAAAAAAGATGTATCATATACTCGATCAGGTTTTGGACTTTTTTCGTAGAGCGTTCCAACAACTTGGATTAAATTTTCTTTTGCTGCCTTCGCTATTGATGATACAAATTCTCCAGTCATTCTCTCTGCTGTCTTTGCAAGCTCTGCAGCAGACTGATATGACGGAGTATAGCACATCATAAATTCTGGAAATGCACACAGTACTGCACCACGACTTGCAGCTTGTGATATGAATTTTAGAATTTTCTGCAAATTTTTCTCTTTATTGATATCAGCTTTCATTTGTGCAACTGCAATTTTGGTCACAGATTTTCTAAATTATTATAAAATAAAAATGTGTTTAAAGAGGATTTCCTGCCATGTACCAGTTTTCTTTTGGATTTTCATCAAAAACAACAATCACATGATTTTCTTTTGTTTTCAGAATTTCTACAGCAGACTTTGTCACTGCTTTTGCAAACTCCTCTTTTTGTTTTTCTGTCCTGCCAGGATACATTGAAATTGTTATCAGTGGCATGTATCTGCGTAGATCAAATGGAATTTATTCTTTAGTGAGGTGTTAAAATCATTTAATTTGTAATTCCAGAATTTACCTATGTATAACCCTTTGAACCATATCTTGTGCCATAGGTAAATTCTGAACTGTGAGTCTTCTTGTAAATGAATCCGCATAAAAGACCAATAAGGAATCCCCCAATATGGGCAAAGAATGCAACTCCTGATCCGGTAGAATTCACTAATGCAGGAAATACATTTTGGAAAATGAACCAAAATGGAAGATACCACTTGGCTGAAATGCGAATAAATCTTGTGAAAAATCCCAAGAGTAATAGAGTTACTATCTTTGCATTTGGAAATAAGATCAGATATGCCCCAAGTACGCCAGAAATTGCTCCTGATGCTCCTATAGCTGGCACTTGGCTTGATGGATCTGACATGATGTGTACAAAGCCAGCTACAAGACCCCAAAACAAATACAGAGCAAGATATTTTCCTCTACCGAATTTGTATTCAATGTTGTCACCAAATATCCACAAAAATAGCATGTTACCTCCAATGTGTATGACACCTGCATGCAGGAACATGGAACTAAAAATCGATGAAATTACGCCATAATTATGATCAACAAGTCCGTTAGTTATGACCGCTGGAACTGTTCCATACTGTAATAGAATTTCTTCTGCTTGTTTATTTGTGAATTCATAAATCTGTCCTGTTACGCTTATTTCCCAAAAGAATACCAATACGTTGATGAGTATTAACGCATAAGTTACATATGCTCTGTAACCTGGTGGTTTAGGATTCTCATCGCGAAGTGGTAACATAGAACGATAAATTCACCGTTAATTTGTATAATAGTATTTTGTGAATTATCTTATTGTGAAAGTCGAGTTGGTCAATAATAAAAAATTAGAGTTTTGGCATTCCTCTGTTCCATGCTGTGAAAGCTACAATGCTGATTACAGCAATTGCAAGAACTATTGGTGCGCTTGAACAAATTACAGTTACATTATCAGTTGTTTGATCTATTGGTTGAGTTTGTTGTAGTGGCTCTTCTTCTGTTACAGTGGAAGGTATCACGACATTTCCTCTTCCCATACCTGCTCTTGTGGTATCTGGAAGACCATAATTGGTTATGGATTTTACCTTGACAGTTATGCCGTATATTCCATTGCTCGGTAAGCTTATGCTTTGAGTATCTGTACCCTGTTGCGCTAGAGCATCGGCCTTTGACCACAAAACACCTCCATCTGAACCTAGAATCTGAATATCATAGTTGACATTGCCAGTTACTTGTTGTTCAGTAAATGCATCATAGAAGCCAATTTTGAGATTATTTTGAGAGTTTGCGGATAAGCTCGTAGGATCCCAACCCAGTTTTATGTGCCAACCTCCAAAGTCTGTAAGAAGAGAGGCCGAAGTTTGCACGTTTGGTTTTTCAGGAGCTACTTTGAAATCTATTGTGTTAGTTCCTGCAGGTATGTTCTTGGCCATATTTACCAAGTCGAATTTATTGAGAAATAGATGTACTATCATGTTATCACCGCTTGTATATGGATCAACTATGATTCTTCTTCCTGTAAGTGCAAATCCTTCAGCAAATGCTGAATATGTTGGAGTGTTTGAAAAGTCTTTGAAGGATTTTGGTACATGAAGCTCTTCATGTATAAAGATTGGTCTATCTTGGAACCTCGTTACATTCCAATCAAACGGCATCTTCCATGAGAATTGAGCAGCTGACTCATCAAAATTAAAATCACTTGTTCTATCGTAATAAGAAATCAACGTTGTATCATATGAAGTGTTTTGGTAGGTAATAGTTTGATTTGAAATATCCCCCACACTGAGATAAGAATCAAAGACAGGCTCTGTATCTTGGGGGAAAGTATTTTTGTCATTTTGGAATGAAATCAAATGGATATTTATGTGATATAATCCACCTTCTCCTAGAATAGGTGCCAACAGTCTAAGTGGTTGCCCATTCTGATCCGGTGTCCAACCCAAGACATCATCTGCATTTCCGTAAACAGTCCACTTACCAAGAGTAGTGGTCGGATTAATTATTAGAGTCAAGACCCCATCATGAGTATGAAATTTTTCTCGCAAAAGTAGTTGATCATGTTTTGTAACAGTTACGATAAAGGTATCATGCGGTATTGTTTCATTAGTGTCTGCGTCAAACCATCTAAAAGTGAGTGTACGATCTTTACTAAGATCATTAGTAATAATTGGCGGATCAAGTTTTACAAATAGACTAAGCTTAAGATTTCCAACTGTAGCTGGGGGAAGATTTTCCATCGCAAAACCATCACCATATGATTTTTGAAAAACAAATGGAACGGCAGATAACAAAATTATCAGACCAAATATGGCTGATAGTGTACTCTTAGTCAAGGATCGCATTTATCAAAAGGTGTCTTCCCAACCTATTTAATTCTTAAGCACGATTTTCATTTACATAAAATTATTAAAGAGAAAAACGAAACCATGAAATGGAAAAAAATACAAAAATACTATTTATTCTCGCAACAGCGTTTGTTGTGATAATTTCTTATCTAGTGTTAAGCTCTGGTATTACTCAATCAAGAGAATCTGCGTTTGCAATGCCTTCGTCGCTTACAATAATTACACTTTCAAATGACAATATGTTAATTGGCGGAGGACAATTCCTTATCAATCCAAACCCCTTTACAAATGCAGGAAATTATACAATCAAGGATAATTCATCAGTTGATTCTGAGAAAGACAAAGATGGTGTTATTACGCTCTCTGGAATCAACGCAGGAAACTATGCTATATCGCAAATTTCTGCAGCGCCAGGATATGGCGTTGATAGGATTCAAAAAGTAGTACAAGTAAAGGATTCATCCTCGATAGCAACCTTTACCGATATACCCACAAGCAGCGTAGCATCTGCAAGTTCACTTAGAAGCATAACTTATACAGCCAAGTTCGAGTGTGGTTCCATCTATGCAGGAGAAGGACCTCTCAGGCCAGGTCATTATGATAGTGATATTAGTATATTTAACAAGCAAAAGTACCAAAGTACAATCCTTTGGAATGCAATAGTTAACAATGGTTCCAGCTCAAATGCGATTTTAATTAATATGAATTCAGAGACAGCAAAAAGTATTACGTGTAAAGATGTAAGGACCATACTTGGAAATAATAATGACAATTTTGTGGAAGGATTCCTTGTAATTGATGTTCCATTGGATTCATCATTTGGAAATAAGGGAACAACAATAACCAGTCTTTCTCAAGATGATATTAATGTGCTTGATGTTCAAGCATTCTATACTGCAAATGCTCTTGATATGCTTCCACATGAAGCAATAGTGGACAAAATTTCATTTTATATAATACAAGATTATAGCGGCAAAATTCCAAAAGATATTTTGAAAAAGTCACTCGATGTATCGGTTCCGTCAACTTTGAATGAGGTATCAGATACGGAGATGAAAGTTAAGAAATCTCTTGCAAAACAATACAATCTTTCTAATGATGATTTATCAAAGATTGTAGTTAGGATCAAAGATGTCTCAGTTGGAGTGGGCGTTCTCATAGATGATCATGCGATTTCACTTAGCACTATAAAGCCACAGCTGAGTCAATAGCTAAAAAATAAAAATTAGGTTTAGAGTTTTGGTATTCCTCTATTCCTTGCTGTGAAAACTACAATGCTGATTACAGCAATTGCAAGAACTATTGGTGCGATTGAACCGAATTCTGGTACAGTGTTATTACCTGGAGGTTCAGTAGATGGTGGCGGACTGGGTGGAGTAGATGCTGCTGCTGAAACAATTACTTGACCTGCCATCCAAGGATGAACCATACAAAAGTAATCGTATGTGCCTTCATTTTGGAAGGTAAAGCTGTAATCTGCACCCTTTTTAACCAAACCACTGTCAAAGACAGTACCTGTTTGATTATCTGTTGCCTTACCACTTGTAACAGTGTGGCCTGCATAAGGAAATGACCAGTGTACAGTATCACCTGGTGCAACAGTAACAGTGCTTGGGTCAAAGCAATTATTTGCTGCAACACAATCTGCCGTCGAACCTCCATCTGCGCCTTTGGC